>Ga0316202_10000405_pt1 | contig 50429 bp, 45 predicted proteins | sample 3monrhotite_MG_FD_204934 | JGI IMG/M metagenome (GOLD analysis project Ga0316202, IMG submission 204934) | Microbial mat bacterial communities from mineral coupon in-situ incubated in ocean water Damariscotta River, Maine, United States -... | ecosystem: Environmental > Aquatic > Marine >...
GCACCTGTTCGGCTGGCAGCTCGATACCCAGATCACCCCGCGCCACCATGATGCCGTAGGATTCAACAAGGATTTCATCGATATTTTCCACTGCCTCCGGACGCTCGATTTTGCTGATCACCGGAATGGCTTTGCCATGCCGTGTCATGTAGCGCGTCAACCGTGTGATATCTTTTGCATTGCGCACAAAACTCAATGCCACAAAATCAGCGCCCAGCTCCATAGCCAATAACGCATCCTTTTTATCTTTGGCGGTAAAGGCGGTGGTGGATAAATCAGAGTCAGGCAGATTCATGCCTTTGTGATCTTTCAGTATGCCGCCATGGATCACACGACAATTGACTTCCGTATTCTTGATCGACAACACGCGCAACTCCAGATTGCCGTCATCCAGCAGAATACGCTCGCCTTTTTTAGTGTCTTTGTACAGGTTGCGATACTGGGAGGGAATCAGGTTATCATCACCCAGGGTGTTTCGGCATGTCACCGTCACTTGCTGGTCATCCGTTAATATAATCTGCCCAGCCTTGAATTTTCCAACCCTAATTTTGGGGCCGCATAAATCCATCAAAATTGCGATGTTGCGGTTTTGACGTTTTGCGGCATCACGCACACGTTTAAACAACAAACGATGGCCATCGTGATCGCCATGCGACATATTCAAACGCACCACATTCACTCCCACTTCCAGTAACCGGTTGATCATCAGAGGGGAATCAGAAGCTGGGCCCAGTGTGGCGATAATTTTGGTGCGCCGCCATTGCAAAGCCAATGTTTCCTGGTGCATGGTTATTCCTTTATTTTTTATACCTAGATCCATTCCTTACCACTGCTCAATACGATATCCCTTTTCACGCAAAGCGTGCAAAACACCGTCTTCGCCCACCAAGTGTAGTGCGCCCACCAGAACCATCTCTGTGCCCGGATCATTCAGCATGGATTCAATACGGGGAAGCCAGTTTTGATTACGCTCTACCAATAGCTGTTGGTATATTTTAGGGAAATCCTGACGCATTGAGACCAAAGATAGTGCTGCCATTTTGTCCGGATCACCAGTGCGCCAGGCTGATTTAAGATTCAGCATAACATCTTCAATATTTTGCAGATCTTTCAGGCTGTACAACACAAAATCGTTTTCGCGTCCTTTGCCCATGTTGGTAATAAAGTCCAGCTGCTGCTCATTACTTTCCAGGTATCCCAGTTCTTTTTTATCTGTTTTGGCGCGCTGAGAATAATAATTATCCACACCTTCATCAGCCATACCCAAGCGCTGTAATTCCATAAACGTCAGCGTGACTACCGCCATAGCTGGACGCATTTTTTCCAACATTAGCAAAGGAACACCACGTGCGGTGCTGAATTTTTCGAGCTCAGCGTAAACATCAGGCCGTAACGCACCTTTCAATGTTTGTTCATCCAAAAACATCATCCGTTGCAACATGGTTTGCGCAAAGGCAGGGTTCTGGCTGGCATCCATATCGGTCTCGAAAACCAATTTGGAGGATTTTTTATAAGCGGCATCAAATGCGGCAGGCAATGGATAATCCGTTTTACTGAGTACGTGGACGGTCCCGCCAATAAATAATTCATTTGCGCCACTGCTGACGCGCCACAGAAAGGTTTCTGCAAAGCCCTGTGGGGCATACAGGGCTATTAAGAGTAAACACCAACGCATATCGCCTCCCATACCATTACATTGTGAGAAAAATACCGAGCTAAGCAACAAATGTTATCAGCTACTTGTCGACCGTGATTGCGAAAAATAAAATTCCGCCAGAGGCAGATCTTCCGGGCGGGTAATTTTGATGTTGTCTCCATGCCCTTCGATCAGTATGGGCATTTGACCATTCCATTCCAGAGCAGAGGCTTCATCGGTTATCACCACGCCTGCTGACAGAGCCTGTTTCAGTGCATCACGCAACACACCCAAGCGAAACATTTGCGGGGTTTGTGCATGCCATAACAAAGAGCGGTCAACTGTCGCAGAAATGGTATTGGTTTCGGCGGAATCTGAGGATTGTTTGATAGTGTCTTTCACTGGCACCGCGAGAATACCGCCCACTGGATGATGCTTGCAGCATTCAATGAGCTGACTGACATCATCCTGACGTAAGCAGGGCCGTGCAGCATCGTGCACCAGTACCCAATCGGTTTCGTTGACGGTCGCCGGCAACGCATCAAGCGCATTCAATACCGAATGGCAGCGTTCAACCCCACCTGATGCAAGTAATACCGGTTTTTTATGCTGATAGTCCAGCTCCGCCCAATATTCATCATCAGTGGCAATGGCCAATACCACGCCATTGATCGCAGGATGACTCAACATCGCATTCAGACTGTGTTCGATGACAGTGCGTCCGGCAAGTGACAGGTATTGTTTAGGCCGGTCGGATGCCATGCGCACGCCCACACCTGCGGCAGGTATGATGGCCCAGTAATTGGGTACCGGGGGAGAAGGACTGCTGATAGTCGGCAAACTCAAGTTCAGTCAACAACCTGATAAAAGGTTTCACCTTCTTTGATCATACCCAGATCATAACGGGCACGTTCTTCGATGGCTTCAAGCCCTTGTTTGAGATCATCCACTTCGGCAAAAAGTGTTCGATTACGCTCTTTGAGCTTCGCATTTTTTTCGGCTTGCGTGGTAATGGCCACGTCCAGTGCCCACACATCCTTCATGCCACCCTCACCAAACCAGAGTTTAAACTGTAACAACACAAACAGGACAGCAAGGACGGCGATGATAATTTTCATCTTTTTACTTCATTGGCATCTAGTTCCTGCAAGTAGTCGTGCTTGCCCAGTGCAAGTTTTTGATTCGTAGAGCGAATGACAATTTTGAGCATAATCCTTGTTGTGATTGCTGAAAAGTTTCATATCGCTCTACGGACCAAAAGCTTGTGCTGAGTAAGTAGGAACGCTTGCAGGATCTAGGTTGCAGTTTAGGCGTGTTTGAAAGCTGACATGCCAGGATACGTTGCTTTGTCGCCCAGTTCTTCGGCAATGCGTAGCAATTGGTTGTATTTGGCAATGCGGTCAGAACGCGACAGGGAACCGGTTTTAATTTGTCCCGTGCCCGTCGCCACGGCGAGGTCGGCAATTGTTGCATCTTCGGTTTCACCAGAACGATGCGACATTACCGAGGTGTAACCGGCGGCTTTAGCCATGTCGATGGCGGCGAAGGTTTCCGTCAGCGTGCCTATCTGGTTGACCTTGATGAGGATGGAGTTGGCAATGTTATTATCAATGCCCCGTTTGAGAATCTTGGTATTGGTCACAAACAGGTCGTCGCCCACTAACTGGATTTTGTTACCCAGTTTTTCCGTCAACACAGCCCAACCTTCCCAATCACTTTCATCCAGTCCGTCTTCGATAGATAGGATGGGATATTTGTCCACCCAACTGGCCAGTACGTCAACAAATTCGACAGCCGTCAATGACCTGCCTTCTGAGGTCAGTTCGTATTTTCCATTTTTGTAAAATTCGGAGGCTGCGGCATCGATAGCGATGAATACGTCTTTGCCCGGCGTGTAACCCGCCGCTTCAATGGCTTCGATAATAACTTCAATAGCCGCTTCGTTGGAGGGCAGGTCCGGGGCAAATCCCCCTTCATCACCCACTGCGGTATTCAGGCCACGATCACTCAATACTTTTTTCAGCGCATGAAATATTTCAGCACCGCAGCGAATGGCTTCAGAAATATTCGCGGCACCTACGGGCTGAATCATGAATTCCTGCAAGTCCACGCTATTGTCGGCATGTGAACCACCATTGATGATGTTCATCATTGGCACTGGTAACGTTGTCGCACCGTCACCACCAAAGTAGCGATATAACGAAACACCTGCTTCACTGGCGGCGGCTTTGGCTGTGGCCATGGATATGGCCAACAGTGCATTGGCACCAAGGCGGTCTTTGTTTTCAGTGCCGTCGAGGTCGATCATCAGTTGGTCGATGGCCGTTTGATCGCTGGCGTCTTTACCCAGCAGGGCGTCACGAATTTCGCCGTTGATGTTGGCCACGGCCTTGAGCACACCTTTGCCCAGGTAGCGGGATTTATCGCCGTCGCGCAGCTCAATGGCTTCGCGGGAGCCAGTGGAGGCACCGGATGGCACTGCGGCACGACCCATGTTGCCGGATTCCAAAATAACGTCAGCTTCGACGGTGGGATTACCGCGGGAATCAATAATTTCGCGGGCGTGTATATTGGTGATTTTTGCGCTCATTCAAGCTCCAGGTATTTCGTTGTTGATATTATTTGAATAGTCCGTCATTCCGGCGAAGGCCGGAATCCAGTGACTCGCTAACTTCTCTGGAGTCAGGCCGGAGTGACGGAAAATATTTATCCAATCGTTTTTATTCAATCATTTCTGATTTTATCAAAATAGTTCAGGATATAAATCTCGCCATTGTGGATTTATTTTCTCAACCATTTTTAATTTCCAAGCCCGCTTCCAGTTTTTAATGTTTTTTTCACGCTGAATAGCGATATCCCCATTGTTTCGTGCATTTCATACCAAACCAGAGTGTGGACACCATACTTTTGGGTGAAGCCTTCCACGACATTATTTTTATGTTCCCAAATACGTTTTACCAAATTTGATGTCACACCGGTGTACAAAGTCCCGTTGCGCTTACTCGCCAAGACGTACACACAGGGCTGGCGTTCCATTATGGCTCCTTGCCATCGACACTGGATTCCGGCCTTCGCCGGAATGACGGATTAAAGAAACACTCATAAACCTCACCATCCCAGCGAAGGGACGGGCTAAAGAAAAACTCATAAACTTCGTCATTCCGGCGAAGGTCGGAATCCAGAATTTGCTATCTTGCACAAATGCTTCAGCCTCACGCGCACTCGAAAAAACGATGCGCTATTACGCTATATAGGATCATGCCCAAAGCCCCGCGCCTTCACGACATCATCCAATGCTTTAAGCATTTCCAGCAGTCCTTCCATTTTTCCCAATGGCCAGGCGTTAGGACCATCACTGAGCGCCTGATCCGGATTGGGATGCGTTTCCATAAACAGGCCGGAAACTCCCGCCGCCACCGCCGACCGTGCCAGCACCGGCACGAACTGACGCTGACCGCCAGACGTTGTGCCCTGCCCTCCGGGCTGTTGCACAGAGTGGGTGGCATCAAAGACCACTGGGCAATCCGTGTTACGCATTTCCACCAGACCGCGCATGTCCGAAATCAATGTATTATAACCAAAGGAAACGCCACGTTCGCAGGCCATGATGTTATCGTTACCTGCTTCACGCGCTTTGTCTGTTACGTTTTTCATGTCCCATGGCGCAAGAAACTGACCTTTTTTAATATTCACAGGCAGGCCGGTGCGCGCTACATTCTGGATAAAGTTGGTTTGCCGACAAAGAAATGCGGGGGTCTGCAATACATCTACCACACTGGCCACTTCGTCCAGCGGAGTATCTTCATGTACATCGGTAAGCACTGGCACACCAATGTCGTCTTTGACCTTTTGCAAGATACGCAGCCCTTCTTCGATACCTGGGCCACGATAACTCGACGTCGATGAGCGATTAGCTTTGTCAAAGGAGGATTTGTAGATAAACGGTATTCCCAGTTTGCTGGTCATCTCTTTCAGCGCAGCCGCCGTGTCCAAGGCAAGTTGCTCGGATTCGATGACACAAGGGCCCGCAATGACAAACAGCGGTTGATTCAACCCAACATTAAAACCACAGAGTTTCATGCTCATGACTTAGAGACCAGCCTTGGCACGCGCAGCACTGATAAAACCACTGAACAATGGATGACCATCACGCGGCGTAGAAGTGAATTCTGGATGAAACTGACAGGCCACAAACCATGGGTGCTCAGGCACTTCAACCATCTCCACTAAACTGCCATCGGCAGAGCGCCCAACGACGGCGAGACCTGCTCCCTGCAAAGCATCAAGATAGCGGTTATTAAATTCGTAACGGTGACGGTGACGCTCAACAATGGACTCCTTGCCATAGAGTTCACGTGACTTGGAGCCATCCATGAGGTGACATTGCTGGCCACCCAGGCGCATGGTGCCGCCAAGATCGGAGTCTTCATTGCGTTGTTCCACGTCTCCTTCTGCCGTGGTCCATTCGGTGATCAGCCCGATAACGGGGTCCTGCGCATCCGCTTTGAACTCAGTACTGTGCGCCTCGTCAAGCCCGGCCACGTGGCGGGCATATTCGATCACCGCGACCTGCATGCCCAGGCAGATACCGAGATAAGGTACGCCATTTTCTCGGGCATATTGAACCGTACTGATCTTGCCTTCCACACCTCGCTCACCAAAACCGCCAGGTACCAAAATGGCATCAACATCCTCAAGGCAATCCAGGCCATCGGTTTCGATATCTTCCGAGTCGATGTAGCGGATTTTCACTTTAGTACGAGTGTGCAGGCCCGCGTGGATCAATGCTTCAGAAAGGGATTTGTAGGCCTCGGTAAGATTCATATACTTGCCTACCATGGCAACAGTCACTTCACCATTGGAGTCAAACAAGGCATCCGTGACCGCCTGCCACTCAGAAAGGTCTGCCAGCGAAGCTTTAATACGCAGTTTATCCACCACGATCTGATCAAGGTGTTGCTCGTGCAGCAGTACAGGAACCTGATAAATGCTGTCGGCATCCACGGCGGAAATAACCGCGCGTTCTTCGACATTGGTAAACAAGGCAATTTTGCGACGTTCATCATTCGGCATCGGACGATCCGCACGGCAGATAAGCACATCCGGCTGAATACCGATAGAGCGCAATTCTTTCACTGAGTGCTGAGTGGGTTTGGTTTTCAATTCTCCAGCTGTAGGAATAAATGGCAGCAGGGTCAGGTGCATAAATAGAGAGTTGTCGTGGCCCTGTTCAATGCCGATCTGACGAATGGCTTCGAGAAACGGTAGGGATTCAATATCACCCACCGTGCCACCAATTTCCACCATCAGTACGTCCAATCCCTCAGCACATTCCATGACGCGACGTTTGATCTCGTCAGTAATATGCGGAATAACCTGCACCGTACCACCCAGGTAATCGCCTCGACGCTCCTTGCTAATCACATCAGAATAAATACGCCCCGAAGTGTAATTGTTGCGTTGCCCCATGGTGGTACGCACAAAACGCTCATAGTGACCTAGATCAAGATCGGTTTCGGCACCATCTTCGGTGACAAACACTTCACCGTGCTGGAAAGGGCTCATGGTGCCGGGGTCTACGTTGATATATGGGTCCAGCTTCATCAGTGACACGTTAAGGCCGCGCGATTCAAGAATGGCAGCCAACGAAGCGGAAGCAATGCCCTTCCCCAAAGAGGAAACAACACCGCCGGTTACAAATACAAATTTGGTCATTAACAACCCAGGAATGTGGCCAGGAACCGCTGATTAAGTTATGGGCTCAAAAGGCCTGCTCATGACTCGATCAGAGATTCCCCAGTTTAAGGGAACATCAGAAGGGAATGCAGAGTAACAGATTGAGGACTCACCCTCAATGGAGGTAAAACGCAATGCGTTATCAACAAGCCCGCCATCCTATTCAATCCGCACTTGACGCAACAACTCCTCTTGATCCCGCTGAGGCTGCCGAGAGCCATCCGCGTTTTCTTCCCACACCTCCGCACGAATAAAGTACACCACGATGGGTTTGGAGGCGATTTGCTTGCGCAGTTTTTCCAGCACCCGCACTACTTTAGCCTGCTCTTCACTCGCAATAACGCCATAAACGTGGACGGCCAAACGACGAGGTTTTACAAACCCTTCCACTGCCGGTCGGTCTGCAAACCGGGCGTTAATGGGAAAATCATAACGTTGTGTAAGCTCTTGCACAATTTGCGCAACTTCCTGGTCATCATCATCAGACGTATTCCAGACAGAGGTAGAGGCAAACAATGCCATGAGGAACACCGCAAATATCACCACTAGCACTTCACTAAATGCCGGTTTAACACCATGACGATAACGCTTTACGGCCCATACCAAAATGGCGATAGGGCCGACGAGATAAACCAGAATAACGAGCAAGGTTGGAATCATGAGTGTCCTGTAGTATCAAGTAGGAGTAACAAAAACTAGCTCTATTCTAGATGAGGAAGGGACGATGCGGCCAGTTTTTTAGGGTTACAATGCGCGCATGATATTTTCCCTGGCAGACTTAACAACCCATTTCTCCTCAGGATGCTTCAGCAAGGGCTGGCAATTATTCACCAACAACCGGGTAACTGCACCCAATATTCAGCGTGGTGGTGAACTGATCACTGCCGTTATTTCGCAAGCCAGCAAGCACCCGTTACGGGTGTACGTGCGCACCAGTAGTGAGAACAGTACCCTCACCATCAATGGTGAATGCAGTTGTACAAAAAAACAAAACTGTGAACATGTGGTTGCTGTGTTGATACAGGCACTGGATGATCGACAGGCACTGACCAGCGACAAGGAGCCCGTGATAGCAGAGCCTTCCGATGAATCGGTTTACCTGCCCATCAAGAAGTCTCCCGACAAGACACTCAAACAAGCAACGAGCAAACCAGCAAATACCCAGCAGGCTCTACTCTATCTCCTGCAATTCGATGAAGACGCTTTACAGATAGAGACCGTCGTGGCACGCCAATTGAAGCATGGTGGTTATTCCAGCCCTCATCCCTTTGACTCTGCGCGCACACTTAACCGCACGCCGCCACGATTTCTGGAACCTGCGGACTTGGCACTGATTGATTCCTTACATCAATTACCGAACACACCCAAGGCAGGTGTTTTCCAGCTTACCGGCCCGCAATCCGTGCAGATACTGGAGCATACTCTCGCCACCGGGCGCAGCTATTTTGGAGATGTTGAACGGAGTACACCTCTCAGCCTGGGCGCAGCACGTACACTTGAATTTCGCTGGCTGATGGATGATTTCGCTTATCAGCAAGGAGAAACGCGTATCACCCCTGAGGCCGACGCCCTGTTGCCCTTGTCCACGCCCTGGTATTTTGACAGTGATACGGACGAGTGCGGCCCCTTGAATAACGATTTGCCCATGGATCTCATCCATGAGTTGGTGACGATGGCTCCGGTGCCACCGGAACAGGCCGCCAGGGTCAACAAGACGTTACTCAAAACCTGGCCGGACGCAACGATCCCTCCCCTGCAAGTGCTGGAAATTGAAACCGCGCCACGAGTCACACCCGTGCCTTGTTTGCGCTTGATCACTGAAGAAGAAACCCTGTTCGACGAGTGGGATGAACTCAGTGACATGGCCTGCCTCAGCTTTATTTATGACGGCATGGAAATAAACCGTCACGATCCTCCCACATGTATCAGAGACGGTCGGTTCATCCACATACAGCGCGACAAAAAAGCGGAACAGGCGGCAGTGAAACAGTTGCGTAAACTGGGCTTTGAGGAAATTGATGAACAGGACACCAGCATCGACGGCGATTGTTTTTCCCTCGAACCTGAACTCAGGGAGAACGATATCGAGGCTTGGCTGGATTTCCAGGTGGAAGATCTCCCTGCCCTGCGCACTCAGGGTTGGCGCATTGAATACAACGACTTCCGCTATCGATTGGCCGAGGCCAGTCTCTGGACCTGTGATATCAAAAAACAGGAGCAAGAGGATTGGTTCGACATCGCGTTAGGCGTGGAGGTGGATGGCCAGCGCGTGGATCTACTGCCCATTTTGCTGGACTTTCTCGGTCACTTTCCCCATGGCCTGCCCGATGCGAAAGAGATCACCACTCAGCATTTTATTATTCCCTTTGGCATTGATGGTGAGAGTGAAAAAGAGGGCGAAAAAGATCAGGAACGTCTATTGCGCCTGCCCGCGGCAAAAATCCTGCCGTTACTGGAAACCTTGCTGGAAATCTATCACGGTGTTGAGTTGGGCAACGACCAGAACCTGCGCCTCAGCCGTATACAATTGGCGCAGCTCAGCACACTGGACCAAGACGAAGATGGTCCTCTTCTGCAATGGCTGGGCGATGATGATGCGCAGCAACTGGCCCAGCGTCTACGTGATCTGGACGGTATTCCCGAGGTGACGGTGCCCACAGGATTGACCGCGACGCTACGCCCTTATCAACAACAAGGACTGAACTGGTTGCAATTCCTGCGTGAATACCAACTGGCTGGTGTTCTTGCCGATGACATGGGTTTGGGCAAGACCGTACAGGCTCTGGCTCACCTGTTGCTGGAAAAAGAGGCGGGACGCGCTGACCGTCCCAGCCTAGTAATTGCCCCCACCAGTTTGATGTTCAACTGGCGTCACGAGGCTGAACGCTTTACACCGCAACTCAAGGTACTGGTTCTACATGGCCCTCAACGCAAATGTCACTTTCCGACTATTACTGATCATGATCTGGTCATCACCACCTATCCCCTGCTGGCACGCGACAAAGACACACTGTTGGCACACAAATATCACCTGTTAATTCTGGACGAAGCGCAGGTGATCAAAAACCCCAAGGCACAGGCAGGTCGCGTAGCACGGGACATCGATGCCCGTCACCGTCTGTGTCTCACCGGCACCCCTATGGAAAACCATCTGGGTGAGTTATGGTCTCTATTCGATTTTTTATTGCCCGGCCTGTTGGGAAACAACAAACAATTCCATCGTTTCTTCCGCTCCCCCATCGAAAAACATGGCAACGAAACCGCGGCAGAACGACTCAGCCGCCGTATTCGCCCCTTTTTGTTACGCCGCACCAAACAACAAGTGGCCACGGAACTACCACCCAAAACCGAGATCACCCAGACGGTGATGCTGGAGGGCAAGCAACGAGAACTCTACGAAACCGTGCGTCTGGCCATGCATCGCCGAGTGCGCGAGGAAATCGAACGCCAGGGGCTGAGGAGCAGTCACATTGTGGTGCTCGACGCTCTGTTAAAACTGCGACAGGTGTGTTGCGACCCACGTCTGGTGAAAATTGACAAGGCGAAGGATGTCAACAAAAGTGCCAAGCTGGAAATGCTCATGGAACTGCTGCCGGAGATGGTCGAAGAAGGCCGACGCATTCTGGTCTTTTCCCAATTCACCACCATGCTGGGCCTGATCGGGGACGAACTCAAAAAGGCCAACATCGACTATGTAAAACTTACCGGCCAGACGCGCGACCGGGAGACCCCGGTAAAAAAATTTCAGGATGGTAAGGTGCCGCTGTTTCTCATCAGCCTCAAAGCTGGTGGCGTGGGTCTCAACCTCACGACTGCTGACACTGTCATCCACTACGACCCCTGGTGGAACCCCGCCGTGGAACGCCAAGCGACAGACCGCGCCCATCGCATCGGCCAGCAACAGGCGGTGTTCGTTTACAAACTCATTTGCGAAGGTACCCTGGAAGAAAAGATTCAGGCCATGCAGCAACGCAAGCAGGCTCTGGCCGATGGGCTGTATCAAGGTGACGGCCAAAATGAACCCCAGTGGAATGAGCTGGATCTGGAAACGCTTTTTCAGCCGCTGAATAACGAGGACTAGCACAGCACAATGACCCAAGACATCGAACATCAGGTTGATCAACTCTTGCTAGAGCAAGGTGAATATCTACCGCTGGAATTTTTGCTACAGGAAGGACGCCTACTCTATGCTGACTACGAAGCTTGGCGCAATGGCGAGTTCGACTATCTCGACAAGACGTTGTTTGGCGACCATGAACATATTAAACAGCAGTTGACACAAGCTGCTGACTATCTGCAACGTCGGGGCTGGCAGGCAGAAACGCTTACCTATCATTCCTGGTGTAACGACAGCACACAACGTTTACGTTTCAGTCAAAACAACGCTCTGGAGCAATGTTTCCATCAGCGTTACCACAAACCTGAAGACCAACCACAGATGGACTTGTTCACCGATGCTCCGGCCACCAATTTGTTTAATGGCATTACCCAGGCATTGATCGATCGCAACCCGGTAGAAGCGCGGCGTTTGTTGGAGCAACTTTACGACACTGCACCCGACCATGCGCGTTTGGGTGAACTGGAACACCTGGTAGAAGCGGCAGAAGGTCTCAACACGCCGGTTAACGATGCTGCGACCGACATGCAAATGTTGCAACAAACATTGCTCCCTCTGGCTGAAAGTCTATTGGGGAAAAACAGCCGCAATTTGCTGATTCCGCTATGGCGGCGTTTGTCTAGCGCCCTGCAAAACCAGACTTATCAAGCCGCTACGCCCATGCTGCATCTCAGCTACACAGCGAGTCAGTCAATGGACTGGGAAGCTGTTCGTCATGCGGTGGAAGGGGAATCTCATTGGCGTAGCGACCCTGTGTTGTTGCTGCGTCACGCCCAGGCCAGCGAGCATCTACACCAGAAACCCACAGCCCTGCTAAGCTGGTTCAAGCTATGCTGGCAATTCCCGGAACAATGCGACGCCCTCGAATCCAGTAACGACCACGAGCTACGTCAACAATGGATAGCCTTCCTGGAACTGGACCCGGAACTACCGGGGCAGTCTTTCCCTGCTTGGCTGCTGATAACAAAACCAAGCCTAGTCAGGCAACTGCCGGAACCCGGCTCAATACCCGAAATAAAGTGCCCCGTTAGCTATGACATCCTGTACCAGCTACAACATGAGCGCATGCAATCTCAAGCAGAACATGGGAGCGATAACGCCATAACCTTGCGTGCCCAACTCAAGCAGCAAGACTCTGAGCTGTTTCAGCATTTTTTGAATAACATTTAATCATTGTTGACGTTGAGTCCTCAGCATTTATCCTTTATCTCAACAATCGAGACAACGCGTGATCGACACGGAACAAGCTTCCTGCCAACCATCTGGTACTTAACCACCAACCCAGCAACACACCAAGTAAATTCGCTGCCATATCGGCTAAATCAAAAAACCGATAACCACTCCAGCCCTGTACAAACTCCATCGTCACACCCAGCAGGAAGAAAGCCACTACCCAAACCAGTTGCACTTTCAATGAAGGATAAAGCTGAGTAAACCAACCCATCAACACACTGTAAGCAAATAGATGTTTCAGCTTATCTGCAAAGGCAAATTCAAGAATTTCCGGCGGACTGGCCGTCAGAGAGAAATAAACAATTAACGCGAGCAAACCCCAACCGATACTTACCCACAATGGGAGTAACTGGAAATTATTCGGACTCACGGGAGGTAATAAATCGGTGTTTCGCCCCAAAAAACCGCCTCGTTCAGTAGGCGTTTTTGTTGGCGAAACCGGTAAACATCGTGCGAACAATTATCTTGATATCAAACCACAAAGACCAGTTTTCAATATAATACAGATCGTATTCAACTCGCTTCTTCATCTTATCCAAAGTATCTGTCTCACCGCGCCAACCATTCACTTGTGCCCAGCCAGTAATGCCTGGCTTAACTTTGTGGCGCAACATGTAAGCCTCAATCTGATCTTTGTATTGTTCATTGTGAGCCATGGCATGAGGCCGGGGACCAACAATGGACATCTTTCCCTGCAAAACATTCACAAACTGTGGTAACTCATCCAAACTGGTACGGCGCAGAAAGGCACCAAATTTTGTGATGCGATAGTCACACCTACGGGCTTGAGTGACTGTGGCCTTATCTTCACAATGCACAACCATGGAACGAAACTTATAAATTTTAATGGGTTTGCCATCCCAACCATGGCGTTTCTGTTTAAAAAGCACCGGCCCCGGAGAACTGAACTTCACCCCCAGCGCTACAAGACATAACAACGGACTGATGAGCAATAAAATAAGCAGTGCCAACCCCCTGTCTTCCACCGCCTTGATCGCACGATTTAGACCGACCATAGGACTGGCGGTCAAATCCATCACCGCTATTCCTGCCACATCTGTTACCGAATGATTGAGCAGACGAAACCCGAATATGCCCGGCACAAATCGAATGGTGGTCGTGCTGTGGCGTAAATCGTATAAAATTTCTTTCACCCGGTCCTCAGCCTTCAATGGCAGTGCCAGCCAGACTTCATCTGCCGCTTTTTGCTGTATGGCCAGATTGGCTTTGCCTGCACCGCCCAGCACCTCTACCCCCTTAACCCAATGGCCTCGCAAAGATTCACCATCATCCAGAAAACCAACAACCTCAAGCCCGGTCCAGTCAGCATCCAAGATATTCTGCGCCACACTCTGCCCCAGACTACCGGCACCAACAATGATAATTCTTTTATTATTCCAGCCCTTTTTACGCATGGCACGAAGAATGATCGTTAGCGAAAAACGAAACAACAGCAACAGACTCCAGGCAGAAATCACCCAGAGCATCATCCACTGACGGGAAAAAAGCGTACTGGTTTTCGTCAAAAATGCGACGATGATAAGAAGAGCAACCACGCTAAACCAGACCAGCGTAACCGTTTGCGCCTGATGCAGCCAACTCTTGCCACGCCAGGAACGATAAATTCCGGAAACCGAAAAAAGCATGAGGGTAAACAAAACACCCAGCAGAATAGCCATTTGATAATTGGCGGGCATAGGCCAATGATCAAACCGCCAAACATATGCCAGCACTGCGCCAAGCAAAACGCAAAGCACATCAAATACACGCGCAACAAACGAAAGCACGCTTGCGTATTCTTTCAGCAAACCTCTTGGTAACATTTTATCTCCACTTCTTAAGACTTCTCAGGAGCCTGTCTGGTAACTGCAAGTCGCCTATAACGATTACCGTTGGTACTCTACCTCCTGCATCCATGCAATTGTGTGGAAAAACCGGGGTCAAAATGGACTTCTCTCGCTGCGACTTTTATTCTCGAACAAATCTCTAGCCCACGATCACAGTTAAATGTAGACTGAACACACTGAGAGCTCAACAAAATTTATGTAACTATTCCCATTACGATAAAAAATATCCTCTAAATAAACATAATTCTCGCCGAATAAGTCCCACATCGTAAAAATAAAACTTGAATGATGTTATCTGCCGTTTTGAAAGGTAGGTATGCCAGAGTCGCGGCAGAAAGATCATATAGCTCGCTTCAAACAGGGTGAACCAAGCTGGACTGGATGATATTATGAGCTGCACATCGGTACAACGAGAGCCTTTAGGTCACTTTCTAAAGGTAGACTGATTATCCAAAAACCACTGATAAGTGGTTGTAAGCCCCTCGCGAAGACCAACTGCCGCCTTCCAGCCAAGGCTATGCAACTTCGACACATCCAATAATTTACGCGGTGCACCATCTGGCATGCTAGCATCGAAGCATAACTCACCTTCAAATCCCACCACGTTAGCAATCAATTCCGCCAGTTCATGAATACTGACATCCTCGCCTACTCCGACATTAACAATACCTTCACCACTATAGTTTCCCATCAGGTAAACCGCAGCATCTGCCAGATCGTCCACATGCAGAAATTCACGACGAGGATTTCCACTTCCCCAAACCTGCACATTGTCCTCCCCTTTCGCCTTGGCTTCGTGGAATTTTCGGAGCAATGCTGGTACCACGTGGGAGTTTTCCAGATCAAAATTATCACCTGTACCATAAAGATTAGTCGGCATCAGCGAAATGGCATCGAAACCATATTGACGTTGGTAAGCCTGGCACATTTTAATCCCGGCAATTTTAGCAATGGCATACCATTCATTAGTAGGCTCAAGCTCTCCAGTGAGCAGGCGCTCTTCTTTCATCGGCTGCGGAGCAAGCTTGGGATAAATACACGATGAGCCGAGAAATTGTAATTTCCTGGCCCCATTTTGGTAGGCCGCATCAATAATGTTTGTCTGAATCAATAAATTGTCACGGATAAACTCAGCGGGATAAGTATCATTCGCATGAATACCGCCGACCTTGGCAGCAGCCAGAAACACATAATCAGGGCGCTCTGTCTCAAAGAAGGCCCGAACCAACGACTGATTCGTGAGATCCAAGTCACTGTGAGTGCGAGTAATGACATTATCAAAACCTTGATGGGCCAGCATTCGACAAATTGCGGCTCCCACCAGCCCACGGTGACCAGCAACATAAACCTTGTCGCCCTTATTCATGGTAGTCAAAAGCCTTGAATCCGTGCTTTTTAACTAACGCATCACGTTTCGCCAGTTCCAAATCATTTTCCATCATTTCATGAACCATTTCTTCAAAGGTAATCTTGGGTACCCAGCCCAGCTTTTCTCTCGCTTTGGTTGGGTCACCTAATAACGTTTCCACCTCGGTCGGCCGGAAATAACGTGGGTCAACGGCAACAATGCATTGCCCTGTTTCGGTGTCATAACCTTTCTCATCAACCCCCTCGCCTTCCCAGCGTATTGTTTTCCCCAAGTGATCATAAGCGGCATTAACAAAATTTCTCACCGAATATTGCACACCCGTCGCAATGCAAAAATCTTCAGGTTCATCCTGCTGTAGCATCAACCACTGCATTTCCACATAATCCTTCGCATGTCCCCAATCACGTTTGGCATCCAGATTACCAAGGTAGAGCGTATCCTGAAGACCCAGATGAATACGCGCCATCGCACGGGTAATCTTGCGAGTAACAAACGTCTCACCACGAATAGGTGATTCATGGTTAAACAGGATACCGTTACAGGCATACATCCCGTAGGCCTCTCGATAGTTCACAGTGATCCAATAGGCATACAGCTTGGCAGCTGCATAAGGTGAACGAGGATAAAATGGCGTTGTTTCCTTTTGCGGAATCTCCTGGACCTCTCCATATAACTCAGAGGTTGATGCTTGGTAAAAACGTGTTTTCTTCTCCAGACCCGCAATACGAATAGCTTCAAGAACACGTAAAGCACCCAAACCTACTGTATCAGCCGTGTATTCAGGGCTCTCGAAAGAAACAGCGACATGGCTTTGAGCACCGAGGTTATATATTTCATCAGGCTGCACCTGCTGAACAATGCGAATCAAATTACTTGAATCACTCAAATCTCCGTAATGCAGAATAAACTTCCTGCCTGTTTCATGCGGGTCTTGATAAAGATGATCAATACGATCAGTGTTAAAAGACGATGCCCGGCGCTTGATGCCGTGAACTTCATAGCCTTTTTCCAACAACAATTCTGCCAGATAAGCCCCATCTTGGCCTGTAATACCAGTTATTAATGCAATTTTTGCCAAACCACTAACCTCTGTCCAATATTTAATGCTTAATGTTAACCAGAAATACATTTCAGCAAGGACTCTTCAAATCGAGCCAATACCGCATCGCGACCAAGGAATTTTACTGCATAGTCCCTGGCATTTTTACCTAATTGTTGACGTTGTTCGACATTTTCTGCCAAATTCAGCATAGCAGCAACAAACAAATCGACATTTTCAGGTGGCACAACTACACCTGACAATTCAAGCACCTTCGCAATTTGCGTTCCTTCAAAAGCTGTTGCCAATACCGGTCGACCACTCGCCAACATACCCGTTAACTTTGAAGGCATCACTAAATCTGCTGCATCCGCTTTTTGCGGCAAAAGATGAACATCTGCCATATTCAATAAATCATTCAATTTTTCCAAAGGCTGCAAAGGTAACCAACGAATATTTTCAAGCCCATCAGCTAAATTACGCAACCGACTATAGGCAGCACCCTGCCCACACATCACAAAAGTAATATCTTCGTAGCCACCCAGTTGCCGTGCTGCTTCAATGACAATTTCTAACCCTTGCTTTTCACCCATATTGCCAGAATAAAGAAATATAATATTTTGCTCAGGGATGCTTAACGTTTTCCTAAATGTACTTGGAAATTCAATAGGATAAATGTGAGCAATGTCTACCCAGTTTGGAAACAACACTTGTTTCTCAGGACTAACATTTTTAGCGTCAAGTTGCAGCATCATTTGATCGGAAATCGTTGACACCCTGTCAAATTGACTCATCAACCAATGCTCCATCTTACTCACAATACGACGTAACTTAGGGGAAGATAGAACTCCGAGATCAAAAGCCGCATCTATCTCAAAATCCTGGACATGAAGCCATGAGCGCGCTCGGCACAACCATGAAACAATTAAAGTAACAGGCGAACAAAATAAAGGGGGTTCAACAACCAGTACAGTATCCGGCCGCCAAAATATTTGGAATAACATAACGGGAAAACTAGAAAGAGCGAAGCTAACCAAGTGCAAGATTCGCTTTAAACCTGAAGGTTTACTCGGAACCCAAAGTGGGCAACGCCACACATCTATATCACCCAAAAATTCGCGGTGATAACGCCACGAGTTGTAGTCCTCCGAGACACACCACATCGGATAATATGGCAGAGCTGTTACGATGCGGACTTTATGCCCCTTCGACACTAGCCATTCGGCCATTTCCCCGGAGTATTTACCAACTCCTGTCAGCTCAGGCGTATAATTTAAACTCAATATAAGTATCTTCACGCCCGGGAGATGAAATAATTACCTAAAACAAGCACATCCATTTTGGTGCGAAGAAAGCAGTCCAAGGCTTCCTCTGGCCGACACACAACAGGCTCATTTTCGTTAAACGATGTATTAAGCACAATCGGCACACCCGTTAACCGCTCAAAGACAGTAATTAGATGATAATAGCGTGGGTTTGTCTCTTTATAAACAGTCTGTAAACGCCCAGAACCGTCAGCGTGAGTGACGGCGGGAACTTGTGTCCGTACCTCTTCCTTAAAAGGAAAAACTTTCATCATAAAAGGGACATCGTCATCGATCTCAAACCACTCAACTACCTTTTCTCGCAGAATGGATGGAGCAAATGGTCTAAACGACTCCCTTCGTTTAATCTTGAGGTTAAGAATATCCTTCATATCGGCCCTCCTAGGATCACACAAGATAGACCGGTTCCCTAATGAACGCGGCCCCCATTCCATGCGACCTTGAAACCAACCAACAACTTGTCCATCAGCAATCGCACGAGCCGACTTCTCGCACAACTCGTCCTCATCATCAAGTTGCACGATACTGCAGCCCTGTTTTTCCAACTCAATTCTCAATTTGTCAATATGAAAATGTAATTCCTTGTTAGTGTATTGTGGTCCCCAATAGGCATGATCCATCACGAAACTCCGCTCCAGCTTAGACGTCTCGTAATGAACCACGAACGCTGCCCCAATGGCACCGCCTGCATCACCGGCAGCTGATTGAACATATACCTTATTAAATGGTGTCATGCGGGTTACTTTACCGTTTGCGACGGAATTCATAGCGCACCCACCAGCAAGGGATAAATTGTCAATACCGTAACGATGGTGAAGACTGTTGAGCAGATAGAAGAAGGCCTCCTCATACATCGCCTGTATTGAACGGGCAATATCCATGTGACGTTGCGTCAAGGGCTCATCTGCCCGCCTAGCTGGACCAAATAATTCTTCCAAAGCATCCGAATACAGCTTCCCAACTTTAGGCGAACAGCCATCCCATTCATATTCTACTTTTTCTCGATGGTGCCTAAAGTATTCGGTAGCTAGTTGAAACGTACCACCTTCCTGCAATATAACGATTCGCCGCATTTCCGGCATAAATTTCGGTTCCCCATATGGGGCCAACCCCATTACTTTATATTCATCCCCATAGTGTGGAAAACCTATATATTGAGTAAGTGCCTGATAAAAAATACCCAGGGAGTGTGGAAAATAGATCTTATCGGCCACCTCAATTATTCGATCTCTCCCTACCCCCCAAGCAGCACTTGCAAAATCTCCGAAGCCGTCCACTGACACGACCACCGACTCTTTAAAGGGAGAGACCAAATGAGCCGACCCTAAGTGAGCCAAATGGTGCTCAACATAGTGAAATTTTGCTTTTACTGTGTCTCTAGGAAATTTCTTTACTATCTCATCTTCTAATGAGGACCAATCACGCGCATTCTTTAATCTAGATATAAGCAAATTTAACTCAGGCCGCTGCTTTAGTGTAAAACCAAATTTTTTCAGCAAATTAGCTTTTGGATCACGATTAATGGCTACGTGATCTACTTCCGAGAAGCTAACCCCCGCTTCACGAAGACAATATTCAATTGCTTTTGAGGGAAAGCCCGCCCAATGTTTTATGCGGCGATACCTCTCTTCCTCAACAGCCGCAATTAACTCTCCATTCAAAAGAATACAAGCGGATGCATCACCATGATATGCATTCAACCCTAATATATATGTCATCACCCTTCCCCATTACATGTATACAACCTAAGTTTTATAAATACGAAATTCAAAAAACTAAAAAGAATTAGAACCCGACAGAGCTGGCGAAACGGGCTCTCTGTTTACCGCAACCCTTTTGAGAGCATATGCTTTTTTTGGATGCCAAACATCCTGGACCAGCAAAGCAAGGAATAAGGGAACACCAACATTACTTAAATAAAATAACCCCATTGTAACCCCTTCTATCAGCACAAGCATATACAGTGCCTTCTTCAGCTTTTCTCTGCGCCGCGATAACATCAACACAACAATCATTAACAGAAAACCTATAGCTAAAATTCCCCAAGTAATAGTAAGTCGCAACCAAAACGCGTGAAAATTATATGGATATACCCCACTCAACCCCCATCCGGCTGACTGGCTTTCCCATAACCACTCCATAGCCATTGGAGTATTTGCCGGTAAAGCTACCCCAACAGGAAAGCCAAATACTAATTGGCCCGGTGATTCAATAAACAACCCTATGCCAGACACCCACATCCAGTATCTATCCATGCTTGATAAAGTATCCAAAGGAAGATCTCTTAAGACAAAAGACCCTATTGCAAACAAAAACGCCAATGAAGAAATAGTTAATTTAGTCTTAAATTTTACCGATGAATATAGAAAAATGATTACAATTGCAGCTGCCAGTGCAGTACGAGAAAATGTAAGAAAGAGGCCAATAACTACAAGCCATGTCCAAACACGCCGCACCTGACATTTCCCAACCAGAGACATAATTAATGAAATCAACAACAAACAAGCATCGTAATTTATTTCGCCAGAACCATACGGCCGAGAAATAGATCCAGCTAAAATACTCTCAACAAAAAAATCCACAATAATAATAATGCCGAGAATCGCACCAAAAACCACGAAATAGTTTTGCCATAGTCGACCAAACACTTGCACCCATGCCCAAGCAAACAATAAATAAACAACTGGCTTCAATTCCATGAAATATGGAATAAGTTCTATATCACTAAAGTACCACCCACCTCCCCATTTTAAGACAGCCAGGATTACGATAATAATAAAAAATGGGACTACATACCAAGCAACGCGCCTACTTTCAGAGATAGACAATCTTGCGATTGCAAAAAATATTACAAAAATTCCTAATAATACCCAAACAACATCAATCCATATGCGCGCTAACGATAACTCAAAAACTCTAGAAAACATCATAATTGTTGGATATAAAATGTACGCTAGAAGCAACGGAAAATTGCGTACCATACTACTCATCAGACATGTGCCGAACAGTCATCATTAAAGACCAAATTATTGTTTTATTTGTGCTTCAAAATGTTTGTCATGTTTCATAAAAAACACATTAAACACTTTATTATAATCACGTTCCAGAAACTCAACCAAGACACCTCTCGAAGCTGCATAATATGATTTATAACCATAACTAGCCATCAAGTCCATCACTTTAGCTATTGAGGCATCATATCGATTCAAAAATTCATCAACCAGCTCAACCATGACAATACGCGGTTGATGCGTGTTACTTGAAAAAAGACTTGCACCTCCCTCAAGCACAAGCAACTCCGCCCCTTCCACATCTATCTTTACAATATCTGCGCCTATCAAGCCATGTTCAACCAAAAAATCATCAAGCGTAATACAATCTACTAACTCATCAACACTGCTTACGGAGGCATCATCATCTTGACCAATATAGGCATAAGCCCCATCCACACTTGGAATTGTAATTGATACGCTGCCCGCTTTATTTGATACTGCGGTATGTACTACTTCTACATTTTTTGCATAACCGTTGATTTCTGCCCCCAATTGAATTATCAGAGCATTTCTCCGAATAGGCTCAAAAACAAAAACCTTACCCGCAACACCAACCTGCTTTGCAAAATTCAATGTGAAATATCCAACGTTACCCCCCACATCAAGACAAACATCACCAGGCTTAATCAAAGATTTAAATGCATCCGTTTCATTCTTTTCGAATGACCGCAGCAAAATAAGCTTTTTTCCAATATCCTCATTTGCCCATACCAAATATTTGATACCATCCAAGCTGACCTGTTTTAACAGACTATTATTCGGGAAAAATTTTTTCGCAATACGAAAAACTGCTCGCAAAGGGGTTGCCCAAAAAGGAATCCGAAGGTCTTTTATCATTTTCGTGTCATTCATTTGGAATGTCCTGAATTTTTTATTTCATAGCTCTTCATATTAATCAATGAATGATATATTCCTAATGAAAGTGCATAATAAAAACCTGGCCTACCATCAAGAAAACCTCGCTTCAGAATATAAGCATACACAAACATTGCAAACCCTCTAAATGGAACATGATCACCAACCCACTGGAGAGCACGCCTTCTGGAAGAGATAACCGCCTGCTTATCATGCCTCAACGCACCCTGCATTCGAAGATCTGCTTCCCAATCCGAATATTTATTTAATTTTTCGTAAAAGTGGAAAAGATTATCATGATCATTATGAGCCATACGATTTTGTAATAAACCAACCTTACCTTCGACTTGAGGTTGATAATGCCCTTCAACCTCCCACATATTCTTCACGCTCAGATCATCGTAATCTAAAAAACAGCCTTTACTTCTTTTAAAGAGCACTAATTTGTAAACCCTATGCCCATAATTAAGCTTTCGGCCCAAAAAAATATAATCAAAACCTACAAAATAACCCGAATCCCCTTGGTTTATTTCTAAGGCATGTCGCATTTCTTCTGCCGAATCCTTGCCAACCTCTTCATCTGCATCTACGTACAATACCCAATCATGCGTAAAAGAAAGATTTTCTAGACACCACTGTTTTTTTTTGGGGTATTGACCATCCCAGGAAAAATTGACGACTTTGGCACCCATTCGGTTAGCAATCTCACAAGTTGCATCATCACTATTTGAGTCTATAACAAACACCTCATCAAACTGATCAACTGAACGAAGGCATTTTTCAATATTGCGCTCTTCATTCTTAGTCATAATTATTACCGAAACAGGAATTTTCATTTTTTTACCCATACAAAAAAATTACTAAAAATAAAGCTCATTATTATTTGGCAACAGCAAAAGAAATATATCATTTCATATTTTTCAATAGCTTATACAGGTAGAATCGAGTCTTAAGTGCAAGAAAACGAATTTTCACATACCAAAATTTTGGCTTAATGAAAACCCAGAAATCTTTTAAAGATTTCCTTGGATTAATCCCTTTTAGAAAATTATCGATCAACATTACATCCTCGGAGTCTTTATCTTCTCCTCTCTTAATTTTCATTTTCTTAAGAATGTCAAGAGTAGCAAATTTTAAGCCATCATAATAAAAGTAATTCGCTGGATTAAAGATAACGTCGTCAATCGAGCTTGCGTACAAATCCGCAGAATGGTTATGACTACCAATTTCTTTATAACCAGACACCATATCTTCATAGCCATGATGCAAATAATCTAGGTCTCTCGCCGCCCTAATACCATAAGCAGCCATAATGGCACTACCATCAATACATAAACATTCACCATCAATATTATTTTTTTTAAGAAATACCTTGTACTCATCCAGAAGATTCTGGAACCATTTAAAGTTAACTACCTTGGCATAATTCAGAAAATGAATACTATTCGCGTTAAACAAAATATTACTTAGCTCAATGCTTTCATCATGCGTGTCGTTAATATGCACAGAATGGTTGCTTATTCCAAATAAATCACGAATTTCATTTTTCGCTAACAGCATATTTTCTAAATTGCTTTTTACAACAAAAGCTCGAACAGCACCGTCTTTCTGGAAACAACCGAATGTTTTATTTTTCGCTCCAGAAAAACCATCAGCATACGTACCAAGCCATGGCTCCGAATGATAAATTTGACGGATGAGATTAAGCGGGCCATTGCCTGACAAGCAAACTTCTTTCGAGTAAAACACATCTCCATATTTTGACAAAATAGACATCAGCTCATTGTCTTTACCTTGCGCTGATGGATAGACTATTGGCACAAAAACATTTGGCTCAAGGCGACAATATTCAACAGCAATCGCATCAGAAACTATACTACTTATCCCACGTTTTACGAAGTATTTATAATCATATTCTGGCGCGATATCTGTCATTTTTCTTACGCGTAGAAAACTTTTGTAATAAAGACAAGCAGCCAGCCTGTGCGCACCATCTAATATAATCCCATCAGCATCAACGGGTAATGGCGGTTCTTCTGGCGAAAAACCAGTCTGCCTAATAGACTCAATTACTGAATCAAATGCCGAGACAAAACTATCCGCCCCATATTTTTCAGTCCCATCAACCTCAACACACCCATTAAAAACACGAATATGTTCTCTATACACTAAATTAGCCCAATCAGTATCCAGCCCCATGCTATTAAAGCGAACATAAAGATACTTCGCAATCACATCAAAGCGCTTCGCCGTCAGCAGTTGAACTGGATCTATCAATCCCATACTAACGGTCACATCACTCATCAATCAAACATCCTTAAACTAAATTTCACAAATTCACCATGATGAAAATGTAACTCGAGAAAATAAATACTGGCCAAATAGAATCATTGCTGCACCAAACATGACTAAACCAACCGCACCAAGCTGTCCATAATTACCAATCAAAGGAATACCTACAAGCGACATCATTATAACGCCAAGCAAATACGCCTTCATCACAACTTCACTTTTTCCGACTGTACGCAGATGCACCGCATTGAGACGATATAAAAAAACAATGCCATTTGATAACCATAACAGTGTTAAAAGTTCCGAATACTCTTCGTAAGCCGCCCCAAAAATTTTTCCGACTAACATGTCGCCATATGCAACTATTAACAACATACCAGCCCCCCATAACATTAGCCCTGCAATTCTAATATGTAAAACAGCATTTTTAGCTTTCTGAGCATCATGATGTTGATACTGACCGAGACGTGCAGAAAACTCGGTTTCAAGAAGTTCCATTGCAACATTCCCCAAGTTCGACAAGCTTCGTATTGTGAAAAATATTGCTATAGCTGCCGCATCAATCATACCTCCCAATAAAAATATTGGCAGAGATGACCATAGCCAAACCACTGGTCCGCTTCGAACAAACCACTTACTTTCCGTGACATGCAGCCTAATAAACCTCCATGAAGTAACAAATAAATCGCACATACGCACTAAAATAGAAACAGTATTTATTACTGAAAAAAATGATGTCACTATAAATATAATTAGCACACTAGAAATATTATCGGGCTCCAAAAACAACAACAATATGATTCGAGAGGAATACAGCAACCCACTAAGTTTTGCCGCCCACATAGAGCCCTGAAAAATATAAGCCGTTCTTCTTGCGAAATCCGCTAACTGCTGAAAGACTAAATAAACTACAAACAACGTCACCTCAAGTCCCGTCAAAGAAAAACCTTCTATCTGACCAAGTCCTATTACAAATACAGAAAAAATAATAGCAACCCATACAGCTAGATTTATTTGCATCCATGCCAGCTCCCCTAGATATTGGTCTCGATCCAATTTTGATGGTGCCATTACAGACGCATGCTGAAATATTACGCTGTTATTGATTATGATTGAGCCAAAATACCATGCCAAAATGTAACCTAGTTTTCCCTGGGCTTCTAGCGGCAAAAAATTCGCACACAACGCGATTGAAAGAAAGTTACCACCGGAAACAAAAAATTGGTCTGCCAGTGAGCAATGTAATCGTTTATCCCCGCGTAATATTCTAGCAATCACCGCCCATTCACCTACATAATTTTTTTAGAAAAGCCAACATTGCCGTTAGAATCTATCTGGCCTTACCTATTGCATTTTCAATCAACGCTTGAAGCGCGTGCAACATACCGTTCTATTCCAAGGTAAAAGGCGTAAAAGGGGACGCTACCCTATTCCATAATCTCCCTGCATCAGTGAGCGCATCAATATTAATGAGGGTGATATCTGTTTCGTTTATCAATTGCCTGACTACGGCAGAGCCGATGAATCCGGCGCCGCCTGTAATGAGTACTGTGTTTATTTTTCGCACGTTGATTGTGTTCTGTTCAATATTTTACTCAAGACCCTGGGCTGATGAAATATGTCCTTGTATTTCACCCCTATTGGGGCCACTTCGCGGTCCCAAGCAGATCTCCTACGACAATCAAGGGTCGCATATACCAGCACTATTTTCTTCTCAACGCGGTAGTAAATGGCAAAAGGAAAGCGTTTTGATAGCAATCGATGATATTTTCCAAAATGTATTGGATGAATGCCTGAATTGATAACCAAAGAATCAATATCGGAGAAAAGTGTATCCAGGAAATAGGCGCTAATTCCTTCTGTTTCCTCTTCATAAAACCAGTAACCATCGGTCAAATCCTAGCTCGCTGAGGAAAGTATTTTGATTCTCATGGAATATCATTTCGTATATCCTTTTTTGCTGAATCCCAATCAATAAATTCATCATCACCCTGCCTTAATCTTTCTTCTCGTTCATTGAGTACTTTTTCATGCCATGGAGGAAAAACCATGCTATCTGCCTTTGCGCACAAGCTTTCCCAGATTGTTTCCATTCTCTGGATTTTCTCTTCTATACTCATTTCTTCAAGCGGTACATTGATCGACATTATTTTATTCCTTGCCTGTCAATGAAAGAATAGGAGGCGTTCCTCTAGCTTTTTTCAGTGATAAGTACTGTATCTATTTTTCGCATACTGATTCTTTATTCTCTGAGGGTCTAATTGCTTGCAGCTCGCCTAAAGCACCTACTTTTGGCGCTGAAGATATCATCATTAATTCATCCCGAGACAAAAGGGAACGCTACTCTTCTCCATACAAGCGCCCAAATACTTTTCAATGGAGTCAAGCTCAAACAATCCCCTAGGCCACCATATCACTGACTTCTAATTGACGTGCATGATTTTTCACTTCCTGCACAAGAACTTCAAGCCTCGCCGATTAATCCTCTTCAACCCATGCCTTTTCCACATTGCGCACAAGCAAGTGTCAGAACGTGTCTAACAACAGAGACACCTTCTCTCATAGTTTACCGTAAATGTTGTCGTTCCGCTTTTCATGTATCCATTGGAATGTGAGCAATTGTCATCTTTGTTCATTTTTCTTTCCGGCGTGTTACGACGTGGTTTGTCGCAAAAATAAACGTTCCCTGACACAATTGCAGGACGTTTCTATCGAACTGTCGGGAAGAATGCATTTTCATTCTTATTTTTTTGTCTCACCAGAAAATATTATTTTATCAATTGTCTCTACAAATAACCCTGCTTGTTGCAACGACCAGTCTGCCATATCAAAATCAACTTTTTTCCTAGGTAATCCGCCATCAATCGGATGTCTTCAACTTTATATATTCAGTAAGCGCCCCAGTTCAGTCAGCAACGTTCCTGTTTTGACAAAGTAAAGGCTGAATACAGAAATCAATCCGCTGTTGTTTTGGTTGTAACCGCAAGCTCTGCAAAATCGGCTACGATCAGTGGTAAGTGCCCGCCAAGCCTTTGTCATTAACTCGTCAGCTGTAATCACAAAACAACTCCATCTTGTTGAATATTTTTAATCCGATATAGGTTGCTGTATTGCTCAGGGTGTTGCCGCTTGTCCTGCCAAGTTGGCAATGGTTGTATTCTCATGCCGGTTTCAAGCAGGATATCGTAGGCAATATCACTTTCGGCGTAATAGCCACCACGAGCACGACTACCAAAAGTGTAGTTGCCTGTGCAGTTGTTTTGTTGCTCATCGGCTTATAGCTCTCACGTCGCTAACGCTCCTTCGCCCAACCTGCGGAGGGTTATTTTTTGCAGTCGATTCCTCTCGAACCAAGTAGATCATGCCAATACCCTTATACGTTTCAGGATTACCATCGCTCTGCTTACAGATTGTACATTGTATCACTTGCTTCTCTTTCAAATTCTCTCTGAGTTTGCCCTCTCCCACTAGTGGAAGAGGGAGGCTGGATGTTGTGGTTTTGTGCTCTCAGACAATGACTGGGCATACACTGCAGCAACATCAGGCGTTTCAAGAAAGTCTGTATTTTTTACCTGCACAGCCCGTACTTTAGTGAATCTTCTCGTAGAACACTCTCCCGACCCTTTTTATATGGTCAATCAGGTTTTCGTTGTCTATATGGTCATACAATGACAAGTCTACCTTGTAGGGCAGGAGCAGGTCGTCGATTTTCTGTTCGATTGCTTGCAGGTCGTGCCATACCACAGTTGCGCCCTTTACTGTTAAATCAATATCTGATGCAGGTCTGTAGTTGCCCTTGGCTCTTGATCCATAAATAATGACTTGCTCTACTGCTGGGTTTTCTGCAAATACCTCTCCTATCCTGGAGATGACCTCGCTGCTCAGGCCAAAGTCTGATTTTACCTTCCAGGTGGCTGTGCTCATATCGTTTTTTCTGTGAGTTGCCTCAGCTTTTCATCCAGTTCCTTGAATAGCTGATGATATCTATTCCGTATATTGCTGAGTATCGACTCAGCCGTCTCTTCATTGTAGGTATGTGAGGTTCGGTTTCGATCAATCAGCATCTCCATCCAGCCTTCACCATCTTCGACCAGCCCGCTGCTGAAGCTTTCTCGTATAGTGTCACGTGAACCCACAATATCGGCAACACCTTGCCATAGCAGGTAGTCTTTCAGCGAATTCCAGGCAAGCTCATAGGTATATTCAAAAACCTGAATCACGCCTTGTTTCTCCAGCGCCGTCAATTCGCGCTCAGCCATCAGTCGCATTGCGCTGTCCAGCTGAGCATAGGCTTTCTTGAATTGGCTATATCTCTGCTGCCAGCGGATATCTTGATTTGACATGATTAGTTTACGCCCTCTCCCCTCTTCCACGAGTGGATGAGGAAGTTTTTGGTGGGTAGCGGAATGACCCAAATTCTGATCACACTGACCCACAACCCATTCCAGGAAAGCCGTTCATTTTAACTTTAAACAGGAGATGTAAAACGCCTCTGCTTTCATCCATATGGCCAGCAACGACCCCACCTCATCAATAAACCGATTCAATACGGCAGCCTTTAGTGCTGGGGCATCTTCATATTCATTGGCAACCTGGTTATGAATCTCGCGTAACTGACGCCATCGCTCAACACTTTGTAACGCACCCAGTCGCTGTAGTTTTCCTGCAAAAGCCGCGTCCTCAGATATTGGCTCTTCCACCAATTCTAGTAACATAGGGAAAAATTTCATGCCTCTGCTGTCTTGTAATTTACACTGTTTCGGTCCACGGTTAGTCGCATAATCAAATATCAATATATTGTTTCCAGCCATACCCTTTGCCCTTTAAAAGAAGCCAAGAAACGAGCATCGGAATAACAATAACACCCGCTTTCACGTTCAAATCGATATCATCACTTTGGCAAACTGGCGAAAATCATTCAAACGTTCACCGAGAATTGCGTGAACAATCTCCAAATTCAGCTTCTGATAATCATGTACAGCAACATTCCGAAACCCCACCATAGCTTGCATGTGAGAACTCAATTCAACCGACAACAAACCCGCTTCCTCCAGCATGCGAAAAGCATCACGACTTTCTTGGGGGATTCCAAGTCCTTTCACTCTGACCTGATGCATCGCTGCATCAATTGCAGCCTCACAGGCTCGTTGTAAATTGAGAACAATGGAATCCTGACGGGTGTAGTCAGTTTCAAGCTCATCTTCATGTCCGGTATATTCCTCTGCAATCCGCCTCAAACAACGCTCAATTGAAGCAGATTTATTTAGCAGTACATCGTCAACCATAAACCGTGCCACGCTGTTTGATATCTTCCAGTATGCCTCGTCGCTCTTCGTTAAGACGAGCGTAGGCGACATAGACATAGTCTTCAAACCGCTCACAACCCGCGAGCTCTCTACAATACAAGCGTTTTCCGCTAGAGATCACCTGCATCTGCATCACCGTAGAAGTTTGCAAAAGATCAATCAGATCGACATCTTTACCCATTTCTCTGGCGATGTTCTGCGCGATATCCCACAGGTGTACACGGTCCACCGGGTTTTGAAGCAGCACTGCCAGATCGATATCACTGTCCGGGCGTACATGTGGCGTACCCCATGAACCAAAACGGTATATTGATATAATCCCTGGCAGCTCCTTGCACACCAGCCTGATAACATCGGCACTTCGATCACCCATTTTCAAGCCCTGATTGCGTTTCCAGGTGCAAATCTTCCAGTCCATCAAACTCAGCTTTCAGCTGTTCAATTTCGGCTTTGAGCAACTCGTATTCAGCCATTTTACGCTTGAGAAAACGCGCCGTGAGTTGGGCTTTTTCTTCGATACCCTTGCCAGTCAGTAAGTAGACGTAGGCTCTCTTGCTGGGGTTGCATTGAAAGTTACGTGCCTTCACCTGGCCCTTTTCGATCAGTGCGCGGAGACAATAGTTGGTTTTTCCTAGACTGACACCCAATGCCTTGGCAAGTTGGCGCTGACTGATGTCGGGCTGAACCTCAATAAGCTTAAAGATGCGGTAGTGGATTTCGTCGTAGGGCATGAATTTGGGATATTTTTCGGTAGGCAGAGCCTTGTATGCTCTGCGGGTACTCCCTGTCTGATTGTGTTCATAGAATGAACGATTGGCGCATTAAAACCTGTATCAATTGCCGGGTCAAGGACTGAGGCCCAAATCAAGTATCTGGTAGTTTTAGTGCTTTGGGTTAAGTGGCGAAGGTCTAAGACAAGGCAACATAATATTTGCCCCTCTCCTCCAAAGGAGTCGCAGAAACAAACATCCCTGTAACAAACTGACGGGATATTAATATCGCCACACTACACTGGTACAGGTCAGGCCCTAAAAGCTTCAACCTCTGGATTCTGATCTTCGAAGAATGACGGTATTCGCAACAGCGATCAAAAACAGGCGAGCCGAGGAGAGCCTAAGTTCCTTGAGACTCGAAGACAGCTAACTTAATTCGTCAGTTGCAACTCATGCCAAATAGCCTGAGTCGCATCAGCCCGGTTCATACTGTAGAAATGCAGGCCTGGAGCCCCCTGTTCGAGCAAATTCTTGGCCAATTGCGTGCTAACTTGCTGGCCAAAAGCACTCAAAGAAGCAACATCGTCGCCAAAGTCCTCCAGGCGTTTGCGCAGCCAGCGGGGAATTTCCGCACCACACATGTCTGAGAAGCGCGCCAGGTTTTTATAATTGGTAATAGGCATGATGCCCGGTACGATGGGAATATCCAGCCCCAGCTTTTCGCAATCATCCACAAAACGGAGGTAAGCATCTACACTATAAAAATACTGTGTGATCGCACTATTGGCACCGGCATCCACCTTACGCTTGAAATTCACTAAATCTGCTTCTGCGCTTTTGGCCTGAGGATGAAATTCTGGATAAGCTGCCACTTCGATATGAAAATGATCACCGGTTTCGGCACGAATAAATTCTACCAGCTCATTCGCATAGCGTAACTCGCCCATGTCATGCGTACCTGAAGGCATGTCGCCTCGAAGTGCAACGATACGGTGTATATCGTTGTCGATATACGTTTGTAAAAGCTCACGCACGCTTTGCTTGCTTGAACCGATGCAAGTCAGGTGTGGTGCAGCATTACAGCCTGCCTGTCTAATTTCCAGTACTGTGTCCAGCGTCCCCTGCTGGGTGCTGCCTCCTGCACCGTAGGTCACCGAAAAATAGGCCGGATTGAGCTGGGCCAATTCTTCTCTTGTCTGACGCAGCTTGATTTTTCCCTCTTCTGTTTTAGGGGGAAAGAATTCGATACTGAATGAGGGTTTGTATTTTTCTTGTGATTGCATAATTTTAAAGATATCAGGACTTAGGGTTTAGGACTCAAGGCTTAGAGATCAGACATAATGCCTAACTCCTTCCTTTGCTACTCATTTCACGTATCAGTTATTGGAGCTAACAAAAAGTCAACGACGAACTGGTGTTGATTCTCTCGGACAAGTTCAAGCACACGGCCCACATCAATATTCATATATTCATGCACTATGCGGTTTCGTAATCCGATGACAGCATTCCATGCTGGCAAATTTTCCCTCTTAATCACCCCTATACGGGCAAGTGCTGCCAGTGCGTCGTATGCAGAGACGGGCACTGGTTCGTCGTTCGCCTTCAGAATCTGCTTTGCCTTACCGATCGCATTTTCAATCAGCAATTGTAAAGCATGCAGCACACCGTTTTCTTCCAGGCGCGAAAGCCCCCCTGACTGCAATTGTCGCCGCGCCTCGTCAAGCAGGGAGCTTTGCTCCTTTGCAACTTGCGCAGTTTCTGCCTGATAAAGATCAAGCCGCATGTTGCTTTTCCCATTCGTAGGTTTCTAGCTCACGCCATGTTCGTCCAAGAAAATGATTCCATGACAAGCTGTCTTCGCCCTTTAATGGTACACCATCTTCAGCAACCAAGGCTCGCATGGCAAGCCTTGCGCCTGGCAGATCAATCAGATCAACGCGAGCTTCTTCGACGCCCAACTCTGTTGCGAGCAAACGGCGCAATGTCTCGGTATTTGCCAAGTTATCGAGCAGCGTCATTTCACGCTTCCACTGAATGGCGATATCCCAATCACTTTCGGGACGAGCACGCCCTTCTGCCTGGCTCCCAACGAGCACCGCCAACTCCAAGTCTGGCTGAGCCTCCAGCGCATGTTTTAATTTTGCAAAAATCATACTGACCACACTTGTTTGTCAGCGCCAAAAATTCAAATTGATGCCATCAGTTTGGCAAATTGCCGAAAATCATCTAAGCGTTCTTTGAGGATCGCTTGAACAATCGCTAGATTAAATTTCTGATATTGATATTGTGTACCGCAACACTTCTAAATCCAACCATGGCTTGCATGTGAGCGCTGAGCTCAGGCGATAAACTGACGGCACCTTCAGTGCGTCTTCAGTATTTGCAAAACCTGAGTGCGTTTCATCATATTTCTCTACGGAATACATCGATTCCAGTCATGCTGTCATGGTCTCTTTGGTTTCCGACTCACATCTACAACAAGGCTAGCACATCCATGTGCGCCCCCTTCTTCTACTCTTGTCGAATCGAATATATCTAGTATCTGTAATGCCCCGGCTTGTAAGGCCCGTCCATTGGCACATTAATATAATCAGCCTGTTCTTGAGTCAGAGTCGTGAGATTCACGCCGATTTTTTCCAGATGCAGGCGCGCGACCTTTTCATCCAGGGTTTTAGGCAATACGTAGACTTCGTTTTTATAATTGTCACCCTTAGTGAAGAACTCAATTTGCGCCAGCACCTGATTGGTGAAAGATGCCGACATCACGAAACTCGGGTGGCCAGTAGCACAACCCAGATTCACCAGTCGGCCTTTGGCCAGCACGATGATCTTTTTACCATCGGGGAAAGTCACGTGATCCACTTGAGGCTTGATCTCTTCCCACTCGTACTTTTCCAGTGAGGCGATGTTGATTTCGGAATCAAAGTGGCCGATGTTGCAGACAATGGCTTCATTTTTCATGGCAGCCATGTGATCGTGATCAATAACATCAAAATTGCCGGTAGTGGTAACAAAAATATCGCCTTGACCAGCAATTTCATTCATGTCCACCACGCGATAACCTTCCATTGCCGCTTGCAGTGCACAGATAGGGTCAATCTCGGTAACCCATACAGTGGCACCCATGCCACGGAATGCCTGCGCACAACCTTTGCCTACATCGCCGTAACCCAACACCACACAAATTTTGCCAGCAATCATGACATCCGTCGCACGCTTGATGCCATCCAGTAAGGATTCACGACAGCCGTACAGATTATCGAATTTGGATTTGGTCACCGAGTCGTTGACATTCATAGCCGGAAACAGCAACTCGCCCGCTTCCACCATCTGGTAAAGACGATGCACGCCCGTGGTGGTCTCTTCAGTCACACCCTGAATACTTTCAGCCATTTTCTGCCACTTGGTATTATCCGTCGGCAGATTACGGCGCAGCACATCGAGAATGGCGACATATTCTTCATTGTCACCCTCTTTGGCATCCGGTACAGCACCGGCTTTTTCAAATTCAACGCCTTTATGTACTAACAACGTGGCATCACCACCGTCGTCAAGAATCATGTTAGGCAATTTACCATCGGGCCAGTTAAAGGCCTGCTCAGTACACCACCAGTACTCTTCAATGCTCTCACCTTTCCAGGCATAAACCGGAATGCCCTGGGCTGCGATGGCGGCAGCAGCATGGTCCTGCGTGGAATAAATATTACACGATACCCAACGCACTTCAGCACCCAGAGCCACCAGAGTTTCGATGAGCACGGCGGTTTGTATTGTCATGTGCAGGCTACCCATGATGCGGGCGCCCTTGAGGGGTTGCTCTTTTCCGAATTCTTCACGCAAAGCCATCAGGCCCGGCATTTCGGTTTCAGCAATGGCGATTTCTTTGTGGCCCCATTCAGCCAGAGTGATATCGGCAATTTTATAATCGGTAAATTCGGAATCAACAGCAGCATTCATATTTCATTCTCCTTTTTGCATCAAATATTGCATTAGATACAAGTTATATAAAGTTGAATGAGCGCCGTTTCTATCTGTAGAACATCTCTTGAGCCTGGCGGTTGTAGTAAAAAAACCGCTGCAGCGCCCCTCAAGAAATGTATATTTCACATTGTTTTAAAAATAAAGCTTTAAAACATTAAATCCCTGCGGCATCACGCAAAACTTCTGCTTTATCGGTGATTTCCCAGGGAAAGCCTTCATTCTCGCGGCCAAAGTGGCCATACGCCGCAGTGGCGCTATAAATAGGCCGTAACAGACCCAGCATTTTCACCAAACCGCCCGCACGCAGATCAAAATACTCACGCACCAGCTCTACGATGCGGCTATCGTCAACCTTCCCGGAACCAAAAGTCTCGACGCTAATAGAGGTTGGCTCTGACACGCCGATAGCATATGACACCTGAATTTCGCAGCGGTCAGCCAGACCAGCAGCAACAATATTTTTCGCCACATAGCGGGCAGCATAAGCTGCAGAACGATCCACCTTGGAAGGATCTTTGCCGGAAAAGGCACCACCACCGTGACGCGCCATGCCGCCATAAGTATCAACAATAATCTTACGTCCGGTGAGACCGCAATCGCCCACAGGACCACCGATAACAAAACGACCGGTGGGATTAATATGATATTTGGTGTCTGCCGTCAACCATTCACTTGGCAATACGGGCTTAATAATTTCATCCATCACCGCTTCACGCAGAGCCGGGGTGTCAATGTCGTCACTGTGCTGAGTAGAAAGCACAACAGCATCGATTCCTACAGGCTTGTTATCTTCGTAACGGAAGGTAACCTGACTCTTCGCATCCGGGCGCAACCAGGGCAAAGTACCATTTTTACGCACCTCGGCCTGACGCTTCACCAGACGATGGGCATAAGTGATCGGCGCTGGCATCAGCACGTCGGTTTCGTTGCTGGCATAACCGAACATCAGTCCCTGATCACCAGCTCCCTGTTCATGGGCGTCGGTTTCATCCACGCCCACAGCAATATCAGCAGATTGCTTATCGATGGTCGTCAGCACCGCGCAGGACGCGTAATCGAAGCCCATATCGGAACTGTCGTAGCCGATGCGTTTCACCGTATCACGCACTACAGCCTGCATATCAACCCAGGCCGTGGTGGTTATTTCGCCGGAAATCACCACCATTCCGGTGTTTACCATAGTTTCACAGGCCACGCGGGCTGCGGTGTCCTGCTCAAAAATTGCGTCAAGAATGGCGTCAGAAATCTGGTCAGCGACCTTGTCAGGATGCCCTTCGGAAACAGATTCCGAGGTAAATAAATGCGAATTCGTCATTGTGTTTGTATTCCTTACTATTTAACAGCTAATTGATGTGTGGGCAAAAAGCAGGGCATTTTACCCGTAGATCTGCCACCTTTCAATTCGCCACCTCACTACTGCCCAGAAGCCTCATCACGACGACCATCCCCTTTTCGGCCGTAACGATCCTCAAAACGGACAATATCGTCCTCACCCAGGTAACTGCCAGACTGTACTTCGATAATCTCCAACGGCATCGTACCTGGGTTCTCCAGTCGATGTTTCTCGCCAATAGGAATATAGGTCGATTGGTTTTCTGACAGAAGAAATTCGCGATCACCACAGGTGACCCTGGCCGTTCCTTTCACCACAATCCAATGCTCCGCACGGTGATGATGCATTTGCAACGAGAGAGCCGCTCCCGACTTAACCACGATGCGCTTCACCTGAAAACGCTCTCCGACATCAATGCTCTCGTAAGAGCCCCAAGGACGATACACCTGACGATGCACCAAGCGTTCACTGCGTTTATCGGCCTTAAGCTGCTCAACGATTTTTTTCACATCCTGGGCGTGGTCTTTGTGCGCCACCATAACCGCATCTGCGGTTTCCACCACCAAAATGTCTTTCAGACCGACACCAGCCACCAGTCGGTGTTCCGAGTGAAACAGGCTGTTACTGCAATTGTGTGACAGTACATCACCCTTACTGACGTTACCATCGCCACAAGACTCACCCACTTCCCAAATTGCCGACCATGCACCCAAATCTGACCACCCGGCATCCAGTGGCACAACAGCTGCCAGTCCCCCTCCCGTATTCGCACCCAACCTTTCCATGACAACGTAATCAATGGAATCACTGGGGCAAGCTCTAAAAGCATCTGCATCGAGCCGGCAAAAATCCAGGTCATCAGCCGCCAGTTCCAGTGCCTGCCGACAGGCAGCCACCATTTGCGGTTGAAACTGTGTCAACTGTTCAATCCACACCGAGGCACGCATCACGAATATGCCGCTATTCCACAAATATTCATTGGACGCCACGTAGGCCTGAGCCGCCTCGGTATCAGGCTTTTCCACAAAGGCATCTAACCGATACGACTGAGTAGCGTTAATGGGGCTGCCTTTGCGGATATAACCAAAGCCCGTTTCAGGTGCCGTGGGCGCGATACCAAAAGTAACTAACATACCATCATTCGCCAATTCAGCTGCCGTTTTCACCGCCGCATGATAAGCCTCTGAATCTACAATCACATGGTCTGCTGGCATAACCAGCAACACAGGGTCATCCTCCTGACTGAGAGAAGCAAGCGCCGCCACCGTCAATGCTGGTGCCGTATTCCTGCCTTCAGGCTCCAGCAAAATCGCAGCAGACTCATGAGCAATGGCGCGCAGTTGCTCGGCCACCAAAAAACGGTGCTGCTCGTTACAGACGATCAGTGGCTCGGCAACCTGCCCCACCAGTGTTGACAAACCATCCAGACGCAAAACCGTTTTTTGCAACAAAGTGGACTTACCCTGAAATGCCAGCAACTGTTTCGGGTATTGCTCTCGTGATAACGGCCAAAGACGAGCACCGGCACCGCCGGAAAGAATGACAGGTTGGATTTTCATAAATGAATGATTGATTGAAAGTTAGTGCGGTTGATTTTTTACGAGTATGCGTGCGTCTTTCAAAACTGGCAACTCAGTATTGGTATTAATTCTGTGCAACTAGGCTTCGACTACGCACATTGGACAAGAATTCGGCAAAAAATGCCGTAAACACACCCAATACCAGCCCCAGCACCAACGCCAACATAACAATCAGTGAGCTACTGGGTCCCGTGGTTTCTGGTGAACGCATGGGCGACATCAAAGCCCGCGTTTCACGCAAATTGGCAAGCTGAATTTTCAGTTTGGCAATTGTGTCCTGCTGGGTAAGCTGCGCGCGACGATTATTGGCCAACTGTTGGGCCAGTGTGTCTCGTGAATCCACTACTTTGATTTTCAGACGCTCATCGATTTGTGCCAGACGTTGGCGATATTGCTGCACGCCACTGTCGAGCATCATCAACGTCAACGCCCGAGATTCATCCTTGATCTGTTTAACGGCATTGGCTCGGTCCACCTTGGCACGCGCTAGGTCATCGCGCACTTCTTTGGCTTGACTAGTCAACAACACTGAAACATCTCCCAAGCGCTTCTCCCGAGCCTGAATCAGCATCGCATCATCTTTCAATTCTTCCAACTTAGCCATCGCCCGATTCTGAAGGATTTCTGTCTCCTTACGCAACACATCGGTAATACGGTTATGATCTGTCTTGACCATGTTAATCACAGACTGCTGCACCCCCTTGTGCATCAAGCCATCATCTTTCGAACCCTTACTGCTTAAAACGATAATCTGACTGCCTTTAGGAATACGGGCTTCAATTTTCGATACGCCCTCCATCGCAGAATGCTCTGCAAAATACTGTCTCCACGCCAGAGGAATATAACTCTCCTGAATTTTGGCTAACAGGGTTTCCGGTGATTCAATGACAACCACATTATTCTCACCACTCAACCGCGTGCCAAGCTCAATGGAGGTGCTGTATTGATATTTGGCGGGAACTAACAATGCGAGCATAATCCCTGCCAGTGTACACAGCACCACCACAGCTGCCATCAGCGTGCGATGTTTCACCAACACCAACCACAAATCGACTAGGCTGATTTCATCCGTGTAATTGTTTTCATAAAGATGTGGCAGCAAATGTTGTTCATGTGTAGGCGGGTTTTTAGTCATTACGGCACTTTCATTCCAATGGTTGTCTTAACAATTTTAGTGCGGCTAGGACACTTTTTAGTTCTGCGCCCTGATCAACACAGCGCCAGAATTTTCATTCTGTTGGTTACTGCCCGCACGCATCTTTATTTTCCGAAACTGTAAGATTTCTCCTACAACTATCTGTCATGCTAGCAACTTCACTGCAAATTGTATAATTTTCCATCAGTGACGACGAAAGTCTTTGTCTTTAACTCCTTAGATAACGCAATCACCGGACAACAGGTGCCATCTGAATAGATCAAATAACACCCAGTGTCCGGTGAGTATGCTTGCTGTACGAAAATCAGGCAATTTCTGATCAGGCCATAAGTAAAATCTCCAGACGCACAAAACATCCAAAGTCTGCCTCACCGAACAACCACTTAGCGTTGACAAGCTTGAATATTTCGAATCTCAATTTTTCACCTGACTTAAACCAAAAAAACCCAACTAAATAACAATTTAGTCCTATTCCTGAATTATCAGAACCTCCCGGTTCTTCTCCAGGATTTTTTCACCCACGCCTTTGACCTGAAGCAAATCCTCCAACTGTTTAAATGGGCCGTTGCTCTCCCGGTAAGCAACAATTGCTGCAGCCTTTGCGGCACCGACACCATTGAGCGTTGAGGCTAGGGTATTGGCATCCGCAGTATTAATATCCACTGGCGTAGCGAACGCACCGAATGAAACCATAAGCAAAAATAGTGCAAAACAACTGGAAGTAACCACCTGTGAAAAACGACGTGAAACAATCGACATAACAAGACTCCTTTCCCGTAAAATTATAGTTATATTGTATATTGTATTAACGCGAACCAACCCAGAAAATCCGGGCATAACAGTCAATCCAACGCGTGAATAATATTACCGCGTCACCATTATATCAATTGCCGCATTAATATCTGCCAGGATCGCACCCGGATTCTTTGCCTGAGTGATGGGACGCCCTACCACCAGATAATCCGAACCCAAGCGAATAGCATCCTCGGGGGTAGTAATGCGCTTTTGATCACCCATCGCAACTCCAACTGGACGCACACCTGGAGTCACCAACCGGAAGTCAGCAGCAATTGTTTTCCGCAGAGCCGATACTTCCTGCGGAGAACACACCACGCCATCCAAACCTGCTAACTCGGCCAAACGAGCCAGCCGCAGTACATTCGCTTCAGGACTGCCGGGCAACCCCACCTCATGTAATTCATCCGAGTCCAGACTGGTGAGAATGGTGACCGCGATCAGCAAAGGCCGGTGCGCCATTTTGTCAATGGCTTCACGCGCGGCTTCCATCATGCGACGCCCACCCAGGGCATGCACGTTAACCATCCATACACCTAGCTCGGCGGCTGCACGACAAGCCTGCGCAGTGGTATTAGGAATATCGTGGTATTTGAGATCCAGAAAGACATCAAAACCAAGTTGCTGTAGTTGTTCAACCAATATCGGTCCTGCGCGGGTGAATAACTCCTTGCCCACTTTCACGCGGCATTGGACAGGATTAAGCGTATGTGCCAAATGCAATGCAGCATCAGCACTGGGAAAATCCAATGCGACGATGACTTTTGGATCAACAATCCCTGGATTAACGGTTAACTCGGTCATTTTTTACGACGCCTTTGTTTTACAACACCCTGATACTTCATTAATCTACCTCCACTAAATACAACACTACTCACCAATGACCCCCTGAACTGGACGAATACTTGCCCAATCCTTGCAGGTCGGACAACGCCACTGCAAAATTTTTACTTTGAAACCACAATGACCACAACGGTACGGTAATTTTTCTTCCAACAATCGTCGGGTCAAGCCTTTTAAAATCAAGAGATTTTCGCGCGCGACACCCTCGCTGCTAGTCAAATGCAATTCTATCAAATGATCCAGACCGCGCACCGATGGCCGTTCACTCAGCGACTTCACGATACGCTCAGAAGCCTCATTCTCCTTACCACGCTGACGCAATAAATCTGCAAGCCCCAGTAAAGGGGTAATGCCATCATATGATACTGACAAATGCCCCAGATAGTGTTCAGCTTCTGTGGTTTTACCCAAGCTTTGATAACAAGCCAACAAGGGGGCAACAACTTCCGGCAAAAATCGGGAGTCCTGTTTTTCTACTTGTTTCAGCGATTTAACCGCCGCTTTGCAATCACCATTGGCTTTTTCCAGACTGGCTTGCAACAACGTCGCCCGTACGCACTGACGGTCAACATTTAACGCGCGCCGAGCCATTTTCAAGGCCGATTTATATTCATCGACAGCATAAAAAGCATCACCCAGTTCACAATAAAAATGAGCAATTTCCAGGTTTAAACGTTTCCCGGTGAGGTGTTCATAACGCCGAGCCGCATCAATCGCCTTTTCCCACGCCTTTTCCTGTTGGTAAATATCCAGCAATTTTTCCAGTGACTCCGCACAATATGCGCCTTGTTCCAGAAGCTCCAAAAACAGTGTTTCCGCCCGCCCCAGCAAACCCGCGCGTAAATAATCCTGGCTCAGTTCAAACAAAGCCAAAGCCCGTTGCTCTTTACTAAGCGTCGGCCGAGCGATAAGGTTTTGATGGATACGAATAGCACGATCACCTTCACCGCGACGGCGAAATAAATTGCCTAACGCCAGATGGGTCTCCACCGTATCGTTATCGACCTGTAGCATGTTCACAAACACATCAATGGCCTTGTCAGGCTGCTCGTTAAGCAACAGATTCAAGCCCTTGAAATAATTTGAGGAAAAATCGCGACGCCGATGTGTCAAGACATCGGATGATGCCATATTACGCTTTGCCAGCCACCAACCTGAAGCGGCGGCAATAGGCAGCAAAATAAATAACAATGCCAATTCCATGTAGACCGGCCGTTAGGAAACCATGATCAATGAGTATCTTTCAATGGCAGAGAACGAAGATTGGAGACTTCCTCTTTGGCAATTTTGGCAGACTTGTGTAATTTGGCCAGTTCACGTTTTTGGCTAACAACAATACCCAGCGATGCCAGCACCCCCAGCCCAGCACCGATAATGATAGCAAGCACCACCACCAGCGACAGCGGCGCTTGCAGGGTGCCAAAATAATAATTCAACTGCACCGATTCGGCATTCATTAACGCAAAACTCAAGCCCAGCAAGGTAACCAGTAATAACAGGGCAAAAATAACAATTCGTTTCATATACAGGGTTCTCGTCGTCTGGCCTTGGTTTTTACCCGCAACCGTACCACAAAAAAAAACGGCATTCGCACTTTGGCAAATACCGTTTTATCAACTATTTTCAAACTGACGGCTCACGAACCATCAACAACATCCATGCGGACAAGCTAATCCGTGTTGATGTTCACCCGCTCCCGCAGCTCTTTGCCTGGTTTGAAGTGCGGCACATATTTACCCGACAACGCCACCGCTTCGCCCGTTTTTGGATTACGCCCGATACGCGGCGGACGAAAATGCAATGAAAAGCTACCAAAACCACGAATCTCAATGCGCTGCCCCGTGGAAAGATTTTTTGCCATTTGTTCGATGAGCGTCTTCACCGACAGCTCCACATCTTTATAAGGCAGATGTGGCTGCTTACGTGCAATACGTTCGATTAGCTCTGATTTTGTCATCTAAGCAATCCTTATTTCTGTCCTGCTGTTACGTGGACGGCCTCCGCCCCAATGCGTAAGGCCATCCATGCTCCAGCTAAGTTTTTGCAAGCAAGTCATCGACTTACTTAACGTCCACCTATTTAGCTTCTTTACTACTTTCCATCTGTTCTTTCAACAGATCACCCAAAGTACCACCCGTGGATTCTGTCTGGTTACGGCTGTAATCCTGAATAGCCTCGACCTCTTCCGCAGAATCTTTGGCCTTCACCGACAGGTTCAAGTTGCGGTTTTTACGATCAACACCAATGAAGCGTGCTTCGACTTCGTCACCTGCCTTGAGCATGGTACGTGCATCTTCCACACGGTCGCGAGCAATTTCCGAGGCACGAACATAACCTTCGATACCATCACCCAAATCCACCGTCGCACCTTTGGCATCCACATCTGTGATAGTACCAATCACATTGGTACCTTTGGGGTGAGCAGCCAGATAATTGGAAAAAGGATCCTGCTCCATCTGCTTCACACCCAGAGAGATACGTTCACGCTCCGGGTCAATAGCCAGAATCACGGTCTCCAGTTCATCGCCCTTTTTGTAGGTACGAATCGCATCTTCGTCAGACTCGCTCCAAGAAATGTCGGACATATGTACCAGACCATCGATGCTGCCATCTAGACCGATAAAGATACCAAAGTCGGTGATCGACTTGATAGTACCGGAGATTTTATCACCCTTGTTGTGGGTAGCTGCAAATTCGTCCCAGGGATTCGATTTGCATTGCTTCATGCCCAGAGAAATACGACGACGCTCAGGATCAATTTCCAGTACAACGACTTCGACTTCAGTGCCTACATCGACAAGCTTGCTGGGGGAGATGTTCTTATTGGTCCAATCCATTTCGGAAACATGCACCAAACCTTCAACACCCTCTTCCACTTCCACAAAGCAACCGTAATCGGTGAGATTGGTGACCTTTCCAAACAGACGCGAGCCCACAGGATAACGACGCGCGATATCTTCCCAAGGGTCTTCACCCATCTGTTTGAGACCAAGTGACACACGGGTGCGTTCGCGATCAAACTTGAGTACTTTGACATCAATCTCGGCACCCACCTCGACAATCTCACTGGGATGCTTGATACGCTTCCAGGACATGTCGGTAATATGCAACAGACCATCAATACCACCCAGGTCGATAAACGCACCATAGTCGGTCAGGTTTTTCACGATGCCCTTGAGAGTCTGACCTTCGGCCAGGCTTTCGATCAGCGCATCACGCTCTTCGGAAGACTCTGCTTCCACCACAGCACGACGTGAAACCACCACATTGTTACGCTTCTGATCCAGCTTGATGACCTTGAATTCCAGTTCCTTGCCTTCGAGATACGTGGTATCGCGAACGGGGCGCACATCCACCAGGGAACCCGGCAGGAAAGCACGAATGGTGTCGATCTCGACAGTAAAACCGCCTTTGACCTTGCCATTGATAATACCGATAACACTTTCACTCTTGTCGAAAGCATCCTCCAGTTTACGCCAGGAATGAGCACGAATCGCTTTTTCGCGGGACAAACGGGTTTCACCGTAACCGTCTTCCACATATTCCAGAACGACTTCGACATCATCACCTGCAACAACCGTGATTTCGCCTTTTTCATTGCGAAACTCATCAACAGGGATAGCACCTTCGGACTTCAGTCCGGCATTGACCACAACCATATCAGCGGTCACATCGACCACGACACCATTGAGGAGGGCACCCTGACGCATCTCCGTCTGGGCAAGGCTTTCTTCAAACATTTCTGCAAAGCTTTCGCTCATTTTCCACTTCCTTGACGCTGCTGGTCTGCTTGCGCTGACATAAAACACGAACAACAACAAACGCCGTATTATCAAAGGCTGGCTATTCAACCCGTCTCACCACGAGACAGTGAACATCAGCTTGTTTATGAATTTAACCGTCCACGCTTCACCTGAAATACGGGACAGCACCTTTTTTACTTAACAACAAACATTGACTAAAAAAACAGCAATAAGCCATTCATCAAGTCAGTCCATCCTTGGAAACATCTCTATGGCGACAAAGCACCGCAGGAGATCTGCTAGTTTAGACGCACCTGACACAGATTCCAGAGATGATCGACCACCTCACCGATACCTAAATCTGAAGTGTCCAATACCACCGCATCCTCAGCAGGAACCAGTGGTGAGGCCGCACGATTGCAGTCACGCTCATCACGTTCGGCAATCTCTTCCAAAAGGCCGCACATCGTAACACCTAAACCCTTGTCTTTCAACTGGTTATAGCGTCTTCGTGCGCGCTCCTCGGCACTGGCCGTGAGAAAGATTTTCACCGCCGCCTTGGGGAACACCACGGTACCCATATCACGGCCATCAGCAATCAGCCCAGGGGATTGGGCGAAGGCGCGCTGACGCTCGAGCAAGGCTGCGCGCACCGCTGGCAAAGCCGCCACTTTCGAGGCACCATTGCCGCAAGTTTCGGTGCGCAACTCCAGAGTAACGTCCTCCCCTTCCAATAATACTGCCATTTCTTCGGCCTCTTCGTCCGCCATGAACTCCACATCCAGGTGTGCTGCCAAAGGCTGCAGGGACTCAACATCATCCAGCGCAATGCTATGTTTTTCTGCCGCCAGCGCCACCAAACGGTACAGCGCACCGCTATCGAGGATACGCCAGCCAAGACGTTGGGCCAGCAAACGGGCAATAGTGCCCTTACCCGAAGCGGTAGGACCATCAATGGTAATGACAGTGGCAAGCTTAGCAGTATTATTTGAAGTCATATTTAGATTCTGTGCCGTAGGTATTCGCAATGAGTTCAACCGATTAATCAAAGGTCAAATGCTGAAGAAAATCACATGTTTACTTTATCATGTGTTGAACAATCGTCATCAAACGACCTCCATAACTTTAAAATCACCGGTTGGATGGGGTGAAATTTTTATTTTCGGCAGTGCAGAATAAGGTGTCCAGATTACAAGCGCATTACAGTATATCGTTTCAATAGACTTTGTCATAGGAACTGGCAAAATCGAAAAAAATCAACCCTGTTCACGATAGTAGAACAATAGTGACAAGCATTGTTTCGGATGCTCCGAATCAGACCTTAATTCACATTACAGTTATCTCCACGGAAACTCAGCCACTCCTACCAGTATATTTTCCACTGCCCCACCTCGTTCTTTTTAATATTGATTTCAAACTGGCTCCATGCCCCCGGCTGAACAGGCAACCCCTGCATATTGACCAGTTTTGTAATTTTTATATCTGCATGACCCGCATTTTTCTTACCAATGATCCTGACATTTAGAATTTTTAATGAAAAGGAACGATAATTGCTGAATAGTTGATCAATAAAGCCTTTGCGCTCTGATGAATAATCGCTTATTTGTGCCAACGTATGCTGATTACCCGACTCAAATGCCTGCCTGAAATCACTGATCATCGCTTCGATCATTTGAATAGACGCAGGTTTATTATTATTCCAGTCAGCACGAATGCCCCTTGTAAATTTTGATCTTGGCAAACTTGTTTCAATCAACGTAACAAGTGACTCTGCCTGAACATAATTTTTTGTTTCCAGATAACCCTCCAGCTTTATTTTAAGTTTGGCTTTAACGGTTTCTACGCCATTCTTTGCTTTTATATTTTCAGAATCCTGACTCAGGATGCTTTGATATAAATAAAACGCATTTTCTTTAGATGGAGAAATCAACCTGTTTTCTTCAACCGCTTTTTTTGCCGACCTCAAAAGGCGACCCAACTGTTGCTGTTTATTGTCATTTCTTGCGCTAACAAGCCGACTGTCCAGTGATGCAATTTCCGGATGGCCGTCATCAACAAGTTTAAGATTACGGATACTTTTGTGAGCAGCAGAAAACTTTCCCTCTGAAATTTCTTTTTTTACCTGTTTGATATAGTGAGAGGAAATTATTTCAATACGCTGCATTGCCCCTTTATTGCCAGGATCAAGTTTAAGCACTTGGCGCAAAGTCGATAACGCATTGTTACCGATAGGGGACACTAGTTTTTTCTGGTTTAGATATTTATCGGCCTGAGCCAGAAGCTGAAGCTGTTGGGAATAAGCAGTTTGTGCGTTCTTTAATTCATCTTGGAGTTTAATCAGCTCTTTTGAGTCGGGTTTTGCGATAAACAATAACTGAAGGTTTTTCTCCGCTTTATCGAAATAATTATCGGTAAGGTCACTGCGAATACTATCACTGAAGCGTTTAATGATTTCCGCGACACCACTATTGGCTTGCTCATGAGCAGGTTCAAGTGTCAATAGCCGTAAATAAAGTTGCAGGGCGTTGTTGTTTTCCGGTCGTATATAATTGCCAGCCTGATACGCTTGATCCGCCTGAGCCAGCAACTCATCAGTCTTAGATACTGCTATTGGCACTGGCGTTGTTGGCTCAATTTCTCCCGTTTCCGACATCAGAAGCAGAGTGGCACCAGCTCCGAAAATAACAACGATGATCAGTAATGCAAAGACCAGGCGAGCACTTAATGATCGCTTTGTGGAATCAGGCGAGGATTCTTCCTGAGACGAGGCAGCTTGTTCTTCTCCCAGTGTATCAGGCGACGTTCTGGATTTTCTGGCACGAATAACCGTGGCATCCAAATTCTCTCCCTGTGGTGCTTTTGTTAATCTGGCAACAGGTATTTCAGGTACATCCTGCTTACCGTCCAGCATGTCTGCCCAGACCATGACGTCTTGCGGCCTTTCATTAGCATGAAACAATAAAGCATGATCAATAGTACGTAAAAACGACGTCGGGTATTTTCCTTTCAGCATTACCGACAACGGTTCATACGGGTCAATGCCGGTTGATAACATGTTTGACCCGCGAGCAAGGGCTTCGATAGGTAACTTACCGGTCAAACCAAAATACAGACTAGCCCCAAGGGAATAAACATCAGTCCACGGGCCTTGTTTATCTTCACTTTCATTATACTGCTCAAAAGGAGCATAACCATAAGTCACCAGACTGGTAAGGGCGCGAGTGGGTACCCCTGACACCTGCCTGGCAGAGCCAAAATCAATTAAAACCGGGGATTTGTCTTCGCGAATATAAATATTGGAGGGTTTGATGTCTCGATGGATAAAACCAGCATCATGCACCAGCTTTAGGCCTTCCATTATAGGCAGAAAAATACTCAGCATTTCCTGTTCAGTAAAATGCGCTTTTTCTTTGAATAATCGGGAAAGCTCTTTGCCTTGCTCATACTCCATCACCATATACGCTGTGTTGTTGTTTTCAAAAACGCTCAAAACACGCACGATATTAGGATGTTTGAATTTAGCCAGTATGCGGGCTTCACGAATAAACCGGTTTAAACCCCAGTCATACATTTCCTTATTTTTATGGGTGGTAGGATGAACAGTATAGCTTGACTCTCTCGTCGAGAACTCGTTGGGAAAATACTCTTTAATGGCGACGAATTGATCAAGATTTTTATCCTGAGCAAGATAGGTGACACCAAACGCGCCACGACCCAGTACAGATTTCATTTCATACCAATGAAGCACAAAGCCTTGAGGCAGAACGTCGCGGTAGGTCTCGTCTTTGTTATCGGTCATGGCCAAAATTGATTACGAATGTCTTAAAGATGACTTCAGAAGCAGGGCAAGGCAAGCTCAGCAGTTACTGTACAGTTTGAAAATCAGACTAAAGAGTGACGAATAAAGAAAGTATATTTTGAGTCACAGTATCCTCCCTGCGCGGCGGCAATTATCATTGACGCCTATCTTACAGTGACGCCAGTCTGGTTTCCCAGATATTTTCCAGCGCTTACGCTTAAGAGGAACAACATACCCTTTTAAAATGTATAACAACCTCCAGTTCGCATTCACATGTATTTGTCAACAATACACATCGTATAAAAATCAGACATTTTTCATCATGGTTGCCATCTTCTCTGCATCCGGTGCTAACACCACACCACGTTCAGTGATGATGGCATCCACCAGTGCTGCCGGGGTTACGTCAAAGGCCGGATTCCACGCAATCGCACCCACAGCGGCAATGGGTTGGCCCGCCAAAGATAACACTTCTTCGGAAGAACGCTGTTCGATGGGAATATTCTCGCCATGGACAATAGTCATGTCTACCGTCGAGGCCGGTGCAACCACCATGAATTTCACGCCATGATGCTTCGCCAATATCGCCAGACCATAAGTACCAATTTTATTGGCCACATCACCATTGGCGGCAATGCGGTCTGAGCCAACAATCACCCAGTCGATTTTACCCTGCTGCATCAAATGCGCCGCTGCACCTTCGACCTGCAAGGTAACCGGAATATTTTCCTGCACCATTTCCCAAGCGGTGAGCCGCGCACCCTGCATCCAAGGGCGGGTTTCGTCAGCATAAACATGAGTAATTTTCCCCGCAGCAAAACCGGCGCGCACTACACCCAACGCCGTGCCATAACCCCCCGTGGCCAATGCTCCGGCATTGCAGTGAGTAAGGATAGCACAAGGTTGTTCGATGAGTGCCGCACCCAACTCGCCCATACGCTGACAGGCAGCAATATCGTTTTCGTGGATTTTTTTTGCCTCGATCAGCAATGCAGATTCTGGATCACCTTGCAGTCCGGTAATCACTCCACGCAGGTGTTCAATCGCCCAAAACAGATTCACCGCTGTGGGACGTGATTGTGCAAGCGTTTGCAAATCAGTTTCAATCAACATTTTCCAGTCTGCTGGAGACTCAGCAAAACGCGCCCGTGCTGCCAGTACGATGCCGTAAGCAGCGGTGATGCCAATAGCCGGTGCGCCGCGCACCACCATATCGCGAATTGCCTCAGCAACCACAGTAACCTCATCCAATGCCAGATACACTGTATTATGTGGCAATAAGCGTTGATCCAATAACTGTAATTGTTTGTTTTCCCAGCGGATGGCCTGAATGGTATCGGCTTGTGGCATCATCAAAAAACTCCTGTAAAAGAAAAAAGACATAATACGCTACAAGAGCTCTGGAAAAATAATCTTTTAACCGCCATGCCCATCCTGCAATGGTTGCTCATAACGTGCAAAATACCATTTCATCACAAAAGGCGGCAGTAAGGTCGTCAAGGCAATTACCATTACCACTCCGGCGTAAATTTCATTACCGAAAATACCGCTTGCCCTGCCCAGTTCAACAAAAATCAAACCCACTTCTCCGCGCGGCATCATCGCCATGCCCACCATCCAGCGTGTTGGCCATGATTCTCTGATAAAAAATGCACCCAGCAGTTTGCCCAGCAAAGCAGCCACAAATAATGACAACGAAAACACCCAGATAAAAGACGACCCCCAGTCAATTTCACGAAAATTCAGCGATAATCCCACATACACAAAAAAGATCGGTGTGAACAATTGAATGATAGGCTGCATCTGTTTTTTAATACGTGATGCAAAATCTGGATCGGCATGAACCGCCGCACCAAAAGGTAAAAAGAAACGTCGAGATAAAGCCAGCCCTGCGGCAAAGCCACCCAATAGTTCCGGCGCACCAATGACATAAGCCAACCAGGCGAAAAACAACACAAGCGACACAATCGTGGTCGGGATCAAACCGGGAATGCTGCTCACAGCATCAGCGCGTTTTACCATCAGCGACATCAGTTTGGCCGCCAACGGAGCTAACAGAAAAAAAGTGACGACAAAAACCAGCACCTTGCCAGCGTTGATAAAACTGATGCCTCCGCCTGTGGAAAATTCAAATAACAGTGCCAGCAACACTACACCCAATACGTCATCCAACACTGCCGCTCCCAGCACAATCTGTCCTTCGCATGCCTGCTGGCGTTTCAGGTCAGACAGCACGCGCACAGTGATACCAATGCTGGTTGCGGTGAGAGTCCCTCCCACAAATAAAGACACCAACAGGGAAAGCCCGAAACCCCAATAGCTCAACGAAAAGCCGAGCACCAGCGGCAAAACGAAACCCGCCACAGCAACCACCGCAGACTTTGCCCCGGTTTGGGCCAGGCGTTTCAGGTCGGTCTCCAACCCCACTTCAAACAGCAATAAAATAATGCCGATCTCCGCCATCAGCTTGATGGCCTGAGCCGGTTCCAGCCAGCCCAACAGACTGGGGCCTAGCACCACACCGGCCAGCAACTCACCGATCACCGAAGGTGCCTTCAGCCTGACCGCCAGCTCCGCAAAAATGCGCGCTGTTAGCAGGATGATCAGCAAATAAAGGAAAAAAGTGTGAGTCTCCACGCTGAAACCTCAATGCCGTTAACGACAGTGTTATCCCAGCA
>Ga0316202_10000406_pt1 | contig 50335 bp, 45 predicted proteins | sample 3monrhotite_MG_FD_204934 | JGI IMG/M metagenome (GOLD analysis project Ga0316202, IMG submission 204934) | Microbial mat bacterial communities from mineral coupon in-situ incubated in ocean water Damariscotta River, Maine, United States -... | ecosystem: Environmental > Aquatic > Marine >...
CTTCAACCACCGCTCGACGAGCAGGGCTTGCGCCGATTCAAGGAGGCCCGCGCCCGCGCGGTGAACGCTCTGGAGAGACCAACTCAGGGCCCGCGCTGAGCGGACCGAACTTCTCGAATTCAGACCCAGCGGAGCCCCACCCGGAGGTAGCTCTCAGCTCCTTGTGGAGCCTCCGCCCCGCCGCGTCGTAGCGGTAGTTGCCCGTCGTAGCGGTAGCTGCCGACTGTGACGCCGTCGCTGACTCGCTCCACGCGGTCGAACAAGGCAGATCCCATTCTTGTCGTGGGTCTGCGTGTCCTTGCCGACGAACGCTCCCGCCGCGTCGAAGGGCGCGAGGCGGAAGATACTCCTTCATGGCGTTCGGGGCGGACTAACCGCGACCGGTAGTAGTAGAGCCCTGAGTTCTCCTTCTCGGCAGGCACGCGCAATCGGCATGCCTGATCGCCGCCCGCTCGAATTGGTTCAGAAGTCCCGTTGGGTCAACGAATCTGCACTACCCCCGGTCGGATGAACCGCGCGGTTCGCCCCCTAGCCCGGACGCGTCCGGCGAGGACGGATCGTGTGATTGTGCTTCGCCCTTCGGCTCAACGCTCCTCCTCTCGATCACCGGATCCTCCGCGCAGACGGCTCAGAACCTGGAATTCTGGCCTGGACGACTTCTGGACCCTTCGGGCTCTTGTCCCATTCGGCACTCTTGTCGATAACTGGCCAATGGCAGAGGTCATAGCGCGTTTAGTCATTGGGTGGCCAAGCCTGAAACACGTCGTTCAAATAGGAATCGTCCAAAGAGTCTGGGAGCCACCCGTCAGGTGGTCTCGACGTTCGGAATCGCTCGGCTACCTCAAACAGCTCGTCGTTCGGCAAGCCTGCCATTCGAAAGCAGCTTATGGGGGCGAGAATGCAGGCGTTCAGTTGATACGACGAAGCCTCAGTAGGAACTCCTGCCGGGAACTTGTCCCGGACCCTCCTCACGACGACCTCAATCGCGGCCTCTCGCCGTCGGCCCTTCCTTGCGAGTTCAAGGGAGTAGGCTGCCGCCAGAGGGAAGGCGCCAACCAGCGCTCCGAGTCGTTGTGCGATCTCGCTAAGTGAATCCGAAGGAAACGCGGCGAAGTATGCCTCGAAGGAATCGAAGCCAAGTTCGTTCAGCTTTCCCAGCCCAACCTTGACGAACTCCTCGATCACTAACACTCCTCAGCGCCAAGGGCCAGGGGGCTCTTGCGTCTGCCATCGTCGCCGCCCACCAGGATAAGGGACGAGGGGGAGGAACTGGCCGAGCCCATGCATATGAACGAAGTCCTGGCCGAAGTCAACCAACTCTGCACCTGTCAGGCAACGTCCCTGCAGCTGCTCCGCCTCTCGCAATTGCTCGACGATCAAGTGATTCCACCAGCCTCCGCCTGGGAACGGCGCGGCCCCTCCCCAGCCCCCGACATGAAGCATGCGGTGTGTACTTTCTGGAATCCGGAGCGTGTAGTTGTCGATGTCGATCCCGTAGCGGTCTTCGAACCAGTGCCCATACTTCCTCGGGAAGATGTGGTGATAGTTGTGGCGATCTTCTCGTGATGGCTTCGGGTCCTGCATGACCGAGAAGCCTGGCGGTAGGTCGTCGTGACAGACTCTGGGAATACTACGCCCCGGCCTTACCGCTTCGCCGGGCGTGGGCATACCCCCCTCGGCCTTTACAGGACTGGGCTTCTTGGCTCCAGACCCGAACGGCAAGTCGTGGGAGGACTGCATCTTCCTCCAGCCCGCCACGCTATCAGTCTTGTGACCTGGGGAAGTCCCCCACGCTCCTCCACCCGGAGGCGGGATGTTTGGATTGCCAGTGGTTCCACCGGTTTGCGTGGCCCGACTGGGGCCATGCCGGACAGGGTCCTTCGCGAGGTTTGAGTTGGTGGAGGTCGACCCTCGACTCGAGGTGTTCGAACTATACGTACGGCCGTTTCGACTTGGCTGACGCATCCCGTCCGTGCCACCCCTAGAGGGACCGTAGGTGTTACCTCTGCCCCCTCTGCCCCTACTAGTGCTTGTTGGGCGAATGCCAGTCCCACCGCCACCACCTCGACTGATGATCCTGTCCATGGCCGACGACTTGTCGCCCATGGGATCAGTGAGGTTTGTAGGGTTGTTCCCGCAATAGCCCTGCTCAACCCCCCGCTGGTCAGGGTCACCCCACATGCCCAGCGGATCCCTCGACACAAAGCGCCCCTGCGCCGGGTCGTAGTACCTCAGCCGGTAGTGATACAGCCCGCTCTCTGGATCCAGCCGCCGCCCGGTAAACCGCCACGGGTTCCGGATCTCCGCCGCCGCGCTCTTAGTCCCACCAGCGTCGTCCGTGGCCGTCACCGTCCCGTAGACGCTCCCGTACTCGTACCGCTCGACCACGCTCCCCGCAGCGTCCGTGACCGCCGCCACCGAGAAGAGCGAGTTGCTGTGTAGGTAGTAGTCCTGCCCGCCGCGCCGCATTTGCACGACCTGGTCGCGGCCCAAACGCAGAACAACATCCGTCCTACGGTTGTGGGGAAGCGCCCAGCCGCCTCTCGTGAGAATCGGCGATCCTGAGCCTTACGAGCCGCTCTGTGGCGATTTTGAGCCAGTGGGCCGAAACACGGGCAGCCTCGGCGCCGGAGGCGGCCGAGGTTCTGTGCACAGAGCTTTGTGGAGGGTGTGGAGCGCTCTGTTGACTCAGGCAGCCTGAGACGGCGGGGCGCGGGTGCCGCCGCGGATCCTCACCTTGTGCTCTCTCAGGAGGAGGTAGGTTCCGAGGGGGAACTCGATCTGGTGCTCGGTGCCGGCTTGGGACTTCAGCGCCTGGCGGCGGAGCTCGAGGGCCCAGCGGTAGCGGTGTCGCCACGCGACGAGTTCTTCGAGGATCGCGTAGCGAGCGGCGGGGTCGCCTTTGCACGCGATCCGGGGGACGCGGGCGAAGGTCGGGCGGACGGAGCCCGCGCTGTCGCGGGGGTCCTGGGCGAGGACGGCTTTGACGCCCATGTAGCGCGTTTTGCCCTCGGAGCGGCGCGTGGCGTGGACGACCTTGAGCTCCTCTTCCAAGCGACCGCGGAAGTGTTGGCGGATCTCGTCGGGGGAGAGGTGCTCGTAGCCCCGCGGAAGGGCGACAGCGATCGTGACCTCGTCTGGGAGCGTGGAGCGGGAGCGCTCGGCTTGGGCGCGTTGGCGCTCGAGGCGGAGGCGGCGGAGGCGGTTGCGGCGCTGGCGGAGGAGCGCGCGGCGGCGCTTGGCGGAGACGCCCGTGCCGCGGAGGGCCTTCTCGCGGTCGCGCTCGCGACCTTTGGCTAGGGCGTCTTGCTCTTCGTCGGCGAGCTGGGCCTTCCAATCTCGCATGGCGTAGTCGTCACCCGGCGCGTGGCGCTCGCGGCCGCGGCCGCCGAAGAAGGCGCCCGTGGGCTTGGAGACCTGGAGCTCGGTGCCCAGGTCCTCGGGGAGGAAGGTCGCGCCAGGCCAGTGCTCGGGACGCCGGACCATTCCGTCGCGAACGCAATTGGTCCAGGCGTAGAGGAGCTGGCCCTCGAAGGAGGCCTGGTTCCAGATTTCGGTGTTGTGATAGCTGTCCGGCTGACTCCAGAGGTTCTCTCCTCGTCCGTAATGGACGTTTAGGGCGCGGGCGGTCAGGCAGTTGAACCTGCCCATGAAGGCTGGGAGGTGAGAGACCTCGCCGGGCTGGGAGAGGTCGCGGACCACCATGTGGTAGTGGGTGGCGCAGGCCGTAAACGCGTAGAGCTCGATCAGCTCGTGCTCCTCGAGCGCGACGCCGAGGCTGTAGAGGAGGATCTGCGTGACCTTGGGGGTCGGCTTGAGGAAGAGGCAACGTCGCGTGGTCCGGCGGCAGAGGGCGTGGTCCTGGTCTGGGAGGAGACGGCGGGGGCTGGTCACGCCGGTCCTTGGGCAAGCCGCCTGCCGGAGTCGTCGGCATAGGACTTAGGGGAGCTGCGTTTCGTTTCGGTCTCTGTGATGAGACGAAGGGGGCAAATGTTGCTCAAACGACTTGTTCGACGACACGGAAAGCCGCAGCGACCTAGCTGTGGCCCAGGATCCGGCGCACGAGCTCTGCTCCAGCCAAGACCGTCCCCAAGGCCATGACCAGGAACACGGGGTCGAGCCAGATCGGCGTGTCGCCGCCGTAGACCACGAACACCAGGGTCAGGTAGAGGATCAGGATCGCTATGGCTATGGCCCAGCCCACGGGGCGAGCTCGATCCCCGGCCAGGATCGCCTCCTTGAGGACGCTCCGCGGCGCCTCGCAGTTGGGGCAGGTGTCCCAGCTCCGCGGAAAGTCCTCGCCGCAATACTTGCAGAGAGAGGTCTGGCGGAGCGTCCCCGGCGCGCTGCCCTCGAGGGGCACGCGGAACTTCTCGCCGCAGTCGCGGCAGCGGGTCTTTTGGCCCGGAGGGGCCGGCGTCTCGCGCTGAGTTCCGCAGTGCGGACAGGTGACCCGCGTCCCTCCCCCGCCCTCCTCTCGGAGCGGAATTCGGATCTCGGCCTCGCAGGACCGGCAGGCGATCTTGCGCCCAGGCGCTGTGGTCGTGCTCTGGACGGTGCCGCACTCCTCGCAGGTCACTTCCCGCGACCCGCCAGCCTCGCGCATGGGGATTCGGAAGGTCTCCGAGCAAGACTTGCAGTCGATCTTGCGACCGGGAGAGGCCCCCGTCCGCTGAGTCGTGTCGCAGTTGGGACAGGTCACGTCCCGGCCCTGGGGTTTGGGGATCTCGACCTCCACTCCGCAGCTCGGGCAGGGCAGGGTCGCGCCAGGCGCTCCCTTGAAGTTCCGCTCCTTGGCGCAGGAGGGACAGGTCATTCGAGGCACGGGAGCTCCTGGTCCGGATCCTGTGACCCCCCTCACGATAACCCAGCCAGGACCTTCCCTCAGCCCTTGAAAACACAGGGTTTGCGGCTGGCTAGCTCCCTTGTCGAAGCGCGCGACCAGACCTAGGATCCGCCAGGGCTAACACCCACCCCCCGGGAGACGTAAGTCCCCTGCACGGCCGGGCTCCGCTCGCGCCGACCCTTACTGACCCACTACTGCTGACTGATAGCACCTGCTGAAGGAGCCTCATGTCCCTCCACCGCAACTCCGCGGCCCTCGTGGCCGCAGGCCTGCTGACCTGGGCGCCCGTCGTGGCGCTCGCTCAAGGCTCCAAAGACCTCGATCAGCTCGAGAGCCGCCTCAAGGGGCTCGCTGAGCAGACCGTCCCCAAGACCGTCCTGATCCGCGCCATCGCGGGCCCGGGCCGGGAAGGCGCCGGCAGCGGGGCCATCATTAGCCCCGACGGCTACATCCTGACCTGCACCCACGTCGTCGAGATCGGCAAGAGCTGGAAGGTCACGACGTCTGACGGCAAGGTCTACGACGCCAAGCTCCTCGGGCGCTCGGTCGCTCAGGACTACGCCCTGATCAAGATCGAGGCCAAGGGCCTCTCGACCTTCACCATCGGCGACTCGGACACGGTCAAGGCCGGCGACTGGGTCGCGGCCCTCGGCCACCCCGGCGGCCCCTACAACGACGTCCAGCCCGCCTTCGCGGCCGGCCGCGTTCGCGCCCTCGGGATGAAGCTCCCCGTCGGCATGATGAAGAAGTACTACAACAACGCGATCATGACCGACGTCCCCATCTACGCCGGTGACTCGGGCGGCCCCCTGGTCAACTCCAAGGGCGAGCTGGTCGGGATCAACGGCGCCATCGTCCAGATCAACGAGATGGCCTTCGCAGTCCCCATTAACCAAGTCATGGCGGACATCGACCGCATGAAGAAGGGCGAGGTCATCCCCGGCGAGCAAGCCGGCCCCGAGGCCTTCAAGGAGATGCAAAAGGTCATCTCGCCCGAGGACTACCAGAAGATGACTCGCCGGATGTTCAAGAACTTCGGCAAGGCCTTCGGCGGCGGCGGTGAGAACCCCTTCGGAAAGCTCTTCGGCGGCGAGAACGGCGAGAACCCCTTCGGCAAGCTCTTCGGCGGCGAGAACGGCGAAATGCCCGACCTCGGCAAGCTCTTCGGCGGCGAGGGCGGCGAGATGCCCGACCTCGGCAAGCTCATGGATCCAGACGGCCCCCTCGGCAAGCTCTTCGGCGGCAACGGCGGCGAGGCCCCAGACCTCAGCAAGCTCCTCGATCCAGACGGCCCCCTCGGCAAGCTCTTCGGCGGCAACGGCGGCGAGATGCCCGACCTCGGCAAGCTCATGGATCCAGACGGCCCCTTCGGCAAGCTCTTCGGCGGCAAGGGCGAGAACCCCTTCGCGCGTCCCGACCGCAGCAAGCCGGCTCCCTCGGGCAAGAAGGCCTACCTCGGCCTCCGAGCAGCTGAGGACTCAGACCTCGGCGGCGTGCTCGTCGAGGAAGTTCAGCCCAAGGGTCCGGCCGCCGTGGCGGGTCTCCAAGAAGGCGACCTGATCATCTCCGTCGGCGGTCGCCGAGTGAAGTCCGTCGCGGACTTCCGCGCCGTGATGAAGAAGGCCCGCGCGGGCAAGGTCGCCAAGTTCAAGGTCGTGCGGAGCGAGTTCTCCGAGGGCGACCTGATCGAAGTCGAGCGGACGATTCGCGTCACGCTCGGCGGGCGCTAGTCCCCAGGTAAAGGAGAGAACGCAATGAACGCCAAGCACTTCCTGGTCGTCCTGGCCCTCCTGGCCCCGACCCTCAGCGCCACCCGCGCTTCCGCCCAAGCACCTCAGGACAAGGTCCAGGGTCGCAACTCGTGGCTCAAGGAGCGCCTCGCTCCCGTGGCCGACTCGGTTCGCGCTCACGTCGTCAAGCTCAGCGGTGGCAAGGCCGCAGGCTACGGCGTCGTGATCAAGCCCGGGTTCGTCCTCACGAGCGACACCCTGATCGGGAGCTCGCGCACGATGCGCGGGACCGACTCCAACGGCGCGACCCACGCCCTGACCGTCCACGCTCGCCAGCGCAAGCACGGCATCGCCGTCCTCCGCTTCAACGAGCCCGAGGACTCGCCCAGCCCGATCAAGCTCGGAGCCAGCGGCTCCCTCTCCCTCGGCCAGATCGTGGCCGCCATAGGGACCGGCGAGGAGCCCCTCTCGGCTGGCGTCGTGAGCGCCCTCCGACGTCCCGTGCACCCTGACGGGCGCTCAGGCGGCGGCAACGTGTTCCTCAAGATGTTCAGCGACGGGAGCAACCAGGGTCACACTCGGTCCTACCCCCGCGTGATCCAGCACGACGGCCCGCTCGAGCCCGAGCACTTCGGCTCGCCGCTGGTCAACCGTAAGGGTCAGCTGATCGGAATCAACGTGGCCTACCCCTACCGGGGCAGCGCACACGCCGTCGGCGTCGACACCTTCGGGAAGGCCCTCGGCGACCTCCTCGCTGGCAAGAGCACCGACGGCCCCGTCGAGCGCCCGACCAAGCCGACCAAGCGCCCCGCCCCCACCGGTCCTCGCCCCCACCTCGGCGCCGGCGTCGCTCCCGCGACCCCAACCCAGCTAGGCAAGGGCCACGCCTTTGGGCTCTATGTCCGTGAGGTCAAGACCGGAGGCCCCGCCGCCAAGAGCGGACTGGCCGCAGGCGACGTGATCGTCGCCCTCGACGGACAGCCCTTCGCCAGCATGGACGTGTTCGCCAAGCGAATGCGGACCAAGAGCCCCGGCGACACGATGAAGCTCAAGGTCCTCAAGGGCGCCGCTGGAATCGAGACAGAGATCTTGGTCGTCCTCGGCAAGCGCTAGTCGAAAGACCCTCAGCCAACAAAGCAAGAGCCCGGTCGTCGAGACCGGGCTCTTTGCGTGTGAACGAGATTCGCCAGACGATCTCCTGTCCCACCCGGCTGCGCTGCGGAGTCGGGGGAGATACACTGCGCCCGTGATCAACTTCAACTGCACCACATGCGGGCAGCTGATGACCGTTCGCCCGGACTTTGCCGGGCGACCGGGAAACTGTCCATCGTGCCGAACTCCCTTCGTGGTTCCGGGCCCGGGAGCGCCAGCGACGCCGCCTGGTCTAGCGCCGCTGCCTCCTCGAGGTGCGCCGGCCCCACCGCCTCCGGCCCCCGCACCCGCGGCTGCTCCGCCGATTACCGCCCAGGGAAACCCACGCGTCGAAGTGATTCACGGACCAGAGGGCTTCGTGGGGCGAACCTTCCCCCTCGATCGGACCGGCTCGACCGTGTTCGGACGCGACCCTGCCGCGACTCTCCGGATCCCCAGCGAGCGCGTCTCCCGACGTCACTGCGAGGTCGCCCCGACAGCCCACGGGTTCATGGTCCGCGACCTCGGGAGCTCCAACGGAACCCTCCTGAACCAGGTTCGGATTCCGAGCCCCCAGCGCCTCAACTCGGGCGACCACATTCAGACCGGCGATTGCCTGTTTCGCTTCTCGCTCTAGGTGTCTGCCTCCCTCGACGAAGGGTCTGAGCCTCCCAGCTCCCCGGAAGCTGCGACCCCCAACCAGCGTCGCTGGCCGCGCCGAGTCGCCTTCCTCACCTTGGGTGTCTTGGCAGCTGGGCTCCTCTTCGGTCGCCCCCTCGCGCGCTGGATCCCCCAGACCCTGATCGAGCGCAGCGAACCCCGAGCAGCCGATGCCCTAGTCGTGCTCGCGGGAGACCACCGCGGGGGGCGTGTAGACGCCGCTCTAGAGCTCTGGCGCGCAGGCCATGTCCCCTCCGGACCTTTAATGGTGTCCGGGGGGCAGCTCTACGGGGAGACGACCTGGGCCGAGCTGATGCGCGCGCGCGCCATCAAGGGAGGCGTCCCGGCCGAGCGCATCCGACTCCAAGCCCGTTCAACGACGACCGCCGAAGACGCCGAGTTCTGCGCCAAGCTCCTAGCCCTTCCCCCAGGCTCACGCGTGATCCTAGTGACCTCGCCTTGGCACTCCGAGCGCGCGGCGAAGCACTTCCGGGAAGCCCTCGGCGAAGGCGTCGAGGTCCTGAGCTGCCCCTCGCCCGAGCGCCAAGGGGACTGGTGGAAGAGCGCTGAAGACACCCGAGCCCTGGCGACCGAACTCCTCAAACACCTCTGGTGGGGCGAGGGCGGTTAGCGCGCTCCCTTCGGATCCTCGACTCCTACCGCCACAGAAGAGGCCGTCGCCGGGCGCTGGCTCCGCCCTGAGTCCAGCTCAGCAGAGCGTGCATTGGGACTAGGGCTGCCTTGGCGTCCTTGGCGTCCTTGGCGGTCAATTCCCCGAACGCCCCGACGCAGAGACGCAGAGACGCCGACGCTCCAGGCGCTGCCTACTTGCTCGTCCGCAGCTGGCGGTGAGCCAAGGCGATCCGCGCGACTAGATTGGCGACCGAATCCGGCTCGTCGCTGGTAAGGGCAGCGTCTGTCGGACCCTCAGCGTCCTCCGCCGGGGGCGGGTCGAAGTGGGCGAGGAGGACCGGCTCCTTGGCTTCGTGCTGACAGTGGACGAGCCAGGCCTGGCCAGGCGGGCCCGCGGGGTCGTCTGGGAGCGAGACCACGAGCAAGAGGTCTCCGCCAGCTTCGCGCGCCTCGCGCCCGACCGCAGCCAGGTCGCGAGGAGTGCCGCGCGGGAGCGGGTGCCCCACGACCTCGCGGAGCGCTCTGACCTTGGAGAGGCTGGCCTCGAGGCGCAAGAGCGCCCGCCCAGCCAGAACAAAACGTCCCTCGCGGACGAAAGAAACCGCCAGGCGTGTCGGGCTTCGGAGGGGGCGAGTCGCGGGAGTCGCCTCGGCGCTCGGCGCCTTGAAGGCCGCGGGAGGCTCCGGCTCAGGGCGCTCGCGCTCGCCCTTGCCGCTGGGGACCTTGCGGTAGGGGTCAGGGCTGAGGTCCGTCTCTCCCGGTGGAGAGTGGGGCTCCTCGGCCTTGGGACCGGGGCTCCTGCGCTCTCCTTCGAGGGCCTGATCCGCGCCAGCGGCGCCGCTGTCCATGGACTCCTCACGAGGAGCAGACGAGGCGGCGCAGCCGAACCCGACCAGGCTCACGCAGGCCACAAAGGTCAAGCGAAGGGCGGGAGAGCTCATCGGCGCGGCGCCCGGCCGCGTGGACCGATCAGGCGGCCCTCGACCTCGAGCTGCGCGATCTCGCGGGAGAGGTCGCGGGTCATGGCGCTGGTCGCGCTGGCCTCAGCGGAGACCGCCATTCGGCGCGAGTCCTCGCGGCCCCGAGTCAGGAGCCAGCCGGACTCTTCGTAGCGAGCCTCGCCCGTCGCGACCGCGAACACGTGTCCCGTGCGGACTCCAACTAGAGCGGCTTCGACCCGGCTCACCGCGACCTCCTCGCGAGCAGGCAGCGCCAACCCGATCAGGAGAGGATAGAGGTTGGCGAGCGAGTTGTGATACCGATAGACCCGAGTCGAGCGGGTCAAGACCAGGACCGCTTCTGCGCCGACCCGGGCGGCCGCCAAGCGAAGCTGACGCAGCGAGCCGCTCTGGGGGAGGAGCATGCTCGGGACCCCCACGATGGCGCCAAAGGGCGGGTGGGTCGGGGCGGCCTCGACCTCTGGCCAGCCCTGGCTCGGCTCCGGGAGCGAGGAGCGGTCGAGGGCCGCGCGGAGGACGTCGAGCTGGGCCGGCGGAACCGAGCGCGCCCAGAAGGTCGCGGAGTCCTGGTCGAGGTCCTGATCGCCGAAGCAATCCACCGAGACATACTCACGAGCCCCGCGCACCTCCAGGCAAGCCAAGCGCGTCGGGCCCCGCAGGACCGGGCGCTGGTCGAGGAGCTGGGCGAGGGCGGCGTCGCTGCTGGGATCGAGGGGGCGTCGCGGGGTCGCCGGCAAGGTCCGCCGACGCGCGAAGGATCCCTCGGCGTCGCCCGAGCGGCGCGGCGCGAGCGCAGGCTCCTCGAGCGCCAGAGGCGCGCCCGCGTCCTCGAGCTGGAGGCCTTCCAGGGCAGAGGGAGGAGGCGCTTCGTCGAGGGGAGTGCTCCCGCAGCCGACGCCCAGGAGCGAGAGCGCGAGGAGAGGGACCGAGAGCCACGAGGTCTGTAGGGAGGGGGTCATAGGGCTCCTCAGCGCTGGGTGGAAATGTGCGTAGCCCACATCGGTGGGCTCAGGTTCCGGTCGCGGAGCTCGCTGGCGCGGAGCGGGCCGCCCGGGCTCATGACCTCCGTCGCGACCAGCGCCGGACCAGCGCCCAGGTGAGGCACGCCATTGACCGGGTCGGGCACGACCATGTAGAGCCGATCCACGCGGAACACCGCGCGTTGGAGGAGCCGGACGCCGAGGCCCGGCGCCTGGGGATCCTCGACCTCGTAGACGTCGCCCAGAGAGCGCACGTCGCGGGGGAGCCAAGCCCGGAACAGGGGACAGAGGGCGCGCAGCTCGCGCTGCGTGTCGGCGGGGACCGGCCGTCCAGCGAGGACGTCTAGCGAGGCGTCGCGGAGGGCCTCTTCCAGTTGGGCCAGGCGGCGCAGCTGACGAATCGCGAGGGCTGCGTGGTCCGGCGCGATCACGCTCAGGGCCTCGGCTTGACGGCGGCAGGCGAAGGCTAGGCGAGCGTGGAGGCTCGGGAGCGGCTCGACGAGGGGCAAGGGGCCCGGCTCCGTGCTCGGGAGGCGCTCTGGCGCCGGACCCGGTCCGTTCAGCCCCGCCAAGGCGGCCATCAGGAGCCGATCGCGATAGGCCGGGCTCTGCTGCCCTGCGAGGCCGCGACGCGCCGCGTCCTCGGCGAGGGGGCCGACCAGGGTCGCGAGGGCGCCCAGGCGCGAACGCTCGAGGCTGGCCCGCAGGGGGACCCCCTCGCTCGTCCCCACAAAGATCGCGGCCGCCGGGCGCAGCGCGTCGAGGGCCGCGTCGTAGCCCTCGGAGTCTTGGTCCATGGCCGAGAGGGCCGTGCGAGCACGGCGTGACCCCAGGAGCGCGAACAGGTCTAGGGAGCGGGGAAACGAGCGGTTGAGGTTGGGGAGCGTCAACCGGGAGGCCACCATTCCCTCGAAGCTGAGGGTCGAGCCCAAGAGCACGACCCGGCGCGGACCTCGGCGCTTGACGCGTCCCAGGCGCCGAGCCTGAGCCTCGACCTCCAGCCGGACCGCGATCGCACCCAGGGCCGGCCGGTCGAGGTCGCCGGGTCGAATCGCCAGCTTGCCGCAGACCTCACGCATGCTGCTCAAGACGTCGCTTGGGGTCAGATCGTCGGGGGGCCCGAACAAGAGCTCGACGGCGGCCTCGAGCTGGACCTGGAGGCCGAGTCCGCTCTGTCCTCCGCTCGCGCGTCCAGAGGCCAGAGCGAGGGTGATCAAGCAGGCCTGAGCGACCTCGTCGGGCTTGTCGGGGTCCACGCTGAAGCCGGCTCGGGCAAGCCAGGTCACGGCGCGAGCGTGATCGCTCGCCTCGCGCGCGTGAAGGCCACGAACCTGGAACAGGCGATAGTCGAGGGTCCGCCCCAGGAGCTCCGAATGTTTGGGCGTCTTGGCGGCGACGACCCGCTTCAGCTCGACTTGGACGAGCTCATCGAACCCGTCGGGGAGTTCGACGGGGTGACCCAAGAGGCGGTTCGCCACGGCCAGGCGGGTCCGAGCCTTGAGGGCGTGATAGCTGACCCAGCTCGTGCGGTGACCCTCGTAGCGAGTCAGCTCGCGATCCAAGAGCGCCAAGAGCTCGCGGAGCCCAGGGCGGACGACGCCGGCCTCCAGGCTGAGGGCCGCGCGCTCGCTCACGGCTCCGTAGAGCAGGAGCGAGGCGTCCGCCGTCGCCAGGGGACGTGGGCCAGCCAAGGCCGGCTCACGAAGGGTCGCGAGGCCGGCATCTGGGACCTGGACCAGTCCGCGGCTCGCCAGCAGCAGCCGAGCCGCCGAGTGGATCGGGGCCTCGCCGTCGGTGACCTCAGCCAGCTCCGGGAGCGGGCTCGGGTCGAGGGCGCCTTCCCAGGGGACTGGCGCGAAGGTCAGGTTCTTGGTGGGCAAGCGCGGGAGGGCCAAGCTCACGGGCGGGTCGCTGAGGCGTCGCGCGAGGACGACTGCGAGCACGACCGCAGCCGCGGCGGCCATCAGGGTCTTCCAGGGACGGAGCGGCTCGCGGGGGGCCCGCTGGTGCGCCAGCTCCTCAGCGAAGTCGCTCATGAAGGAGCCCCAGGCCTCCTCGCTCGGGAGGGGGACGACCTCGCTCGAGAGGCGCGCGACCTCCTGCAAGCTGGCCAGCTCCGCCTGGCGACGCGGATCAGTCACCAGGAGCGACTCCAGCGCGCGGACCTCGTGCTCTTCGAGTTCACCGTCGAAATAGGCCGAGAGCTCGAGCTTCTCTTCGAGCGTCAGCTCGGCCGCCAAGGTCGCAGCCAGGATCTTGGGGCCCTCGCTCGGGGGCTCGGCTCGTGGGCTGGGCTCCGCTCGTGGGCTGGGTTGGGGCTCGGGCGAGGGGACTTCAGCAGAGATCGGCTCTGCAGCCTCCTCCTCGAAGGCGGCTAGGTCCCCTGGGGCGTCTTCAGGGGCCGGGAGCGGCTGTGGCTCAGGCTCTGGAGCAACGCTCTCCTCTGGGGCTGGCTCCGGCTGAGGCGGACGCGCCTTGGGCTTGCCCAGCCGAATCACGATCTTGGGGCGCTTCTTGTTCGGGCTCTCGTCGCCGGGCGCGGTCATTGCTCGCTCCGTCGCGCGTCGCGAATGTCCTCGGACCTCGGCCCGAAGGTCTCAGCGAGGTTCTCTTTGAGGGTCGCTCGCCCGTAGTAGATCCGGGACATCACGGTCCCCTTCGGGATCTTGAGCTGCTCGCCGATCTCGGCGTAGCTCAAGCCATGGACGTCGCGGAGGAGGACCGCCGCGCGCTGAGCGTCGGGGAGGGTCTCGATCGCTTCCTGCACGATCCGGCGGCGCTCCTCTTGAATCAGGTCGGCGTCGACGGCGCGGGAGTTTGGATCCTGAGCGTCGTGGTCCTCGGGAAAGGCCTGCTCACGATCGCGGGTCCGCCGCCGACGCTGGTAGCGATCGATCGCCACGTTGGTCGCGATTCGGCGGGCCCAGGTCCTAAAGGAGCTGCGCTCTTCGAAGCGGTCGAGGTAGCGGTAGGCGCGCAAGAAAGCCTCCTGGGTCGCGTCGAGGGCCTCTTCGGGATCCTTCAGAACATGGAACGCAGCCCGGTACACCGCCTCGCGGTGTGCTTGGACTAGGCGTGTAAATGCCTGTCGATCGCCCGATTGAGCTCGCTTAAGGAGCGCTCGCTCCACTAATCGTTCCCCTTGCTCCCCCAGACCTGGCCTGCGGGGCAGCGATTCGACGCGAAATCCTTCAATAAGGAAAGGACTTGCGGCCGACTTGCGACGGAAAGATCAGATCGGCCAGCAAGCCCGCCAGTAGGTGATCGGGCTGCTCGCCCTGGTGAGCACTCGCCCCGTCAGCAGCCCTCGCAGGAGCCCAAAGAAGTTCAGGTAGAGGGCGGTGCTCGCGGAGTAAGGCTCCAGGCCGGTCTCCGTCGAGGTCAACTCCAGGTGCTGAGCCTGAGCGACGGAGTGCTCGAAGAGTGACCTCAGCTCGGGTTTCGGGATGTCTGCTGGCAGGCGCTCCAGCCAAGCGCAAGCCGAGTCCGCCAAGAGCAGGACTTGCTCGCAGAGCTCGGGGTCAGCAGCGACCTCGTCGAAGCTCCCAGGAACACAGCCAGTGGGCCGGACAAGACCCCACAGACGCCATTCGTCTCGAAGGGTCGCGAGGCTGCTCGGGTCCTGAGCGTCCGCCTCCCGCGCCAAGAGGAGCAACCAATCCGCGTAGATCCAATCGCGACTCCAAAAGCCGTGGTCCCCGACGAAGACAAAGCTCGATCCCACTGGACCCTCCTCGCCGAGGTGGACGCCCAAGGAGAGGGGAGCAGTCGTCGATGCTGCTACTCGCTGACCCGCGATCCTCCGACGAGGGCCTCTTGGCCGTCGGGGAGGCGGACCCAGCACTTGGTCCCGCCGTCGTAGTCCGCCGCGCGCAGGAGGAGGGTCCCGGGCTGGCCCATGATGGTGCAGGGCTTCTCTTGCACGGGGTCCAAGCCGCGCCAGGCGCGCACGAAGGGGTTCTGGTCCCGCTCGGCCTTGACCGTCGTGGGCTCGGTATGTCCCGGGCGGACGATAGTATCCTCGGGCAGCGCCAAGAGCGTGTCCATGATCGAGGCCTTGATGTCGTCGCAGGTGGTGTGGCCTGGGCCCAGGGTCCCACCGACGCTGCCCTTGAAGAGGGTGTCGCCGGTGAAGACCTCTTCCTCGTTGATCAAGAAGGCCAGCTGTCCGCGGGTGTGCCCCGGAATGTGGAGGGCTCGGACGTTCAGCCCGCCGCTCTCGATCTCCTCCCCGTCGGCCAAGGTCTGATCCAAGGAGCCGAAGAGGTCCTCCTCGGAGGCGTGGCCGCAGATCGGGCAGCCGAAGCGCTCGCTGTAGACGTCGCGGTGGATCAGGTGATCCGGGTGATGATGGGTGCAGAGGGCGTGGGTCACGGTGACCTGGAGCTCCTCGATCCACCTCAGGATCGGCTCGGGGGGAGCCCCGGTGTCGATGAGGACCGCGTGGCCGCCAGGCTTGTCCGCGACGAGGTAGGTGTTGCTCAGCCAGCGCGGGTCGAGGCTCTTCTTGACGATCACGGGACCCTCGCTAGCGGACGCGCGGGTTGCGCAGGGCGAACTTCACGAAGCCGTCGAGCTGAAGCTGCAAACGTCCCTGCATGACCTCGTCCTTGAGGCGGCTCTCCTCGTCGAGGGCGTCGTGGACCGCTGGGATGAAGGTTCGCTGCGAATAGATCAAGGCGTTGCGGTAGTTGAAGACCTGCTCCAGCTGCTCGACCGGCCGCAGGCCGCCCCAGGTGCCGGCTGCGAGGCCGATGAACGCGCAGGGCAGATCCAAGAAAGTCTTGGGGAACTCGAGCATGTCGATCCAGAGTTTGAGGATCCCCGGGAAGCTCCCGTTGTATTCGGGGACGACCGTGATCATTCCCTGGGCGCGGTCGATGGCGGCCTGGTAGGGCTCCATGCAGGCGGGGCGGTTGAAGTAGGCGTCGGGATGCAGGACCTCGGGCGAGAGCCCGAGGAGATCGATCAGCTCGACCTCTTGGGCCTGAGCGCGAAGGTGCAGCGCGACCTGCGCGGCGATCCGCGCAGAGGCGCTGTCACGGCGATTGGTTCCTGAGACGACGACGAACATGGGGGCCTCCGAGGCGCTGAGGATACGGGGTGATCCGGACGGCGAGGAAGGGGCGCGACCACTCGGCAACGGCCCCTGCTTCCCGGCGTAAGATCCGCCCATGAGCGAACCGGCGCGTCTGACCGTGATCGGGTCGGGCAACGCGAGCAACGCCGCGGGGCGTGGCCACAGCTGCTACTGGATCGAGGGCCTCCTCGCGGGCGCCTTGATGGTCGACTTCGGCGGGACGGCCCTGGCAGGGATCAAGGGCCTCGGCCTCGACCCGCGCCGGATCTCGACCTTGGCCTTCACCCACCTCCACGGGGACCACATAGGCGGCTACCCCTTCCTCTTGATCGACGCCATGTATGACCTCCGCCGGAGCGAGCCCCTCCGCGTGGTGGGGCCGCGTGGAGTCGAGGAGCGCCTCGAGTCGCTCCTCTCGGTCTGCTATGGCTCCTTGGCCGAGAAGGAGCGCTCCTTTCAGCTCAGCTACCACGAGGTGTCTCCCGGCGACGTGTTGGAGCTGAGCGAAGGCCTGAGCCTGAGCGCCTTCGCCGCCGATCACCAAGACGCTCCCGAGGCCCCCCTCTGCCTCCGCTTCGCGGACGGGGAGGGCAGGAGCCTGGCCTTCAGCGGGGACACCCGACTCTGCGAGGGGCTTCGTGAGGCCGCACGCGACGCGGAGCTCCTCGTTGCCGAGTGCAGCGCTCTCAGCCAGCCCTGCGGCGCGCACATGGCTTGGGAAGACTGGGAAGCTGCAGCCCGAGGCTTCAGCTGCCGGCGCCTCCTCCTGACGCACCTCGGGGAGGACGTCAGGGGCGCGATCCCACAGCTCCTGGGCTCTGGCTTGGACGGGGTCGAGCTGGACTTCGCAGACGACGGCAAGACCCTCGAGCTTTGGTAGCTCGCTGGGCTTCAAAGGGCTTTTGCTTCCCGTCCCGACCCCGGTATCCTCCTCGCTCAAGAGGAGGCTCCGATGCCTGAAGCGCTGATCATCGACGCGATTCGAACCCCCATGGGCCGCAAGGGCGGCCAGCTGAGCGAGGTCCGCGGGGACCAACTCCTGGCCGAGTGCCTCAAGGCGCTCGTCAAGCGCAACGGCTTCGACCCGGCCGAGGTCGAGGACGTGGTCGGCGGCTGCGTGACCCAGACCGACGAGCAGGGCGTGTGCGTGATTCGCCAGGCCGTGCTGGCGTCAGGCTGGCCCAAGAGCGTGCCCGGCGTGAGCCTAAACCGCCTCTGCGGCTCGGGTCAGCAAGCGGTAGCCTTCGCGGCCCAAGAGATCCTCTCGGGACAAAGCGACCTGACCGTGGGCTGCGGAATGGAGAACATGTCGCGGGTGCCCATGGGCTCTGACGTCGGGGCCTTCAACGACGAACTGAGTCGTCGCTTCGACGTGGTCCCCCAAGGGATCTCGGCGGAGCTGATGGCCGAGCGCTGGTCGCTGACGCGGGAGGACTTGGACACCTTCTCCGCTCAAAGCCACGCCCGCGCCATCGCGGCCATGGAGGCGGGTCGCTTCGAGGGCGAGATCGTTCCGGTCCCTGTGGGCGACTCAGAGGTCCGAACCGACGAGGGCCCCCGGCGAGACACGAGCGCCGCCAAGATCGGCGGGCTTCGCCCCGCCTTCAAGCCGGACGGAATCGTGAGCGCGGGCAGCAGCTCCCAGATCAGCGACGGCGCGGCGGCGGTCCTCCTGGCCAGCCCCGCGAAGGCTAAGGAGCTCGGTCTTCGGGCCCGGGCCCGGATCGCGAGCCACGCTCAGGTCGGTGTCGATCCGACCCTGATGCTCTCCGGGCCGATCCCCGCGACCCAGAAAGCGCTCGACAAGGCTGGCCTAACCCTGGACCAGATCGACCTCTTCGAGGTCAACGAAGCCTTCGCCTCGGTCGTCTTGGCCTGGCAGAAGGAGCTCGGCGCGGACATGAGCAAGGTCAACGTCAACGGCGGCGCGATCGCCCTCGGACACCCCCTGGGGTGCACCGGGAGCAAGCTCTTCGCGACGCTCCTCAACGAGCTCGAGCGGCGCGAGGCGCGCTACGGCATGGTCACGATGTGCATCGGCTGGGGCATGGGCACGGCCACGATCATCGAGCGGATCTAGGCCCGCGGAGCAGTATCTTGCCGGACGAGAAGGAAGTCACTCGCAGACGTCTCAAGCGGCGACGCTGGATCGCGAGCTTCGGAGGGGTCGGGGTCGCGGTCGTCGTCGGGCTCTGCTGCGAATACGTCCTGCCGCCGAGCGCGGGCCCGCTCCCGCTCTTGGTGGGTCTGTTGGCCGGCCTCGCGACCTTCGTGGCGCTGGGCCCCGAGAGCTTCTCCGGCCGGAAGCTCGACACGGCCCACGAGTTGATCCGCGCTGGCCTGGGCGCTGAGGCGCTCCCGATCCTCAAGGAGCTCGACCGCCAAGGCTCCCGCGAGCACGAGCGCGACTCGGCCTGCTACCTGACTGCGCGGGCGTATCACGTCCAGGGCGCGGTCAAGCTAGCCCTCGCCTACTACCGCGAATACGGGAAGCGCTTCCCCGAGGGCGTGTGGCTGATCGAGTCCAAGGCCCACGCCCGCGACCTCCGGCGCGAGGAGCGAGAGCGAAAGGCCGTGGTCCTGGCGGCGCGCGAGGAGAGCCAGCTTCGCTGCCCCTACTGTCATGACGAGCTCCTGCTTCAGAAGCCTCACGTCGAGTGCGAGAGCTGCGGGACGCGGTATCACGACGACTGCCACGCCGAGCGCGGCGGCTGCAGCGTGCTCGGGTGCGCGCGCGCCCCCCAGGCCGAGGAGCGCGTCTCGGCCTAACCCTCTGTCGCGAGCTGACCTTTTGAGGAGAGCGGTTCTCGCCGCCAACCTCCCCATGCTGACCTCGGCCCGGTAGATTCGAGGAAGCGTCCCGGAGTTACCCACGTGTCCCTCGAGCCTCAGCGCGATCCGGCCTCGGAAGACCTCAGCTACTTGCGCGAGGTCCTAGACCTCGACCCGAGCGAGGACGCGATCGAGTTGACCCTTCGGCGCCGGGCGCGGCTCGACTTGGCGCACCCGCCGGCCTGCCCGCCGCCCTTCGCTCACCTCCCGCGTCGACTCCGGGCCAGCGCTCTCCTCGACGAGCTGCGGGACAGCGTCCGCGCCGCCGACCGTGACGCCATCGTCCGCCTCGAGGACAGCCTGCGGGACGTATGCCTCCCTGACCAGCTCGGTCAGCTCGAGCGGCTGCTCTGCTTTTGGCGGGAGCGGGCTGAGTTCCTCGCGCTCCGTCGCCGACTCGGCGACGAGCTGAGCGAGGTCCTAGAGGGCGTGTGGTTGGGTCAAGTCGGGGAGTCGGTCCCTCTGGCAGAGAGCTACCTCGAGTCCCTCGCTGACCGGCCAGAGGCGCGGCGAGGCCTCGCGAGCCGGATCGCGCTCCTGCGGCGCAAGCTCCCTGGCTTGGCACGCCTGGAGCCTGAGCTCCTCTTGGCCCTCGAGCGGAGGACCCAGGGCGGGTCGCAGAAGAACCGGACCCAGCTGGCGGTGTTCGTCCTAGTCTTGGTCTACCTCGTGCTACAGGTGATCAACCAGCTGGGTCGCCCGTGAGCGAGGCGCCCGATTTCGACCTCCTCCCTGACGACCCGCAGGCCTTCTTCGGCCTCGCGGACGTGTTCACGGCTCGTGAGCTCAAGCGGAGCTACACCCGCTTGATCAAGCGCTACAAGCCCGACCGCGATCCGGACGCCTTCAAGCAGATCCGCGCGGCCTACGAGGAGCTTCAGCCTCAAGCGGGCTCTCCATGCAGCGACTCTGAGCGCGTGTCCGAGAGCTCTACCCCCACCTCTCCGGCTGAACCTGACACGCCCACCTCGTCCCTCGGTGACGCTTCTCCTGATACGCAGGGGGCTGAGCCCCAGGAGTCGGAGTCGCCGGCGAGGGAGCGCAGTCGGGCTCTCTTGGCTCAGATTGAAGGGCACGGGCTGGCGCGGGCCTACGAGCTCCTGATCAGCAAGCAGCCCAAGGAGGCTCAGGACTACCACCACTTGGCGGTCCTAGCCGATCTCCAGCCGGATTCGGGGGGACGGGGGCGCCGTGGGTTCCTGGATTGGATCCTGGCTGGCCTCCGTGATCATCCTGACGACGAGGGGCTGACGGGACTCTTGGCTGCACTTTGCAGGGATGGGCTCCCTGACGAGGAGCTCTCGGACGGGCTCGAGCGGATCGCCGCCACGCTGAGTCCGAGCCGGTTCTACGCCCTCAGCGGACCGCTTTGGCTGGCGTTCCTCCGGACTCGCCCCTTTCGCGAGCTCCGTGAGCAGTGGGAGCGTTGCGAGGTCGCGACTCGCCGCCGTGGTTTGAGCGACGTCGCGGCGCCCGAGCGGCTGCGGCTCTTGGTGCGCCTCCTGCGGGCCGCGGCTTGGCGCGCTGACGAAGCGTGGCTCCGTGAGACGAGCGAGTTCCTCTCCCGTCATCACACACGGATTCCCGACGACGCCCAGTCCGAGCTCGACTTCGTGGAGTTGATCCGCGACTACCTGACGCTTCGTAGCCGCCAGCTCGACCAAAGCGAGGCTCGCGCTCGTCTGGATCGGATCTTGCGCGCCTACTGTGAGCTCCCAGAGAGCCCCTTCGACCAGGTCCTGTTCCACGAGCTGTCGGCGCTTCGCCAGCACGGCTGGGGACTCTTGGAGACCTTCCCCCCTGGCGATCCGAGCGGTGGCTTGGCGGTGAGCGCTCTGGAGTGGGCCAGCGGTGAAGCTGAGGCGCGCCGTCTTCATGCGCCGCCCACCATCAGCGAGCAGCAGCTCGTGGGCTCTTTGCGTCGTCTGGAGTGGGGCTACGCCAGCGACTTTCGTTGGCGCTACCTGAGCTACTTCCCACGCGTGGGCCGAGCCTTGGTCCAGGTGATCGGCTATCTCCCCTCTCTGGCACTCCTCGTCGCAGCTGGGATCCGCCGCGACAACACGCTCCTCGTGGTCGCGGTCGCGCTGGCGCTGGTGTTCAGGCTCCTCGATCGCCGCCAGCAGCTCGTCGCTCGCGGACGACGCAGAGTCCTTCAACTGACCGGGAGTCTGCTCGAGCGCCTGCAGGCCAAGCTCTATGCGAGCAAGCTCCGCCCTGGCCTCGGCGAGTATCTCCTCCGGACTCGAATCCCGGCCCGTGCCATGGCCAACGAGATCGCTCGTCAGGGCGAGTTCGAGGAGTGGAGCTGGGATCCCGAGTGGCTCGCTGATTTGGTCCGCGAGGACACCGGCTTGACTGCCCTGAGCCTCGCTAGGCGTTTCGAGCGCCCATGACGCGGCCTTTCCGCAACTTCATGGGCTTCGACGACGGTCCCTTCGGCCACGACTGGCGCGGGGACGTGGCCTTGGTCGCGATCACCTGCGTCGGCGATCGCCTTGACGGCGTCGCGACCTCCTCGATCCGCCGCGACGGGCGCAACAGCACCCAGAAGATCGCCGATCTCTGCGCCGCGGCCGGCACGAACCCTCGCGTGCTCCTCCTCCAGGGGATCGCCGTCGGCGGCTTCAACGTCGTCGACATTCACGAGCTCCACAAGCGAGTCAAGCGCCCCGTCCTCGTCGTGGCTCGCAAGGAGCCGAACCTCAAGCGGATCAAGCGCGTCCTCCTCCACAACGTCCCAGGCGGACGCAGGAAGTGGTCCCTCATCGAGCGAGCCGGTCCCATGGAGCCAGCCGGCGGAGTCTTCGTCCAGCGCGCTGGCCTCAGCCTGCGCGAGGCGCGCCAGATCCTGGCGGCCTCCACCTTCCACGGCAGCCTCCCCGAGCCCCTCCGCCTGGCGCACCTGATCGCCGGCGCCTACGTCACCGGTCGTTCCAGGGGCGGGGCCTAGGCGATTGAGCGCAGCGTCGCAGCTCTGCCCCAAAGTCAGCATAGAGAAGCCGTGCCGGGAGAGCGGCCGGAGCCTCTAGGCCCCTAGGCAAAGGCCTTTGGGCGGACCAATGGTCCGCCCGCCGCCGCCTTCCGCCAACCAAGATCCTATGGTTCCAACTCGCTGGCGAGTGCTCAGTTCCGACGCCAGGCATGACTGAGGGTCCCCTCAGTCCGCTTCTAGAAGCTCGTCTGAGCTAGGTCCACTGGAGTCTAGTACGTAGGCCTAGCGGGGCTTGGCCCCGCTGAGGAAGTCCCGCTGTGCTCAAGTCAGCCTGCTACGAGGCGCGCCTTGTGGCGCTCTACGACCAGCCAGGTGCCCTGGGGAAACCTCGTAGCCTTGTTGACCTGCCAACGGTAGAAGGCAGCCCGCACGGAGTGGCGCCAGATCTTGAGGTCCTCGCGGTCCTCCCTGGTCGCGTTCGAGAGGGAAGGTATGAGGCCGAAACTCGGACCCCCCAGGGAGCTCTTGGGCGCCGAGAACGGGTCCAGGCGCTTCGCAGACTCGCGCCCGGAGTAGCTGCCCCCTCGCGCGTGCAAGCGCTCGAGGTAAGCGTCGAGCGCACTCTGGAAGAGCTGGCGATAGCGCTCTGGGCCCTCCTTCGCAAAGTGGGGAGGAACCTGGACCTCCAGGAAGGCCTCGGCAGGAAGCGCGGACCCCTCATGCCCGCGACCGAAGAGTCCACCCGGAGGTGGCGTGACGCGGCGCCGAGTGCCCGCGTGACTCGGAAGGCTGATCACTCCCGGCCAAAGGTCTGGCCGCCGCACGACATAGGCCTCCACAGGGTTCGCAGCCAGATAGACCAGATGCTGGAGGAGATCCTCGCGAGACTTGAGACGCCAAGAACGATAAGGCGTCGACTCCCAAAGCCGACCCGAGCGGTTCAGCTGCTTGTTCAAGACCCGCGAGAGCATGGAGTCCAACTCACCCATGAACCTCGGCAGTCGCCGCTTCGGATCCGTCAGGATGAGATGGAAGTGATTCCCCATGAAAGCGTAGGCATGGAGCTTGACTCCGTGCTTCTCCGCATAGCGCGCCAGAAGGAAACGAATCAGCCGGTTCACCCGGCCCCCCGGACGAAGAAAATACCGCCCCTCAGAGCAGCAGAGCGCGATCGCGACGGTATTCCCGGCCAAGACCTGACGAGCATGAGACATCCGCTCCTCCTTGATCAACCAGAGAGGTTGTAGCAGATACCGCCCTCCTCGTGTTCGGGTTTAGTTCGCGCTGTGTATCTCGTCATACGTGAAGAAGGCTGGCCCCCAGATCGTGGGAGCCAGCCTTTCTAGAAACAAGGGAAGCGTGTCGGGTCAGGGAGCCGAAACGGCGCTCGTGGACGGGTTGGCCAGGGTCGTCGGCGCAGCCAGGGCGTCGAACTCGAGGAGCTGACCGAGAATCGTGAAGGCGTTCTCAGCGCGAGTGTCGGCGGCCGCCGCAGCGCTGGGGACCATGATCGCGGTCCGGACCCGAGCCAAGGCCTCTTGGGCAGTTAGGTCTCCGTCGTCGAGCGACTTGAGGTCGGCGCTGGCAGCCTGACCCATGATCGCGTCCAGCGCAGGAGCCGCGGCCGCAGCCTCGAGCCCCTGGTAGATCCTGATCCGAGCCTTGAGAAGCGCCTTGGCGGGGTGCGCCTTGCCCGCATAGTGCTTGAGGAAGCTCTTGAGGTCCTTCCCCGGGAACTTGATCGCGCACAGGCTCTGGAGCTGAGTCCGAGTCTCCGTGGCGAGCTCACGAGCGTTGGTCGCGCCGAGCGCAGTCAAGGCCCGCTCCAAGCGATCGATCAGCTCGTCAGCCTTGGGCTGGGCAGGCTGGGCCAAGAGATCCGCGTCGGTCGGCTCAGCGACGTCAGCGATCAAGATCGCGAGGCGAGCCGTCCCCGCCGCAGGGAGGCGAGCGCTCTGACTACCCGGCGCCGCCGGCTTGGCGGTGCTGGCCTTGTGGGCCTTGCTGTTGCAGTCCGCCCCGCTGGCGGCGCGGAGGATCCCGGCCAAGGTCTGGGCGTCGACCGCAGCCTCCAGGCGACCCGCCGCAGGCGTCGTTCCGTTGGGGTTCAGACCGTTGGGCGTCCCACCGAGAGTGCTCGCGAAGTCGAGGCCAGGGACCTGGATCAGCTCGATCGAGTTCGTCGGGACGCGCTCCGCGTCGTAGCCGCCGATCACGAAGCCGACCTCCTGCGCCGCACCAAGCGTGAAGGTGTGAGCGTGGCGAGGCTGCTCGAGAGGAGCGAGCTGGGCGACCTGGCTGGGGAGCAGGATCTCGACGACCTCGCTCGGGCCGACGGCGTCGACTCCACCCACGATCAGGATCCCAGCCGAGCTGACCGCAGCGACCGCTCCCTGGCGAGGGTGCAGACCAAAGGCCTGGGGCTGGAAGGTGAACCCGTCGAAGACCTCGAGGTCGTCGCGGAGGACGCCCTCGCTCTCGCCGCTCAAGACCACGACGGTGTCGTTGTTCGTCGCGATCGCAGCGCCGGTGCGCGGGGGCAAGCCAGCGAGGGGGATCAGCCCAGTCCCGTCGAAGATCTCCGCCGGTGCCGGACCCGTCTCAGTCTGGCCACCCACGAACACGAACTGGAGCGGAGAGATCGCCACGCCGGCCAGGTCCTTCTGGGGCATGCTCAGGAAGACCGGCAGGATCTCAGTCACGCGATTCGGCACGTCGACGCGCTCGAGGGTGTCGAGGAGGCCGCTCGCGCTCGCCGCAGGAGTCGTCCCGAAGGGATCGGCCACCGCAGCAGTCGCCCCCTGTCCGCCAGCGACGATCAAGGCCTCGCCTACGTAGAAGCTCGTGTGATAGGCCCGAGCGTCGGCGAGGTCAGGACCCGGGTTTAGATCGCCGAACTCAGGATCAAAGATCTCCGTCGACTGGGTAGGAGGACCGTCGAGGCTCGAGATCCCGCCGGCGATCAAGACGTTCCCGTCGGGAAGAAGGGTCAGCGTGTGACCCGTCCGAGGCATGGAGAGCGTCGGCCCGGGACGAACGCCCTCGACGGTCACGATCTCGGTCGAGTCCAGGACCCGACCCTGGCTGTCCACGCCGCCCACGACGAACACCTCACCTGTGGGGAGGAGGATCGACTGGTGCTCGGCGCGCGCCGTCCCCAGGGCATAGGTGGTCTCCTGGGCGCTGCTGACCGGGGCCGCCGTCGAGGCACCCCCGCGCTTCGAGGGAGAGTGGCCACCACAGCCACTCACTAGGGCCACCAGGGCCAGGACACAAACTCCGCGGGTGTAGATCACGTTCGCTTCCTTTTCGCTTCCGTTCCAATCTGCCTGAAATGCATTTCAGGTTCCGAGAAGCGTAAGCCCTTTAAAAGCGTCCAATGAGTCCTTTTCGCTTCAGAGCGATATGAAAATGAACAGAATGCGTGTCGATTGCGTGCGCAGTTCTCCCCATGGGTGTATCCATTAGGCTACTTATTTCTGGGAAAGTGTTGGGGAGGCGATGGGGCCGCGTTACTGCTAAGTCCGAATCGGTTAGAGTTCGCCCGTGATCACAGCCCGTCCCCTCCTCGCTCTGGTTCCCCTAACCGCCCTCTTGCTCGCGGGTTGCACCGGACCGCCGCGAAAGGCGCGCACCGACACCGCCCGAGCCAAGAGCGACGACCTCGATGAAGAAGGCCTGCGCGACTTGATCGCCCTCAGCCGCGAGATCGTCGTGGCTCGACTCGAAGAGCGAAGCGAAGTCGAAGGCGTGGTCCGGCTCCGCCTCCGAATCAAGGACACACTCCTTGGCGACGCCGAGGTCGGCTCCGAGCGCAAGACCTCTGACTTCCTCTACCTTCCGCGAGAAGCCCGCGGAGGAGTCGTTGGGCCCCTGGTGGAGCTGAGTCATTACCTCTTCTTCCTCGCTCCGGGGGTCGAAGACACCTCGCCTTGGATCCACCTCCGCGACGCCAGCGCCGATCCCATGCCCGCCGCCCAAGCCCTCGTCGACCGAATCCGAGGGATCCTGGCGGAGGAGACACCTCGCCCTGCCAAGAACACCCCCCAGGATTCGGAGGCACCCCAGTGAGTCCCACCGACACCCCGATCGCTGGAATTCCTCTCCCCGGCACCCCTGGCGGCGGCCCCAGCCTGCGTCCTGGCTCCGATAGCGAGCCGACCTGCCCCCGCTGCGACACAACCCTCTCTCACGCTGAGCGCCAAGGCATGGTCCTCGAGTTCTGCACCGAGTGCCGCGGCATGTGGTGCGACGCCGGGGAGTTGACCGTCCTGATCGAGCTCTACAAACGCCTGGAGCCGGCCGAGGGCGTCGCCGGTGGCGCCTTCTGCGTGCGCTGCCACGTGGAGCTCCGTGAGCTGCGCTTCCCTGGCACCGCGGTCGCGATCGACGTGTGCCCCGATTGCCAAGGGACCTGGCTCGACGGAGGCGAGCTCGAAGAGCTCCAACAAGTCCTCCAGGACGTCGTCAAGATCGACGAGCCAGATTTGGCGCAACGCGCCAAGTCCCTTCTGGACGAAATGGAGCAAGCCGGACAACAGCGATTCCGCTGCCCCAAGTGCAAGGCCAAGCTCTGGCACATGGATCGAGCCGGGACCATAGTCGAGCTCTGCTCTGGCTGCGCAGGGATGTGGTTCGACGCAGGTGAGCTGAGTGTCCTCCTCGGGATCTATCGCCAGCTCAACGTCCACGCTGGCGCGACGACGGAGTTCGACTGCCTCCGCTGCGGCGACGGCCTCCGCGAGCTGAACTACCCCAAGACCGGGGTCGCCCTCGACGTGTGCCCGACCTGTGCGGGAATCTGGCTCGACAAGGGCGAGTTCGAGGAGCTACGGGACCAGGTCAGCGAGCTCGTGGAGGAGGTCCAGCCCGACCTCGCTGAGCGCGCCGCGCTTCTCCTCGACGACCTCGACCGAGGCGCCGTGCAACGCGGGGCCTGCCCACGCTGTGCAGGAAAGATCGGCGAGGGTAGGACCAGCGGAGTTCGCGCCGAGGTCTGCTCCAAGTGCCAAGGGACCTGGCTGGACGCCGGCGACCTGATGTTGGCCCTCGGCGTCTCCAAGAAGATCCGCCTCGAGGACGGCGAGGCCGGACCGCTCAAGTGCGTTCGCTGCCCCGACCAAGTTCTGGTCGAGGTGGACTTTCCTGGCACCGAGGTCCCCATCGACGTCTGCCCCGACTGCCGCGGCTCCTGGCTCGATCGAGACGAGCTCTCGGGGCTCCGTCAGGCTCTCGGCCTGAGCGCAGAGTAGCCCCCGGAAGCGCAGCCCGGAGGGCGCCATGTCCGTGAGCAGATTCCGCAGAGCGGCCTGGCTGACCGGAGCCCTCGTCTTGACCGGGAGCGCTGCCTGGAGCCAGGAGGCCCCCGCTGACGCCAAGCCTGGGAAGGAGACTCAGGTCCGCTTCAAGGCTCGCCACGAGCTCAGCTCTTGGGCCGCCCTCAAGAAGCGGATCTCCTTCGGTCCCAAGCGGCTGGCTGGCTGGGGAGCCGAGCTCGAGGCCGCGAGCTCGAGCTTCCAGGTTCGCCTCCCCAAGGGCTACAGCGCCCGCGGCAAGAAGCGCTACGGCCTCGTGATCTGGCTGAGCCCCGACGCGATCGCCCGCTGTCCGAGGGGCTGGGCGGGAGAGCTAGGCCGCAAGCGCCTGATCCTGATCGGACCCAACGCGGCGGGGAACGCTCAGCCCATGGCGCGCCGACTCGCGCTGGCCCTCGACGCGCTCCAGGGTGGCCTGACCCACTACCGCGTCGACCCCAAGCGCGTGTTCGCCATGGGCTTCTCGGGCGGGGGAAACGTCACCTCCTGGCTGGGCCTCCACTTCCCCGAGCTCTTCGCTGGCACGGCGCTCTTGTCTGGCTGCGACACCTTCCGCCCGGTGCCGGTCCCGGATCGGCCGGGGTCCTTTTGGCGCGGGTCGATCCCCGAGCCGAGGGCCGAGCGCCTAGCCCTCGCCAAGGAGCGCGCCCAGGTCTTCTTCTCCGGGGATGCCGACCCGATGCCCGCGAAGCAGGCGCAAGCCGTGAGCGCCCTCCACCGGGACCTCGGCTTTCGGCGCGTCACCCTACGGATCGCGCCGGGGCTCGCCCACCTCCCCTGTCCTGGGCGCGAGCTGCGCCGCGTGCTCGAGGCCCTCGAGGCGCCGGCCAAGAAGCCCACGCCGAAGCCAGCGACCAGCCCCGCGCCCACCCCGCGCTAGGGCAGCCAAGCTGTCGCGCGAGGACTACTTTCCGAGGCCGTCTTTGACGCTCCCCTCGGCGACCGGATCCTCGAGAGGCGCCACTGCGCTGGCGGCTTCGGCCACCGGGACCTCCACTGCTAGGAGGGCCAAGATCGCAGCGCCTGTGGCTCGCACGCACCAGTAGCCCGCGAGGAAGAGCCCCAAGATCGGGATCGCCGACCCGAAGATGATCACCGCCCAGCCCACGCTGACTTCGGCCAGATCCCCAGGAGGGCCGCTCGGCTGCTCTCGCCCCAGGACCTTGGCCCCCAAGCTGCGCGCCAAGCCGTGGCTCCCGACTAGGGCCAAGAGGATCCACCCCAGCAGCGCCAAGAAGCCTATGGCTGGCGCCGCCTTACCTGTGGCTGCCACCAGGAAGAACACGAAGCCGGTGTTGAGGACGCCCAAGAGGATCGTCTTCCACCGGTGACGCTGAACCGCATGAAGCAGGGTCTGACCCCGGCGAGGAGCGTGAGCGAGCAGCAAAGCCTGGAGCGCCCAACCCGTTGGGAGAAGAACCAGCGCCGTGAACAGGGGCCCAAACAGGAGCGCCCCTGCGGCGTCACCCTTCCCTCCGGCCAAGGCCAGAGAGGGGAAGAGGAGGAGTCCTAGCAGGGCCGCGGCGCCGCGCTTCATGAGCTAACCCTTGGGTGGAGCGCGCCGCGACCGACGGCCCAGTTGAGGAGGAGGAGGACCGGCGCCAAGGCCAAGAGAGGTCCCCAGAGGCCGGTCTCGGAGGCATCGCCTGAGGGCGTCGCGGCCTGAACGAACCCGTCAAAGCTGGAACGGAGCTGGCTTAGGCCGCCCTGAAGTTGGTCCCGGGCGCGGAGGCTGAGATCCCAATCCCCTGAGGACCAGGCCTCGGGACTCACGACCTCTCCCACGCCGCTCACGAGGGCGAGGCCTGCCGCGAGGATCAGCGCGGCCGCCACGAGCAAGGAGCGACCCCGGGCCCAGGCCAACTCCGCCCGCCTCCGGGCAGCGACCTCACGCAGGATCCAGGCGCTGAGGTCTGGGGGAGGAGGAGGAACTGGCTCGCTGAGGAGGATGGCGTCGAGCCTGTCGAGCTCGCCGGCGTAGGCCGCGCAGTCCGAGCACTCCTCGAGATGTGCCGCGAGGCGGCGCTGATCCTCGGAGACCAGGGCTCCTTCTCGCTCCCTTGCGGGGTGATCTCCAGGCAGAGAGGGGACTCCAGACCGCTGCCAAGGCGCGGTGCTGCCCAAGACCTCAGTTGTCCAATCACACTCCACCGAAGAACTCCACCGGGTGCTGCCGGCTCTTAGGACTCTTACCGACGTCTCGCGAGATCGGTTTCACCCTGCCTGCTACAGGAGTTAGAGTAGCTGCCCAACCCGGGCGGAGGACACCTCCGCCGCATTCGAGGGCAACGATGCGCAGCCGGATCCTCCCTGTCGCCGACCTCCTAATGGCCGCGGCCCACGCCGACCGCCATATGGAGGTCGAAGAGATCGACCGAATCGAAGCGCTCTTGGCGCGCATCCTCGAGCCTGAGGCCTCTGGCCCGGTCTCCCTGCCGAGTCAGCTCAGGCAGCACATGGAGGACTTCCGACCCGAAGACTTCTCGATGGAGGCCACGGTCGGTCCCTTCCTCCACGAGGACACGGCCTTCAAGCGCAAGCTCCTCGAGATGGTCGTCTCGATCCACGAGAGCGACGGCGAGCTGGATTTCCTCGAGGACACCTTCGTCCGCGAGCTCGGGTTCAAGCTCGGCCTAGCCGACGAGGAGTATGCCGACCTCTGCCTCCGCTTCCTCGAGGACGAGGGGGAGGAGGACATGGCCGACTCCCCCGCCGAGACCCACGGCTTCTCGCGCCCGACGTCGCAGCCGGAGCTGTCGGACCTGGACAAGACCGAGGTCGTTGACCGCAAGGCCAGCCTCGCGAGCGCGCCGACGCCCGTCCCCGGAGACCCGAGCGGAGCGGAGCACGAGTGGTCCTTCGAGGCCGTCTCGACAGGCTCCGCTCAGCCCGTCCTGGCTCGCGCCGAGACCGCCACCTACGCGTCGCCTGGGACGTGGGAAGGGCCGCCCGCCAGCTCCGAGCCGCTTCCGAGCGTCGACGACCAAGCTCTCTACGAGCTCGTGTTCCGCACGGTGGATCTCTTCCTCTCGCAACACCCGGCCCTGAGGCTGACAGACCAGCAACGTGAGGACTTCGCCGAGGGAGCCTGGGGAGCTTTCAGCGCCTTGGTCCCAAAGGTTCGGACCAAGAAGAAGACCGCCAAGAAGAAGACCGCCAAAAGGAAGGCGGCCAAGAACACCGCCAAGAAGAAGACCGCCAAGAAGACCGCCAAGAAGAAGGCGGCCAAGAAGACCGCCAAAAAGAAGGCGACCAAGAAGACCGCCAAGAAGAAGGCGACCAAGAAGACCGCCAAGAAGAAGGCGGCCAAGAAGACCGCCAAGAAGAAGGCGACCAAGAAGACCGCCAAAAAGAAGGCGGCCAAGAAGACCGCCAAGAAGAAGACCGCCAAGAAGAAGGCGGCCAAGAAGACCGCCAAAAAGAAGGCGACCAAGAAGACCGCCAAGAAGAAGACCGCCAAGAAGAAGACCGCCAAGAAGAAGACCGCCAAGAAGACCGCCAAGAAGAAGGCGGCCAAGAAGACCGCCAAAAAGAAGGCGGCCAAGAAGACCGCCAAGAAGAAGGCGACCAAGAAGACCGCCAAGAAGAAGGCGACCAAGAAGACCGCCAAGAAGAAGGCGGCCAAGAAGAAGCGCAAGTAGAGCTGTGCGCTTCGAGTGCGTCGATGAGGTTCGCCACAGCGCGAACAAGGTCTTCCTCCTCATCCGCGACGAGATGCCCTCGTTGGTCCCCTACCTCGACGACGTTCAAGAGATCGTCGTCACCCAGCGGCGCGAAGAGGGCACCAGCGTCCACATCACCAACCTCTGGAAAGGCTCCGCCGACAAGGCCCCGAAGCTCGTCCAGAAGTTCCTCTCACCCGAGCTGCTGAGCTGGAAGGACCACGCGACCTGGCATCAGGGGGAGGTCTGCTACGCGACCTGGCGCCTCGAGCCGAAGGTGGGCGGCCGACTCTTCGAGTGCTCCGGCAAGACCTCTATCCGAGAGACGACGCCCGGGGCTTGTGAGATCCAGATCCAGGGAGACCTCCGGATCTACCCTGAGCGACTCCCTGGCGTCCCGCGCCTCCTCGCTGGAAAGCTACGCGGCAAGGTCGAGTCTTTCGTCGTCAACATGCTGGTCCCCAACATGCAGACCATGGCCCGGGGCGTGCAGAACTACTTCGACGACCTCGAAGTCCAGTCGACGGAGTAGCTCACTCAGTCCCTAGAGGTCGCGCGACTGGCGTCTCGAGGAGCGAGCCGCCCAAGAGAGGCTCCCTCCCGAGCGGGGCTGGAAGGCGACGCCGGGGATCTCGGGCCACGCCCAAGGCTTAAGCCCGCTCCGACACGGAGCCCAGTCCAATGCGTCGTCGCTGGACAGCCCGCGCTTCGCGCTGAGGCGAGTCGCGAAGACGGCTCGCGCCCGGAGCCCTCTCTCTGCCCACGATTCGGATATGAGGGAGCTCCAGCGAGCGAAGATCGCGACGCCGAGCGAAGCGAGGCTCATTCCGCGGAGCGGAATACAGAAAGGGAAGAACCCGCTCCGTCGTCGGGAGCGGGTTCCAAGAGTGCGCGAGTGAACAAGCCGCGAAGATGACGGGATTTGAACCCATAACACCTAGATCTCGAATCTAGTGCTCTGCCAAGTTGAGCTACGGCTGCGTGTAGGGCCTGGTCGGCCGCGCACGCCTCCCTTACGCAGCAGCGCCCCAGCGCCTGTCGCCGGGATCAGAGATCCTTGTGCTCCCGCTTCCGGCGGGCGCGCTCGAGGGCAGCTCGCGCGGCGCCCGTGAGCTGATCGCGAGCAGCTCCGCTGGCGCGCTGGGCGCCGCGTGCGTAGGCCTTGGCAGCCTCCTGGAACTCGCCAGCCCGCTCCAAAGCCGCCCCGTGGGTTCGGTGCGCCGCGGGGAGCCAGGGGATCAAGGCGGCCGTGCGAGCGGCCTGACTGAGCGCGACCTTGGGGCCGAAGAACACCTTCGGCGCGGGCAAGCCCGGGACGATCTTGCTCTTGAGGAGGGTCGCTGAGACGCGGGCCAGGATCGCGGCGTCGGCTCGAGCCTGATCGGCCAGGGCCTGGGCTGCTGGCGACCCCTCTGCCCGAGGGCCGAGGGCCAGCGCGACTCGGTCGAGCCAGCTCCGCGCCTCTGCCAGCTCGCCGGCGCGTAGCTCGACCCGAGCCAGAGCCACCAAGAGGCGGGGTTCGTCGGGGAGCAAGTCCAAGAGCAGGACCAAGCGCAAGCGCGCGCGGTCGAGGTCGACCCCGTCTGCGCCAGCGTCAGTTCCAGGTGGGGCAGGGGTCTTAGCGCCGTCCTTGAGCCAAGCGTAGAGAGCCGCCTCGGCCTCTAGGTGCTCTCTCAGCTCTGGGAGCAGGTCTCGGCGCTTGAGGAGCTCGATCACCCGGAGAAGCGCCTGCCGATGCTTGCCAGACGCGGCCTCGAGCTGCGCCATCAAGCGCGCTGCCCCTGCCGCCTGAGGGACGCGACGCAAGAAGCGCCCCAGGACCTCACGAGCGAGGTCCTCGCCCTCTGGGCCCTCCAGGATCACGCGAGCGTGGGTCAGGACGACCTCCTCGTCGCGAGGGTCAGCTCGCTTGGCGTGCTCGAAGGCCTCCAGCGCCTCCTTGCGGTCGGCCTGAGCCGAGCGCAGCTCTTGGGCCCGGTCGCCCTCGCTGCCCTCCTTCGCCCCCTTCGGAAGCGGCGGGAGGTTATCGATCGCCTTCAGGCGAGCCTGCCAGCGGCGAAGCAAGAGGTCCGCCAGACGAAGCCAGGTCCGGGCGTGCTTGGGGGCCAAGGTGGCTGCTTGCCGATAGCTCTCTATGGCGGCGTCGCGGCGGCCGATCTGCTGTTGAGCGCTCGCGAGGCTCAAGCGCGATTCGAGGTCTTGGGCGTCCCGCCGACAAGCCTCCTCGAGCGCGTTGGCCGCCGCGCCTGGCTTGTTCGCCAGGAGGAGGGCGAAGCCCAGCTCGCGGTAGGCCCGAGCATCCTGAGGGTTCTTCTTGAGGTAGTCCGTCAGGATCTTCGCGGCGCGCTCGGCCTCGCCCCCCGCCAGGGCCTCGTCGACCTGGCGCAAGACACGCTCGGCGTCGCTGCCGAGGCGCCGAATGTAGCGGACCTCGGCCCGCTCCACCTCGAGGACCGCTGATTTTTGTCCACGCTTGACACGGACTCGGAGCGGCGCGGTCTCGCTCTCGGTCGGGAGGACTTCGCCTCGAATCACGCGCCCGCTGCGCAGGATGACCTCATCAGCGCGGACCTCAGGGGAGCTGAACCCGAGGAGCGCTCCGATCAGAATCGCGGTCCAAGGCAGGGCGCTCAGAGGCGCGCGGGCCCGGTTCGGGCGCCGAAAGGAGGAGCTGGCTCTCATGGTTTGGCCTAGGGCCTAGTAGCCGACGCGCCAGCGAAGGTTCGTGTTGCCGTTCGAGTAGTTCCCGTTCAGCTGAACCCCATAGCGGCGATAAGAGTAGCCCCGGTTCACTCCTCGGTTCACTCCCCGGCCCCAGCGCGGCTGGACGTAGCTTCCGTAGGGGCGATATCCAGTCGTGCAGGTTCCGCCGAAGCCGTAGGGATAGAGCACGCGGCCGTTGTTGAAGCCGCCGCCACCCCAGTTCGTCCAGCGTGTCGAGGTCACGCGCTGCCAGGCCCGGGCCCGAGAGATGGCCTCGGCCCGCTCTTGGCGAGCTTCTCGCTTCGCCAGTCGCTCAGCCTCTCGCCGCTGGCGGCGGGCCAGCTTTTCGGCCTCGACGGCCTCGCGACGCGCGTCTCGAGCCTGGCGAGCGCGCTCCTTCTTGGCTGCGACGAGCTTGGCTTTCTTGTCCGGCGTGACCCAGGCGCCCTCGTGCTCAACGAGGCCTTGGAGGCGATTCTTGTCTGCGCGCGTCAGCCAGCGACCCTCGTGGAGGACGTAGCCCAAGGCCGCGCGGGCGCCGGCGTGGTCGAGGTCGAGGCGCAAGACCGAGAGGAAGGCCCGCTGGCCTTCCTCCTTGAAGTCGTGGTCGCGGCACCAGGCGCCGAAGCGATAGCGCTCATCCGCAGTGCCGTTGGCGAGCTGGCCTCGGAGCCGCTCGAGCTCGTCCCAGCGATCGGTCGTCTCCTCGATCCTCAAGACATCGCTCAAGTGCACGTGGGAGGAGCCCAGCTTGCGGCGCACGATCAGGGTGTCGCCGGCGCGAATCACCGAGCCCTCCAGGCTCCGGCCGTCCCGAAGGTGCACGACGTCCGCGAAGGCTGGAGTCGTAGAGAGGAGGAGGAGACCCAAGGTAGTGAGGAGGGGACGCATGATGGTCCTCGGGGGTGAGCGCGCTACTCCCCCAGAATGGCGCTGATTCGCTCGCCGAGCAAGGGAAAAGAAAGCCTGGGGTTCCCTGGAACTCAAGCCCCACTGGGGTCGTGTTGAGTGGGGTTCATCCCTCGCGCCTCGGCCAAGCTGCGAGAGGGCTTGATTCCTGGTGGTGTCCTCAGCAACCAGCCCGACCTCGAGCTCCGGCCGGCTCCGTTCCGATCGCCGCGGGCGGAACGCCTCGCCCCTGGCTCCCGAAATCCCGGAAGCGCTCTCCGAACCTGCCTGCTAGTGTGAGTCAAGTCGTGGTCCTGGTCGGGCCACAACCGGGGCAGGCAGTGAAGGCGACCCACCTCCTCCTTAGCGCGCACCTCGCGGCCTTCTTGGTCCTCGTGTTTGGCACGGGAACTCCCTGGCAAGAGGAGCTGATCCAGCAGCTCGCCCTAGCCGACGCGGCTGGTGTCGTCGAGCGACCCTGGACCCTCCTGACCCATCTCGTGGTCAACGTCCACGCCCTCGAGTTCGCCCTCTCTGTCGGACTCCTCGCCATAGCCGGCGGGTCCATCGAGGAGCGCGTCGGGCGTGAGCGCTTCTGCGCCCTCTACTTCGGCTCCGCAGCCTTGGTCGCCTTGAGTCACCTCGTCCTTCGTGAGGCAGGCCTGACCGTCGGCGTCTTGGCAGGCAGCCTCGGCGCCTCCTGCGCTCTCCTGACCTGCTACCTCTTCCTCCGCGGCGGCGAGCGTCGCGGAGGGACGATCTCCTTCCCCCTCCTATACCTCCTGGTGTGCTTCGGCGTCCTAGTGGCGGTCTGGGTCGTGCAGGAGACGCGGACCAGCGAGCTGACCCTCCGCGCCCAAGAGCTCGTGACGCTGGCTTACGGCGCCCTCGACCGGAGCTTCGAGCTACGCCTCGCCGACCTCGAGCGTGTCGCTCGCCTCGAGGCGATCCAGCCCTCGACCTGGAGTCACATCCTGGGCCTCAGCCTAGGCGCGCTCTCGCTCTACATGGTTCGCGTCGGAGAGCGCCTCCAAGAGCGCTACCGGCTGCACCGCGACATTCACCACCTTCAGCAAGAGGTCGACGCGCGCGCGCGGGTGGAGCTCCTCCTGAGCAAGATCAGCGCTGAAGGAATCGAAGCGCTCTCGCACTCCGAGCGCCGCTTTCTTCGCTACGCCAGCCGCTACTACCGAAGCCCCGTGCCCTCCTAGACGGTCGGCCCGCGCAGTCTCCTACTCGCCTTGTTCTAGGCTGTCGAAGAGCCGACCGACGGTGTCCTGCTTCTCCAACGCGCTGATTTCCTCGGCCTCGGGCTCGTCGTCGCCGACGGTGTCTTCTTCGCTCGGGTCGATCTCAGCGACTTCTGGATCCTCGCTCGGAATGTCCTCGTGCTTGACCGGATCCATCGAGATCTCGGTCTTGTCGGCGTAGAGGTCTGCCAAGGCGTCGGTCCCCTTTCCTGGAGACTCCTCGAGGGTCTCCGCAGCGGGATCCTCGAACCCGAAGCTCAACTCCTCCTCTTCCTCCGCTTCGCTCGGCCCCTCGGCCTCGTCGATTCGCCGACTGGCCTCGAGAAGGAGACCCGTCATCGTCGTCTGCATCCGCTGCTCGCCGCCGTCGACCTCGCCCGTAAGCGCGAAGCTCCCCGCCTTGAGGGAGATCATGGCAAGGACCGCCTCGGCGTCCCGGAGCTCACCGTAGCCGGCGTACATCGGCCGCCCGTCGGAATAGGCCATGACGCCGGTGATTCGATCCGCGCTGGTCACCGAGAGCGTCCCGGTCTTCTTGTTGAACTCGATCCCCTGCAAGACCTCGGTCATCGGGACCTCTTGGAGGAGACCCGTCATAGCGGCCGAGGGCAAGATCCTGGCGACCGAGGTCAGCTCGAGGCTGTTGGTCGACTCGCCGTCGTCTCGATCACGCTGGTGCATGTCTTGGTGGCTGCGAATCACGACCTCGTAGGGACCGAGGGTGATCTCGTCCCCCTCACGAAGGATCGAGCTCGGGGCGCGCTTCCCGTTGACGAAGGTCCCGTTCGAGGAGCCCTCGTCCTCGATCACGATCATGCCGGCGCTCGGACGGACCTTGATCAAAGCGTGAACCCGAGAGACCTCCTTGTGCGGCAAGACGAGGTCGCACTTGTCGCTCCGGCCAATGGTAATCGTCGGCTTAGGACCTATCGGGATCGGAGGAAGCGGATCACAGCAGAGCCAGCACATGATCTCGCCCGGATCCACCTTGGGTGTCCGACGCGAAGAGACCGCCCCTGGCCGCTTGGGCTTCTTGGCGCTCGCTGGGGCTGGGCGAGGTCCTTGGCCCGAGGAAGGCCCGGGGCGCCGGCCTCCACCGGAGGACGGACCCGGGCGCTTCCCCGAAGGCGGACCTGACCGCTGACCCGAAGGGCCCGGACGCTGGCCCGAGGGAGGACCCGGCCGTTGCCCCGAAGGCGGACCCGGACGCTGTCCCGAAGGCGGACCTGGCCTCCCCGGCTTACTGCCAGGGCGAGGGCGTAAGGGTCGCTGCCCCTGACTGGTCGGCGGGGCGCGGCGGCTGTCTGGACCGCGCCGCACGGTGCGCTGGGTCCCGTCGAGACCCGCTGAGCGAGGGGGAGGGCGTCGGCCGGGGCGAGGGGCGCCGGAGCCGCTGCCTGGCGCAGGACGAGGCAACTCCGCCTTGCACATCAAGCACAGGCGCTGGCCCGCGCGATTGGCGAACTTGCACTCGCTGCATTGAATCAGTCGACTCACGCCGACCCCTGAAAGCGGAGCACGACCTGCCCCATCTTGATCAGATCGCCTTCCTTGAGCGGGTGTCGGTCGACAGCAGCGCTGTTGACCTTGGTCCCATTGGCCGACCCTAGGTCGATCAGGACGGGGGTCTGACCGGTCGCGTCGATCCGGGCCTGACGACGAGAGACCGAGGTCGAGAGGAGCTTGATGTCGGCCTCTCGGTCCCGGCCCATGAGATAGACCTTGCCCCCTGGGAGGTCGAAGCGGGTCCCGTCCTGGAGGCCCTCGAGGGCGACGAGGCAAAAGCCCGAACCGCTCGGAGCGAGGTCCAGGGGAGCGAGATCTAGAGGAGAGCTCTCAGCGCTAGAGGGCGGGGACGGGGCGGGGTGGCCCGGATGCGCGGAGGGCTGCTGAGCCGACGTCGGGTGAGCTGAGGGGTGACCGGGGGGCTGCGTCGGCGGCTGCCCAGGGTGCTGACCCTGGGGAGGCGCTCCGCCTGCGGGGGGAGGATAGCCAGGGTATTGGGGATAGCCGGGGTATTGCGGATAGCCAGGGTATTGCGGGTAGCCGGGGTATTGCGGATAGCCGGGGTAGCCCGCCTGGGGCTGGCCCGCTGCCGGCGCCTGGCCGCCTGGCGCGCCCGGTTGCGGGTAGTAGCCCTGAGGCGGCGGGTAGTAACCCTGCGGATAGGGATAGGGGTATGCGCCCGGCTGGCCCGGCTGGCCCGGCTGGCCCAGCTGAGGGTGACCCGGCTGAGGGTGACCCGGCTGCGGGTGACCCTGCTGAGGGTGGCCCGGCTGAGGGTGACCCGGCTGAGGGTGACCCGGCTGAGGGTGACCTGGGTAGGCCTGGGGAGGGTCCGCTGGGCCAGAGGCTATGGGCTCAGCCTCGTCCGAGTCTGGCTCTTCGTCCTCGCTGGACTGTCCGAAGAGCTCGCTGACTCCGACCTCTTCCTCGCCGAACAAGCCGGAGGGCGCCTGGACCTCTTGGCTGTCGAGACCAAAGATCCCGCTCCCTCGGGACTTCGGCTTCGTCTCGCTGGGTGGCGGGGGAGCGGCGTAGAGCGGTGGGCCCCCCGTCCCCTGCGGCATGTTCGGGGCTGGTGCCAAGAACTTGAGCCCGCAGCGCATGCACGCTGAGAGCTGGCCTGCCCGTTGGTCGGGGAGGACGTTCGGCTGGCGACAACCAACGCAGACGTATTGGATCGGCATAACCCTTGCCCGATGAGGCGATGGGAGAATCCTACCAGCGAGCATCCCAAGGGGCGAGGCGCTCAGGCGCGTGGATTTGGACGGCAGGCCGGCTCCCTAAACGACACGACCCGCCTCACTTGCGAGAGGCGGGCCAGCCGAAGAGGGACGCTCGAGCTCGAATGCGCTAGGACGCGTTCTCTTTGAGCTCGTTGATCGTGTCCTGGATCACGGCCTTGGCGTCGCCGAAGAGCATCATCGCGTTCTCGGCTTCGAAGAGCTTGTTCCGCACACCGGCGTAGCCGGGGCTGAGCGAGCGCTTGATGATCACGACCGTCCGAGCCTCGTGGGTGTTGAGGATCGGCATTCCGTAGAGGGGGTTGTCCGGCTCGTCGAGCGAGGCCGGGTTCACCACGTCGTTGGCGCCCACGACGAGCACCACGTCGGTCTGCTTGAAGTCCGGGTTGATCTCGTCCATCTCCACGAGCTGCTCGTAGGGAATGTTCGACTCAGCCAGGAGCACGTTCATGTGACCCGGCATCCGGCCGGCCACTGGGTGAATCGCGTAGCGGACCGTCGCCCCTTGGGCCTCGATCAAGTCGCCAAGCTCACGAACCGCGTGTTGCGCCTGCGCGACCGCCAGGCCATAGCCTGGGACCACGATCATGGAGCTGATTCCGTCGAGCATCATGGCCAGCTCTTCGCCGCCAATGCTCTTGACGTTGTTGTACTCGCGCGCGTCGTCCTTGGCGCCGCTCGAGCCCGCGGTCTGGCCGAAGCCACCCAAGAGCACGCTGATCAGCGAGCGGTTCATGGCCTTGCACATGATGTTCGTCAGGATCAGGCCAGCGGCGCCGACCATGGCTCCAGACACGATCAGGACGTTCTCGCCGAGGACGAACCCAGTCATGCTGGCGGCTACGCCGGAGTAGCTATTGAGGAGCGAGATCACGACGGGCATGTCCGCGCCGCCAATGGGGATCACGAGCAAGACCCCGAGCAAGATCGAGATCCCGACCACGGTCAGGGCTAAGGCTTGTCCCTGGGCAGGGTCTGTGGACACGTAGGCCATGTAGCCTGCGATCCCGAGCATCGCCAGGATCAAGATCAGGTTCAGGGCGTGCTGACCTGGGAAGGTGATGGCGTCACCTGAGATCTTCCCGCTCAGCTTCCCATAGGCCACGAAGCTACCTGTGAGCGTGACCCCACCGATGATGACCGAGAGGAAGAGGGTCGCGATGATGATCCGAGGATCCGTCGAACCCGGCTTCGGCTGCGGGGGCATAGCCGCCGCAGTGGGTCCTCCGGGGACGACCACGGGGGCCTCGCCGACCGGGGCCTCGAGGGCTGGGTTGGAGACGTTGCCGAGGTGGACCTGATACAGCTTTTGACCCTGCTTCCAGACCTGGAAGTTGGGCTTGTCCACCGCGCCCGGCGTCAGGGCGGGCCAGAGGACGGCCAGCGCCACCAGGAGCGAGGCCGCGCCGCCAGAGCCGTTGAAGAGGGCAACCATCTCTGGCATGTCCGTCATGGGCACGCGGATCGCAGCCACGAGGCCGACCACGCCGCCAGCCACGAGGCCACCGACGATCCACTTCCAGTCCATCACGCCTTGCTCGGCGGCGATGGCGAAGGTGGCCAGGATCGCGATCAACATAGCCAGGGCGGCGAGTCCGTTGCCGCTGCGAGCGGTCCGGACGCGCCCGAGGCGCTTGATCCCGAAGATGAACAGGATGATCGCGACGAGATACGCGACTCCGACGATCGATTCGAGCATCGTCTACTTCTTCTTCTTGCCGGCAAACATGCCAAGCATTCGGTCCGTGACCATGAATCCACCCACGACGTTGATCGTGGCTGTCGCCACCGCCAGCGCGCCGAGCACGTTGGCCACCGTGGGCCAGTTGGCGAAATAGGCGCAAGAGAGGGCGCCCACCAGGGTCACCCCTGAGATCGCGTTGGCGCCCGACATGAGCGGCGTGTGGAGGGTCGGGGGAACCTTCGCGATCAGCTCGAAGCCGAGGAAGATCGCCAAGACGAAGATCGTCAGCGCGATCATGCCTTCTCCTCCAGGCCTGCGACGGCCTCTTTTGTCCGTTCGTGACGGATCTCTCCGTCTTTGATGATCAGGCTCTTGTCGATGACTTCGTCCTCGAGGTCGAGCTTGATCTTGGCCTCGTCCTTCTTGTCGACCACGTCCATCAGGAGCGCGAGGACATTGCGGGAGTAGACCGCGCTGGAGTCCGTCGAGAGCGTCGCGGGGACGTTGGTCTCTCCAATGATCGTGACGCCGTGCTTGACGACTTCGCCCGGCTCGCTCAGCTCGCAGTTGCCGCCTTGGCTGACGGCGAGGTCAACGATCACGGCACCCGCGCGCATCTTCTCGACGACGTGGCCGGGGACGAGGACCGGAGCGGGCCGGCCTGGGATCAGAGCCGTGGTCACGACCATGTCGGCCGCGATCAAGTGGCTCTCGATGATCTCCTGCTGGCGCTTCTTCTGCTCGTCGGTCAGCTCCTTGGCGTAGCCGCCTTCGCCCGAGGCCTCGACAGTCTCAATGAACTTGCCGCCGAGGCTCTCGACCTGCTCCTTGACCTCGGGGCGAATGTCGGTCGCCTCGACGATCGCGCCCAGGCGCTTGGCGGTTGCTATGGCCTGGAGGCCCGCGACGCCGGCCCCCATGATCACGACCTTGGCCGGCTTGATCGTGCCTGCGGCGGTGACCATCATGGGCATGATCGAGGTCATGGCGTTGGCGCCCATGAGCACTGCCTTGTAGCCGGCCAGGTTGGCCTGAGAGCTCAAGACGTCCATCTTCTGGGCGCGCGAGATCCGGGGGATCGCCTCCATGGCGATGACCGAGACGCCGTTGTCAGCCAAGCGCTTGCTGAGCGCCGGATCACTGACCGACCACACCAGACCGATCAAGAGCCCGCCCTTGCGGAGCAGGTCCGCCTCGTGCTTGCCCTCGACATCCTGAGGTGGGTTGACCTTGGCGACGATGTCCGAGTCCCAGGCCACGCCGAGTTCGGCGCCCGCTTGGGTGTATTCCTCGTCGCTGATCTTGCTCCCGTTTCCGGCTCCAGGTTCGATGATGACCTTGAGACCGAGCTTGATCATTCGCTTGACGGTCTCGGGGGTCGCCGCGACACGGGCTTCCCGCTCGGCGACCTCCTTGGGCACGAAGACCGTTGTCATGTGCGTTCCTCCCAGAGGGTCCCTGGACCACGGCAGAGGCACGAAAAAGGCGCGCTTCCTGGGGTCGGCAGGGGGCGCGGAGTATACGGAGGGCGAAGGGCCAGCGCTACCCGGCCCACCCGGTTTAGTGGGGGCCGCTGCTCCCTCCTCTAACGTCGTTGGCCGCCGGAGCCCGGTCCGCGCTGGATCGTGAGGCCGAGCGCCTTCGCGGCCGCCTCCTGGGTCTTGGGGAAGGGGACCTGACGAATCAAGCCCGGGACCGATTGGGGCGCCTTGGCGTTGACCTCTCGCCAGATCGCAGCCGCCCCCTCCGGGTCACCGAGCTCGAACGCGCAGAGCCCCTGCAGCCAGCGATAGGCGATGTTGTCGGGACGTCGCTTCAGCACGAGCGCCGCGTCGGCGGAGGCCTCCTTGGGACGGCGGAGGGTGTAGAGCATCCACCCGCGGCGCTGAACTGCGTCCAAGTAGGGGTTGGGTTGCGTCAGCTCGATCAAGCGATCGTACGCCTTGAGGCAAGCCTCTCCAGATCCAGTGTTCCCCGCCACGAAGGCGAGGGCCTTGTAGTAGCGAGGGTGGTCGGTCATCAGCGGCGAGACCTGCTGCAAGACGGCCGCTGACTCGCGAAATCGGCGCAGGTCGTTGAGGCAAAACGCGAGGCTGAGGTAGGCGTCAGGGAAGCTCGGGTCACGATTGATGGCTGCGGCCGCCAACCGAGCACCGTCTTGATTGCGACCCCGGTGAGAGTTCCAGGTCGCGTTCGCCGTCAGGCCGATGGCGCCCTCGGGGTCAGCCCGCGCCAGGCTCGCCAGCGCGTCCAAGGCCTCTCCCCGCAGCTGCCAGAGGAGGCTCATGGCTTGGAGCCAGCGAGCCCTCAGGCCGAGAGGCGTCGTGCTCTTGCTGAAGGCTTCCGCGCCTTTCAGGACCTCTTCGTAGCGCCCTCGGCGGTGGAGAAACTCGAGCCGCTCGACGACGACGCGCTCGCGGAAGGCGTCGTCCTTGGCCCCGGCCAGCGCCTTGGCGAAGAGCGGCAGCACGGCCTGTGGACTCCCTCCCTTACGCCCAGCCGCCACGGCCTCATCTAGCCCTCCACCGAATCTGGCTGGAGGCACGGGGCGTGGGACCTGGAGCCCAGGCTGGACAGCTCCATTCCCGCCCGCCTCCGCCTGTCGAAGGGCGCCCACGACCTGGGCTCCGAAGCCCTGGGCGGCCGCGTAGGCTGCCTCACGATTGATCTGCAGCGCTTGGCGCAGATCCCCGAAGGCCTCGTTTTGCTTGCCCGAATACCAGCGCGTCACCGAGCGGTTGACGTAGGAGGCGGCGTCGTTGGGAGCGATCTCGACCAGCTCCACGGCATCTTGGAGAGCAGCGGGGACGTCCTTGAGCTGGATCAGGACCTGAATCCGAACCCGCAGGAGCATAGGAAAGGCCTTGCCGCCGCAGAGCCGCCCGGCCTCGACCAAGGCCTGCTTGGAGCCGCGCCAGTCTCGGCGCTCAGCCAGGATCACGCCGCGCATCAGGTGCACTCGTGGGTGGTCAGGCCCGACCTCTAGGGCTCGAGCCATGGCCCGATCCGACTCGGGGTGCCGGCCGAGCCTCCCGAGCGCCGTCGCGAGCAGGACCCAACCGTCGAGATCGTCGGGGTGACGCGCTGTGTAGATCTGCATCGAGTCGACACCCTGGCGGTGGGCAGCGCGCGCCAAAACAGCCGCGTGAGCCTGGGCCAAGAAGCCGCTCGCGACGTCGGCGTAGCGGGACCCGACTGTATCGAAGCTCTGCATCGCCTCGGCGTGGCGCTCGAGGCGCAGGAGGCAGAGGCTCTTGGTCAAGCCAGCCCGAGCAGCCCGCTCGCGGTCATTGACTCGGGTCCAACGCTCAGCCTCGCGAAGCGCCATCCCGTATCGGGCCCTGCGGCGATAGGCCTCGGCCCGGAGGACGCCGAGAGAGGCCTCCTCTTCTGGCGATTCGCTGGCCAGGCCCGCCTCGTCCAGCACCCGCAGCAAGACCTCGATCGGCTTGCCTTCCCGCGCCAAGGCTAGATAGCTCAGCTCGGCCAAGCGCAAGCGAACCTGGCTGACCTCGGGCCTCTCGGCCGCCTCGGAGTCTCCCGCCACGTCCTCCAGGAGCGCCTTGAGCTCACCCCGGTCACGACTGGACTCGGCTGCGCGCCTGAGGCGAATGATCAGCCGGGCCCGCTTGACCTGAGCGCTGACCTTGCCTAGCCCCTCGCTCAAGCGCGCGGCGTCGGCCAACTCCAAGTCCGCCCGGGCCAGGTCGAGCTTCGTCACGCCCTCGAGGAGCGCAGCTACCGCCGCCTCACGCTCTGGCGCCAACGACTCCCAGACCCTGACCTCCTGGGCGTCTGCTATCGCCTTGGTCAGGGACTCTCCGCGGGCGCTCGCCAGGGCTGCAGCCAACTGCTTCCGCATTCGCCAGCGCGCCTCCTCCGAGGCCAGGCCGGCCGCAAGCTCCCCCTCGGGCCGAAGCGCCGCCAGCTCTGCGAGGCGCTGGCGGGCGGCCTCTTCCTGGGTCTCGGCCCGGGCCTCCCCCAAGAGCTGAGCGGCTCGTTGATTACGTCGTCGCTGGACGAGCACCCAGCCCCCGGCAGCCGTGATCCCCACGAGGAGGAAGGTCGCCGCCGCCCCAACCAAGACGACCTTGCTGGAGCCGCTCCGGACCGCTGGAGCCGAAGCTGGCCTGGGCCCGCCCCCAAACGGCGCTGCGGGACGGTTGTCGTCGAGGAACCCTTGGAGCGCCGCCGCGAAGGCTCCGCTGGTCTGATAGCGCGCGTCCCGCTCGGTAGCCATCGCCTTGAGGCAGATCACGACCAGAGGTTTGGGCAAGCTGGGCACCAAGCTCTGAGGTGGAATCGGCTGCCCGCGCCGGATCGCGTGGGAGATCTCGACGAAGTTGGCTCCCTGAAAGGGGACCTGCCCTGTGAGGCACTCGTAGAGGATCACTCCGAGGGCGTAGACGTCGACCCGAGCGTCGAGGTCGCGTTGACCGAGGTTCTGCTCCGGCGCCATGTAGAAGGGCGTCCCGACCGCCTCGCCGGTGCGGGTCAGACGCATCCCACCCTGCTCCTGAGCCAGGCCGAAGTCCGTCACGCGTGGACGATCCGTGGCCTCGTCCAGGATGACGTTGGCTGGCTTGAGGTCCCGGTGAATCACCTGGGCGCGGTGTGCCGCGTCCATGGTCTTGGCGATGGAGCACACCAGCTCTGCGGCCCTGAGCGCAGGGAGCGGGCCCTTGCGGATCATGTCCTGGAGCGTCGGGCCTCGGACGACGTCCATCACGTAGTAGGGGTAGCGCCCCTCCTGTCCGAGGTCGTGGATCGCGACCACGCCCGGGTCTTGGATCCGCGAGGCGAGCTTGGCCTCGCGCTGGAAGCGCGCCACGGTCTCGGGACTCCGGAGGGCCTCGGCGGTCAGGACCTTGAGCGCGAAGCGTCGCTCGAGGCCTTCGCGCCGCACGAGGTAGACCACGCCGTAGCAACCGCGACCGAGCTCCTTCTCGACGACGTAGCTCCCGACCCGCTCGGGCCCTGTGCGGAGCGTCCCCCAGGCATCGCTGGAGACCATCCGACGCTGCTCTGCGGGCTGGGCGGCGCCGCGGCGGCTGGAGGGAGCTCGCCGAGCGTGGTGCTCGCCCGAGGGATTCTGCTGGGCGTGGGGAGCAGCTTGGTAACCAGGTTGCGAAGCGGGGTAGCCACCCCCCGAGTGCGGAAATCCTGCCTGAGACCCCGGGAAGTCGTGATTGCTCGCGCTGGGATCAGAGCCTGGGTAGGAGGGAGGAGGTTGCACCTGTCTAGGGTCGCTCTTTCGGGCGACTCACGCCACTCCTCGAGAGCCTGACGATTCTTGGGCCCACGAGAGAGTCGCTTCCTCGGCTCTGAGGAAGCGCTGGAAACAAGGACACTCGGCTCCTCCCAGGTCCGGAGAGCGAGAACGAGCAAGGCTCCCAGCGAAGACCGTCTGCGGAGCGAATGCATGCCGGCTCGCGACTCGCTCCCCGCTCCATGTGTCGCGCGGGTTTAGAGCTGGTTGGGGTCGACGTAGACCAGGGCCAAGTTGTCCCGGCCGCCGCCCTGAGCGCCGTCCGTAGCCCGCGCCCCGAGGGCCTCCAGCTCAGCTGCGAGGTCCTGGCCGCTCAAGTAGGCCGCGACCCCGTCCTCGTCGAGTCCGCTGGCTTGGGGCTCGATCCCGTCGCTAGCCACGAGGAGCCGCTCGTTGCCCGCCAGGGGGCGCGAGCCGCTGCTTATGGCCGAGGAGACCGCGAGGGGGACCCTCCCCATGAAGTGCATCGTGCGCTGGTTGAGGAGCTCTGGCCCCTCAGGGCCGATTACCCACAGGAAGCTGTCGCCGACGTTGACCCAGTCCACCCGCTCCGAGGTCACGTGGGCGATCAGAACCGTGGTCTCGGAGCGGTCGCTGTGGCTCTTGGCCATGCTGAACCCGGCCTCGAGGAGGAGAAGCGTCTTGGCCAAACGGCCCTTGAGGTGTGGCGCCTGGGCCCGCTCCCAGGCTCGCCCCAGACCGGTCGCGGCCGACTCCGAGGCTCCACCCCCCCAGTGGGAGTCGGCCACCAGCGCCAGGAGTCCTCCGGGGACCTCACACACGGCGAGCGAGTCCTCGCAGGGCCAGTGCTTGGGGTTGATCGAGTCGTGGCCGCCTGCGTCCAGGAGCGCGACGCAGCCAGATCCCAAGGCCCCTCGGGCCCGCTCGGTCTTTTGGAGGCTCGAGGCCAGGAGCTGGATCACGGACCGCCCCTAGGGCCGCTCTGCGCGGATCCGGAGCTGAAGCTCGTTTCGATCGACGACCTGGACGCCGTCCGGCAGCCCCCGGAACTTGATCCAGAGCACATCGTCGCCGCCCTCGGCCGTCGTGAGCCCGGTGTCCTCGACGAAGGCGAAGGGGACCTGATCGGTGGCTATGTTGGCGCGGATCGCGTCGCGGATCGAGGCCAAGGTCGCCTGGGGACCTCTGAGCTTGATCCGCCGCGTCCAGCGCCCCTGCTTGGTCGTGACGCGATAGCGCAAAGGCGCCACGCCGTCGGCCCCGGGGTTGCGCACGAACTTGATCGGGAACTCGATCTCCTCCTCGACGAGCTCGGGGACGATCTCGATCCGGACACCGACGGTCTCGGAGATCTGAATCCCAGGGTCGGGGGGCGCCACCGCCAGCTGGACCGTAATCGTCGAGCGCGGCGGGGCGCCGCGGGTCGCGAGGTCGAAGGGCTGAGTCTTGTAGTGGGGGTTGTCCTGGCTCCCGCCGGGATACTTGTCGAGGAGCGTCGTGTCGCCCTCGACCGTGACCAGGTTCTTGGTGCAGGTCACGGTCCCGATCCGATAGCCCGGGGCTGGCTTGCCCAGGATCTGGCCCTCGCTGACGTAGACCTTCCTCGAGCCGCGTCGGCTGTAGGTCAGCTCCAGGGTCGTAGGCGTGACGCTCTCTAGGGTCAGCCCCTCCGGGATCCGCCGCTTGAGGATCTCGGCAGTCGTCAGGGGACGCTGCTCGTCGACCTCCTGCTGGGGGATGGCGTAGTCGCCCTTGATGGTGCCCTGCTGGCGGTGGCGCTCGAGGAGCTCGCGAGGCCCGCGGACCACGACCGTGACCACGCCCTTGAGCGTCAGCCGGTTGCCGGACTGACCGGCGTAGCCGATCTCGACCTGCTCGGGCGCGGTGATCGTGATCGGGACCGTGTAGCTGGCGTCGGTCGTGAGGTGAGTCGCGGCCGCGGACAGGATGAGGATCGCGAACACGAGCGAGAAGAATGCGTTGAGGACGTGGGCCTTCATTGCTTAACGCCTCACCGCGCGAGTCGTGCTGCCCTTGACCGGGCGCGCCTCAGCGGCGCTGTCGAGGGGCTGGGTGGCCATGCCCTCGACCTCTTCGAGGGGCGAGGCAGGCTCTTCCTTCTGCTCACGCTGACGGTAGAGCTCTTGGAGTCGCGCCACGAGCGCCTTGCGCTCGAGGTTGTATTCCAGCTTGCCGCCCACGGCCAAGGAGACCGAGCCCGCCTCCTCGCTGACGACCACCACCAGGGCGTCTTGCTCGTGGCTGAGGCCAAGGGCAGCCCGGTGTCGCGCGCCGAGCTGGCGCTGCGACTCGTCGAGCTCGGGCATGTCCTTGGGCGGAGTCAGGTAGCAGCGCGCGGCGGCAATCCGTCCTTCGCGGACGATCACAGCGCCGTCGTGAAGGGGCGTGCCCTTGCCGGCGCCCTTGCCGTCCTTGACGACGAAGAAGATGGTCTGGAGGAGAAAGGTCGAGACCTCGGCGTCGAGGATCGTGGCGTCCTCGAAGTACTGGTCGAGGGCGTTGTCGCGCTCGAGGACGATCAGGGCCCCGGTCCGGGTCTTGCCGAGCTCGAAGGCCGCCTTGGCGACCTCCTCCACGACGCCCGCGTCCAGGCTGGCAGGCGCGAAGAAGCGCGCCCCGATCTTGAGCGCCAGGAGGCGCCGCAGCTCAGGCTGAAAGATGACGACCAAGGCTATGGAGCTCGCGGCCAAGATGTTGTCGAGGACGAAGGTCAGGCGCGAGCCGTCGAACATGTCAGACGTCGCGAGGCCTCGGACCACGATGTAGGTCACGGCCAAGAGCGCGGCCAGGGTCTTGAGCATGGCCTCGCCGCGGGTTCCGCGGAGGACGGTCAAGACGACGAAGATCAGGATCGAGAGGATCACGACCTCGGGCGCGTTCAGGCTCTGCCACTCACCGAACATGGGCAGCCTCCCGCGCTGGGGCACCTTGACCCAGGCCAGCTGCTCGGATCGCCCAGGCCACGCGCAAGGCGTCGCAGCTCTCTCGGACGTCGTGGGTTCGAATCAGGCTGACGCCGGCCAGCGCCACAGAGACAGCAGCCCCCAGGCCCCCTGCCAGGCGCTCGTCCGTGGCGCGACCCGTGAGCGCTCCCAGGAGTGACTTGCGCGAGACGCCGATCACGACCGGAGCCAGCTCCCGCAGGCGCGCCAGGTTCGCGAGGAGGGCCAAGTTGTGCTCGCTGGTCTTGCCGAACCCGATGCCCGGATCGACCAGGAGCTCAGGGACGCCTCCCGCGCGAGCTGCGGAGACGCCAGCCTCGAGCGCAGCGCAGACCTCAGCCACGACGTCCCCGTAGGACGGATCGCGCTGCATCGTGTCGGGCTGTCCTTGGATGTGACCCAAGATCAGGGGGGCCGCCTGGGTGGCGCAGACTCTGAGGAGGTCCGGGTCCTCCAAGCCGCTGACGTCGTTGACGAGGTCTGCCCCGGCCGCCAGGGCGGCTCGAGCGACGCTGGCACGGCGCGTGTCTATGGAGATCACCGCGTCCGGGTGAGCGGCGCGGAGGCCAGAGATCACGGGCACGACCCGGGCCTCCTCCTCGCTCGGCTCGACGGGCGCCGCGCCAGGGCGAGTGGACTCCCCTCCGACGTCGAGGACTGCTGCCCCAGCCTCGAGGAGCGCGCTCCCCTGCGCCAAGGCGGCCTCGAGGGCCAAGAACCGACCGCCGTCCGAGAAGGAGTCTGGCGTCACGTTCAAGACGCCCATGACCTGAGGCGAGACGGAACCCGAGACCCCGGGCCCTGGGACCCGTCCGAGGAGGCGCGCGAACTCGATCCCGCGTTGGCTCATAGCTGGGGCCTGGCGGCTTCGACGTCACCCGCGAGGTAGGTCTTGGCCGCTCCCTCACGCTCTAGGATCAGGCCGCCCGTCGCGCTCAGTCCACGGAACACGCCCTCCACGACCTCGTTCGGGAGGTGGAGCCGAATCGTCCGCCCCAGGCTCGGCATCCGCCGCGCCGCCTCGCCGAGGAAGGAGTCGCGAGAGCCCTGGGGGTTCTCGCTGAGCTCGGTCCAGAGCGGGCCGAACCTGGCGAAGAAGGCGCCCAAGACCTCCTCGGGAGCTGGCGTCGCGCCCACTGCAGGGAGCCGAGTCGCCGTCGAGTCCAGCTCAGCTGGGAGCTCGGCCGCGCCGACGTTCACCCCCAGGCCCAGGACCAAGCTCGGGCCGGCGTCGTCACGTGACATTTCGCCCAGGATCCCTGAGACCTTCTTGCCCTGGATCAAGACGTCATTCGGCCACTTCAGCTCAGGCTGGGCCTCCGGCGGGGTCAGCCCCTCCAGGGCCTGGCAGAGAGCGAGGCCGGCCACGAGGGTCGCTGGCAGCCCCGAGCGGAGCGCCTCTTCGCTCGGTCGAAGCAAGAACGAGAAATAGAGCCCTCCCTCAGGGGAGGCCCAGGTTCGTCCTCGACGACCGCGGCCCGCGGTCTGGAGTCGGGCCACTACGAGGGTTCCCTCGGGCGCGCCCTCGGCCGCGAGCTCTGCGACGCGATCGTTGGTGGAGCCAATCCGCTCGTGAACCTCGACCGGCGCGCTCGCACACCAGGTGCGCGCTGCGATCAAGGCTCCTTCGTCGAGCAGGGTCGTCACGATGTCTCCGGGGGCCGCGTCCTGCGATGTGGCGCGTTGGGACACGATCTTACCAGGGCGGGACTCTGTCTCTGTATCTCTGTATTCCGCTCCGCGGAATGAGCTCGCTCTGTCTCTGTATTCCGCTCCGCGGAATGAGCTCGCTCTGTCTCTGTATTCCGCTCCGCGGAATGAGCTCGCTCTGTCTCTGTATTCCGCTCCGCGGAATGAGCTCGCTCTGTCTCTGTATTCCGCTCCGCGGAATGAGCTCCCTTCGCTCGCCGTCGCGATCTTCGCTCGCTTAGGCTCCCTCATATCCCGACCCCTGCTACGCAGGCTCGGTTCCGCCACCTTGTGTCGGTTCTCAGGTGCTTGGACCCCCCGTTCTCAGAAGTATGGACCCCCCAGTTCGGCGTCGGCGTTCACATCATTCCTTAGTTTGCCCGTTGCCGCGACCGCTTCTTGGACTTGGTCGGCGGCT
>Ga0316202_10000407_pt1 | contig 50122 bp, 48 predicted proteins | sample 3monrhotite_MG_FD_204934 | JGI IMG/M metagenome (GOLD analysis project Ga0316202, IMG submission 204934) | Microbial mat bacterial communities from mineral coupon in-situ incubated in ocean water Damariscotta River, Maine, United States -... | ecosystem: Environmental > Aquatic > Marine >...
CACACCTCGTCGTTCCCGCGCAGGCGGGAATCCAGAAGGTTTAAGGTCACTGGATCCCCGCATTCGCGAGGATGACGAGATTGAGCTTGGGAATGACGCATTGAATGTGTGGATGATGAGCAATGTGGCGAATCTACACACCTCGTCGTTCCCGCGCAGGCGGGAATCCAGAAGGTTTAAGGTCACTGGATCCCCGCATTCGCGGGGATGACAAGATTGAGCTTGGGAATGACGCATTGAATGTGTGGATGATGAGCAATGTGACGAAGCTACACACCTCGTCGTTCCCGCGCAGGCGGGAATCCGGAAGGTTTAAGGTCACTGGATCCCCGCATTCGCGAGAATGACGAGACTGAGCTTGGGAATGACGCATTGAATGCGTGGATGATGAGCAATGTGGCGAATCTACACACCTCGTCGTTCCCGCGCAGGCGGGAATCCGGAAGGTTTAAGGTCACTGGATCCCCGCATTCGCGAGAATGACGAGACTGAGCTTGGGAATGACGCATTGAATGCGTGGATGATGAGCAATGTGACGAAGCTGCACACCTCGTCGTTCCCGCGCAGGCGGGAATCCAGAAGGTTTAAGGTCACTGGATCCCCGCATTCGCGAGGATGACGAGATTGAGCTTGGGAATGACGCATTGAATGTGTGGATGATGAGCAATGTGACGAAGCTACACACCTCGTCGTTCCCGCGCAGGCGGGAACCTAGAAGGTTTACGGTCACTGGATCTCCGTATTCGCGAGAATGACGAGATTGAGCGCGGGAATGGCGAGATTCGGGCAAGGTTGACGGGATTGAGAGTGTGGTTGACGAGAATTGGCGTCAACTTGTAAGGAAAACTTACACGTTCAATTGGATGGGGGCGACTTTGAAAAATCCGGCAGTTTATCTCCTTGCCAGTCAGAGCAATGGCACACTCTATATCGGAGTGACCTCTGATTTGGTGAGGCGCATCTGGCAGCATCGAGAAGGGTTGATCGACGGTTTCACAAAACAGCATCAGGTGAAGATGCTGGTCTGGTACGAACAGCATGCAACAATGGAGAGCGCGATTAGCAAGGAAAAAGCCATGAAAAAATGGCGGCGTCAGTGGAAGCTATCGGCGATTGAGAAGAACAATCCGGGTTGGAACGACTTGTGGGATGAAATAGCCAAATAGGATCCTAATCCGTCATTCCCGCGAAGGCGGGAATCTAGAAGGCTTTGCTGAAATCCTGGATCCCCGCCTTCGCGGGGATGACGTGGTTAATCGCGGGGATGACGTGACTCGATAAAGTAACAATTTTTCTAAAAATCTTTACAAGGTGGACGATAAATAATGAACGAAGCCGAAACCCGTGCCGAACTGATCGACCCCGCTTTAAAAGCTTCTGGCTGGGGTGTTGTCGAAGGCAGTCGCGTCCGTCGTGAAGAAATCACCTTGGGGCGGTTACAGGGTGCGGGTAAACGCTCGAAGCAAGAGATCGCTGATTATGTGCTGTACTATCGCGGCCAGAAACTGGCAGTCATCGAAGCCAAGCGGCGGGATCTGCCCGATACCGAAGGGGTTGCACAGGCCAAGAAGTACGCTGAGAAGCTGCAGACCCGTTTTACCTATTCGACCAACGGTGTCGGCATCTACCAGATCGATATGCAGACCGGTCAAGAGGGGCATGTGACCCACTTCCCCAGCCCGGATGAGTTGTGGGCAGCGACCTATGCCAAAGAGAACGTATGGCGCAACCGTTTCGCCGCTGTGCCGTTTGAGGATAAGGGCGGGCAGTGGCAGGCGCGTTACTATCAGCACAACGCGATTACCAAGACGCTTGAGGCGCTTGCCGCCGGACAAGAGCGCATCCTGCTGACTTTGGCGACCGGCACGGGCAAAACCTTCATCGCCTTTCAACTGGCGTGGAAACTGTTTCACAGTCGCTGGACTCTGGGGCGTGACGGGCAGCGGCGACCACGCATCCTCTTTCTGGCCGATCGCAACATCCTCGCCGATCAGGCGTATAACTCCTTCTCCGCCTTCCCCGAAGATGCCTTGGTGCGCATCGCTCCCGATGAGATCCGCAAGAAAGGGCGCGTACCGAAGAACGGCAGCATCTTCTTCACCATCTTCCAGACCTTCATGTCGGGGCAAGATGCGCAGGGGGATGCGGCTCCGAGTTTTGGTGATTATCCGCCCGACTTCTTCGACTTCATCATCATCGACGAATGTCACCGTGGCGGGGCGAATGACGAGAGTAGCTGGCGCGGGATCATGGAGTATTTTTCTCCGGCAGTGCAACTGGGCCTGACCGCGACACCCAAGCGTAAGGGGAACACCGACACCTACAGCTACTTTGGCGAGCCGGTCTATATCTACTCACTTAAAGAGGGGATTAACGATGGCTTTCTGACCCCGTTCAAGGTCAATCAGATCGCCACAACCCTGGACGATTATGTTTATACCCCGGACGATCAGGTGCTTGATGGTGAGGTGGAAGAGGGCAAGCGTTACGAAGAGGCCGACTTCAACAAGATCATCGAGATCAAGGAGCGTGAAGCCTACCGGGTGAAGCTGTTTATGGAGCATATCGACCAGAAGCAGAAGACCCTGGTCTTTTGTGCCACCCAGGTCCATGCCCTGGCGGTGCGCGACCTGATCAACCAGCTGAAGACCAGTGCCGAACCGAACTACTGCGTGCGGGTCACGGCCAATGACGGGGCACTGGGGGAACAGTTCCTGCGCACCTTTCAGGACAACGAAAAGACTATCCCGACCATTCTGACCACCTCGCAGAAGCTCTCGACCGGAGTCGATGCCCGCAACATCCGCAATATCGTGCTGATGCGCCCAGTCAACTCAATGATCGAGTTCAAGCAGATCATTGGCCGAGGCACTCGCCTGTTCGACGGCAAGGACTATTTCACCATCTACGACTTCGTGCAGGCCTACAAGCATTTCAACGATCCCGAATGGGACGGTGAACCGATGGAGCCGGACCCCTGCCCGAAGTGTGATAACCACCCATGCAACTGCGTCAAGGAAGCCTGTGAGGTCTGCGGAGACTTCCCATGCACTTGTCCCTGCGCCAACTGCGGTGAGCGGCCCTGTGTCTGCCCCTGTCCTGAGTGTGGAGAGAAACCCTGCATCTGCGAAAAGCGGCCGAAGAAGGTCAAAGTCACGCTGGCCGATGGCAAGGTACGCAACGTTCAACACATGATGGCCACGACCTTCTGGAGCCCTGACGGAACGCCGATGTCAGCCGCTCAGTTTATTGAGCATCTGTTTGGAGAGTTCCCGGCGCTGTTCAAGGATGAGGACGAGTTGCGCAGTCTCTGGGGGCAACCTTCGACCCGCAAGGCATTGCTTGATAATTTAGATGAGAAGGGTTTCGGTGATGAACAACTTGCAGAAGCCCGAGCCATGATCGGCGCGGAAGATAGCGACGTGTTCGACGTGCTGGCCTATATCGCCTTCACCTTACAGCCAATTAGTCGAGAAGAGCGCGTCAGGTACAGCAAGGCACGGATACTCGGAGGTCGTGATTACAAACAGCAGGAGTTTCTTGAGTTTGTTCTGGGCCAGTACGTGAAAGAGGGTGTTGGCGAGTTGGCCCAGGAGAAGCTGCCGACCTTGCTGGAGGTACGGTATCACGGGATTAGTGATGCTGCGGCCAGCCTGGGGAGTATCCCGGAGATTCGGAATGTGTTTGTCGGCTTCCAGCGGGAGTTGTATGCCAGGTGAAGAGCAACCACCTATGAAAGATTAAAGACCAGTCAGTAATCCCGAAAACTTCTCCAGACTCTGCGCCCGCTTCATCTTGCCCAGCAGCCGCTGACGCGACGCGTCTGGAATAAAATTAAGCAGATCCTTGAGCTTCATCAATGCCTGACGCTCACCGCAGAACTGCTCTAGGTAGCCAGGGATTAAATCCCCAATATAGGCCTGGAGTTGAGTGCTGCGTTCAGTCGCCGTCGGGGAGTCTTCATTACCCTCCCGCAGACGCTGAAACAGAAAAGGGTCAGCCAACGCGCCGCGCCCTAACATCAAGCCTGCGAGTCCGGGTATTTTAAGCAGCTTAAGGCCGGTGGCAACATCGTTGATATCACCGTTGGCAATCAGCGGCAGGGGGCAAATATCAGCGACCTCGGCGGTCAGGCGATGATCGGCGGCACCGCCGTAGCGCTGTTCGACGGTACGCGGGTGCAGAATCAACCAGTCGACGCCGCAATCGACAAAGATTGTCAAAAGCTCAAAGATCTGGCGCGGGTCATCGTAACCGGCACGGCATTTGATCGAGAAATCGACCTTGATCTGTGCACGCAGTTTACGCAATAGAGCCGCGAGTTTGAGCGGTTCGCGCAGGAGTTCACCACCGGTGGCGCCGCTTAACATCCGACCGTAGGGACATCCCAGGTTCAGATTGAGATGTTGGGCTCCTGCTAACTGCAGGCCTTCGGCAGCCTCGCACAGCGGCTCTTCGCCGTGACCGATCATCTGCGCCACCAGCGGAGCTTGGCCGCCATGGCTGTTGACCTCGGCCAAGTCACTGCGCGTGACCCGCTTGCGGCTGCGGGTCTGAACGCGAATAAATTCAGTAAAAACCACATCAGGCGCCACGTGGTCGATAAACCATTGGCGTAGCACCCGGTTGGTCAGCCCCTGCATCGGGGCAAGCATCAGTTGGGGCTTATTTTGTAACAGCTTGTTTGTTGCGTTTGGATTCATAAAGGCGACGGTCAGCAAGGGTGAGGAGTTCGGCCTGGTTGAGATGCTCGGATGAGGAAGCGATCCCGTAACTGATATGGACCTCCAGGGTTTCTCCCTGAAACTTCAAGGGACGACGGTTAAACTCAGATTCAATACGGGCCAGCAGATCAGCGGCTTTGGTGAGATCAGTCTCGGGCAACACCAGTACAAATTCATCACCAGCCAGGCGGGTGACAAGGTCACTCTGGCGGCTCATTTTGCGCAGGCCATCAGCCAGATACTGCAAAAGCGCATCTCCATAATCATGGCCAAAACTGTCATTGATCCTTTTAAAACGATCAAGATCAATAAAGACAACCGCCAACTCACCGCCATAACGTTCAATGCGGGCCAACTCGGCGAGCAGAAAGCGTTCCATCGCTCGCCGGTTCGGCAGGGCGGTTAAAGGATCATGATAGGCCAGATGCTGAACCTGTTCGTGGGCGATAACGTTCGACAGCCCAAGGGATAGCTTCACCGCCAGGCGTTGCAGATGGGTCCGGTTGTAGTTGGGATTAAAGCGGCGCGGGTCGGGATCAGCCTGATTTAGACTACCGACCAGCTCACCATCGAGATGGAGGGGAACCAGCGCCAGCGAGCGAAAATGCTCACGCCGAGACGCTGGGAGCAAGCTGAAATAAGGGGCCAACCCTTCATTGAGAACCAGCGGCTGATCCGGGTCGGGGAGCAATTGGGCAAAAATGTCACGCGGCACCAAAGTGGTTTCACCCTTGCCACGAACAAAGCGCGCGGCCTTGGAATCATCGATAATCGACAACCAGCTGTGTGGCACATCAAAGAGTTCGGACACATGCAATGGCAGCTCACGGCAGTAGGTCGCAACATCAAGAATGCGCATGATCTTGACGTCGAGGGCGTAAAACTTTTCAGCCAACTCCTCGTGTTCGTGAAAACGCTCAATAATTGAGGTTCTGTTCATCGCACCATCTCCATTAAAATGACCTGCAGAAATACCATAGAGCTCTAAGAAAAACCAAGCGCAGAGAAAAAAGTCCCGGCAAGAAGATTTTTCACGTATGATGTACGCCGTTCGGCACTCTCGGGAGAAGAGAGATTCAGATGCGACTACTCAGTAAAATCATCTTCAGCAACCCTGTTATCGGGCTGGTGTTAACCCTGATCATTCTGGCCGCCTCCATGGCTGGCTGTCCTCCATTGCAGAAGTTGGATCAGCAGATTTACGACCAGCTGGTCAGGCTGCGCAAGCCGGCAACCAGTGATGCGGTGGTGATGGTCGCCATCGACCTGAAAAGCCGCCAGCAGGAGGGGGATACCCCCTGGTCACGCCGTCAACTGGCACGCCTGATTGAAGTTATTCACCTTCAGAAGCCTGCGGCCATTGGTCTCAGCTTTCCACTAAGCCTCCCCTCTAACGATCCGGAAGCCGACAGGTTGCTGGCCGACCAGTCAGCAAATCTGGTCATCAGTCTTGAAGAACAAAATATCAGTTCGGGTGAGAACAGCTTCCTTGGTGCAAATTCACTCCCCCAGATCAAACAGAACCCGAACCTGCGCGATTTGCTCCTTGGGCTGAAGAATCCGCTACTTTTCTACCTTCCTCAACCAACGACTCCGCTGCTACTACCACCAATGCCAGTGCTGCAAGGCAAGGTTCAGGCCGGTCCGCTCCTGTTAAACAGCGATAGCGATAATCGCTTGCGGCGCTTGCCTGTTTTGATCCCCTGGCAAGATCGCCTGCTCCCCTCTCTCCCCTTGCAATTGTTGCTTAACGCGCGTGGCGAGAAACTGCAGGATCTCAATTACGGTCCTATTCTCTCCCCCAGCAAGCTCAAGCTCGGCGAACTGCGGTTCGACCTTGATAGCGGCTACCAGCTCCTCCTCGATCGTTCGGGGCGCAGCACCAACCTGTTGAGAATTTCAGCCAGCGACCTTTTACACCAAAAACTTCCAGCAAACACCCTGCGCAACCGCATCGTTCTCATCGGCGAGACCGCTCAGCAAGGCCAGCGGCAAGATATCAACCCTTTGGAGGCGTCAGCGTTGGCGACCCTCAGCCTGATCAACGGGACCCCGCTTCACACGCCCGCCTGGGGCTGGCTGCTGGAAGCAATGGTTCTGCTCTATTTCGCGATTTTTTGTTTCCTGTTATTGCCCCGCCTTTCGGCTCGTACGGGGCTACTGGCCCTTCTGCTCTTTCTGCTGACCTGGATGATTGCAGCCGCAGCCAGTCTGGTTCTGAGTGGAACCTGGCTTCAGGTCGCCCCGGCAATCATCCTATCGCTGTTCGGTTTTTTGCTGGTCCAGTTTAAAAGTCTGCGGCACAAGCTCGCAACCTCGACCACCGAGTCGAACAAGACTCTCGGCCTTAGCTTTCAAAGCCAGGGAATGCTTGATCAGGCGCTTGACCGTTTTCTGCGCTGCCCTCCCGATTACAGCGGCATGAAAGAGATTCTATTTAACCTTGGACTCGATTTCGAACGCAAGCGGATGCCGCAAAAAGCGCTGTCGGTTTACCAGCATCTGCAGAAAGCAGGGCGTTTCCGCGACCTTAAACAGAGGATCTCTCAACTGAAGGAGATGGAACAAACTGTCATCATCGGTGCCGCAGGCACTATGGTCATCAATAAATCAGGTGAGAAACCGACTCTCGGTCGCTATCGCATCGAGAAAGTTCTTGGTCAGGGTGCCATGGGGACTGTCTACCTGGGGGTCGATCCGAAGATCAATCGGCAGGTCGCGATCAAAACCCTGGCCTACGACCAGATCGAACCGACTGAACTGCCCAACGTCAAGGCGCGTTTCTTTCGCGAGGCCGAAGCAGCAGGACGGCTGAGTCATCCGCATATCGTCACCGTCTATGATGTTGGCGAAGAGAACGATCTGGCCTATATGGCGATGGAACTGCTGGAGGGGAACGACCTCAGTGCTTATTGTGACAACAAGCAACGGCTCACCCCCTTGCAGGTCATGGAGATCGGTGCGCAGATTGCCGGTGCGTTGGAATACGCCCACAGCCGGGATGTTGTCCATCGTGACATCAAGCCGGCCAATATCATGCTCTCTAAAACTGGACAGGTGAAGGTCACCGATTTCGGTGTAGCGCGGGTCATGTCGAGTTCGCGGACCGAAACTGGAGTGGTGCTTGGAACTCCGAGTTACATGTCTCCTGAGCAGGTCGCAGGGAAAAAGGTCGATGGCCGCTCTGACCTGTTCTCGCTGGGCGTAGTTTTATATGAGCTTTTGAGTGGCAAAAAACCCTTCGTCGCCGATAGTCTGGCCGCATTGATGTACAATATCTCCAGTGCCAAATACCCCGATTTGGAAGAAATTTGCCCCGGTCTGCCAGATGAGTGTTACCAGATCGTCGATAAACTGCTGAGCAAGGCCTTGAGCCGACGCTACAAGACAGCGGATCTGCTGCAGCGAGATATCTTCGCCCTCATCGAAATCATGGAGGGGAGATGAAACTCACCGCCTGTGCCCTGACCGATGTCGGCCTGCGCCGCTCAAATAACGAGGATTCTGTCTTTGCCGACATCAACAGCGGGCTGTTCATTGTTGCTGATGGTATGGGGGGGCATGCTGCCGGTGAGGTCGCCAGTTGTATGGCAGTCGAAACCATCTGTCAGCAGTTGCCAGCGCTGGAAGCCGCGGTCGATCCCGCAACCTGCCTGCAAGAGGCATTTATTTGCGCCAGTCGCAGCATCCGTCAGGTTGCTGCCGCTGAAACGATCAAAAAGGGGATGGGGACCACCCTGTCTGTACTCTATATCGCAGGTGATTCTGTCCACCTAGCACACGTCGGCGACAGCCGCATTTATCGCTTACGCAGAACCAAACTTGAGCAGCTGAGCATCGATCACTCTCTAGTTGCCGAACAGATGCGCCAGGGGATCATTTCCCCTGAAGAAGCACGAACTTCTCAACTGCGCAACATTCTGCTTCAGGCTGTGGGTCTTGAAGATAAAGTCGATGTTTTTCTGCTGCGTCAGCCTCTGCGCGATGGCGATCTGTTTCTGCTGTGCAGCGACGGGCTGAGCGACATGCTTGATGATGAACAGATTTGTAGTATTCTGCGTCAGGAGCATAGCGTAGAGCGGACCGCCAGAGCGCTGGTCGAAGCGGCCAAGGCGGCGGGTGGTCGTGACAATATCGGCGTGGTTGTGGTAAAAAACAGCAATTCAGAAGACTAAATAATCGATCTGTAGACTGCGAAACAGGAGAACTTTATGCTGAAAATAACCCTGCAACTGGGTGACAAAGTGCTGGCAAGCTTCGAGTCTGACAATGAGGACATCAGCATCGGTCGTAGCCTCAGTAATGACATCCAGATCGACAATCTCGCTGTTTCGGGCAGTCACGCGCGGGTACGCAAGGTTCTGAATACCTACCTGATTGAGGATCTCAAAAGCACCAACGGCACCTACGTCAATGAGAAGCGCATTAAACGCTACGAATTGCTCGACGGAGACCGGGTAATCATCGGCAAACACAGCCTGCTGTTCAGCATCTGCGCTGATCCAAAACAGGCTGGGATGTTCGATGCGGACAAGACCATGATTCTCGACACCGAGAAGCAACGTGAACTCCTCGATAAAAATCGCTAGAGTCAGACAAATCTGGTTTATGTATGGGCTTGACTACTGCCAAGGAGATTGCACAGGCAGATATTAGCGACAGGATCTAATTCGCTTCATACCGGGACAACAAGGGATAGAGTTGGTTCTCTTCTCGATCAATGCGGTGGCTGAGCTCCTGGAGCAGTTCGCGTGTTTCCCGCGCGAAATCACGCGGATGCTCGACAATCAGACGCGGCAATGACCAGCGTAGGCTGTATTTGCGGGTCCGGGTTGAGAGGCCACTGACATCATCCATAAAATCTCTGGTCAACCGCTTAACCTCCTCATCTCCCCGCTCCATCAGCAATGGATAAAGCCCCCGATCCTCCATCGCCAAATGAACACGCAATTGACCCATCAGATTACTGAGGAGTTCATGTACCACTTCGGGCGTCTCGGCAATCCGGTCGATCTGCAGATGCAGCGAGAGGGCCGAAGCGATATCGAGCAGTTCGTAATGTTGATTTCTGAGCAGATCAACCGTTGCCATAATTCCCCGCTGCCAGCCAAGTGACCCTGACATTTTAGCGTGTATGGCGTAATTTTCAGCCTCTCAGGTAATTTTTAATATTTATATGCGGGATAAGAGTTCAAGCAGCCGGGAATTTTCACTGTCGGAACGAACCGCCAGGCGGATAAAATGCTGATCCAGGCCGGCAAAATTCGCGCATGTCCGCACCAACATATGCTGAGTGAGCAGCGTTTGCGCGAGATTCTCTGCTATAGGCCAATCTTCAGGCAAACCTAATAAAAGATAGTTGGCGACAGAAGGATAAACGCGCAACCCTAAACTTTGTAATTGTTGGGCGAAACTCTCCCGCAACCGAGGAATCTGCGACAAACTATTCTCTCGGTAACTCTGGTCGTCAAGGCAGGCACAGGCTGCAATAATTGCTGGAGTCGACAAGGACCAGGGCTCAGTTGCTGCGGTCAGCCGAGCGATCAAGTCTGGTGCGGCTAGTATATAGCCGACGCGCAAACCGGGAATCGCGTAAAACTTGGTCATTGAACGCAGCAGCAACAGGTTGGGGATCGAACTCAGTTGATCAACCAGCGAAAGCTCTGGGCAGAAGTCGACGAAGGCTTCATCAACCACCAACAGTCTTGGCGCCAGCGCTTTGGCAAGTTGGACCAATTGCAGAGGATCAACCCCACGACCGCTTGGGTTGCCGGGGTTAGCCAGCCAAACCAGTTCAGTTTGTGGGTGCATCGCCGAAAGCAAAGCCTCTGTAGAAAATTCAAACTCATCCACAGCACTTAAAACATATCCATCAATCTGACAGCTCTGCTGCAAGAGTGCCGGTCGGTACTCCGAAAAACAGGGACAAACCAGCAAGGCACGTTTAGGTTGAAATACGCGCGGCAACAGATAGATCAGGCTGGTCGACCCATTCGCTGGCAGAACCATCTCAACCGGCAGTTGGTGATGGGCCGCAAGGGCCAGACGCAGGGATTCGGCATCGATCTCGGGATAGTCGGTCAAAAGAGAGAAGCTATCGGCCAGCGCCTTCCGCACCGATTCCGGCAGACCGAAGGGGTTGATGCTTGCAGAAAAATCGAGCAGATCTTCGCGTGCCAGTCCCCGTTGCTGCAACAATTTTAAAACCCCACCGCCGTGAGCTCTCATCTCAAACTCCCGAGGAGCAGCAAGGCGGGAAGCAAACCAAGCCCCGTCGCCATATAGAGAAGTTTGATCATACGTCGATACTGGTGGATTGATAAAGATTGGTGGGCATCGCCAAAGGTCGGTTTTGCTTGAAACTCACCGAAGTAGACCGCCCCACCCCCCAGCTGAATATCGAGCGCCCCGGCAACCGCGGCTTCTGGCCAGCCCGCATTGGGGCTGGGATGCAGATGGGCATCGCGGCGCATGATCCGCCAGGCGCCAGTGCCATTAAAACCACTAAGCCAGGCCGCAGCAACCAGGAGCAGACCGGTCAATCGGGCCGGAATCCAGTTGAGCAGGTCATCCAGCTGCGCGGCAACCCGACCGAAGCGCAGATAACGTTGGTTCTTATATCCGATCATCGAATCAAGGGTGTTAACCGCCTTATAGAGCAGCGCGGCGACTGGCCCACCGAGACACAGATAAAAGATTGGTGCGATCACGCCATCCGAAGCGTTCTCGGCGACTGTTTCGATGGTCGCGCGCAGAATTCCCTGTTCATCAAGTTGAGCGGTCTCCCGCCCGACAATCATCGACAAAGAGAGCCGCGCTCCGTCGATATCACCCTCTTCAAGGGACTCAATCACCGTTTTCGATTCCAGATGCAGGCTGCGCAGGGCCAGACAGTTGGTGGCCAACCAGAGCGCAAGCAGGGCCTGCAACCAGCCAGCAAGTTGTCCGGCCAGGTCAAGGGCCATAATAGTCGAGAATCCGGTGATCGCCAGAACTGCCAACACTAACAATAAGCCAGAGAACAGCTCATCATTGAACCGTGCACGCAACAGTTCTTCACCACGGGTGATCAGCCGACCGATCCAGACAATCGGATGAGGCCAATTGCGCGGGTCGGCGAAGATCAGATCAAAGACCACAGCCGCTGCCAAGAGCTCGGCACTCATTCGTTGGCCCCTTGCGGAATCAGCCAGGAACAGATCTGCTCCAGATCAAGGTGAGTCTCAAGATGATCAGCGAGACGATCTAGCTCTTGATCGAGGCTATAGCTCGGCACTGATCGCCCTGCCGCACCACGTCTCAGCGGCGCCAGCACCGCTGCAAGCAGTTCAGTATTATCAAAGATACCGTGCAGATAGCTCCCCCAGATGCGACCATCGGCAGAGACGGCGCCATCATCAATGACCACCTCTTCCCCTGAGCGCTGGCTTATTCGCAATAGCGGACGACTGGTCGAACCATATTCGGTATTGCCCGCGTGAATCTCATAGCCTGTCAACTCGGCCAATCCGCCAAACCCGGCCGCCGCCGCTGATGGTTGGAGACGCGCGCGAACCTGATGCGTCTGTTTCTCAGGACAAAGGGTCGTTTCAATATCGAGCAGCCCCAGGCCAGAACCAGCTGCGCATGTGGATTCAACCCGTGCCGGGTCCAGAATCTGACGCCCCAGCAGTTGCAGGCCGCCACAGATGCCGATCAACTTCCCTCCTGCTGCGGCAAAGGCCTGAATGGCAGCGAACAGACCGCTATGGTGGAGAAATTCAAGATCGGCCAAAGTGCTCTTGGTCCCGGGGATGATCAACAGATCGAGGTTATTCAGTTGCTGCGGATGTTCAACATAGCTCAGCTCGACATCCTCTTCACGCGCAAAGGCGTCAAAATCGGTATGATTCGAGATCCGCGACAGACGGATTACCCCGACGCGCACTGTGCCACCACTGGTTCCACGCAGTTCCAAACCAAGGGAATCCTCAGCCGGCAGATCGAGCTTGATGTGCGGCACCACGCCCAAAACCGGCAGGCCGGTACGATCTTCGATAGCGGCGATACCACTATCGAGCAAGCTGGCATCGCCGCGAAAACGATTGATAATAATGCCGCGCAGCTGGGCACGCTCGCTCGGGGTCAGAAGTTCAATCGTGCCGAGGATACTGGCAAAGACTCCGCCGCGTTCGATATCAGCAACCAATATCCCGGCAGCTGAGGCCATCTCGGCAGCCTTGAGATTGGTAAAGTCATGAGCACGCAAGTTGATTTCGGCGATACTCCCTGCTCCTTCGAGCACCACCAGCTCAACCTGGGAGGAAAGACGGCGATAGGATTCTTCAACCTTGGAAAAGGCCTGATCCTTAAACTGGTGATACTCGCGCACCCCCATGTTGCCGACCGGCCGACCCTGTACAATCACCTGGGAGCCGGTCTCGCTGTTCGGTTTGAGCAGGATCGGGTTCATGTCGACGTGGGGTTCCAGCCCGCAAGCGGCTGCCTGCAGCGCCTGAGCTCGACCGATTTCTCCCCCACCTGGCGTCACCGCCGAATTGTTCGCCATGTTCTGCGCCTTGAAGGGGGCAACCAAATATCCGCGCCGGGTCAGAATCCGACAGAGTCCGGCGCTGATCACGCTCTTGCCGACATCGGAGCCGGTGCCGCCGATAAACAGGGCGCTGCACTGTTCATCAGTGAGGGGTGAGGAGTGAGGGGTGAGGGGTGAAAGCTTTTCCGCATCACTCCTAACGTCTAACGCCTCACGTTTCCTGGCGTAACCCCGCGGTGTCACCATCCGCCCCTGCTCATCGACCCCAGTACTGCTGTTGCCGATAATCACAACCGAGAACATATCGATCTCAGCTTCAAGCATTTCAGCAAGAGTTGTGACGCAGGCACTCTCACCCTCACGGCAAGCGTTGCGCACAATACCGACTGGCGTTTCAGGAGAACGATGGCGCAGCAGAATATCGCGCGCTTCACCGATCTGGGTGGTACGACCGCGACTCTTGGGGTTGTAGAGCGCGATGACAAAATCAGCGCGCCCGGCGGCATCTAGGCGTCGCCGAATCAGGCTCCAATCGGTCAACAGATCGGACAGGGAGATCACCGCAAAATCGTGCATCAAAGGTGCCCCGAGTCGAGCAGCAGCGCCCTGAACCGCTGAAATACCCGGAACAATCTCAATCTCGACCTCGACCGGGCCTTCAAGCTGCTGCAACTCAAGCACCAGACCCGCCATACCGTAAATACCGGAGTCGCCACTGCAAACCAGAGAGACGACTGCCCCCTGATCTGCACGTCGCAAGGCCTCGCGACAGCGTTCGGTCTCCTGGCGCATACCGGTCGAGAAGGTCTCCTTATCAACAATCAAATCCCTGATCAAATCCAGATAAACCTGATAGCCGGTAACAATTGTCGAGGATTCAATCGCAGCCAACGCCGCAGGGGTCATATGTTGAGCATCACCCGGGCCGAGGCCGATGACATATAGTTTTTTTTGCATTGGGTCCCAGTCTGGTTTACAGCAGAATCACTGCCATTATAAAATCTCAGCCACCGCTACGGTCAGATTGCCACTCTTCTTTTTCTTGACCAATAGCCGTCCCCCCGCCGCCAGCATCGCAGCCGGCTCACAGACCCCCTTGGCACCGACCGCTTGCTGAACATAAGCCGAGGCGGGCGTTGGAGCCTCAACCTGATTCAACTCTTCAGCAGTATAAAAATTTAACGGCAGGCGGTATTTCTGTGCGAATTCAAGCAGACCAACCTCAGCCTGCTTGGCATCAATGCTGGCAACTGCGCAGAGACTGGCAAAGGCCAGAAATGCCTGCTGCAGAGTCTGACGCACAACCGCTTCGATCTCGGCTGCCGAGGTATCCCGGTTGCAGCCGATACCGACCACCAGGTTGCGCGGCCGCAAGGCCAGCAAGTTGTCATGCGTCTCGAGTTGTCGCAGGTAACGGTTGCTGACGAAGACCAGCCCCGCACTAGAACCGGTCAGGGCGTCAGCGAAGCTGCGCGCGCTGGCGACATGAGGGACATCCCCATAGGCCTCTGCAACCTTGCCACTACCATCGACCAGGGTGATCGACTTCTGCTCGAGGAGCAGGCCATTGAGCAGCTTGATCCGCTCGAGGGGTTCCACCGCCATATTGCACTGGCGCGCCACTTCGTCAAATGCGGGGAGATGGTTGACGTCGGTAGCGGTGGTTATAACCGCCGTTCCACCCAATATCTCTGCAACTTCCTCGGCCAGTTCGTTGGCACCACCGAGATGTCCTGAAAGCAGACTGATGGCATGCTGACCGGCCTCATCACAGACCACCACCGCTGCGTCCCGATCTTTGGTTGTGATATATGGTGCGAGCAGACGGACCACGATGCCGGTGGCCATAATACAGACCAGACCGTCAACCCGCGCAAATATACGCGGGAGTAGATCAGCCAGTCTTTCAGAATAATAGTTGCTGCTATCGACTTGACGAAATTTTTCAGGCAGCCAGAGTTCGGCCTCTTCGACCTGATCATGCAGACTTCTGGCGAGAGCGGCGCCGCCGCTAGTGATGGCGATGATGGCTAGGGTCATATTTTAACATCGGCAAAAGTGAAAAGGATAAAGGATACAGGAAAACCTCGAGGTTCAGCCTTTTACCTTTGACCTTTGGCCTTTCACCTTTAGCCTCCTTCAGAATTTCTATAGCCATGGGCGAAACCGGGGTCGTAGAGTTTTGATTTTTCCGGGACACCTTGCTGGCGTGCTTTTAAGACTTCACCGACCAGGATCAGGGCTTGGCGGGTGATGCTGGCTTCGGTGACTTTTTCGGCGATATCGGCCAGCGTCCCCTCGACGATCTTCTCATCGGGCCAACTGGCGCGGTAGACCACAGCCACCGGAGTTTGTTGCGTAAAGATACCTCCTGCCAGGAGCTCTGCTACCAGCTTGTCCATCATCGCCACTGACAGGTAAAGACAAATAGTCCCACCGATTCGCGCGATGTTGCGCAGTGCTTCGGCATCCGGGACTGGAGTGCGACCAGCCAGGCGCGTCAGAACCAGAGTCTGTGAAACACCGGGAAGAGTCAGCTCCTGTTTTAAACTGGCGGCAGCGGCGAAGGTTGCAGTCACGCCAGGAATGACACGATAGAGAACGTCAGCAGCATCCAGCGCTTCCATCTGCTCCTGGATCGCACCATAGAGTGCAGGATCGCCAGTATGCAGGCGCACCACTCTTTGCCCGCTCTTTGCACCGGCAATCAGAATATCGAGGACCTGATCGAGATTGAGCGGAGCACTGTCATGGATTTCACAATTTTTGTGGCATTCGTCAAGCAAAGCCGGGTTGACCAGTGAACCGGCATAGACCACCAGATCAGCCTGCTGCAAGGCGCGCAGACCCTTAAGCGTAATCAGCTCCGGGTCGCCGGGTCCAGCGCCGACGAACAGCACTTCGCCGGATTGAATGGTTGTTCCTGTCATACTTCTTCCCAAACATCTTTGATGGCTAAGCAAAAAATTCGTCCTACAAGGCAACCTGGTTGAACACGGGCAAAGGCATACATCAGTATGTCGAGGTCGTGATCAAGCACGGCAACGCCGTAGGTCGGAGCTTTTTGCGACGCCATCATTCCTTGACCGCAGTGAGGATATAAACCGGGTTGTAGGCCTCAAACATTTTGTAATTCGTTAGCGGCCGGGTCTTGGCAATATTGATTGTCACCACCTCGACTTCGTAACCGGCATTACCGAAATATTCATTGGCCGCCGTCAGAGTGTCGAGGGTGATGGCATTAAGCACGATCCGCCCGCCAGCGGCCAAGCGTTGATCGACCAGTTCGAGAATCGGCCACAGATGCCCCCCGGAGCCACCAATAAAGACCCGATCTGGATCGGGCAACTCCTCGAGACATTGCGGAGCATCTCCCTCGACCAGCTGCACATTGCGGGTATTGAACTTCTGCAGGTTCTGTTTGATAAAGCGTCGACATTCCTCGTTACGTTCGATGGCAAAGATCCGGCCATTAGGCAAGAGGTGATCGGCTTCAATCGAGATGGAACCCGAACCGGCACCGACGTCCCAGAGACACATATCATGACGCAGCTTCAGCTTGGCCAGGGTGACGACCCGAATCTCTTCCTTGGTGATCAGTTTCTTGACGGTCAGGAATTCATCATCGGGGATACCGAGGGTCGGTACGTAGGCCTGCTCATCTTCATCAAACTCACGGATCAGGAGCAGCACGTTGAGCGGCGCGGCATCAATTTCAGCGAGATCGAGAATATTGGTGATACGTATCCGCTCATCTGCGGTGCCCAGATCTTCACACAGATAGGCGCGATAACCACTGCAACCCCGATCGAGCAGAGCCTTGGCAATCGCCGCCGGGGTATTGATCTCATCGGTCAGAATAGCGGCTTTGTCATTGGCAATGATACGGTCGATCGCCTTCGGCAAACCACGACCGTGAACCGAGATAAACACCGCATCATCCCAGGGTTCGCGGATTTTGGAGAAGGCATATTGCACAGAGGTTACATTGGGCAGAAATTCAAGCAGCATGTCGGGAAGATTGCGCAACAGGTAACGACCGATGCCGAAGAACAGCGGATCTCCTGAGGCAAGAACCACGCTACGACCCTGATGGCGTTGCAGACTTTCGACCAGATGACCCAGATTCTTGTCGATACTGATGCGTTCACCAGCAAAATCGGGGAATAACGCCAACAGCCGCTCGCTACCGCAGAGTAAGTCGGCCTCGCGGATTCTTTCCAACGCCTGGATGCCGAAAGCTTCCTGACCGGCAATACCGGCTCCGATCACATGGATAGTTTTCATGCTCGCCTCTTTTTGAAGTGAATTTTCAGTTTGAATCAGAAAAAATTCGCACCACCTGCCCTTGATAATCGACCAGCAACAGCTGTACTCGAACATCAGGCAGCACCTTGTGACAATGTCGCAAGGCTTCGGTGGCAACCTTATCGATCAGCGCAGAGTCGGCGCCAAAATTAACATAGATATCGCGTGCGGTATGCGCCAACTCTAGCCGCGAAAGATCAACAGGGTCAAGGTCGATCTGACGCGCCCAATGTTGTAGTTCTTCAAGGTCAAGGGTCGAGTTCCGCACATGAGTCTGCGGATAACCGCAGGCGATCTTCACCAGCTTGGCGAATTGCCCCGACAGCACCAGTTGAGACACTGCTTTGCGCGCACAGGCGTCCAGACAGTAACCGATATGATCGCCCATCATCACAAAGGCTTCATCCGGCAGTTGTGGCAACTGCGCGCGCGCGGCAGCCTCACTGGTACGACCGGTACTCAAAACCACCTGCTCGGCACCACTGGCCAGCGCCACGTCGAGCGCAACCTCAAGCGTATCGGTCCAGGCCTTGTGGCTGATCGGACGCACAATCCCGGTGGTCCCGAGAATCGACAGCCCGCCTATAATACCAAGACGCGCGTTCATGGTTTGGGCAGCGCGCTCCAGCCCTTGGGGGATAAATATCTCGACGCGAAATCCGCCAACCGGAAGAACTGTCCGCAGCGCTGTTTCGATCATCTGGCGCGGCACCGGATTGATCGCCGGTTCGCCGACCGGCAGTGCTAGTCCCGGCTTGGTGATGGTCCCGACACCGATCCCGGCGACGAATTGGACAATATCCTCAGTGCTGTGACTGACACGCGCGAAGATCTCCACACCGTTGGTGACATCCGGATCGTCCCCGGCATCCTTGATCACCGAAGCGCAGGTGAAGCCCTCCTCGCTGTAGCAGCTTGCAAGGCAAAACCGCACCATGTCGCCAGCAGGCATCGGCAGCAGGACATCAGCCGAAGGCTTGCCATCGCGCAGCAGCAGCGCCGCCCCCAGGGTGGCGGCAGCAGCACAGGCGCCGGTGGTATATCCGCTGCGCAGCGGCTTCTTCATTAGCGATTAAGCCTCAGCCTGAAGCATAAGGGCATTGAGGATAGCGGCCGCAATTGCCGAGCCACCCTTACGGCCCCGACAACAGATATACGGGAGTTCACTACGATAAAGGGCCTCTTTCGACTCAGCCGCCCCAACAAAACCGACCGGCACCCCGACCACCAGGGCCGGATCAACCTCTCCTGCCTCAGCCAGTCGCATCAGTTCAAACAGCGCTGTCGGTGCGTTGCCGATCAAAAACAGGGTGCAGCCTTCGGCAACACCCTTGCGCAATGCCATGATCGAACGCGTCACCCCCTGCTCTTTAGCTGCAGCTGCCACGTCGGCATCGGCTACGTAACAAAACGCTGAACCACCTAGCTTGGCCAGACGCGTCTTGTTGATCCCGGAGAGGACCATGTTGGTGTCACAGAGAATCTTTACCCCGCCACGCAGGACATCAATGCCGCGCGGGACTGCGGCGAAAGAGAACTCGGTGGCTTCGGTAAAAGAGAAATCGGCCGTGGTGTGGATTATCCGGCGCACGACCGGCCACTGCTGTTCATCAAACTGATGCGGACCGACCTCAGCATCGATCATACGGAAACTTTCCGCTTCGATCTCCTCCGGCTTCACGATCACAGGACCTTCAGTCATCATATAGAACCTCCACTGCCATAAAGTCCTTTTTTAAAAGACATGGCGTTCATTTATCTAACTACGTTCAGCATAAAAAACAATGAAAACACACGAACAGAGCTTCACAGCTTCAACGATGCACCTCAGATTTTATCGCCACGCAAATCCTGTTTAAACAGTTCACCCGCGCCGCGTGAGGCACAGAAATCACCACACATGGTGCAGGTATTTTCATCTTCAGGCGTCCGGCTGGCGCGAATCGCGCGCGCATCTTCGGGGAAGAGCGCCAGCTCAAACTGCTTCTCCCAGTTGAGATCGCGCCGCGCCTTGCTCATCTCTTTATCCCGCTCGCGGCCGCGCTCCGGGTACTTGTTCATATCGCCGATGTAGGCGGCGACTTTGGCCGCCTTGACCCCCTGGATGACATCCTGCTCGTTGGGCAGGGCAAGATGCTCAGCCGGAGTGATATAACAGATCAGATCTGCTCCGTAACGGCTCGACTGGGCTGCGCCGATAGCGGCAGTGATATGATCATAACCGGGAGCGACATCGGTCGAAATCGGCCCGAGCATATAATAAGGAGCATCGCCGCTCATCCGTTTCATCAATCGGACGTTAGCCTCAACCTCATCCAGCGGCATGTGGCCCGGTCCTTCGACCAGCATCTGGCAACCCATCTCCCGCCCGAGTTCGGCCAGTTCACAGTTGATCAAAAGCTCCTGCACCATAGCACGGTCGTGGCTATCATGGATTGCCCCGGCACGCAGACCGTTGCCCAGAGAGAGGACCACATCGTATTTTTTGAGGATGGCACAGACCCTGTCAAATTGCTCATAAAGCGGATTTTCACGGCCGTTCTTCATCATCCAGGCGACCATCGACACTCCGCCCTTGCTGACCAGACCACCATAACGGTAGCCCTGTTTGCGCAGACGCTCGATGGTATAGAGATTTATGCCGCAGTGGATCGCCATAAAGGCCATGCCGTCGGCGCACTGCTTTTCGATGATATCGAAGAGCATCTCATCATCCAGCTTGTTCGGATCACCATATTTGCGCGCCGCTTCGCAGAAGGCCTGGTAGAGCGGCACATTGCCAACCGGCAGGTCAACCGCTTCAATCACTTCGCGGCGTACCCGGTCGAGATCGCCTCCGACCGAAAGCTCCATCAGGGTATCTGCTCCGGCGGCCTGGGCCGCTTTGGCTTTGCGAATTTCGGCATCATAATCGACGATATCGCTGCTGGTGCCGATCGAGGCGTTGACCTTGGTCCGCATCCCCTTGCCGATACCTGCAGAAAGTGGATTGCGGATGATATTATTCGGGATGACGACCTTCCCCTCGGCGACCATCTGACGAACGAAATCTTCGGTGAGACCTTCATTCTTTGCAACCGCCTGCATCTGAGTGGTGATGATACCTTGACGGGCTGATTCAATCTGAGTTGCCACTGCTTCTTCCTCCTGATATTTGCTGATTTAATTTCTCATTGTCTTGCAAAACTGAACAAAATTCTCGGCCAAGCGTGGATTACTTGCGAAATGGAGATGCACATAACTGGCAAGGACATTCTTGTAGCTGAAGCCTTCACTCCCCAGATCGACCCCGCCCTTACGGCTGAGCCGATAGTTGCGCTTGACCGACTCGGGCATATCGAGCTCCGAATAGTGAAATTCGTGCCCGCGCGCGACAGTTCCGGCAGGTCCAAGTGGGGTATCGGCGCTAAAGCAGACTTGGCGATAGCCGAGGGCCTTGCGCTTATCCAACAACTTGGCCTGGGCCGGAAAAATGCCACTGAGGGCCTGACCATTCAGCCCGGCGCAGAGTAACAGTAGTCCGCCGCATTCGGCGTAAATCGGTAAGCCGGCCTCAGCCAGGGCAGCTAATGACGCAATCATCCCAACGTTGGCGGCCAATCTATCGAGATAGATTTCCGGATACCCGCCCGGAAGATAAAGGCCGTCGATATTTTGCGGGAGAGCCTCGTCCAATGGGGAAAAGAAGACCAGGTCGGCACCGGCGGCTTCAAGTCGTTCCAGATTCTCCGGATAACAGAAGCAGAAGGCCGCATCACGTGCCACGGCAATTCTTGTTTTCTCCCCCCTCACCCCCAGCCCCTCTCCCTGAGGGAGAGGGTGGCCAAAGGCCGGATGAGAGGGGGGCGTAACCAGCAGCCCCAGCAATAGCGCATCAAGATCGAGGTGCTGCTCAATCAGATCGGCGTGGCCCGAATAATCGGTTGTTGAATCTTCAGCGGTCACCAGACCAAGATGTCGTTCCGGCAGATCAACCTCTGCATCACGCGGCAAACAGCCAAGAAGCGGTGGCAGCCCTGGTGTTGAGGCGAGCGCCTGTTCCAGCAGTTCGCGATGCCTGTCAGATCCAACCCGGTTAAAGATCACCCCGGCAAACTGTAGCCGTGGATCAAAATCAACAAAACCCTTGACCAGTGCTGCGGCGCTGCGGGCTTGCGAACGGGCATCGACCACGAGGAGGATGCGGCCATTCAACCATCTGGAGATTTCAGCCGTCGAGCCTTCATCGGAATCGCCTGAGGCTCCATCAAACAGCCCCATAACCCCTTCGACCAAAGCAACTTGAGCCCCCTCACAGCCGCGTAAATAATTCTCGCGAACGACCTGCTCACCACACATCCAGCCATCAAGATTGCGACTGATCCGGCCACAGGCCGCGGCATGATGACCGGGATCGATAAAATCGGGGCCGACCTTGAAGGGAGCAACCTGCAATCCACGTCGTTTCAGCGCCGCCAACAGCCCCAGGGTCACAGTTGTCTTACCACTACCGCTGGCCGGAGCGGCGATAACCAATGGCGTAGGGGAAGATTTTTCGCGCTTCACACTTCTCACTTCTCGCCTCTTGTGTCTAGCCATTCAACAACTGCACAGTCGTGTAGCTGTCGGCGAAATAGTCGATGATGTTTCGACAGCCGTAACTCTGCTCAATATGAAACATCTGGATAAGCGGAGCGCCGATGGCATCCAACAGAATAACCCGGTTCACCCCACCATGGGCCACCAGCGCAATTTCTTCTCCCTGATGCTTCTCCAACAACTCAGCCAGAGCAAGTCGAACGCGCGTGGCCATCTGTTGCAAGCTTTCGCCACCGGGCGGAGCTACCTGCACCAGGTCATTGAGCCGTGCCTGCCATTCTGTCGGCCAACTTTGCTTGATTTCATCCCAGGTCAGGCCTTCCCATTCGCCAATGTCCAGCTCACGCAAGCGTTCATCCTGATGAGGGACCAGATCATGATCGACAGCGATCAGACCTGCACCGTAAGCGCTACGGGTCAGATCACTGCTATAGACGGCGGTCAGCGGGAAATCTTTCAGCTGTGCGGCATAGGCTTGGGTTTGTGCAATACCGAGTGCGGTCAGTGCGACGTCTGCCTGCCCGTTGTAACGCCGAGCCTCAAAACCGCAAACCTGACCATGTCGCAGCAAATGGACACGTGTCGTTTCACTCCTCACTCCTCACTCCTCACGAACTAAAAGTCGCCAGGACCAGCAAGAGCACCAGCACTTCAACCATCTCTGTCACTGCGCCGAGGACATCACCGGTAATACCGCCGAGACGTTTTTCGAAATAATTCAGGATCAGCATGGTCGCAATCCCAAGTAGGAAGACGAGAAAGATCCCCTTCCCCCAGAAGAGCACCAGTGAAGCGACAATCAGGGTCGCAGTCCCGCGCAGAAATTCAGTCTGACCGACATTTTCAACAAAGGCGCTGCCGGTCCCCCCTTCGGAACGCACATAGGGTGAATAACAACACAGGCAGAGCTGCATCCAACGGCCAGCGGTCGGCATGAAGATCAGCGCCGCGTTTTTAAGTTCGAGGGGGACATGGTAAAGACTCAGGTACTTGAGGAGCAACACCATGATCAGACCAACCACGCCGACGGCGCCGACGCGGCTATCTTTCATGATCTCCAGCGATCTCTCGCGATTTCGACTTCCCGCCAAGCCGTCAATCAGATCAGCGACGCCGTCAAGGTGTAACGCCCCAGTCACAGCGATAAGGAGCAACACCAGCAGACAGTCGAGAACCGCACGCGGAAGCAAGCCGTCGAGCAGCCAATTGGTGACACAAAGACCGAGCCCCAGAAGCAGGCCAACAGCCGGGAAGAGACCCATGCTGCGCCCTAACTGCTCAGGCGTGGCTTGAATCTCCCGGCCGACCGGCAGAATCGTCAAAAAGGAGACGGCCAGACGGAAATCGTCCCAACTCTCTCTCACTGATCCGCCCCCTCTGAAACCCCGGCAGCATCAAAGGTCAGGACTTCGCGCAACACAGCCAAACTCGCTTCGATCAAGGTCATCGCCAGCGCCCCGCCGGTCCCTTCACCGAGGCGAAGGTTCAGATCGAGCAAGGGTTGTTGCCCGATCCGTTGCAACATGTGCCGATGACCGATTTCAACCGACTGGTGAGCAGCAAAGATATAATCGCGGACATGGGGATGAAGTTCAGATGCGATCAGCGCACCAGCGGTCGAGATAAAACCATCGACCACCACTGGCAGCCCTTCAGCCGCGCAGCCGAGTACCAGTCCAGCAATCCCGGCGATTTCAAAACCACCGACCTTGGCCAGCACATCGATCGGATCAGCAGGATCAGGCTGATTCACTTCCAGAGCACGACTGATCACGCGAATCTTTTGACCGAGGGCTGTATCATCGATGCCTGTGCCGCGATGGGTCACCTGAGCGGGAGTCAGTGAGGTAAATGATGCAACAATCGCCGAGGAGGGTGTGGTATTCGCGATCCCCATATCCCCTGTCCCCAGCAGATCGACGCCATCGGCCTTGGCCTGAGCCGCCAACTCGACTCCAGCTTGTATGGCTAACAGAGCCTGTTCACGACTCATCGCTGGCCCAGTCGCAATATTGTTGGTCCCCATGGCGATCTTGCGATCAATCAATCCTGCCAGGCCATCAAAGTCATGGTTGACCCCCATATCGACCACCCGCACCTCGGCACCGGCATGGTTAGCCAGCGCATTGACTGCAGCACCGCCATCAATAAAGTTGTAGACCATCTGCGGTGTAACCTCGGCAGGAAAGGCGCTAACCCCTTCGGCTGCTACGCCATGATCACCTGCAAAGGTGTAGATCCGTTTGGCGCGGATATCCTCGCGTCCGCTGATTGCTACATAGCGCCGGCTCAGCTCTTCGAGCCGCCCCAAAGAACCAGGAGGCTTGGCCTGACGGTCAATGCGCGCCTGGACTGAATTAAGTTTCTCTTCGCTGACCGGCTGAATGCGATCGAGCACAGATTGCAGATCAAAATTGGACATTCCTATATTCCTTATGCTGCTTAGCACATCCCCCAAGCCCAGAGCCAAATCCCCAGTGCTTCATAATTATTTTAATTTGAGCGGTAAACCAGAAACGATAAGCCAGACTTCATCCGCTGCGGCAGCCAGGCGCTGATTCACAATTCCAGCCAGATCACGAAACTGCCGGGCCATACGGTTTTCCGGAACGATCCCGCTCCCCAATTCGTTGCTCACCAGATAAAGCGGCTCGTCCAGCTGCCAGGCCAGCTCGATAAAACGATCGACCTCAGCCAATACCGGCCCGGATTTTTCATCAAAATGGAAAAAAAGATTGCTCATCCAAAGGGTGACACAATCGAGCAGCAGGGCTGACTTACCAGCAGCCGCACCGACCAGCCGATCTGACAACCAAAGCGGTTCTTCCAAAAGATGCCAGCGTTCTCCGCGGGCTTCCTGATGCAGCCGCACTCGTTGAAGCATCTCATCATCTTCGGCTTCAGCCGGGGCTATATACAGGAGTTCACCCGGATGTTCTTCGCAACGTTGTTGAGCAAAACTGCTCTTGCCGCTTCGCGTTCCGCCGGTGATAAAGATCATCTGACCCATGGCCGCCTCCAGTTATTCAGATGGAAAAACTCAACTGCTAATATTCAATCCCCTGACGGGCACCTATCCCCTGTTCAAAAGGGTGGCGCAACGCCTCCATTGAGGTGACCAGGTCGGCGCGCTTTATCAGCTCAGCTGGAGCATGACGCCCGGTCAAAACCAGTTCGGTCTGTGCTGGCCAGCCGTCGAGCAGTTCAAGTGCCTCGCCAAGTTCCAGATATCCGCGTCGAAAGAGACCGTTAAATTCATCAAACACGACAAGGTCGTAACCCTCTGCCAGTCGATCTTTCGCCCGCGCCAAGGTCTGTTGCACATCCCGAGCGATTTCGAGACGATCCGCAGCAGAGTAGACACCGCCGAGTTCGGCATCGATGATATCGATCCCCGACAATTGGCGCAGGATTATCAGCTCACCGCTCACAGGCTCAACCGGCTTAAGAAAACGGACCAGCAGGACTCGCCAGTTCTGACCGAGCGCGCGCAGCATCAAACCGGTTGCTGCGGTGGTCTTGCCTTTACCGTTTCCAGTATAGATCTGGAGCAAGCGCTTAGACATCATCACCTCAAAGTCAAAACCCCGCTGCCACTCAAGGCACCGGGGTCACATCACGCAAGACTCCGGCCCCTCTCCCGCGAAAGGTGCTGCGAAACAGATTCAGGCAGGTCTCCTGGCTTGTGGGTCATCTTACTGACCGGCCCTTCCCGCTCTAGTCTACCAGAGCAGTGGTCTGCCGGAGTTCATCTCCACTTACAGTTGCGGGGCAGCGAGGGATTTTAACCCTCTTCCCTATTCTCCCATCATCACGAATCAATGACAGGCACCAAAATCTTTATTTTTATAATCTTCAGTTTTTAGCAGAGCATCCTTAAAAAAGCAATCAATTCAGCCCTCTTCCGGCTCAAGCGCCGCTTCAATCAGTTCCCATACAGCCTCGGTCCCTTCACGAGAATGGGCTGAAAAAAGAGTGAAGGCATCTTTCGGCAAACCCGAGGCTTCGGCAATCAATTTGAGATGGCGATCACGCTGTCCGCGTGCCAACTTGTCGATTTTGGTCACCACCGGGATAGTCGGCACAGCAAACTCCTCAAGCCAGTCAAGCATCTGGATATCTTCTTCGCGCGGTACACGGCGGATGTCAAAAATAAAGACCACGGCGCGCAGGTTATCACGGGTCTCCAGATAGGTGCGCATCATCGGCCCCCACTGCTTCTTGACGGCCAGGGGCACCTTGGCGAAGCCGTAGCCAGGCAGATCGACAAGGCTGAAGGTTGCGTTGATATTAAAAAAATTAATCAGTTGAGTTCGTCCCGGGGTCGACGAGGTTCGCACCAGGCTCTTGCGATTCACCAGCACATTAATCAGCGAACTTTTGCCAACGTTGCTCCGTCCGGCGAAGGCAATCTCGGGCAGACCGGTTTCTGGATAATTGGTTGGGCGGGTAGCACTTTTAATAAATTCAGTCGACGTGATTTTCACTGGGGCTCCGAGGAAAGCAATCGGCAAAAGTTGAGTCTGCGCAGAATAGCCGATTTCCTCCCTTGTGGGCAACAACCTCGTCTTGTGAAAGTATTGGTCTCACTGATAAGATAGTGTATACTGTCGCTTTAGCGGAGCGGCATAAAATACCCCGCTGATTCACACTAAAACAAAAAAAACTATTAATGGAGGACTCAATACATGCTCAGTCAAACACTGCAAAATGCAATCAACGACCAGATAGCCTTTGAGATTTCATCTGCATTGATCTACAAGGCGATGCAAGCCTACTTCGAGGCAGAAGACCTTCCCGGCTTTGCCAACTGGATGGACGTGCAATACCAGGAAGAACTCTTCCACGCCAACAAATTTTTTACCTATGTCTGCGATGCTGGCGGCCGTGCTGCTATGCTCCCCTTTGAAGGGGCGCGCAACGAATACGATTCGCCGCTGGAAGCCTTCCGCACCGCACTTGCTCATGAACAGATCGTTACTTCACGCATCGGTAAGATCATGGATTTAGCTCGGCAGGAGAACGATCATGCCGCTCAGATCATGCTGCAATGGTTTATTACTGAACAGGTCGAGGAGGAAGCGACTGCTGGCCTGATTATTCGTAAACTGGAAAGGGTCGAGGGTGATGGCCGAGGGCTATTGATGCTTGATCAGGAGTTGGCTCAACGCGTATTCACCCCGCCAGTCGGGACTGCCTGAGTCGGTTGTCACATTTTTATTATCTAGAGGAGAGAAAAGATGTCTGATGTTCAAAATGCACTGAAGCGTTCGGTTCAAACCGAAAAGAACGCCATGAACTACTATCAAATTGCTGCCAAGCACATGAAGGATGAGGGCGCAATCAAGACCTTCGAACTGCTGGCGCGTGAAGAGCGTGAGCATGCCAAGCAATTCTTCGATGGCTACGACGGCGACGATATGCCGACCTTCGAGGAGTTCATCAATGCACCGCCAGAGAATGAGTCTGACTGGCTGTCTGACCTTGAAAAAGCGATCGCCAGTGGCCTTAACGAGCGCAAAGCGATGGAGCTTGCGCTTGAAAAGGAGAAGAAACTCGAAGAGAGCCTGCGTGAAATGGCAGCCAAGGTCGAAGATCCGGCTGTTGCTGCAATTTTTGAAGCAAACGCCAAGTCGACCCATAATCATTATGTCATTATTGAATCTGAGTATGCTCGTCTGATGGGCATGGTTCACGAGACCGATATTGACACCTTCGTTCGCGAGTAGTTTCTAGTCTGAACAGCTCTGACTATAAAGAGGGGTTCCACCAAACGGTGAGACCCCTCTTTATTTTTTGCATTATTCAAATCAGGTTTCCCGGCTACCACTAACTAAACCACCGAGAAAGAACACCGCCTAGGCATTCCCCAGGTCCCTTAATACTCTACTCCAGAGATTCTCCGAAAAAATCGACGATGAAGGTCGCTCCGCCTCCGGCAGTTTCAACCACCCGGACCTGGCCATCATAAAGCCTCACGATTTTGCGCACTGTCGCCAATCCAATCCCGGTGCCAGCCGCTTTTTCACCACAAGTCCCACGCTGAAAAGGTTCGAAAATTTTCTCTCTTTCAGCGTGTGTCACTCCGGGGCCATGATCGACCACTCGCAATTGCACACGATCACGCAGTATGACCCCGCTGACCTCAACCAAAGGATTTTTTTCAACGGCATAGGTTAGAGCGTTACGCAACAGGTTCCGAAACAGATCGATCAACAGAGCCTCCGGTACGCGCAATGCGGGGAGGTCACCAACCTCGATGCGGGCCTTTTTGCGCAAGATTTGGACCGCTAGCTCTTGCCGAACCTCATCAAAAACTCGATTCACTGAGACCGAATTAAGCGGCCGATCGACTTGTCCGACACGGGCCAAGGTTAATAAATCTTCGAGCAGGGCCTGCATTCTGCGCCCTGTCCCCTCGATCTCCTGCAGACAACTAACAGCCGTTTCATCGAGCTGTGGCCCATATTGTTCGAGTAAAAATTCAGAGAAACCGATCAAGGGGGTCAGCGGTGAACGAAGGTCATGTGAAACTGTGGAAACAAAGGCATCAAGATCTGCGTTCGCCTGTTTCAATTCCACTTCATTGCGCAGGCGCTCTGTAATGTCACGACAGACGCCCAGCTTACGCACTCCACCATCAGCCTGATACAGTGGTGAGTGAATAATTTCATAGGTCCGACCGCTTATGGGCAATTGCCTCTCCTGCCGAACGTTGCTGCCAAGCTTGACCTGGGGCAAGGGACAATCATCGCAGATCCGTGGCAGGCCATGCATCATCTCATAACATTTGCGCCCCTTGAGTTCGCCGAACAGCTCCTGCATTGCACGGTTCATGAAACTTATTTCAAAATCCTCAGTGCATATATAGGCTAAATCAGTCATCCCATCGAGCACGGCACTCAGATTTTTCTGTTCATGCTCAAGCTCAGCTGTCCGCTCTGCGACCTCTTCCTTGAGATTGGCCTGCAACTCCTTTAGCCGGGTAATATCCACAAAAGCTTCGATACCACCGATCATTTCACCATCGGCGTCGTATAGAAGGTCGATATTTTTTGTCAGCTCGACCCGGTGCCCCTGGCGATGAACGATCGTACAACCTATACCGGTGATCGGTTTGGGGACATTGACGCCAAACAGTCCACAGTGCTTATTGCAGGGGGTTCCATCCAGAAATGAGCAGTGTTTTCCAACGGCATCACTCGCCGAATAGCCCGTAATTCTTTCGGCCTCATCATTCCAGTAGACAACGATCATCTCTGTATTGACCATAAAAAGGCCCGTAGGGATCGTCTGTACCAGCTTTTCAAGAGGATAAGCCTCAAAAAAACGCTTCAGCTGACTGTCCATCGGTTCTCCTCAGTCAAAATAACCACTAGGATACTCGCGGGGCACGTGCAATGACTGCAATATTAACAGTTTTGACGCCAACTTCGAACAAAGCCTGAGTGCAGGCAGACACTGTTGCTCCGGTGGTCATGACATCATCAACCAGTAAAACACTACGCCCATCAAGCCTGCTGATGCCCCTGAACGCAGCGCGCAGATTCTGCGTTCGCTGTCGTGCTCCAAGACCTTGCTGGCTATGAGAATCAACAATCCGCTGCAAGACCGTCTGATCAACAGGAATTTGCAAGTTATGCGCCAGCACCTTGGCTAACAAGAGCGACTGGTTGTAACCACGCTGGCGCAAACGGGCAGAATGCAAAGGAACAGGCACAATAACATCCAAAAGTCCATCTGAGGGTATTTCCGCCAGTAACAAACGAGCGAGTGGGCGATCGAGATCAACGGCACCAGCATATTTAAAGCGTTGAAGAGCCTTCTTCAGCGCACCAGCATATAAGCCCGCAGCGTAAACTGCTGAGAATTCTGGCAACAAGCGACTGCATCCGGAACAGAGGTGACGACTACTTAAGGAAGCGACAAATGGGAGTGCGCACCGACTGCAACGTCCGGAGGGGAGTGGTGTAATCGTTACGGAACATTGAGTGCAAAACGGGGAAGAAATCATGACAGGTAAAAGTGCTAAACAGATCGGGCACGCGGGCGGAAAGAGAAGATCAAAGAATCCTCCCAGTTGCTGTCGAATCCATTTTATCCCCCCTCCTCTCATTTTTAGACCATTTTAGGAAAGAAGACTTGAGCCCGTCATCTGCGGCGGAACCGGAAGTTCCAGCAGGTCGAGCAGAGTCGGCGCCAGATCGGCAAGGATACCATCGTGAAGTTGACGATTTTTTTGCGTGTTGACGAAAATCAGAGGCACAGGATTACTGGTGTGCGCCGTATGTGCGCCACCACTGGCATCACGCATCTGCTCACAGTTCCCATGATCAGCGCTGATCAACAGCGAGCCACCCACAGCAAGCACGTGGTCAACAACTTGCCCGACACAGCCATCAACGGTCTCAACCGCTTTAATTGCAGCTTCAAGGTCGCCTGTATGTCCGACCATATCGCAGTTGGCGTAGTTGACGATTATCAGATCATACTTGGCTGAATCGATCCGCGCCAATAACTCAGTCGTCAGCTCAGGAGCACTCATTTCTGGCTTTAAATCATAGGTAGCGACCTCTTTAGGCGATGGGATCAAAACCCGCTCTTCACCAGCAAAGGGTTGCTCAGCTCCGCCATTAAAGAAAAAGGTCACATGTGCATATTTTTCGGTTTCTGCTATTCGCAGTTGATTCAAGCCAGCGGCAGAAACCACCTCTCCAAGAATTTGCTGCAACGGCTCGGAAGGGAAAGCAACCGGCAGTCCGAAAGTTTCGTCATATTCGGTCAGACAGACGTATCCCTCAAGAGAGAGTTTCTTTTCACGCGGGAAACCTGTAAAGTCGACATCATTAAAAGCATGAGTAATTTCACGCGCTCGGTCACCGCGAAAGTTGAAAAAAATTACCCCGTCGCCATCATCAATCGTAGCACCACCATCTATTACCCAAGGCTTAACAAATTCGTCATTCTGATCAGCAGCATAGGCAGCAGAAATCGCCTCAGCGGAGGATACCGCAATCTGCCCGACTCCCTCTGTCATAAGACGATAGCCGCGTTCGACTCGATCCCAGCGCTGGTCACGATCCATAGTCCAGTAGCGCCCGGTTATGGTGGCGACCCGTCCAATGCCGACGGTCTCAATCTCATGCTCAAGTTCTGCCAAATAGCCCGCAGCACTTCGTGGTGGAGTATCTCGCCCATCCAGGATGGCATGAATACAAACCTCACTCACCCGGATCTGACGGGCGAGCCGTAGAAGAGCATAAAGATGGTTATTATGAGAATGAACTCCGCCGTCAGAAAGCAGACCCACCAAATGAAGGGTTCCGCCTGAAGCAGCCAAGCGACGGCAAAGCTGAACTAATTGAGGATTATCCGAGAAAGAGCCATCATCTACAGCGCGGCTGATACGAGTGAGGTCCTGGTAGACCACTCGGCCGGCTCCGATGTTCAGGTGACCAACTTCAGAGTTCCCCATTTGACCGGCAGGGAGTCCAACGTCCAGTCCTGAGGTCCCAAGGCGACTTGTCGTAAAGTCTTGTTGTAACCGATCAAGCTGCGGAGTATCCGCAAGACAAGCAGCATTGGCATCACAGCTAGCGCTGATCCCCCAACCGTCGAGGACCATCATGACTACAGGTTTTGTCGGCAAATTCAGACCTCGCGCAAACCATGAGGAATGGCCTTTTGCAGTGACGGTCGACCCTGCTGAATCTGCTGGCGCTCGGGAAGAATCAGGCTATCGAAAGCGCCACAGTTTCCGCAACGACTCTGCCAACTGTTACTTTCGGTGCTACAGCTCTCACAAATGAAGCCTAGGCTCAGATGGTTATCGATCTTAAGCGCCAGGCGATATTCCTTGATCGCTTCATCGATCTGCTTGCGGCGGCGGTTAGCTTCAGCCAGCAACAGATGTAATTGAGGGAAATCAACGCCAGAACTTTCAACGGCATGCAGCTGTTCAAGAGCTTCATCAACCATCTCAATCCGCAGACAAAAACGTCCGAAATAGAGGCGCAGCAAAAGATCGTCACCATTCTCGAGTAACTGCTTACGGTAAAACCCGAGCAAGCCCGAAGGATCCTCAGCCTGCATGTAACAATCTTCAAGGCGAGCCAGAAAAACACTGCGCTTCGTTGCCAGATAACCGGCCTGAAAAACTTCGGCGGCTTTGCCGATATCCCCTTTTTGCATATAGGCATCTCCAAGAGAAACCCTAGCTGGAGTAGCAACTTTGTCCTCTCGGGCCAACTCTTCAAGGGAGGTAATTGCCTGCTCTATGGTGCCCTTTTTGAGATTGGCCAATGCGATTTCGTAACGCAATTGAAGCAATAGATCTTTTTCCGCCGTCAGCTTGCTCCCACCGGAAGCTGCTTTGATAATTCTTTTCTGCAACGACAGGGCGTCTTCCCACTCCTGGCGCTCGATCTGCATATCACGCAGGGCTCTGAGCGCTTTACGATTTTCACCATCAATAGAAATAAGACTGCGATAGGTTTCAGTTGCATCGTCAAGGCGACCCGCCGAGCGGTAAACTGCGGCCAATTTGAAGAGCACTTCAACACTCTTCGGTTCGAGATCAGCGGCCTTAAGCAGGAGATCTATCGCCTGCTGGCTTTTGCCTTCCTGCTCGGCAACGTTGGCCAGTGCCAGATGGATATCAACCCGCTTGCGATCACGCTCCAACGCTTTTTGCAACAGGCTATGCGCTTTTTTAAGATCACCTGAGAGGAGGCGGCCGACCCCTTTACGATAGATACTGAGCGTCTCGTCACTCCGTTTCTGGTGCCGCGTACCGCGCCAACTGGAAAGAGAGCGGCCTAAAAGGCTCAGGATATGGACTCCATTCCCGAGCAAGAGACCCAGAAGAACCGCAGCTATCAGAAAGATCGGGGTAGGGAAGGTGAAGCTCTGATCCGAGGCTAAAAAAACCGTCATGTCCCCCGGATTAATTCCCCAGAAATAGAGAAAAAAGAGGGCAAAGAGGACAAAAATGAACATGAACAGGGCAATAACGATCATGACCTTCTCCCCGAGCTTGCCCTGGTCGGGCAGGCAGTTGGCCCATTGCAAACAACTCTTGCAACAGGAAAAATTCCATTAACAATGGCTCAACGAAAGCCAGAGTAAAAACTTATCTTATTCGCCGTACTTCTCGACTTCCGACTTGCATTCTACACAATAGCGCGAAAAAGGACGAACCTCCATGCGGCGGGCCGGAATTTCTTCTTCACAGCGGGCACAGAGCCCGTAAACTCCACCATCGATCCGTTCGAGTGCGGCATCGATGTCACCTGCGGCACGCCGCTGAGCATTACTAAGGCTCATCAGAACTTCTTGATTGTAACTGTTAGAGGACATATCACCAATATCCGGGACACCATCCTTGCCAAGAGTCTGAGAATCAGCATAGGCGCGTTCGGCTTCGTCAAGCAACTCCTCACGCATTTTTATCAGCCGCTGGCGGGCTTGTTCAACTTCTTCTGGATCCATTGTACGCTATCTACCCTCCCTCATTTAATACTAACGATTGTGATATGGCTCATTACGAATGATGGTGCCGCTCCGGTAAAGCTGTTCCAGCAGCATCAAGCGCGCCATCTGATGGGTTAAAGTCATCTTGGACAAGGACAAGAGTAAGTCGGCGCGAGAACGCACAGCAGCATCAAGACCGTAAGGGCCACCAATAACCAGACACCAGTCTCGCCCTGCGTGCAACATTTCTTCTTGCAGCTTGTCGGCAAGACCTTCGGAACTAACCAGTTTACCCTTTTCATCGAGCACAATCGCGACGGCATCGGTTGGAACCCGCTCTAGGATCCTGACGCCTTCGCGCCGTACCAGCCCTGCAACATCCTTAAGTTGCCCCTGTTCTTCCTTCAGCTCAATAATTTCAATCGAATAATGCCGTTGAAGCCGTTTCAGATACTCGGCTGCGCCCTGCTTGAGCCAGTCCTCGGACAAGCGGCCGACACAGACAAGACGAAACTTCATGCGACCCCGGAATCAACCAATGCAACTTGCTTCGCTTCACTCCAAAGCCCTTCGAGATCATAGAAGCTGCGGACAGCCGGCTGAAAGATATGGACCATGAAATCGCCATAATCTAACAGTGCCCAGCGACCTTCATCAATCCCTTCAGTCGCCAAGGGTGTAATCCCTTGAGCCTTGAGACCAAGGCGAATCGATTCGGCGATTGCTGAAACCTGGCGGTCTGAACGACCAGATGCGATCAACAGATAATCAGTCAACGTGGAGAGCTCTTTCACATCCAGCAGCTGCAGGTCATAAGCTTTCTTTTCGAGGCCTAGGTCCACGGCTTTAAGAACATTTTTTTCTGCGTCCAAAATTGGTCCTTCAATCACTCGACAGCAAGCTGTCGGTAGAGTTGGTGCTGGTAAATATAACCGGCCACCGGCGCCGGGACTAACCCTAGTACCGGCTCATCAGAGGCCAGCTTGCGGCGGATTTCAGTCGACGAGATATCGGCCGCGGTCTGCCTGACCAACTGCACCGAAAAGCCCGAGTTACCAGACAGTTTTAAAGCGTCGGCATCATAACAGAACCGGTCTGCCACCGCAACAGGAAGCAACTGCTCAAGATCACCGGTAAATCCGGGTCTGGCAGCAACTGCAATATGACAAAGTTCGAAGAGACGGGCATAGGATTTCCACAGGCCAATCTCGGCAAAAGAATCGAGACCCATGATAAAAGTAAATTCATCTGCGGGATGCAAGCTTCGCAGCTCTTCAAGGGTCTTGACCGAAAAGCTGCGCCCGCCACGACGTCCCTCAAGATCACAGGCAACAAAAGAGGGGAAGGTTTCTATCGCAGCTTCGACCATCGCTAGCCGGTCCACAAAAGCGACAGCATCTGCAAGTTCCTTATGCGGCGGCAGACAGGCAGGCATAAACCAGACTTGATCGAGAGAACAGGCCCGCAGCACCTCGCTGGCAATATGCAGATGCCCGTTATGGATCGGATTAAATGTCCCGCCGAGTATTCCGATTCGCATAGCGACTCTCAATCATCCAGCTATTCGCGGATCTGCCCGTCACCCAACACAATAAACTTGCGGGTGGTCAGATCCTCAAGTCCCATGGGACCGAAGGAGTGCAATTTCGAGGTCGAAATGCCGATCTCAGCCCCGAGTCCGAGTTGCCCCCCATCCGAGAAGCGCGACGAGGCGTTGACCATCACGACGCTGGAGTTAATCTCGCGGAGAAAGCGCTGAGACATCGCATAATCCCGCGTAATGATGGTTTCAGTATGCAGCGAACAGTAACGATTAATATGATCGCGGGCCTCTTCGAAATTATCAACCACCCTGACGGCCAGAATCAGGTCGAGATATTCGGCTGACCAGTCCTCTTCTGTCGCGACAGTCATCTCCGGCACCAGGTGCCGAGAATTCACGCAGCCACGCAGCTCAACCCCAGCCTGCATCATAGCTGCGGCGATCTGCGGCAGAAACACTGGTGCGGCATCGCGGTGCACCAGCAAAGTTTCAAGGGCATTACACACCCCTGGCCGTTGCACTTTTTCATTCAGGCAGATTTTTTCTGCCATCTCGAAATCGGCATTAGCGTCGACATAAGTGTGACAGACCCCTTTGTAGTGCTTGATCACCGGAATCCGTGAGTTTTCACTGACAAAACGGATCAGCCCTTCGCCTCCGCGTGGAATAATCAGATCGATCTGTTCTTCAAGTTTGAGTAATTCAGTGACCGCGCTACGGTCACTGGTGGTAACCACCTGCAGCACGGATTCAGGAAGGCTCATCTCGGCTATCGCCAGCTGCAAGGCCTCACCAATGGCGCGGTTGGAGTGAATCGCCTCGGAGCCGCCACGCAGAATAACCGCGTTGCCACTCTTGAGACAGAGCCCAGCGGCATCGGCAGTCACGTTAGGACGCGACTCATAAATGATTCCGATCACCCCCAGCGGGATCCGCTGACGGCCGACCCGGATGCCATTGGGCCGCAGCCACATGCCGGTCACTTCGCCGACCGGATCAGGCAGGGCGGCAACCTCGCGCAGCCCACCAGCCATCGACGCAATCACCTTATCCGTCAACGCGAGACGATCCAGCATTGCAGGAGCCATCCCTTTATCACGACCAGCTTGAAGATCGAGGAGATTAGCCTGTTGCAGGGTTTTAGCGCTCGCCTCAAGTTGAGCAGCCATCTTCACCAGCAGTTGATTTTTCACCCCAGAAGAGAGGGTTGCGATAACCCGTGAAGCAACACGGGCCCGACTTGCAAGTTCCAGCATCTCAAGTGCAATACTCATGCTTCCATCTCCTCAGAAGTCTCTCCAATCAACACCAGATTATCCCGGTAAACGGCTTCGTCACGATATAAATAACCAAGTATCTGCTCGATTTCGGCACAACGATGTCCCTTGAGCTTCGTCAACTCAACAGCGTTATAGCTGGCAACGCCGATTGCAAAAGGGACGCCACAACGATCACAGATATGCACGGCATCACCGCGTTCGAAGTCACCCTCAACCGCAAGAATACCGGTCGGCAGCAGGCTCTTCCCGCAATCGACAACGGCCCTGACAGCACCCTCATCGAGCAGAATCTTACCCGCAGGCAGCATCGTCAGCGCAATCCAACGCTTGCGCGCGTTCAGTTTTGAAGTCGAGGCCAAAAAGAGGCTGCCAACAGCCTCACCTTCAATGACCCGGTGCAGTATCCCCGGCGTCCCACCGTTGACGATCAGGGTGGGGATTCCGGCCAAAGCCGCTTTCTGAGCAGCCTGCAACTTCGTCTGCATACCACCAGTTCCCAGAGTCCCACGCGATGTACCAGCCATCGCCATCACCTCTGAAGTTATTTTGTCGATCAGCGGCAGAAACTCTGCCCCCTCGTCACTCCCTGGATCACCATCATAAAAACCATCAACATCAGAGAGGATCAACAACAGATCCGCCTCCATCAGACTGGCAACTTGCGCCGAAAGGTTATCGTTATCACCAAAGCGGATTTCCTCGACCACTACGGTATCGTTTTCATTGACGATCGGGGTCACTCCGTACTCCAAAAGCGTATCGAGGGTGTTGTGCGCATTCAGATAGCGCCGCCGGTTCGATAGATCATCGCGGGTCAAAAGCACCTGTGCTGCGACCCGGTTGCGCCGCTGGAAAACCTCTTTGTAAGCCCGCATTATCCGCGGTTGCCCGATAGCCGCCGCAGCTTGCTTTTGTGGAATAGTCTTTGGTCGGCCCTCAATACCAAGAGAATGTCTTCCGGCCGCCACGGCTCCCGAGGTGACCAGGACCACCTCGATCCCGAACTCACAAAGATCACAAATGTCATCAGCCAGTTGAGCAATCATCTGGCCATTCAGGCCCTCAGCCGTCGAGATAACACCACTGCCAATTTTAATGACGACCCGTTTGAGATGCTGTAGAATTTCGGCGCGTGCACTATTCATAGTCAGGAAAGCTTTCACATCAATATCGAATAAAATCCGCTAGAAGCCTAAAAATATTAGCCTTTACAGATTATTGTTGTCAACTTAAGGGGTCGTAGTCTCCCTCTGCGAGATCCGATTCTGGTAAACGTGATTCTTCCAGTCGTGTCGCCGCAACCTGCACCAACGCCTTGACCCCTTCACGAGTGACCGCAGAAATAAAAAAGACTTCATGCCCCCGTGCGATAAAATCGACCCTGAGTTCTTCGGCCTGCTCTTTAACTTCAGGGATATCAATTTTATTAAAGACCACCAACTGCGGTTTACTCGCAAGTTTGGCATCATAGCGTGCAAGCTCACGGTTGATCAGGTCAAAATTTTCGACCGGGTCACCCGTCTGCAACAGACTCAGATCGATCAAATGCAGGAAAAGATCGGTGCGCTCAACGTGCCTCAAAAAGCGGGTACCAAGTCCATGCCCTTCGCTCGCGCCTTCAATCAAGCCTGGAATATCAGCGACAACCATCGTTCGATCACCGAGATCAACCACACCGAGGTTCGGCACCAGAGTGGTAAAGGGGTAGTCAGAGATCTTCGGTTTCGCTGCCGAAATGACCGATATCAGGGTTGACTTGCCAGCATTCGGCAAGCCGATCAAGCCAACATCGGCGAGCAATTTCAGCTCAAGCCGCAACTGTCTGACTTCACCCGGCATTCCTGGCTGAGCGTGTCGCGGCGCACGATTTCGACTGGTCTTGAACCGAGCATTTCCACGACCACCGATCCCCCCCTTGAGAAAGAGGACCTGGTCCCCTGCGGTGGTCAAGTCGAGTAGCTGTTCGCCAGTCTCATCATCGAAGACCAGCGTCCCCTGCGGAACGTTCAGGAAGAGATCACCGCCCCCTCTACCATGCATATCCTTGCCAAGACCGGGCATTCCGTTCTTAGCGCGATGATGTCGCTGATAGCGAAAATCGAGTAGAGTCGTAAGGCTGGGATCGACAACAAAATAAATATCCCCCCCACGCCCGCCGTCGCCACCATCAGGCCCCCCCATTTCAACAAATTTCTCACGCCGAAACGAAACGCAACCGCGGCCACCATCGCCAGAACGAGCTTCGATCAATACCTGGTCAACAAACTTCATGGATTTATTCTCGCAAAGATAAAAATTGTTCAAGCAATCTTGACTGTACGCTTACGCGTTCGAATTTTGTGCACTTTCAACGCGCTTGCAGCGCGTTATATTGTCAGGTCGCTGAAGATAGGAATAGGACCCAAACAAACAAAGCCCGGGGATCGCTTCGCGAGCCCCGGGCCATGTCAATTCTGTTCAGATTGAGATATTTCTCAGGCAGAGTAGACGCTGATGAACTGGCGTCCTTTAGCCTTCTTCTCAAACTTGACCTCACCCTCGATCAGGGCAAACAGGGTGTAATCTTTACCACATCCGACATTGGTGCCTGGGTGGAAAGTGGTACCGCGCTGACGCACAAGAATCGATCCAGCGGTAACTTGCTCACCACCAAATCGCTTGACACCAAGGCGTTGGCCCGCGCTATCGCGACCATTTCTCGAACTACCGGCAGCTTTTTTATGAGCCATGAGTTGCCTCCTTAAGCTTCGATTGACGCGACTTTAAGTCGGGTTATTGGTTGACGGTGGCCGTTTTTCGTACGCTTACCTCCACGCCGCTTGGATTTAAAGACAAGAATTTTCTTATCTTTATCCTGAGCAACGATCTGCGCCTTAACCTTAGCGCCTGGTACGAGAGGTGTTCCGATTTTAACCTCTTCGCCACCGACCATGAGGACGTGCTCGAATTCGACTGTCTCACCGACAGCTCCCTCGAGCAGCTCGACCTTTAAAAGGTCGCCTTCGGAAACTTTGTACTGTTTTCCTCCGGTCTTGATCACCGCATACATGTAAATACCTCGCTCTGTTAGTCTCTAACGACGCCAACACGACGCCGCAGCGGGACAATGTAGCTATGACATCCTATTTTGTCAAGTAAAATAGCTAACGACACTATCCCTATCAGCACCCTCGACTTTTCCAACCCTAGCCGATGGCAATCTCGAATTGCTCGATATGAAACCCGGGACGGGAGTTAATCACAACGCTGCGGCCGGTCTGCTGTTCGAGTTCATCAATCCCGGCGCGCTCCTCGTCAATCAAAAGGCCGGCGATGGCGGGATGAGCCAGCAAAGTTATACGCCCAGCGGGCAGATCTTTGAGTTCACGCTGCAACTCGCGCAGAATTTCATAAATGACCGTCAAGTGCCCCTTGACGTAGCCCTTCCCTTCGCAATAGGTGCAGGGCTCACAAAGGGTACGGCCGATCGATTCGCGCACCCGCTTACGCGTCATCTCGACCAGACCGAGCTCGCTGATTTTGAGAATATTAGTTTTGTTCTTGTCACTCTTCAGCGCCTCTTCAAATGCAGCATGAACCTTTTCGCGATGCGGCTCCTTCTCCATGTCGATGAAATCGACGATGATCAAGCCACCGATATTCCGCAGCCGCAACTGGAACGCGATCTCTTTTAGCGCCTCAAGATTGGTTTTGAGGATGGTATCTTCAAGGTTATGCTTGCCGACATAACGCCCGGTATTTACATCGACCGCGGTCAAGGCTTCGGTCTGCTCGATGATGATCGAACCACCGCTCTTGAGCCAGACCTTCTTCCCCAGCGCGCGGGATATCTCAACCTCAAGACCAAATGCATCGAAGATCGGCTCATCGCCATCATACAGCTCAATACAGTAATTCAGCTTCGGCATGAAGGTGCGGATAAAGCGCACGATCTTGTTATATTCATCCTGAGTATCGACAATAATTCGCCGCACATCTTCGGTCAGGATATCGCGCAGAACCTTACTGGTGACATCAAGGTCAGAGTGGATCAGAGCTGGAGCCTTGCGTTCATCGACACCAGAACTGATGTCCTTCCAGAGTTCGACCAAAAACTCCATATCGGACTTCAAATCCGCCTCACTCTTCCCCTCGGAGACGGTCCGGACAATAAAGCCCGAACCTTCCGGTTTCATCGTCTCGACCAAAAGACGCAAGCGTTCGCGCTCTTCCTCATCGTCTATCCGCCGCGATATGCCGACATGATCAACCGTCGGCATATAGACCAGATGCCGGCCAGGGAGCGAGATATGCGTGGTAATCCGTGCCCCCTTGGTGCTGATCGGCTCTTTCGAGATCTGCACCAGGATCTCCTGGCCCTCCTTGAGAAGATCCTCAATCGGCGGCAACGGCTGCTCGACCGCCTCGGCCTGATCCGTGCCCGAGCTGTCGCCGTCGACATAGCGTGCGACCTCGTTCATCTCATCGAAGACATCGGCGACATAGAGGAAGGCGGCCTTCTCTAACCCGATATCCACAAAAGCCGCCTGCATCCCCGGCAAGACCCGGATGACCCGCCCCTTATAGATATTGCTGACAATCCCCATCTCGCGCTCGCGCTCAATATAGAGCTCGGCGATATGTCCTGCTTCCAGCAACGCCACACGGGTTTCGTGTGAGGTCGTGTTGATCACCAGTTCCCTGGTCATGATTTGCTCCGATCTAAACAAAGTATATTCAAAATAAATATAATTTTTGGGTTCAATATCAAAGGTGCGGCAATGCTCCGGCGTTAACCGGGCACACAGTTGTCATTCGACTCAAGTGTCAGGCCCTGAGAAGAATCGCGGTTTTTCGCACACCAAGCTGCCGCACCGACTCAACGTCGAGCTCAAACAGGTACGCAGCGACCCGCAACGGGCTCCCTTTGACCAGTTTAAGTTCCAGTTCACCAGCCACCAGCTCAATAGCAGCAACATCTCTGCGCAGATCGACCTTCTTCTCCAGCCCTTTTTTGATCTGAACCGCTTCAACCCGTTCACTGATGAGAAAATCGGCGATCTTCTGTTCAAGTTCAATACTGCTCGCGGGCAAGGGGATCCGATAGATACTGGCCGCGACTGAGGCCGAAGGTGAGGGCACGCCCACAGCAGGAACCTCCGCTTCGATAATCGTAAAACCCGCGGGAAGTTGTGCATTCAGGCGACGCGCAACCTCTTCTGCAGCGACAGGCTCGAAGAGTTCAATATCGACCAACTCAGCCTCGCTCTCAACCCCCATCGGGAGGGCCTCAAGATAGGAGACCTTAGGGGTAGGATGAAAGCCTTGAGAGAAACGGACCGGCAATTTGGCGCGGCGTACCGCACGCTGAAACATGGTCAGATATTCCAGATGAGCCACCATCTTCGCTCGACCTCGCTTGGCCAATTTCAGACGGACGCGAAAGCGCAAATCATTGTCGGCGGGAACCTGCGGACCAGCCGAGACCAGCGGTAATTCCTGGGGTTGCTGCAGGCGCATCTTCACGACTTCAAAGTCACAAACCCCGCAAGCGCTGCACTCACCACCCCGACAGTCGGGCGTTGGGGCCAAGGCGAAGGACTTTTGACGCTCCTTGATGAAAAAGCTCTTCGGCAGGCCACAGTCGATATGATCCCAGGGGAGCACCTCCGACTCATCGCGCTCACGCAGATACCAGGCAGGCTCGATCTCAGCGTCGATAAAGGCCTGTTGCCACTTGCCGAAGTTGAAGTGCTCGCGCCAGCCATCAAAGCGGCAACCGGCAGCCAACGCCGCCTCAAGCACCCGGCCCAAGCGTCGGTCACCCCGGGCAAAAACCCCTTCCAGGAAGGAGAGTGAGGCTTCGTGATATTTAAACTTTAACTTTTTCGCACGCAGACCGCCCTTGAGTAATCCCTGCATCCGCAGGATCTCATCAATGCCGAGTTGCGGTTCCCATTGGAAAGGGGTGTGCGGCTTGGGCACAAAGGTCGAGACTGCCACATTAACATCGGCGCCACCCTCAGTTCCGCGCCCGCTCCGTTTGACCCGAGCCGAAAGATCGATAATAGCCTGCAGATCTTCGTCGGTTTCGGTCGGCAACCCCATCATAAAATAGAGCTTGATCACCCTCCAGCCGAGGGTAAAGGCATTGGTCGTGGTCTCAAGCAGATCCTCTTCGGTAATCCCTTTATTGATCAATTGACGCATCCGTTCACTGCCAGCCTCAGGGGCTAGAGTAAAACCGGTTTTACGCACCTTTTTGATCTCTTCCATCAACCCTTCGGTTAAGGAACCAACCCGCAGACTGGGGAAAGAGACCGCCACCCGTTCTTTGGCATATTTGGCCATCAGACCCTTCAACAGCGGCTCGATACAGCTATAATCACCCGTCGAAAGGGAGAGAAGGGAGATCTCCTCATAACCAGAGTTCGAAAGGGCCGCCTCGACCAGTTCGGCAATCTTCTCGGGACTGCGTTCACGCACCGGACGATAGATATATCCGGCCTGGCAAAAGCGACATCCACGAGTGCAACCGCGAGCGATCTCCATCGCAACCCGATTATGTACGGTTTGCATAAAAGGGATGAGCGGAGCCGTCGGGAAGGGGGCCGTTTCGAGATCAGCCATAAAACGGCGGCGGACCTTGGCATAACCTTCCTTCAAGGGCTTGATAGCAGCGACGCGACCATCAGCATGGTAGTCAATATCGAAAAATGAAGGGACATAGACCCCCTCAATAGAGGCCAAGCTGTTCAAAAGTTCTGAACGCGACAAGCCCTCCCGGCGAGCACTACGCACAGACTCAACCAGTTCAACCAGAGCCTCTTCACCATCACCAATCAGGGCGCAATCGAAGAAATCAGCGAGCGGTTCAGGGTTGAAGGCGCAGGGTCCTCCGACCAGGATAAGTGGAGCATCATCGCTTCTGTCGGCGCGGCGTAGCGGCAGGCCAGCCAATTGCATCATACCGATCACATTGGTGTAGCTCAACTCATATTGCAGGGTGAAGCCGATGATATCGAATTCAGCCAGCGGCAGACCCGTCTCCAGTGAAGTGAGTGGTGCGCCATCACGTTCAAGAAGTTCAGCCATATCGGGCCAGGGGGCGTAAACCCGCTCAGCAGCAACGCCTTCGAGATCATTAAGAATACGGTAGAGAATCGGAAAGCCGAGATAACTCATCCCCACTTCGTAAACATCAGGAAAAGCCAAAACCAAACGCAAATCAACCTGCTCTGCGCTCTTGCTCCGGCTACCCAACTCACCGCCTAGATAACGGGAGGGGCGACTGACTTCAGTCAGCCTCTTAAATTCGCTCATACTTGCTCTTTATTAGCCTCAGGAATTTTACTGAAAAGGGGGAAAGCTAACACGTCAAACCTTTGAAAAACAAGGGGAAAATAAATCAGACAAAAAATTCAGACATCCTCGGCACGACCACCCCACAGGCTGTCTTGAGCGAATTGTTCGCGCAAGCGCTCCTCGGGATACTGTTCAAGAAATTCTGTACGTGAGCAATTGAATGAATACTCCTGACAGTAAGAACGCAAAACCCGATAAGCTTCGTTGATGCGGCGAATTTTTTCCGGGTCGAAATCCGCCCCGGAATCAGGATGGTAGCGCCGCACCAATTCACGGTAACGATCCTTGATCTGACGCAAGCTAACACGCTCGGAGACGCTGAATTCTTCAAGGGCAGCGCGCAGTTCCAAGTATTCCATCTTCGATCGTCCTTCCTCTGCCTAGCAACACTTGAGTATAACCAAAACGGCGATGAATTGACAGTTCACCAGTCAAACCTTAGGATAAGCTGCTTCACAGCTGAAATTAGAGTTATAAACTCCTTACACTCGACACAGGGACGTTCATGGCCAGGCAAAAAACCTTCTTCACCTGTCAACAATGCGGCTGTCAAAGTCCGAAATGGCTCGGCAAATGCCCTGATTGCAATCAGTGGAACACCCTGGTCGAAGAACAGAGCCAACCCCAACAGGGTGGGCGCGCGCTCCCCACTCCCGGCAAGCCACAAAAAATGGCGGAGATCACCAGCACTGCCGAAGATCGGGTCAGCTGCGGTATCGCAGAATTCGACCGCACCCTGGGTGGCGGACTGGTCCCCGGTTCATTGATTCTGGTTGGCGGCGACCCAGGTATCGGAAAATCGACTCTGCTCTTGCAGGCCATCGACAAACTGGCTCAAAAAGGAACCGCACTCTATGTGACCGCCGAAGAATCAACCCGCCAGGTCAAACTTCGCGGTGAACGGCTTGGCGCTACGGCTGAGAATCTCTACCTGCTGGCCGAAACCTCTCTGGAGCAGATCCGTAAACGGATCACCGAACTCAAACCCGACTATCTGGTTATCGATTCGATCCAGACTATCTTTACCAACAGCATCGAATCAGCGCCCGGCAGTGTCAGCCAGGTGCGCGAATGTGCCGGTCAACTGATGCTGGTCGCCAAAGGAGAAGGGATTCCAACCTTTCTCGTCGGCCATGTCACCAAGGACGGCTCCATCGCCGGACCGCGAGTGCTGGAACACATGGTCGACACCGTCCTCTACTTTGAAGGGGACCCCGGCCACCCCTATCGAATTCTGCGTGCGGTCAAAAACCGCTTCGGCTCGACCAATGAGATCGGCGTCTTCGAGATGTGCGAAAGTGGCCTGCGCGAAGTCGCCAACCCCTCAGAGCTGTTTCTGTCCGAGCGACCCGAGAAGAACGCCGGGAGTGTCGTTGTGCCCGCCATGGAAGGGACACGCCCGATCCTGATCGAGCTGCAGGCACTGGTTTCGACCAGCAGTTTCGGCACGCCGCAACGCACCGCTATCGGCATCGATCACAAACGGATGGCGCTGCTGATTGCCATCCTCGATAAAAAAGTCGAGTTACAACTGGCCGGGCAGGATATCTTTGTCAATGTCGCCGGCGGGGTACGCCTCGACGAACCGGCTCTCGACCTGGCGACCATCGCGGCCCTGGCCAGCAGCCACCTGAACCGCGCGGTGGAAGCACAGACCGTGATATTTGGTGAAGTTGGTCTGACCGGCGAGGTGCGTGCGGTTTCCCAACCTGAACTGCGGATCAAGGAGGCGGCCCGTCTCGGCTTCAACCGCTGCATCCTGCCCCAAGGGAGCCTGAAGAATATCAAACCGCCCAAGGGGATGACCCTGGTCGGCATCCGCCATGCCAGAGAGCTCCTGGACCTGGTTTTCAACTGATAGACTATATAGTTTAATTACAGGGAGTTGTTCAATGAGTGAAAAACTGACCCATTTTGACGCCGAAGGCAAAGCGATCATGGTCGATGTCGGCGACAAGCAGAGCACCAGTCGTAAGGCTTTGGCCTGTGGTGAAATCCGCATGCAACAGGCCACTCTCAAACGGATCATGGATCGCAACATTGAAAAGGGAGATGTCTTCGGCATTGCCCGTATTGCGGGAATCATGGCCGCCAAACAGACCTCAGGCCTGATTCCGCTCTGCCACCCGCTGGCGCTGACATCGGTCGAGTTGGAATTCAATCCGCTCATCGAGCAAGGCTGTGTTGAAATCTCTGCGACAGCCAAGGTCAACGGCCAGACTGGAGTCGAGATGGAAGCCCTGACCGCAGTCTCGGTCGCAGCCTTGACCATCTACGACATGTGCAAAGCGGTGGATAAATTGATGGTCATCGGTGCGATCCGTCTTGAGCAAAAAAGTGGTGGAAAAAGCGGTGATTTCAGCAGGCCCCAAGATGGCTGAACATGCGATTTTACTTGGCACTAACCGTCGTTTTTGTTAAATTTTACTGATCCGTCTCACGCTAAGGGCCGATTGATGTCGCAGTTTAAAATTCGTAAGAAATTTCTTTTTGCCCTCGGCCTGATCTGCCTGCTGCTAATGACTCTCCTCATGCTGTGTATCGCCCAGCAGGAGAAGACCGGCAAAGTTCTGATTCTAGCGGCGATCATACTCCCGGTACTGGGGCTCTTTATCGAAAGCTGGCGGCGCCGGATCAATATCGATGAAGATTCCGTGGTTGCCTGTCGCCTGTTTCGCACAAAGAGATTCCCCTTTGACGAGATCACTGCGGTCGACACGGTTAAAGTCAGACGTCGGGTCTTTGTCAGCATCAGCACTGAAGCAGATTTCTTGCTCTTTTCAAATAACTATGACCACTTCGACCAGCTGATCGCGCTGCTGGAAGAGCGCCTGCCAGCCACAGTGATCAGTGAGGAAACCAGAGCCCTGACAAAGGAGTTTCCGCTAAAAAGCAACGATCTCTTCTCGATCTGGCTGGCTGTGGTGGTCCTGGTACTGATTATCTATGTCCAACTGGGAGGAGCATTCTAAACCCATTTCGGGTCATGATTGCCAACACTGCTAAACCGGTTTTGCGAGGTATTAATCATGGACAAAAAACAGTTAGCAGAATTTCGTACCCTGCTGAAGGCACAGATGGCCGAATTACTGGAGGATGCGGGCAAGACCGTTTCCGACATGACCGAGGAGAACATCAACTTCCCGGACCCGACCGATCGGGCGAGCCTTGAATCTGATCGTAATTTCGAGCTGCGCATCCGTGATCGTGAGCGCAAGCTGATCAACAAGATCCGCGAAGCACTGGAGCGGATTGATGATGAAACCTTCGGCCAGTGTGAAAGCTGCGAAGAGGAGATCGGCGCCAATCGTTTGCGTGCCCGTCCTGTCACAACTCTGTGTATCGACTGCAAAACCGAACAGGAACGGCAGGAGAGGATCGGCTAAACCTGTGCCCTCCTAGCATGCGACTTTCCCAGGACCGGGGGAAACCCCGGTCGCAGACCAAACGATGACAGCCCATGGAGCAAACATCCCGCCGGATAGCTCAACTGACCCTGTTGTCGCGCCTTGGCCAATCGCTGAACGCGGCGACCGATCTCGCCAGCCTCTGTACAATCATCCCTGCCGTCCTCTTCGAGCACGCCTCAGCAAAAGTGGTAATCCTTCGACCGGTGCTTGATGAAGAGAGCGCGCATAACCCGCAATACCTAAGAACTGATACGACCGATCAGGCCCAATTGGCCTGTCTTCTTCAGCAGGAGAAGCAGATCAGCGAAAAAGTTCTGCGGAGTGGTCGCAGTCACCTGGAAACACCACTCGACAGACAAGGTAAACTCCCCCCCTGTCTCTACTGCATCCCACTCCGTGTTCATGGCCACAATCTTGGCACCCTGAGTTTTATTGGTGGGAGCGGAGAAGGCCGTGCCCCCTACCGTCTTGAGCAACAACAGCTCATGCTGACCTGCAGTTTTCAAATTGCCCAGGCAATAGAACAACAATTGACGACAGAGCGTCTGCGCAGAGTGTCGGCCGCCGATGCCCGCAATCTGCAAGACATCTCGCTCCTCTATCGTATCAGTCAACTTCTGCACAGTACCCGGACGACCGACGACCTGATGCACCTGATCCTTTCGCTACTGGTCCATCCCCAGGGCGGAGCCTTCCAGCGCGCAATGCTCTTTATGGTCAACGAGCGCAGCGACAGCCTGCAGGGAATCCTTGGCGTCACCCGAGAAACAGCAGCTCTCCTCCTGCCCGAGGGGCTCCCCGCCGAAAACCAGCAGCTCCATATCTCCGCCGAATCGATGCTCGCCCAACAACAAACCGAGTTCTCTCGACTGGTGATGCAGCTCCGCCTGCCCCTGGAAGATCCGCACAGCTGCCTGGCCCGGGTGGTGCGGGAACAGCAGGCCATCCTGATTGAACGTCCGCTGCTCTCCAGGGACCAACTACTGCCGCGGCTATCCCTCTGTGATCATGCCTGTATCCCCCTAATAGCGCGCCAACGGGTTCTCTGCGTCCTGGCTGTTGATAACTTTGGTACGGAGGAAAAAATCACAGCTCAACGCCTGAGATTTTTAGAACTTTTTGCGACCCAAGCTGGTATCGCACTCGACAATGTCCAACTCGTTCACCGCATTGAATCGGCCCGCCAAAGCCTGACTGAGACACAAGAACGTCTACTCCAACGTGAAAAAATGGCCACAATCGGGGAGATGTCAGCCTCGGTCGCTCATGAGTTGCGTAATCCGCTTGTCTCGGTCGGTGGCTTTGCCCGCCGTTTGTGTAAAAAACTTCAACCCGACAGCAGAGAATTTGAATACGCCAGTATCATCGCTGAAGAGACCGATAGACTCGAGAAGATGCTCACAAAAATCCTCTCCTTTGCCCGGCAAAATGACCTGAAACCTGCCCCTTTCAGCCTCGACAAGGTGCTCGAACAAGCGCGGCTGATCGAAGGTGAAAAAATGGCAAAATTTAACATCCAACTGATTACAGAAATCGACGATAACCTGCCGCTTCTGATGGGAGACGCCGAGCAGATAGGGCAAGTCATGATCAACTTGATGTCCAATGCCAGACAAGCGATGCCAAAAGGCGGGCGGCTAACGCTACGCATGGCCAAAGCTCACCTGCGCGGAGAGAATGCCGTAAGGATAGAGATCCATGATACCGGAGAAGGAATTCCACCCGAGATGATGCGCAACATTTTCAATCCCTTCTTTACCACCCGTAAAGACGGAACAGGCCTAGGCCTGTCGATCTGCCACCGGATCATTGAACATCATCAGGGCGAACTTAAAGCAGCAAACCACCCAGACGGCGCTGTTTTCAGCATCACCCTGCCACTGCACCTTCAGCGAAGACGGAGAAAGAACGACGATTAACTAGCGCCTACACTGCTTCCATCCACGCCCCGCACGGGGGGGCGACCCAAGTAACCCACCACCCGCACCAGTAAAAAGAGTTTCAATCCACGCCCCCGCACGGGGGGCGACGCCACTTATCTGGCCACTGGTTATAAACGTAGGTGTTTCAATCCACGCCCCCGCACGGGGGGCGACAGAAACTCCCGCATCATGAGATGACAGAATATATGGTTTCAATCCACGCCCCCGCACGGGGGGCGACAACGGTGATATGTATTGGCACCTCGAAGAGTTTGTTTCAATCCACGCCCCCGCACGGGGGGCGACAAAAAGACCGCAGAAAAGCCGAAGCCCGTCGAGAAGTTTCAATCCACGCCCCCGCACGGGGGGCGACCTGACGACAAGTGATGTCAATGTTGTTGGTCATGTTTCAATCCACGCCCCCGCACGGGGGGCGACCAGAGAAATATTATCAACGCTGAATACTGCGAAGTTTCAATCCACGCCCCCGCACGGGGGCGACTTATATCAGCAGTCAGCGGTACATAGGAGAGAGCGTTTCAATCCACGCCCCCGCACGGGGGGCGACGGGCGACTATTGCCGGGTACAGATTAACTGTAAGGCGTTTCAATCCACGCCCCCGCACGGGGGGCGACAAGGGGATTGCGGATATGTGCGTAGATTGTGACGTTTCAATCCACGCCCCCGCACGGGGGGCGACGAAGGTTGAGGCCGTAGACACTCCAAGTAATTTTAGTTTCAATCCACGCCCCCGCACGGGGGGCGACCCTGGGTAGGTCTTAAAGGCGAAGGCATGACAGTCGTTTCAATCCACGCCCCCGCACGGGGGGCGACTTATGCACGGGATGGCATGAGGGCAGTTCTGTCGTTTCAATCCACGCCCCCGCACGGGGGGCGACTCAGGGCGCAGGAAAAGATAGCAGCTTGGGAGAAGTTTCAATCCACGCCCCCGCACGGGGGGCGACACGCCTCGGACGTCCATAGCGCGGGTACATAGCTCGTTTCAA
>Ga0316202_10000408_pt1 | contig 50092 bp, 35 predicted proteins | sample 3monrhotite_MG_FD_204934 | JGI IMG/M metagenome (GOLD analysis project Ga0316202, IMG submission 204934) | Microbial mat bacterial communities from mineral coupon in-situ incubated in ocean water Damariscotta River, Maine, United States -... | ecosystem: Environmental > Aquatic > Marine >...
CGCCCAAACCCCCCAGTTTGGCTGCGGGAATACATTTCCGCTCGGGTGGGCGGGGGGGTCTCGCGCAGCGGGGTGGGTTGGATCTTGGGGTCTCTTTTTATGGGGGGGCTCGCCCGCCCAAACCCCCCAGTTTGGCTGCGGGAATACACTTCCGCTCGGGTGGGCGGGGGGGTCTCGCGCAGCGGGGTGGGTTGGATCTTGGGGGAGGGTCCTCTTAGGGCGCGCGGTCTTCCTTGGGCGTGGGAGAGTCCAGGTGGATTACGGCGGTGGGCGGTTCGAAGAGGACCGTGGCCTCGCCGAGCTGCAGGAGGTCTCCCCCCCTGAGACGGGACGAACGAATCGCCTCCCCGTTGAGGAATAATCCGTGGGTCGAGTTGGCGTCGCGGGCGTACCAAGAGCCGGCCCGCCAATCGACGGTCGCGTGGAAGCGCGAGATCTTGGTGCCCTCGGTGAAGTGAAGGTCGACCGTCCGGCCACGGCCGAGCCCGTAGGGGCGTCCTGGATGGAGGACGAGGCGTTGGCCTTTCGAGGGCCCCGAAGTCACTCGGAGCCGAGCGTAGTCGCGCTTGCTGAGGTCGGAGAAGGCGGGCCTTGGAGCCGTGGACCTGTCTCCGAGCACCTCGCAGAGCGCCCTCAACTGCGCTTCTGCGACCTTGTCCGCGAATCCCGCCGCCGCGCTCATTTGGTTTGGGTCACTTCGGAGGCGGTCGAGCTGGATCATGCGCATCGCTTGGAGCGTGAGTCGGCGGGCTAGGCCCCAGGCCGGGAGGGTTAGCGCCTCTGCGGCCAAGAAGACCCAGCCCACGTCCTTTTCCCCGCCGTGGTGGAGGAGGTGCGTGCGGCCATGGAAGGCCTCTTGATGCCAGGCGGCCAGTCTCGCGCGCGCCTGCTCAAGGGTGCCTGGGGCGGCCGTGCCCTGTGCGACGTCTCGCAAGAGCTCGATCATGGGCTCTAGAGAGCGCGCTTTGGGGCGGCTGCGGACCAGGTGCGCGACGCATTCACAGGACCAGACCCGGATCGCCCGCTGTATTTCGGGCGCCTCGATCAAGCCCAGGAGGCGCTCGGGTTCCTCGATCGGCGGAGTGTAGGGGGGGCGCTCTCGCGCGCTACCGAAAGGAGAGCAGCGGGCGCGGCAAGCCTCCGCAGCCAGGCGGGCGGGGCGATACCCGGAGAGCGCAGCAGCGACGAGGAGGTCGAAGGCCAAGAGTCCGCGCTCGGTCCGTGCGACGAGGTAGGCCACCGCGCTCGCCTCGGTGGGTGCTCTGCGCCACTCCCGCTCGGCGAGGAGGAGGGCGGCGTCTCGGCGGGGAATACCGCCTGGTGAGGGTCCCGCTGGCTCCTCGAGTCCACAGAGGACCTTGGCGAGGAGTTCGTGCTGGAAGGCCTTCGCTTCGTCGGCGAACTTCCCGCCCAAGACCTTGTAGGCACCGGTCTCAGGGTCGGGAGGGCTAACGCGCGACCAAGCGACCTCGGCGGCTCTGGCGGCTCGCAACAGATCGCCCCGCCCGAAACAGGCTTGGACGGCGGTTCCGACCCCTTCACAGTTCTTCTCGTATCGACTCTGGACATGGCTGGCAGCGGACAGGGCTCTCTGCTCCTCACCCTCTGGGACGCCTTGTCCGGCCGCGCGTCGCGCTGTCTCGATCCCGGCCCGGAGAAGGTGATGATCGGGATGTTGGGACTCCCAAGCAGGCAGAGCTTGCTCGGCGAAGGCGCATGCGATCAAGATGCGCTCGCTCTTCTCCAGTTCAGCCCGCGCGGCGCAGGCCTTGAAGGCTGAATGAGTCGAGCCCTCCTGGGCCAGGTCTACACGGAGCCCTGGGACCTCTCCTGGCTCGAGCTGGCGTGCAGGCGGATAGCCCAATGCCGCTGCCCACTGAACTCGAGAACGCTCGAGGGTTCCCTCCCGCAGGCGAGCTTGGATCAAGGCCGCGGCGGCCTCGACGTCCCCCGTCTCGCGATACCGCCGCTCGAGTTCGCGCTGCTCTTGGTCGCTCATTGGCGAACCACGCTCACTCCTCGACCCTGATGGCTAGCCGCGCGTGACACGCTCGGCCTGGGCCCGGTCTTTGGCGGCGCCCTTGGTGTCGCCTGTCCGCTCGCGGAGTGTGGCGCGCTCGAGGAGGAGTTCAGCCAACTTCTCGGGCTCGAGAGAGCTCTCCAGGATCTTGATCCCTTCGTCCATGGAGGACAAAGCACCTAGAAGGTCGCCTGACTTGTCCAGGGCCCGCGCCGCCCGGAGCTCGGTGTGGCCGAGGCGGTTCTTGAGGACCCGAGCGTCGTTCTCGGCGCGACGGACGGCAGAGGACCAGCCCAGACCGCAGGCTGCGGCCAGGAGGAGGCAGGCGCCGGCGAGGGCGTAGGGCAGGAAGGGCTTCTCGCCACTCGCGCGCGCTTTGAAGGCGGGTCCCTCGCCTGGGATCGCGAACACCTCCATCTCGCCGGTGGTGGTTCGAGCGAACACGTCCTCGGTGGCCGGAGGGTCGATTCCCTTGCCGGTCCGCAGCCAGGACTCGAGGTCCCGTCCCAGCTCCTTGGCGGTCTGGTGACGGCGCTCGGGGTCCTTGGCTATGGCGCGGTCCACGATCTTGGCCAGGCCGGGGGGAGCTGCCGGGTGAGCTTGGATGAGCGGGATCGGGTCCTCGTTGACGAGGCGGTGGATCATCTCCTCGTCGTCGGGGTCGCCGTAGGGCAAGAGGCCCTGGGTCAGGCTCTCGTAGAGGACGACGCCCAGCCCGTAGACGTCACAGCGCCGATCGAGGGCCTTCCGTCCGCGGGAAATGTACTCCGGCGCCATGTAGGCCAGGCTGCCGAGGACCTCTCCCTCCGACGTCAGGCTGACGTTGATGGTGTCGCTGACTTTGGCCACGCCAAAGTCCACAATCGACGGCTTGAGCGAGCGGTCGATGACGATGTTGGCAGGCTTGACGTCCCGGTGAATCACGCCCTGCTCATGAGCGTGGTCGAGGCCGCCGGCCACGAGCATCGTGACCCGCACGATCTCCTCGGGGCTGAGGGCGCCTTGGTTCGTGAGGACCTCCATAGAGACCCCGGCCACGAAGTCCATGGCCATGTAGCTCAGGCCCTGGCTCTCCTCGATGGCGAGGGCCTGGACGATGTGCGGATGGCGGAGGCTGGCCACGGCCTGGGCTTCGCGGCGGAAGCGCTCTTGGTCCTCTGGGCTGAGGCCCGCGTCCGGGTGCATGAACTTGAGCGCTACGTTGCGGCGGAGGCGAGGCTCGAAGGCCTTGTAGATGACACCCATTCCGCCGCGCCCGAGCTCACCAAGGATCTCGTAGCGACCGAGGCGCGGGTTGCGTTGGCGGAAGTCGCGCAAGAGATGCTCACCCGCAGCGCCGCTGCAGGAGATGCTGTCCTCGACCACGAGGGAGGCCCCAGGGCGGCTGGGCCGGAGCGCGCGTCCGCAGCGCAGGCACTCGGCGCGGCCCTGGTAGTCGATCCCGTTGTAGCGAGACTGACAGAGGACGCACTCGACGATGGTGATCCGCTGGCGCTGGAGGAGGCGTCGGACAGAGGGGCGCGAGGCGTAGCCGTAGGCCACGAGGAGTTCGCCGAGCCGGCGGAAGTCGCCTTCCTTGTAGCCCTGCCGTTGATAGCGGAGCGCTTCGTCGAGCTCGCTCCCGCGAATCAGGCGGGCCTTGAGCGCCAGCTCTCCTAAGGTCGGCGTCGTCACGAGGGGACCTTCTCCGGTATCCGGAGGCGGCGCGGGCTCAGGCCGAGGGCGGCTCGGGAGCGGCCTTCGGCGAGCGGGTGATCCAGCGGACCGTGCTCTCGACGACGGGGAAGAAGCGGATCTTGTAGAGGATCGGGTTCAGCCAGCCGGTCGTGATGCAGAAATACTTGTCGAAGGGCGCGGTGTGGTGAATGTCGTGGTGGTTGGGCTCGAGGATCAGTCGCCAGCGCTGCAAGAACTTGATCCAGCCGGGGACCTCTTCGAGGTGCGACCACTTGTGGAACTGGTTGGTCATGAAGATCCAGATCATGAACCAGCTCGAAAAGGCCGCCGCTAGGTTGGCCCAGAGCTCAGTGCTCGCCGGGAGGAAATACCAGACCGCGAGCGCCGTCGGAATGCAGACGATGCAGTTGTTCCCGTTGGTCTCGACGAAGTCGTGGTGGGTGATGGCCCGGGGATCGGTGTGGTGCTCGCGGAAGGGACGAATGAAGTTTGGCCCGACCCAGGGCATCTCCTCGTGCCCGAAGGTGTCTCCTACGAAGTGCACGAAGCCCGAGACGAAGTCAGCCCCAAGGTAGGCCACGAAGGCGATGGTGGGGATCGCCCACAAGGCCTGCGCTCGGAAGGGTCCGACGAGGCCTAGATAGACCTCGTAGAAGGTGGCGCTCACGATGACGGCCAAGCCGAAGATCGAGAGGATCTCGACGGCGCGGTGGACGGGTGAGTAACTGTAGGTCCGCTCGCTCACGAGGGGAGCTCCTCTCCAGGGGGGCGGGGAACATAGCACGAGGCCCCCCGCCAGCCTCCGGGGAATTCAGCGGAGGTCTTTCTCTGTAATGGGTTAGGAGCGGCGGGGTCCCGCGAACCGGGGTCGTCTTGGGGGACCGAGGGCGCTCACTCCTCTTGGTCGATCAAGAGATCTAGGAGCTCTTGCGCCGTGGGCGACGCGATCAGCTGTTCCCGGAGCTCGCTGTCATTGAGGACGCGAGCGATCCCAGCCAAGGTCCGGATGTGGGCCTGGAGGAGGTTGGGCGGGACGAGGAGCAGGATCACGAGCCGAACGGGCTGCTCGTCTATGGCCTCGAAGGGCACTCCCTTCCGGTGGATACCGAGGGCGGCCACGACCTCGTCGACGTCAGGGCAGGTCCCGTGGGGGATCGCGACACCGCTTCCCAGGCCTGTGCTCTGGCGCTTCTCGCGAGCAACCACAGCAGCCAAGGCGCGGTCTCGGGCCTCGCTCGTGAGGGAGCCTGTGGTGACGAGGAGGTCGACCAACTCGGCGAGCGCCTCGTCGCGGGTCGTCGCCCGGAGGTTGGGCTCGATCACGTCTTCCGAGAGGAGGTCCATGAGGAGCATGTGTCTCTCCGAGCGAGGTCGCTGAATCGGCGACACCTTAGCGAGCGAGGCGCGAGGACGCCAAACTCAGCGAGAGATCACGAGCCGGAGAGGGCTTCGCGTCCTCCGCGAGCTCGGATCGCAGCCAGGAGCGGCTCTAGGATCCGCTCGGGGGCGCTCCAGTGGCCGAAGGGCGGGTCGGGGTAGTGCCCGTGCCAGTCGCTGCCCCCGGTCACGAGCAAGCCGTCGCGCTCCGCGAGGCGAGCGACTCGGTCGCGGTGGTGGGCGGCGCCGCGAGGGCGGAAGACCTCGATCCCGTCCAGCCCGGCCCGCTGAAGCGGCTTGAGGTGTCGTTTGAGGTCATGCGGCGTCGGGTGCGCCAAGACGGCGACGCCTCCGGCGGCTTGGATCGCGGCGATCCCACGAGCGGCGTCTATGACCTGAGGCTCCGGGACCTTGGCGTCCTTCAGGTAGCGGCGAAAGGCCTTTTGTCGTGTCTTGACGATTCCTCGCCGGACTAGGATCGCGGCCGCGTGGTGCCGTCCGACGTAAGCATCCTCTCCGCGACCGGCCGCGAGGTCGTCGTAGTCGATCTCGATGCGCTCGCGCTCGCGGAGGCCAGCCAGGATCGCGTGCATTCGCTCGCGCTTCCCGGCCCGATTCTCGGCGGCTGCGGCCTGGAGTTCTTCGCCTGCGGGGTCGATCCCGTAGCCGAGGACGTGCACGGAGCCTTGGCCAGGGACCTGAACCGTGAGCTCTATGGCGGGGATCAGTTGCGGCGCGTTGGCGAATTCGCTCGCGGCTTGAGCCGCCTCCGCCAAACCCTGGGTCGTGTCGTGGTCGCTGAGCGCGATGGCCCGATGTCCCTCGCTGGCGGCTCGGCGCACGAGCTCTCGTGGGGTCACGAGGCCGTCGCTGATGAGGGTGTGGAGGTGGAGATCGACGCTCACGAGGGAGGCGTCTCCGGGCGGCTGCTACTCAGGCTGCTACTCGGACTCTGGCTGGGACTTCGCGGGTGGGCCGGCCAGCTCGTTGCGAATGTCCTCCCACTCCACGGCCGAGACCCGCTCACGGAGGTCAGGATCGCTGAGGGCCTCGCGGACCTTGTCGTTCTTGAGGAGCGAGGGCAGGTGCCGCTCCTCCCAGGCCTTGACGACCTCAGGGTCCTTGGCGAGCTCCTTGACCTTCGGGTGCTCGCGGATCGTCTTGAGCCGCGCGTCGTTGACGAAGCGCTCCATTCGGGACTCGCCGTGCTCCTTGTCGTCGATGAGCTTCCCGATCGCTCGCATGTCGTCGAGGCCCTTGACGATTCGGTATTCGGGGATCGTGTTGAGGAAGGTCGTCTCTATGTGTTCCTTGAAGATCTTGGTCGCGTAGCTGTCCTCTATGGACTCGGCAAAGCTCGACTCCCAACCCTTGGCGTGCGCCGCATACACGATCAGGCCGAAGAGGAGATACCCCGTGACGATGCCCTTCAGGAGGCCGAGGCCGCCGCCGAGGATCTTGTCCGACCAGTAAAAGATCCCGCGCTTGGAAGCTATGGGATCGGTCAGGAGGGTCAGGGGTCCCTTGGTCGTGTCGCCGCCTATGGCGTCCGCGACGGACTCTGCGCCCTCTCCTAGGCTGTCGTCGATCCCCTTGCCGCGCATCTTCTTGAGGATCAGGCGGCCCACGACGGCGACCACGAAGAACACCGAGACCCAGATCGCGACCACCGCTGCGACCTCAGCCACCATCAGCGGGAGGCCGGTCGAGCTCTGAAGGGAGAGCCCAGCAGGCTCTCGCGCCATCTTCGCGGCCAGGATGGCGACCACGAGGGCGATCGTCTGCACGACCTCCTTGTAGAAGCCGCGGCGCATGCCGAACACGAGGGAGTAGAAGAGGATTAGGAGGAAGACGGCGTCGGCCATAGAGAGCGATTCTGCACCAGGGAGGGGCGAAGCGGCAAGGGAAGTGATTGTTGCAGTGTCGCTGCTACTTCCAGTTCAGGGTCTTCTTGGCGTCAGCTCGGAGGCTCACGACCTGAGTCGAGAAGGCCTTGGATTCGACCCTGACCACCTGGCTGTAGAGCGCCTTGGCAATGGGGTCCTGGCTGTAGGTGTAGGTGTAGCCGTTGGTAAAGCTGACCCGAACGATCTCGAGGGTCTTGGCCTTTCCTGCCGCGTCGGTGTCCTCGAGCTCCAGCTTTCCTTCGCTCGGCCCCTCCTTGAGGGTGAAGCTCTGGGCGGGTGTCTCGCTCTCGTAGCTCAGGAGGACGCCCTCGTAGGGGGTGCCCTTCTTCCCGACCTTGCTGGTGTAGGCCTTGCCCTGGATCTCGGTCACGTAGACCTCCACCTCGACCTTCTTGCCGCCGGCGAGCTCTAGGGACTCGACGCGCTCGGGCTTGGCCGGCTCGGCGTCCTTGGGTCCCTTGGCTTGCTCGAGGATCTTGACCTCCTTCAGCTCCTGGCCCGGCTTTCCGATCCGAGCGACGAGGACCTTGAGGGTCTTCTTGTCGACGACGAGGGCATAGACGATTCCCTTGCCTGCGTCGCCTGGCAGGCCCCGGAAGCCGCCGAGACCCTGGCTGGATTCGATCTCCCAGGCGTCTTTGGTCTCCCCGACCACCGCTATGAACTCGCGGGTGGTGGTCCCGGCGACGACGGTCTCGCGCTCCATGCGGTAGCCGACCTTCACGTCGTCGCCCAGATAGGCGTAAGCCTGGGCCGAGATCATCTTCGAGATGTCGACGTCCTGTGCAGCGCTGGGCAGGGCGCAGGCGAGGACCAAGAAGAGGAGAGAGAGCGCGCGGATCATTTGATGACTCCAAGAGAGCTGAGTTAGCGCTAAGACCCCCGAGCGGGGGAGGGGATTCACGTCGAGGATCAGCCTGCGCCCTGGAGGGCGGCGAGGAGGACGCAGCAGCAGATCAAGAGCAGGAACACAGCCCCTGCGACCATCAGCGCCTTCTGAATGACGTCCGAGGTCGACATTTGGGGTGGCGGAGCCTGTTGGTAGTGCTGAGGCGGAGGGCTGGCCATGAAGGTCGTCCCTCCAGCTCCCCCCTGGAGCGAGGCTAGGACGCCGTCGACGGCCTGCAGGAGGCTCCCTGCGTCTTGAAAGCGATCCTCGCGCTCCTTGGCCATGGCGCGCTGGATCAGGGCCACGGTCTGGGGGTGGAGGTCCTCGCGGATGACCTCGAGCCGGGGTGGCTGCTTGTTGAGGAGATTGCTCACGACGACGAAGGCTGAGGACCCGATGAAGGGAGGCTTGCCGGCTAGGAGGCCGAAGAGCGAGGCCCCCAGGGAGTAGATGTCAGTCCGAATGTCGAGGTCCTGCTCGGCGCGGGCCTGCTCGGGAGCCATGAAGGCAGGTGTCCCGACGATGGTTCCCGTGACGGTCATTCGGTCGTCACCGGCTTGGGTCCGCGCCAAGCCTAGGTCCGCCAGCTTGGCTTGCCCGTCGGCGGTCACGAAGATGTTGGCGGGCTTGAGGTCGCGGTGAACCAGGCCAGCGCGCTCGATGGCGACCAGGCCCCGCGCGCAGTCGCGCATGATCTCGAGGGCTAGGGGCTCGGGGAGGCGGCCCCCGTGACGCTCGGCGAGGGCCTCGGCGTCGCCGCCAGGGAGATACTCGAGCGCCATGTAGTGCTCTGGATCCTCAGGGCCGGCCACGGCGTGGACTGTGATCACGTTGGGGTGGTTGACCGCGGCGCCGGCGCGAGCCTCGCGGAGGAAGCGATCGGCGGCCTCCCTATCTGCGCGGAGGGCGGGAGCCAAGACCTTGAGGGCCACGATCCGGCCCAAGTTCGGATCGCGGGCCTTGTAGACCGCGCCCATGCCTCCTTGGCCGAGCTTCTCCAGGACCTCGAAGGGCCCCAGGCGAGCCGGTATGTCCTCCAACCCGCTCGCGCCCGAAGAGGGCGCGGTCTGTGAGCTGGCGACGCCCGGGGGCGGGAAGGGGGTCGTGAGGTCAGCGCTCGCGGGGGGCGGGAGGTCGACGGTGGCTGCGCCCGCTCGGGCGGGCGAGACCGGGGGCGGCGTCGAGGTCGGGAAGGGGGGAGGCGGCGGGGGGCTGGGTCGCTGTGCAGGCGCGTGACTCGGGAGCGCGGAGATCGTCTCGCTCGACTCGGCGCGGCTCAGCTCGGCCTCGAGGGAGGCGGTGCGCTCGGGACCGAGGAAGAGGGGTCCTCTGATGACCTCCGAGACCCTACCTTGGACGCGAGCGGCCTCGACGCGGGCGGCCTGGGCCTGGTCAGGGCTCAGGAGCCCGCGCTGCAGCGCGGCGTTGAGGAGGTAGGAGTCGCGATCGCTGTTCACTAGAGGGGGTCGCGGCCCTTGAGGTGATCGAGGGCGAGGTTCATGACCTTCCCTATGTGCAGGGCAAGTCCATAGTGGCCGCAGTCGAACCAGATCAGGCGAGGGCCGCCGAGGGCGCGCTGCAGTCGCAGGGTGGACTCGGTCGGGACGAGCTCGTCGCGCTTGGCGTTGAGCATCAGGACGTCGCTGGGGTGGACTCGCTCGGCGAAGGTCAGGGGGTCGACGGGGTGCAAGATCTTGGGGAGCTGAGCCAGGTCGAGCTTGGTGTGAGAGAGGAGCTCCTTGGCCTCGGGCATGTTCAGGAACATGTCGGCCAGGCCGCCGCCAGCCATCACGAGCACTGTCCGGCGAAGACGAGGGTCGACGCCCCGAGCGACGGCGGTCACGAAGGCGCCCAAGCTGACGCCGACGGCGCCCACCCGCGAGGGGTCGACCTCAGGCCGGCTGCGGAGGAAGTCCGCGGCTCGGATCACGTCCAACACGGCTTGCTGGAAGGTCTTGAAAGCGAGCTCGGGCTTCTGGCTCTGCAGGAAGCCCTGCTTGGTCCCCTTGATCTGGCGGGGTCCGTAGTTGGGCATGTAGATGAACACCGCCGCGACGCCGTTGGTCGCGAAGTGCTTGGCCAGGATCTTCTCGGCCTCGACGCTCCCGCCCAGGTGGTGGACGACCACCGCGGCCGGGGCCTTGGCCTTGAGCCCGCGCGGCTGATAGTAGGTCCCGTGGATCTCGGGCCACTGGGTCTTGACGGCCGAGGAGAAGTGCACGTCACGCTGAATCGTCTTCTTGGCGACGATGGGGGCGCCGAGCACGATGGAGAACTCCTCGGCGGCGACCCGGTAGTTCTCGAGGCTCTTCTTGGGCCCAAGGTGAGGTCGAATCGGGAGCTGAGGGCTGGAGCCCGTGGCCCTGAGTTCACCCGCCGCCAGCTTCTGGCTCGAGTCGTCGGCGGCAGCGAAGGGGGCGCTCGCCAAAGCGAGGGCCAGCATGAGGTAGAGGGCGCGCATCAGGCCTCCAAGGCGGGCATGCTATCAGGTGGTAGCAATTGGCAGGGCCGGCTCAGGCTCTGCTAAGAGGCTAGAGCAGGCTGCGCAGCCAGGCCGGCGCACGCCGCGGCGCCCTTCGCTCGACGACTTGGGCTGCTCGGAGGAGGAGGCTCTCCTCCCAGGGCCGCGCCATGAGCTGGAAGCCAATAGGGAGCCCGGCCGTGTCATAGCCGGCAGGCACGCTCAGGGCCGGGTAGCCGGTCAGGTTGGCCGGGAACGCGAAGCGCATCAGCTTGCCCACGGTCGTGAGGTCGCTGACGCCCGCGGGGAGGCTGCTCTCGGGGATCGGGGGCGCGGTCCGGCCGGTGGTCGGCGTCGCCAGGAGGTCCACGCTCTGGAACAGGCGCTCGCAGTGAGCAGTGAATCGCGTTCGAGCGCGCTGCGCCCGCACGTAGTCGCGCCCGGTGAGGCGACGCGTGAGGGCCAAGGTGACTCGAACGTCGAGGCCGAAGTCCTTGCGGTGGCGCTCGTAGCCCGCCTCCATGCTGGCGTTCATTTCGCTCGTGATCGTGATCGCGTGCGCGACGCGAGCCAGCTCGAGGTCCGGGAGCTCGACCTCGACGAGGGAGGCGCCCGCGGCCTGGAGCCAGTCCAAGGCGGCCCGGCAGGCCCTGACCTGGTCTGGCTCGGCGTCTTCGAACCAGGGGCGATAGATGCCCAGACGGACTCCGCTCAGGTCGAGGTCGTCTAGGCGCTCGAGGTCAGGGGCCGGCTGATCCTGGCTGGCCGGGTCCTGGGGATCGGGGCCGGCTATGGCGGCATAGGTCAGCGCCACGTCTGCGACCGATGCCGCCAGGGGACCTACGTGGGCCACACTCCAGCAGAGCGGGAACGCGCCGTGCTCGCTGATTCGCCCAAAGGTCGCCTTGAGACCGACGACCCCACAGATCCCAGCGGGGATTCGGACTGATCCGCCGCCGTCAGCGCCGATCGCTATGGGGCAGAGGCCAGAGGCCACGATCGCTCCGGAGCCGCTCGAGGAGCCGCCGGTGTGGCGCCCGAGGTCGTACGGATTGCGGACCGTCCCGTGGTGGGGGTTGTGACCGGTGCAGCCGATTCCGATCTCGTGCATGTTGGCCTTGCCGACCAGGAGCGCACCTGCCGCGCGGAGTCGCGCGGTGACCGTCGCCTCGGAGCCAGCCGCTCCGCTGGCCAAGAACTTGGTGCCGACGGTCGTGGGATAGCCGAGCTGATCCAGCTCGTCCTTGATCGCGATCGGGATCCCGTCCAGAGGGCCTAGGGTCTCGCCCGCGGCCCAGCGCGCGTCGGAGGACGCCGCCTGGGCCCGGAGGTCCGCGGCGTCTTGAGCGCTCAGAGTGCGCAGGGGTGGATCGTGAGCCTCGCTCTCGGCGTAGGCGCTCAGGAAGCGCTCGGCGACCTGGCTGGGGGTCGTGGTCCCAGCGGCGTAGGCCGCGCGAAACGCTGCGCTCGTCGGCCAAGGGAGGTCCTCTGGGGACGAGAGCGCAGCAGGCTGGGCGAGGTCGAGGGGCTCGGCTGACTCCTGGGCGCCAGTTCCCGGTCGCGGGAGGGAGGGGCGAACGCTGGGGGGCTCTTCGAGCTCGACGGCGCGAAAGTCCACGATCCCCGCGTCCTTGAGGAGCTGGTGCGCGATCACCCCTCGGGCTGGCGAGCGCTCGAGGGCCCAGGTGAAGGCCCGGAGCGGAGCTCCTGAGACGAGGGGAGCCTTGAGGGCGCGGAGGTCGTAGGGGATGACTGGGCTGCTCACTGGGCTCCGCTCTTGGCTCGGGTTCGGATCCGAGCGTAGATACGCAGGACCAAGAGGAGACTCGCGACGACGAGGGCGGCGACCCAGTGGGCGTCGGCTTGGGCCCGCAGCGTGGGGAGGAGCTCGGGTCCGCCGAGGTGGCGTTCGGGGCCGAGGACTCCCGCTCGAAGTCCTGCATCCAGGGCCAAGATCAGGAGGGGGAGGGCGAGGACGAAGGTCAGGAGGTCAGCGAGCTTGGACGGGCCGGCCAGGGCTTCGCCCGCGCGCCGGATGGGCTTGAAACCAAACAAGGGCGTCAGGGGGCTCTGGCCGTTGAGGGGAGCCTCGGAGAGACCTTCGAAGAGGGCCAAGGCTGCTTCGGCGCTCTCGGGGCGCTCATCTGGGCTCTTGGCCATCAACCTCTGGACGATCCCCGTCAGGGGACCCGCGGTGGGGTTCCTCGCGGCCGGGTCAGGGACCGGCGCGTCGGCGTGCTGCTTCAAGACCGCCAGGCTGCTCCGGCCTTCGTAGGGCGGGGAGCCGGTCACGAGCTGATAGAGCATGGCCCCGGCGGCGTAGAGGTCGGCTCGGTGGTCGACGCCCTCGCCTTTGAACTGCTCGGGGCTCATGTAGTCGGCGGTCCCCAGGATCGTCCCGGCTTGGGTGATCTTGCGATGATCGCGGTGCCTGGCCAGGCTGAAGTCGGCCAGCTTGGGCCGTCCCCGGTCATCGAGCAGGACATTGTCTGGCTTGAGGTCGCGGTGCACGACGCCGGCGCGGTGGACCGCGCCGAGCCCCTGTAGGACCCGTCGCATGACCCCGACGGCTTGAGCTACGCTCAGAGGTCCGCGCGAGTCGACGTAGGCTTGGAGCGGCCCGCCCTCCATGTGCTCGAGGGCCACGTAGATGAAGCGCTCGTTCTCGCCTGCGGTGAAGCAGCGGACCACGTAGGGGTGGTCGAGGTCCATCAGGATCTGCGCTTCGCGGCGAAAGCGCTCCATGGAGTCGGCGCTGATCTTGGTCTGGTGGGCGACCTTGATCGCGGCGCGCTTGCCGAGTCGGGTCGCGCCGTAGACCGCCCCCATGGCTCCCTCACCGATCACCTTCGTGATCTGCCATTCGTCGACCATGGTTCCGACTAGGGAGGAGGAGGGCTCGTGCACGGGGACGATCCTAAGGCGTGTGTTGGAGCCGCGCCCCCGAGAGGGTGCGACCCACAGTCGTCCCAGAGGGCGCCTGAAGCGAGACGCTTTCCCAAGATTCGTTGAGACGGGTTCAACGCTTCCAAAGCCAAAGGAGTTAGGTCGAGTGGTCACCCGGTTGCAAAGAGAAAGAAAACAAAACGCACCGGAGTCCACATGACCGCCCGCGCCCTCACCGGAGCCCTCTTGGCTCTCGTTCTGACCAGCTACGCCCACGCCCAAGACCCTCAGTTCCGCGGCCCCGAGATCTACGACGGGGCCTGGGAGACTCAAAACGACTGGAACGACCCCGCTCAAGGGGACGTCTCCAAGGGCTCCTATGCCTACGCCTATCAGGCCTGGGCCGAGGCGCGCGCGAACCAGCACACCGAAGAGCGGACCAAGCTCGACTGCGCCGACCTCTCGATAGCGCTCCTCTGCGAATACGCGGCGATCAACAAGCTCCCCGTGAGTTGGCGGGCCTACTATCCGCCCGAGCGTCGCTTCGTGACTTTCACCAACAGCGGCAAGCAGTTCAAGGACCCCGAGGCCTTTCGCCTCTGGTCACAGCACTTCCTCGGCGCCATGAACCTGGCCGACAACACCTACGCGGTGACCTACGACGACTGGGCCGGCGGTGACATGGTCCTCATGGACTGGAACCAGACCGAGGAGTCGCCCAACTTTGGCGACGACCGCGAGGTCTGGCACACCTACCTGATCGGCAAGCCCGACGAGGTCATCTACTACGGGAACATCAGCAGCGGCAACGCCCTCGCGGTGACCCGCGTCACGAGCGGGAGCCGGATGGACATGGTCCGGACCCACGGCGATCGCTACGGCCACAGCCCGCGCCGCTTCAGCCAGTTCCGCGGCAAGGTCTGGGGCCCCTCGAGCGAGGAGGCCGAGGTGATCCGCGTGTTCCGCAACCTCAACCTCCGCGCCGGTCCCGGGACCGAGCACGCCAAGGTCGGCCAGGCCGCCAAGGGCCAGAAGCTCCAGGTCATTGGGCGCGAGGGAATCTGGGTCAAGCTCGCCACGGCCGAGGGCCGGACGGTCTGGGCCCACGGTCGCTACCTCCGCGTTCGTCGCGTCGAGACGCCCGTCGAGCCGAGCGCTGGAATCGCCGACGCCCTGACCGGCGCCACGCCCGTCCTCCCGACCCCCGCCGTCGCTGCGGTCGTCGAGGAGGAGTAGCCTCTCGGAAGATGCCGAGCCTCCAACCAGCGAGTTCAGCGTGTCGCGGCCGAGCCCCTAGGGGTCGGCCGCGCTCGTCGTGTGGGAGGGGCGTGGGATCGCGCTCCTCACCGGGGCTAGGCACTCCAGCGCCTCCTCGCGACCGGAGGCCCTCGTGAGCCGCGCTCGCGCCACGCTGCGAGACGCGCTGCCCAGCGACGACGCGGCGCTCTGCGAGCTCTTCGCTCGGGTCACGATGGACGGGGACCTGCGCCTGGCGGTCGAGCGGGACCCGAGCTTCTTTGGGCTCTACGCGATGCAGCGGATCCTCGACCAGCAGGTCCAGGTCGGGGAGCTGGAGGGCAAGCTGGCTGGAGTGGCCACGATGCTGGCGCGGGAGGCCTGGCTGGAGGGCGCCCAGACGCCCGTGACCTACCTCGGGGACCTCCGTCTGGAGGCCTCGCTCCGGGGAGGCTTCTTCCTCCTCAATCACTTCGCCCAGGGCTTTACGAAGTTCCTGGAGCGGACCGGGAGCGAGGTCGGGCTGACGGCGATCATCGCGAGCAACGAGGCTGCGATCAAGACCCTGACCAAGCGCTCTCGTCGCTTCCCGACGAAGCCGATTTACCGGCCCTGGCGAAAGTTCGAGATCACCAACCTCCACTTCACGATCCCGCGGCGTCCCCGCCTGGGGCCCTTCGAGGTCCGCGCGGCGAGGGCCGAGGACATCCCGGCTCTGGCAGCGCTCATGAGGAGCGAGTGGTCGCAGCAGCCCTTCGGCTACGTGATGGACGAGGAGCGCCTCCGCGAGCGCCTCGCGCGCTGGCCGGGCCTGCGGATCGAGGACTTCCTCTGCGCCTTCCGCGGGGCCGAGCTCGTGGGCTGCGTGGCGCTCTGGAACGCCAAGGCGGTCAAGCGCTTTCGCGTCGAGGCCTATCGCGGGTCCATGGTCTGGATCAAGCGCGCCTTCAACCTAGGCGCGTTCTTGTTTCGCTATCCGGCCCTGCCCAAGCCCGGCCAGGTCTTCCCCTACGCCTACCTGACCCACACCGCGGTCAAGGGGGAGGACCCCCTCGTGTTCCAGGCGCTCCTCGACACGGCCTACGAGCGCTATCGCAAGAGCGGGCTCTGCTTCCTCTGCCTCTGCGTATTCGAGGACGACCCCTACGCGCCAGCGCTGGAGCGCTATCGGACGACGCCCCTCCCGGCCCAGCTCTTCTTGGTCAGCCCGCCCGGCGGGCCCTGGGCTGAGCGTGAGCTGCCCGAAGGGCGGCCGGGCTTCGAGATGGCGCTCGTGTAGCGTAGGTTTCCGCTCCTCGAGGGGGCTTGAATGAGCGCACTGACACCGGTTGGAATCGATCTCCAGGACTCCCAGGATCGGATCAAAGTGTCCTGGAGTGACGGAACGGACACGGTCGTGCCCTATCGGGAGCTGCGTCTCAAGTGCCGCTGCGCGGTGTGCGTGGACGAGATGACTGGCAAGCCGCTCCTGGACCCGGCCACGGTCCCCCTCGGGATCGGCGTCGCCAGCTGCGACGAGGTCGGCCTCTATGGGATCCAGATCTCCTGGACCGACGGGCACTCGACGGGGATCTACACCTGGGCCCGAATCAAGGAGATTGGCGATGCCTGAGGTTCGGCTCGAGCGAGGTGGAGCGCTAGCGACCCTGGTCATAGACGCCCCTGAGCGGGGGAACTCCCTCGACGCCGACCTCCTGTCTCAGCTCGAGGCGCACCTCACGACTCTGGCCGCTGAGGTCGAGGTCGAGGGCTGCGAGCTCCGTGCCGTCGTCCTGCGGGGCGCGGGGCCGCGCGGGTTCTCGACGGGTTACCACCTCCCCTCGCTCCTGGCAGAGCTCGAGGTCGGCCCGAGCGTGAGTGACTTTCGGGATCACCCCCTCGAGCGCGCCCTGCGCGCGCTCGAGGAGCTGCCGCTCCCGAGCGTGGCGGTGATTCAGGGCAACGCCTACGGCGCGGGCTGTGAGCTGGCCTTGGCCTGCGACCTCCGGATCGCCTCCGAGCGGGCCAAGCTCTGCATGCCTCCGGCCAAGCTGGGGGTCCTCTACAGCGCGACGGGCATGCGTCGTCTCCTGGAGCTGGTCGGACCGGCGATCACCCGCGAGCTCCTGTTCACGGCCTGCGTCGTCGATTCCGAGCGCGCGCTCTCGCTGGGGCTCTTGAATCGGGTCGTGCCCCACGAGGCTCTCGAGGCCGAGGTCGGCGCGGTCTGCGCTCAGATCTCGGCCAACAGCGCGCTCTCGATTCGTCACACGAAGACGATCCTGCGGAGATTCCTCGCTGCGCAAAACCTCGAGGCGGCGGAGCTGAGCGAGATCGCGCGCCTGCGCCAGGAGTGCTTCGACTCGGAGGACTTCGCCGCGCGGACGGCCGCTTGGCGCCAGGCCTAACGCTGCCGGAGTCCTGCAACTCGCAGGGACAGACCCTAGTCCTGGCGGTGCCTCCCGGCCGCGATCTCCGCCACCAGCTGATGACGGGCCGCGAGCGCCCGCCGCTCCTCGGGCTGGCGCTCGATGTACTCCAGGCGTCGCCAGAGCCCCTCGGCGTTGGCGATCTGAATCGCCAAACCCGGGCGGGCGTTTGCCTCCAGGACCATGGGTCCAGTCTGCGCGTCCACGACGTAGTCGGCGCCGACGTAGCCCATCTCCATGGCGTCCGCGAGGCGCATCGACGACGCCAGGATCTCGTCCCAAAAGGGGACCTGGAACCCGGCTATGGGGACCTCGGTGTCGGGGTGGTGCGTGATCACTTGGCTGAACCAGACCCCGCCGGTGGTCTGCCCTGTGGCGAGGTCGATCCCCGCCGCGATGGCGCCTTGGTGGAGGTTGGCCCGGCCTCGCGAGATCACGGTCGGGAGGCGAATCATGGCCATGGCCGGGACGCCGCGATAGAGCACGACGCGGACGTCAGGCGTTCCGTCTACCGAGATCCGCTCGAAGGCGGGGTGACACACCAGGCGCTGCTCCACGAGTGCCGAGTCGGGGCGGCCCGCCAGGGAATAGAGCCCGGAGAGGAGCGTCGAGACGTGGTATCTGAGCTCCGAGAGCGTCGTCTCGCGACCTCCTGGGGAGGTGAACACGGATCCGTCGTGGGAGGCCACGACCGCGATCCCGCGCCCCCCAGCTCCGCGCGAAGGCTTGACGACGAAGGAGGGGTGGGGCGCGAGGATCTCGTCGATCCGGCGCACGTCTCCGTGACGCTCGAGGATCGCGTAGGTCTCGGGGACAGGGATTCCGGCCTCGCGACAGATCTCCTTGGTCAAGCGCTTGTCGTCGACCCGGGGATAGTTGGCGCGAGGGTTGAAGCGCAGCACGCAGCGGGAGTTGCGCCGGTTGATCCCCAACACGCCGAAGGCTTCGAGCTCGCGGACGGTCACGAAGCGCTTGAGGCGGTCGAGCACTACTCGCCCTCCCGAGGCTCGTCGGAGCCAGCAGGCTCAGCGGGCTCCTCGGCTGAAGGGAGGGCCGCGTCCCCTTGGGGAGCGTCGGCCTCGCTCGGTGAGGGAGAGGTCTCGCTCAGGGCTTGCTCGCCCACAGGGGCAGGCCCTCCGCCCTCGGCAGCTTCTGCCGCGGGCTCGGCCGGCTCCCCTGTCGCGCCGGCCGGAGTCGCCTGGGTCTCTGCTGGGGCAGGGCGCCGTACGAGGTCGTGGAAGCGCCAGAGCTCGGTGAGGCGATAGCCGGCGTAGCGCCCGATCATGATCAGGGCCGCCATCGTGAACAGGTGCAGCTCGGGATAGCGCAGCACGAGGCGTCCCAGCGCGACGTGGCTCAGGACGCCGTAGCAGCAGAACGCCACGAGGGTCGTCCCGGCGCTGAGTTTGAACACATAGCCCAAGGAGTCTTCTTCGCCCGTGATGTAGATCTGCTCCACGAGGCCCGTCAGGATCACGAGGGGGAGGATCACCGCCTGGGGGTTGGGGGCGGTCGAGTAGAACTCGACCGCGCTGATCCCCAGGACCAGAGAGGTCACGATCACGGTCAAGACCACGCCCAGGCGCGCGACCATTAAGAGCTTGAGCGAGTCGAGGACGTGTCGGATCGCCAGGCCGCCGCCGAGGATGATCACCAGGACCAAGAGTCCACTCGTGACGTCGGAGTAGACGAAGGCCAGGGCGAGGAGGACCGGGGCGAAGGTCCCGAAGGTCCGCAGGCCGATCAGGTTGCGGAACACGCCAATGATCACGGCTCCGAAGGGGAGCAGGAGGAGCGTCGCGAGCAAGCGCTGCAGCGGTAGCGGAAGCCGAGACAGGTCCAAGATCTCGGTCCAGTGGGCTTGGTCGGGGGCTAGGAGTCCGGGCGGGGCCCGACCGCGTTGGACCTCGAACAAGGCGCTGACCGTGTCGCCCTTGCTGGCCTCAACGATCTTGCTCCCTCCGCGGCGGAGGATCACGCGCGTCGGCGGGAGGGTCCCCGAGAAGCCCGCACTGGGGTCGTAGGGAGTCCAGGTCTCACGCAGCAAGACCTCGACCCAGACCTGGGCCTTGGCTCTCGGGGTCGCCTCGAGGTCGAGGCCTACGACGAGGCGAGCCGGGATCTGGGCGACGCGACAGAGCGCGACCATGGTTCGGGCCCGCCCGAGGGGGCTGGCGCTTTGACGCGCGAGGACCTTGGGGACTGTCTCGAGGCTGCCTCGCTTGAGGCGATCTCGACAGAAGGCGAAGACCTTGGCGGTCAGCTCCTCAGGGGTCGAGTCCTCGCTCGAGAGCGAGTCGAGGGTCGCCTTGAGGCTCTCGGGGGCGAGGCTGATGGTGGGGCTGCTGGTGAGGTAGCGCTGGCGCTCCTCCGGCGTCAGGCGGCGCGTCTTGGCCGCATCTCGCCACGCCGCTTGCGGCCGGACGTGGACGTCGATCTCGGCCCGGACGGAGAAGTTGCCCGAGTGACCTACGCGGCACTCGAGCTGGCGGTCGAAGCCCGAGGCGCGCCTCGGCATGGTTCCTTGGAGGCGAGGGTGATCGATGTTGAGGCCGATCACGCGGTTGCGGTCTAGGTCGTCGGGGAGGCTGACGCGGAGGCGAGCCCCGTCGTCGTTGGCCTGAAGCTGGAGCTGGTAGCGGAGGCGCCAGACCTCGTCTCCCCGGGCTACCTTGCGCCGGTCGCGGACCTCGGAGCGGACGCCTACGGTCAGGACGCCGCCGATCACGAGGAACACGATCAGCGCCACGCTGAGTCGCTGCTCCTTCATAGCGGGCCCCCTTGGCCTTGGTCGCTGTGCTGGGAAGGGGCTGGAAGCTTCGCCAGGTCGGGGCGAGTCGAAGAGGCAGATCGCTCGGCTCCGCGACAGGGCGAGGACCCTGGCCTCCGCCTGGGGACGGGCGGGCTCGTCAAGGGTCTCGTGAGGCCAGCCGGGTGGGTCATCGCGCGCTTTCGAAGAGAGCCGAATCGGAGCAGCATAGCCAGCCCCGAGGTCGCAGTCCTTCTTTGTTCGAGGTTGGATCCTGGGGCGAGTTGACCGTCGCGCTCCCTTTGGATCCGGGCTAGCCTTCTCGCCGCAGCTGGAGCCCATGAAACGAATCCGCGTTCTCTTCCTCGCGCTTGTCGTGTTGATCCTGAGCCTCTTGGGGGCGGCGACCTCCCAGGCTCAGGAGGGCGACCCCTCGGTCACGACGGCCGAGATCAACTCGCGGGTGTTGATCCTCAACGCCCGGACGGACCTCGATGAGGCCGTGCGTAAGCGGGCTGGCGACCTCTACTCGCAAGCCCTGAGCGCCCTCTCGCACGAGGGTGACTTTCAGGCCCGGGCGCAGCGCGCGACTCAACGCCTGGAGACTGCGCCGCGTGAGCTCGAGGAGGCCAAGGCCAAGCTCGCGGCCCTCGAGCGACCGACTCTCCCAACCGCGGCAGGCGAGAGCCTGAGCGAGGTCGAGGCAGGCCTGGCCGCCGCGCGCCGGGCGGCGACTGACGCGCGCGCTCGCGCCGAGACCCTGCGGCGGGAGATCGAACAGCGCAGCGAGCGGCGCCGGACACTCCTCGAGCGTCAAAGCACGATCCGGACCCTGATCCAGAACCTCGGCCCTCAAGCGAACGCGACGACGGCGAGCACCCAGCCGGCCCTCGCCGAGCAGTACCTGGCGCGGGCGCAGCTCGTGGCTGCTCGCGCCGAGGCGGCAGCGGTGGACCACGAGTTCGCGGCGGATGCTGCGCGGGGGGACCTCGTGGCTGCCCAGAGCGTGCTCGCGACTCGCGAGCTCGCTCACGCGGAGGATGTCGTCAAGGCCTGGGAGGAACTCGTCGCCAAGCGACGGCGCGAGCAGGCCGCCGAGCAGGTCAAGCAGGCCCGCCTCCTCCAGGAGGCTGCGCGGAGTTCGCCGCAGCTGAGCGCGGTCGCTGACGAGACCGCCAAGCTGACCGAACGGCGCCTAGGGAAGGAGGGCCTCAACGCCCGTCGCTTCGCCATGGAGACGGCCCTCAAGGCTCACCAAGTTCGCCTGCGACAGCTCAGGGCTGGCTTCGGCCGGCTTCGCCGGCGGGTCGAGGCTGGAGTCCCGAGCCAGACCCTCGGCGTCTTGCTGCGGCGCCAGCTCGAGGCTCTCCCCTCACCTCGCGACCTCCGCGAAGAGCGGGCGGCCCTCGCGGGTCCCCTGGCCCGGCTGCAGTCCGACCTCGTCGAACTCGAAGAGCGGCGCGAGGTCGTCGGCGACACGGAGCGGATCTTGGCCCAGCTGGCGCCCCCCGCTGAAGGGCGGGCCGCCTTCGAGGAGGTCGCCCGCGACGCCCTGGAGAAGCGGCGAGAGGTCCTAGCCGCCCTCGTCAGCGAGCACCAGAGATACCTCGATGTCGTCTTGGAGCTCGACCAAGTCATCCACAGCTTGACCCAGGCCGAAGCGGAGCTTCGGACCTACGCCGAAGAGCGAATCCTCTGGATCCCGAGCGTCCAAGACTCCCTCGTTCCGAGGGGAGCGGACTTCAGAGCGGGGTTAGCTTGGCTCTTCGACCTCCGAGCCCTGCGCACCGAGACGAGCGCCCAGCCCAGGCCCTCTCCCGGGAAGCTGGCCTTGCTCGTAGCCTTGGCGCTGGCCTTCGCGCTCAGCCTGATTGGGTCTCGCCGCGGCGCGCCCATCGAGGCGGAGCGCGGCCTCAACGCGTCCGCGTGGAAGGCAGCCCTGCGCCGGATCTCTCCAGTCTTGATCCTCTGCGGCTTGGCCCTGGCGCTCGGAACGCTGGCGGGGAGCGGGCCTCACGCTCGCGCTCTCGGCGCGATGCTTCGGACCCTCTCGCTCTACGGCGCTGCCATCACGGTCGTGTGGGGGATCTCTCCCTTCGCGGGAGGTGTCGCATTGCGACGGCTCCTCTTGATTGGGGCCCCGCCATTCTTGATCGCAAGCGCCTTGGTGGCGTCCATGGAGCATTCCCCCGAGCTGGCGTGGACCAACGCCATCGGCCGGCTGGCCTTCGTGGTCGCGATGCTGATCGAGGCTGGTGTCTTGGCCTGGGCCCTCCGCGAGCAAGGGCCCCTGGGTGGGGTCCTGCGCAAGCACGAGGGAATCGCGGGGCGCTTGGCTCCCTACCTGCCCTACCTGGCGGCGGGGCTTCCCCTCGCGACGGCCGCCCTAGCGGCGGGCGGCTACTACTACACTGGACTTCGGCTAGAGGTTCGCTTCGAGGGGACCCTCCTGGCGGTCCTCCTAGCGCTCTTCACCTACGACGTGCTCTTGGCGGCCTTGGCGGCTCCGGCCGAGGCGGCACTTCCCCTCAGCGGCGACTCTCTCTATCCCCCGACTCAGGACGCAGCAGCACCGACTTCGCTCGGCCCGGGGCCCGAACTGAGCGTGGCACCGCCCACGAGCGACCTGGCCCACCCCCTGACTCCGGATCCAGACGCAGGCTCCGAGGACCCGGACCCTGGCGCGCCGAGCGCCGACCCCGGACCGGCGCGCTTTGATCCACCGCCGGCTCCCCTAGCCGAGGATCCAGACCCCGAGGTCCACGGCCAGTTCGCTGCGCCTGTCACGAGCTCGATTGCCGAGAGCGCGTCGGCGGCTGAAGCAGAGGCCGGCGACATCGCTGAGGCTGGCACCAGCGCCATGGGCCTCTCGGTAGAGCAGGCAGGCGAAGTCGCAGCGGCCCTGGGCTTGGCCGGGGAGGTCTCTACCAAGGCTCCCGGTGAGACCGAGGTCTTGGGGCTGAGCCCCGAGGAGGTGAGCGACCACCTCTTGGCTCTCGCCTCTCAGGCCCGGGACACGGTGCGAGTCGTGGTCTCGCTCGGACTCATCCTGGCGCTGGCGGCGCTGTGGGCAGACGTTCTCCCCGCCCTCCGCCGGCTGCGCGACCTTCAGCTCTACCCGCAGGTCCAAGTCGTGGACGCCAGCCGCAGCGCTAGCTACCCAGCCCTGGAGGACCTAAGCCCTGGGCCCAAGGAGGCGGCGCGCAACGGCGCGGGCAGCGGCGCTGCTAGCCCCTCGCTCTCGCCCTTGAGCCCGAGCGCAGGGAGCTCCAAGGGGGAGCTCGCCTCCGAGCCCCTCGTCATCACGGCGGCAGACTTGGGCCTGGCCTTGCTCTTGATCCTAGTGACCCTGGCCTTGGTCCGCAGCCTCCCGGGAGCCCTGGAGTTCGCCTTGATCGGGCGTCTGCCCCTAGACGCCGGCGCTCGCTACGCGGCCAGCACCGTGGCCCGCTACCTCGTCGTGTTCATAGGCTTCGGCGCTGCGGCTCAAGCTGTAGGCATCGACTGGGGTCGGATTCAGTGGCTAGCAGCCGCCCTGACCTTCGGCCTCGCCTTTGGGCTCCAGGAGATCTTCGCTAACTTCATCTCGGGCCTGATCATTCTCTTCGAACGTCCGGTTCGGGTCGGCGACATTGTGACCCTCGGTGACGTTACCGGGAAGGTGACTCGCGTCCGGATGCGCGCGACGACGATCACCGATTGGAACCGGAAGGAGCTGATCATTCCCAACAAAGAGCTGGTGACGGGGCGGGTCATCAACTGGACCCTGACCGAGTCGGTGACGCGGACCGTGATCCCGATTGGGATCGCCTATGGCTCCAACGTGGAGCAGGCCCGGGGCTTGATCCTAGAGGCCGCGAGGGCCCAGCCCGAGGTCATGACCGACCCCGAGCCGAGCTGCTGGTTCGAGGCCTTCGGAGACAGCGTCTATCAGCTCCAGCTCCGGATCTGGCTCCCTGAGCCCAAGCACATCCCCGAAGCTCGCCACGCCATCTTGGATCGGATCCGTCACGCCTTCGAGGCGGCGCAGATCGAGATCGCCTTCCCGCAGCGCGACATCCACATTCGCAGCATGGAGCCCATCGTGCGCTTCGAGCAGCGAGCGCAGGACAGCCGCCCGCCCTCGCGAGAGCTCTGAGAGGACAACCGGGCTGACAGCCCGAGAGCTTCCTCACGGATCGACCTCGGGAATCATGTCCTAGGTAGACAAACATAGGGTGCGGGAGCCTGTTGCGCAGCCGAGTCGAAGCGACGCGGCCCCGTCAGGCGGAGCTTCCCCCCCTCTCCGTCCGCGGCTCACCAACTCGTCCCCGCCGCTTCCAACTCCGGAGCGCTTTCGAATCTCGCGAGCCGACCTCTGTGACCTCTGTGGATCTCCGTGCCCTCTGTGATTCAAAGGAGCGCAGCCCACAACCCGGTTCTCGTGCTGGTCATGGGCACGGTTGCCAGGGCGGGCCTTCGCCCGCCACCGCACTCCCGAAGGCCTAGCCGGGCAGGGGCGGGAGCGGCGGAGGCTCAGGCAGCTCCGGCTGACCGGCTCGCTTCGCGAAGGCGCGCAGCTCGCTCCCGAGGGTCTTCCCAGAGCGAAGCCGCTCGGGTCCAGGGGCGAGGGCCGGGCCCAGGATCGCGTCTAGCTCGGGCGAGCCCGTCGTCGGGAGGGGGAGCCGGCGCGCGGTCCTGAGAGCCTTCAGGGTCTGGGGGTTGCTCTCGTGGGTCGGGAGGCTCCCGCGAGCGAGCTGGAACACGGTCAGCGCGCAGGCGAACACGTCGTCCTCCGGGGACGCTGCGGCTCCGCCGAGACGTTCGGGGGACATGTAGAGCGGCGTCCCGGCCAGGCCCCCTCCCTTCGGCCTTCCGACGCAGGCCAGGTCGAAGTCGATCAAGACCGGCCGCTGACCAGCCAGGAGCACGTTGCTGGGCTTGACGTCTCGGTGGAGGACGCCCCTCCGGTGGAGGTGGCCTAGGGCTCGCAGCAGCGCAGCTCCCCAGCGAGCCACGAGGGGCGCCGCGAAGGGGCCCTCGCGCTCGAGGCGCGTCAGGAGGTCTGGGCTGTCATGGAAGCGGAGGACGCAGAACTCGAGCTCTCCTTCGCGACCCCAGTCCAGGAAGCCCTGAATGTTGGGGTGGCGAAGGCTGGCCAGGATCGGCGCGTTCCCCTCGGGGCACTTGCGAACCTTGATCGCGACCTTTCGACGGGGCGCCAAGAGGTCGACGCCCCGGTAGACGACACCTTGGGCGCCTCGACCCAAGGTGGCCTCCAGGCGATAGCGCGCCCCGAGCACGTGCCCGCAGGGGAGCTGGGCCGCGGCCTGGATGGACTGCGACCCAGACTTCAGGTGGGAGTCCCCCTCAGGGGCCTGAATCCCCTGGGGCGGGACCTGCTCGCGGTCTTGGGTCAGGGCGTACCAGGGACAGGGCGCCCCTGGGGCGGGCTCGGGATCTCGAGAGCTGTTCATAGGTCCGCTCCCCTCGCTCCCTGCGCCCACCCTAGTCCCTCTAGGAGCTCAGTCGGGAGCTCTAGCGCTTCTTCGCCTTACCAGGCTTTTGCTTGGAGGCAGAGATGCTCTGAGTTAGCGCTCCAGGAGGCAAGGGAGTCTTGGGAGGGTCTGGCTCGCCGACGACGCCGAGGTGGCAAAAACGCATGCCGGGGACCGAGAGCGGGTTCCGTGACATGCCGATCACGACGCCGTCGTGGGGGGCGTAGAACTCCTCGCCCTCCTGGCCGAACACGTCTTGGACGACGCCCAAGCGCTGTCGCTTCTCGAGGGCCTCCGCGAGCTGGAACTCAGTTCGGAGGAGTCCTCCGCTGTGGGTCCGCAGCCAGCGGGAGCTCTTGCAGATCACAGGCTCCCGGAGGGCCGAGGGCTCAGGCTCCTCGAAGGAGTTGATCATTCCCAGGGCCTTCATGATCCGCAGGAGGCCCAGCTCACCCTCGAGGGTCATTCGACCTTGGAACACGCTCGGGTTGCCCGCCTCGACCGTGATCGAGGGGATTCCGGCTTGGCGCGCGGCGTTGCGCAAGGTGCCGTCTCCGCTCCGGGAGTGGAGGATGATCTGCGGGTTCATCAGGAGCGCCAGCTCCCTGGCTGCCACCGAGTGGAGGTCCGCCCGGACATACATCGTGTTGACGCGTCCTTCGCTCGCCGTGTGAATGTCGACCAGGTAATCGATGGGCTCGAGGAAGGTCGTCGTGAACGCTCGGGCATACTGCTGGCTCGGCGTCCCGTCGGCCTTGCCGGGGAAGACGTGGTTCAGGTCGACCCCGTCGACGGGAAAGCGCCGGACCCCGGCGGAGAACCCAAGGACGTTCACAACGGGGGCGCACACCAAGGACCCGTGTAGCTCCTCGGGGTCGATGGTGTCCAAGACGTTGTGAATGATCGGGATCCCGTTGAGCTCATTTCCGTGGACCGCAGCCGAGAGGCCCAGGACTGGCCCCGGTTGCGCGCCGCGCAGGATCACGAAGGGGACCTGAATCGGAGTCCCGAGCGCGCGCTGGGAGAGGCTCAAGAGGAGGTTGCTCCGCCGACCCACCGCGTGGTCCTCGACTTGGAGGGGGCGGTGCTTGGGGATTCGGCGCTTGCTCACTGAGGGATCTCCTTGAGGAGTGATTCGTCGGCGACGAGGGAGCGGAAGAGGCTGCGGCGGAAGCCGCCCCCTCGCTTGACCAGTCGCTTCGCCATGTCGTCTATGGCGCGGTTACAGAGGACGGCTTGGATGAAGATCTCGATGAGGTCATCGAGGCCGAGTCCGAGTCGGTGAAAGTCCTTTCGGTCGCACATCAGGAGGCGCTTGGGCTCGGTCTCGAAGCGGTCCTTGCCGACCTTCTTCGAGAGGTTGGTCCCGAGGACCTTCCAGCTCTCGGCGCCCGCGACCAGCTCTGCCTCCATGGGCGTCGGCGCGCGACGCGCATACATCGCGACTGGCGCGTAGGCCTCGTCTTGCCAAGCGACCATCATCCGAATGTCGAACACGTAGATGTGTCCCTTCTTGTCAGGGACAGTTCCGATGTTGAAGACCTTGCCTCGACTCGCGGTCGAGGACCAGCGCACGTTGCCGACCAGCTGCTGGACGATGAACGAGTCGTAGTCGTGCTCGGCCTCCATGAAGGCCGCGAGCTCGCTCTCGTTGACGATGGTGTAGATCCCTTGGCCGGCGTTGAGGTAGGGGACCTTGACGACCGCCTTGCCGCCTAGGCGCTCGAGGAGGAAGGGGACCTCGGCCTTGCGGACGTTCGTGAAGGACTCAGGGGTCCGGATCTCGAGGCCCGACTCGCGGTTCTGGGCGTTGAAGGCCTCGTAGGCCTTGGCCGCCACGGTCTTGTTTCGTCCGCCGGCCAAGCAGGCCACGATCGGGTTCAGGAGCGGGGTCTTGAGGTCGAAGGGCAGCCGGGTCCAGGGTCGCTGGGTGACATAGCGGAAGGCGCAAATGACCTGCTTCAGCTCGCCGTCGAGCTTGGCGTAGAGGTAGCGGTCCTTGACCTCGAGGAAGGCCTCCGGGTTGTCGCGCGGGCAGGGGATCAAGGCCACCGTCTGCTTGGTGGCCGTCGCCAGGGCTTGAGCGTAGCCCGAGGCCTCCATGTAGTTCTTGTCATAGAGGACGGCAACCACGCTCCCGGGCTCAGCCTTCTTGAGTTCCTTGCGGACGAGGGGCAAGAAGGTCTGCTTGATCAAGCGGTGGTAGCCGCCCTCCTCCTCTTGCTCGTCGATGAGGGGAAAGCTCTTTTGTCCCGAAGGGCAGGAGTTGGTCTCCAAGACGAGCTTGAGACGGACGCCGTTCTCGGTCGAGACATTGAGGACGTCACTTCCGGACCAACGGAGGTGGCGCGGCTGTGTCCCGAGGAGGGTCTTGAGGACCTCAGCATCGACTTGGGGATTCAGGTGGCAATAGCGACGCACGATTCGGTCGAGGGGCATGCGATAGAACGCCGCCACGAGCGGGTGCAGCTGCGCGTTGAGGGTTCGGGGGTAGAAGTGGCGCTCGGCCTCGAAGTCGTCGGGAGCGAAGGTCTCGACCTTGAGGACGGCTGGAGCGCTAGCGAACGCGCTGGCCGCGTTATCAGTCATTGAAGGACTTTGCTTTCGTAGGGTGAGGGGTGGCTCTATGAGCCAGGAGTGGAGACGCGTCGTTCGAGCGCCGCGAGGATCGGGACCGTGAAATCACGGCCAAAGAAGCGATTGGCGTCCCTGAGGCCGCCGGTGCTGAACACGTTGAGCTCGATGGCCAAGGGGCCTATCAGATCGAGGCCAGCCAGGAAGATGCCCTTGGCCAGGAGGATCTGGCCGAGCTCGCGCGCAGACTCGAGCTGGGCTGAGCTTGGCTCGTGCTGGGTTGGTGTTCCGCCGCAGTGAATGTTGCTTCGCCAGTCGCGCTCACCGGGTACACGCTGCACGCAGGCGTAGTCACCATCGATCTGGAGTGGTTCGCCCTCGAGGACCAAGAGCCTGAGGTCGCCCCGCTCCGCGCCGGGCGCGAAGTCTTGGAGGAGCGCGGGGCCTTGCGCGCAGAGAGAGGAGAGAATCGCCTTCAGGTTCGGATCGTCGGGAGTCAGCTTGAACACATCCGAGCCGCGGGTCCCCAAGAGGGGCTTGGCGACACAGGGCGCGCCCCCCTCGACCACCGCTGCCAGGAGGGTGTCGGGGTCCGAGCTGACCCTCGCCCGCGGACGAAGTCGGGCCGGCAGGGTCGCCAAGAAGAGCTTGCTGCGCGTCGCTCGGATCCCTGCGGGGTCGTTGACGACCAGCACGCCGCGAGCCTGGAGTGCCTCGCCCAGCACGAGGGCTGTCTCGTGCATGGCTGCCCGCGCCGCATCACGAGCAGGGTTGGTCCGAATCATGACCGCGTCGCAGGTCAAGAGATCGAGGGACTGGCTGGGTGCCAGGTCCCCAGGGACCCAGGGATTGGCGGGGCGGGCTTGGCCCATGATTCGTCCACGCCCGTCCAAGCTGAGATCTGAGACACCGCAGACCCAGACCTCGTGCCCTAGGTCGGCCGCTGTCGAGATCATCATCGAGGTCGTCTGCGAGGCTTTGACCTCGGTGGGCTCATTGACCCAGAAGAGCAAGCGCATGGTGGGGGGCTCCAATAGAGGATGGTGCCTCTAGCACTCGTCGTGCCATTCGTATCTCCTGACCACGTAGCGTAGGGTTCTGCAGGGTTTGCTTTGGGCTTAGCGATCGTTGCGCTTGCTCAGGCCAGACCTTTGGGTATGACGAACCCAGGAGGTCGCGATGCGCTTAGATCTGGACCCCAGCAACCCCGATCTCCTTCGGCTGATCGACCGTCTTCACCTCGCGGTGTTCACCATCGATCTCGAGGACCGCTTCGCGGGCTGGAGCGACGGGGCAGCCTCGATCTCGGGCTTCGCGAGCGAAGAGGTCGTCGGGCGCCCGCTCGCGCTCCTCGACACAGACGCTCCCCTGGGGCTCTCGGCCTTGGTGCATCGCCTCCGCTCGGACGATCGTCCTGACTTCGTCAACGGTCTCGTGACTCTGCGCAAGAAGGATGGCGGAGAGGTCACGCTCTTGGGCGACCTCCGAACCATAGGCGAGGGGGTCGTCGGGGCGCTGACCGTCCTCGAGCCTCACCTCCTCAATCAAGCTCGAGCTCATGTCGTCCCAGCGACGGGTGCGCGCCGGGTGTTTCACGAAATGGTGGGTGAGAGCCCGCCCATGCGCCGGGTCTTCGAGGAGCTCGAGCAGGCCGCCAAGGTCGACGTGACTGTCGTCGTTCGAGGAGAGACTGGGACGGGCAAGGAGCTGGCTGCGCGGGCGATCCACGCCCTAAGCAAACGGAGCGAGCGCCCCTTGGTGTGCCTCAACTGCTCGGCGATTCCTGACCCCCTCCTCGAGAGCGAGCTCTTTGGTCACGTCCGCGGCGCCTTCACTGGGGCTACTCGCGACAAGGTCGGCGTGTTCGAGGCGGCCGACGGCGGCGTTCTCTTCCTAGACGAAGTCGGGGACCTCGGGCTGAGCGTTCAAGTCAAGCTCCTCCGGGCCCTTCAAGAGCGAGAGTTCCGCCGCGTCGGCGAGACCAAGACCCGAAAGGTCGACCTCCGAATCGTCTCGGCCACGAACCGGGATCTGGCATCCATGGTCGCCAACGGGACCTTCCGCGAGGATCTCTACTATCGAATCCGGGTGTTCGAGCTCAACCTGCCCCCGCTTCGGGAGCGCGAGGGTGACCTGCCCCTCTTGGTCGAGCACGCGATCCAGGACCTGAACCGACGCCACGACCGAAACATAGACGGCCTCGATCCAGATGCCCTCCGCTGCCTCGAGGCCTACGACTGGCCCGGTAACGTCCGAGAGCTGCGCAACGCCATCGAGCACGCCTTCGTCACGGCTCGCGGAGATCGGATCGGGGCAGGAAATCTCCCCAGCGAGGTTCGCGCTCCAGGGCAGGTCGCTCCTCAGGCGTCGAAGTCGGCTCCAGCCGCAAGCCCTGCCACAGACGAGCGCGGCCGCATCGTGGCTGCCCTGCGCGAGGCGGGCGGACGGAAGGTCGTGGCAGCGCGCCTCCTCGGGATCAGCCGGGTGACGCTCTGGAAGAAGATCAAGCGGCTTGGCATTAACCCCATCTACCTCGAGTAGGTGTTAACCATCGTTGTCTCGCGGCAACGTTGGTTGCGCGTCCACCCCGGAGGAGCGTCTTAGCCTCAGAACTCCGGGTGGGTGGCGCTAAGGCCGGGATCGAGCAATCATGTCCTCCCCCGGAGGAGAGCCGTGAGCCACCCCACCGATCTGTTGCCCTTTGGCGAACTCCTCGCTGACGCTGGCCTCGTTGCGCGTCTGCTCGACGACGGGGGCCTGAGCCTCGCCGAGGACGACTCCCTCCCCGACGAGGCCCGCGTGGTGCTCAACGGGCGCCCTGAGGGCTTGGCTGCGAGCCTCAAGCTCTTCCCCTGCGAGGACGCGACGCCCGAGCTCTTGACGGCCATCGAGGACTTGAACCCCGGTCCCCCGGAGTTCTTTTGGGAAGGCGGCTATGTCGGCTGCGGGGAGGTCTTGCCTTGGACGCCCAACTACGAGTTCCCCCTCGCTGACCTTCGCTCGCTCTTCACTCGCGTGGCTCGCAGCGTTGAGCACGCGGCCCCCTTGCGACGGATCGCCGAGGCGGCGCCCTCTATGACTCCCGGCGGCGGGGCCGCCCCGCTCCCTCCAAGCTTTCTCCCCGGCTCGGGTCAACTCGAGAAGGGCGACGGAGTCACGCAGCGTTACGGCGCGATCTCCGCGACCCCTGGCACCGCTGAAGTCGAGGCTGGCGAGGTCCAGTGGAACTCTGGCCAGTATCGCCAGCCCTCCTCTGGCGGGCTGGGAGGCGGCGCGGCCGCGATAGCGATCATTGGCGTCGGCCTGCTCCTCTTCCTCGGCGTTGGGGCAGGGGCCCTGTTCTTCTACGCCCGGAGCGAAAGTAGCTCGAGCACCGGCCCCGTAGCCCAGGTCACCACGACACCAGTCAGGGGAGGCCCCGGGGCGACACCCAAGGCGTCCTCGACGGACTCTGGTGATCCTGAAGGGAGCCCCGCGCGCCCGTGGCGAACCGCTCTGCAGGACGACCCCCCGACGCCAAAGACCCGCAAGGACAAGCAGGACCCATACGTTCTGGCCGCCTCCGTGAATCAGGACGATCGCCTCGAGGGCGTGAAGCGCTGGCGCAACAAGAAGGCCGATCTCATCGACGGGGCTCGGCTCAAGATGCTCAACGCCCTTGACGGCCGCCTTGACCGCGAGATCTCCCAGATGCTCCTCGAGAGCATGCGCAGCTCGCCGCCTGGAGTTCTGGAGGCCATAGATTGCATGGACCGGCTCCCCCCAGGCAGCGCTATGTGGCGCTTCTTGGTCGAACAGTTCGGCAAGATGAGCCTCGAAGAGGAGGAGCGCGAGGTCGTCGCCGACGTCCTCGCGAACTCGCCCGACACCAAGGACATCCTGATCGAGGAGACCTTGGTTCGGATCGGGAAGGGCAAGAAGGGCTCAGGCCTGCGTCTCCTGGATTCGCGTGGCGTGGAGTGGCTTCAGGTTGGCGATGGGAAAGAGCTCTTCGCCAAGCTGCCTCTCGACGAGCAAGCCGAGCTCTTGGGACACTCGGACTCGCGGGCGCGCCTGGCGGGGATCAAACTCATCGCCGAAGCCGGGCGCAATGGCGCTGGCGCGAAGGTCGTCAAGATCCTCTCCAAGCACCTCGCGAGCGACGACACCGAGCTCAAGCGCAGGGCGATCGAGGAGATCGGCAGCTTGGGTGAGGGGGTGGCGGCTTGGTATTTGGCGCTGGCCATGATGCGCGAGAAGGATCGACGCTCCATCGAGCTGCTCCGCAACGCCATCGCTCGGATCCCGAGCAAGGACGCCATCTCCTTCCTCGAGAAGCTAGCCAAGCACAAGCAAGCCGACCGCCGCAAGGCCGCCGTGACCGCGCTCCGGGTCATTAAGCACCCTGAGGCCATTGAGGCCATCATGAAGCGCGTCAAGGACAAGGATCGCCAGGTTCGCCTCGAGGCCCTCGAGGCCCTCGCGAACTTCGCCAAGGACTCGGAGTATCGCCTGAGCGTCGGCAAGGGCGTCTTGGACTACCGCCGCATCGCCAAGGACCGCAGCGACCCCGAGGCTCGGCGCTACGCCCGCCAGCTCTGCCTCTCCATAGACGGTCGGCTCCCCAAGTAGGGGGAGTATTCCTTGATCCCTGGGCCAGGATGAGTCGCCTCGTTAGAGTGGCGAGGTGAAGACCTCTCTCCTGATCCGCGGGACCGTGGGCTGCTTGGCCCTCGTCGCCAGCGCCTTGGCGCCCTGGAGCGCGCCGGCTCAAGCCCAAGACGGGCCTCCGACCGTTCAGCCCCCCTCCACCCAGACTCGACTCCAGGTGGTGACTCAGCCAGGCGAGGCCTCGGTCTACGTCCGCTACACGGCAGCAGGCTCGGAGAAGGAGCGATACCTCGGGCGCACGGGCGAGAGCACCCCCCTCTCGGTCGAGCTCGACACGGGCTCCGCAGAGCTGGTGATCTTCAAGGACGGCTATGTGTGCCGCGTCGAGCCCTTCAGCTTGACCCCCGGGGGCGCGGCGCGCCTCGAGGTTCGCCTCTCTCCCGACGTCCAGATCCCCCACCGGCTCAACCTCAAGCGCCTGCGCCCCTTCGCCCGGACCGCCAGCGAGAGCGAGGAGCTCTACGTCTCGACCTTGGCCAAGGTCGTGGGGCTTCACGTCGAGAAGGTCGACCCCTACCAGGTCATTGACGCCTCGACGAAGTCCCTAGTTGACGTCCTGAGCGCGATCCGCTCGCGGGAACAGGTCCTGCGCCGCGAGCTGAGCGCCGAGGCCCGTAAGCGCTACTACGGGGAGGAGGTCGACCTCCGCTCTTACCCGCCGATTCGCCTAACCCGGAGCGTCGGGGCTGACGGGAAGGGCCGCTTCGAGCTGGCTTCCGGCGGTCGCGCCTTGCGCGGCGAGACCGAGAAGGGCGTCCTCGACAGCTACCTCCACATGCTCTGGAAGGTCTACCGTTTCCTCCAAGAGGAATGGGACCGCGACGGACGCCTGAGCCACTCGATGCTGGCCCGGATCGCCATCGAGGGCCAACTCTCGGCCTTGGGCGACGACCACACGCACTTCCTCGGGCCCGCGGACCTCGAAGAGATGGGGACCGAGCGCGAGGGAGAGTTCGGCGGCGTCGGGATCGTGGTCGCCCTCCGCGAAGGGCGCCTGACGGTGATCGCCCCGATGGAAGGCTCCCCTGGCTTGCGAGCCGGACTCCTGTCTGGTGACTGGATCACGGCCATTGATGGCTCTGCGACCTCTCAGCTCACGATGCAGGAGTGCGTCGACCGAATGCGGGGCAAGGTCGACAGCCCCGTCGAGATCACGATCCGTCGCGGCGAGCGAACCCTGACGCTCACGGTCCTCCGGGCCAAGGTCAAGATCAAGCACGTCACCAAGCGACTCTTGAAGCTGGGCGAGAAGAGCAAGGGGATCGGCTATCTCCGGATCACCTCCTTCATGAGTGACGACCTGAGCAAGGTCGTCGAGAAGGCGATCAAGGAGCTCCAAGCCGAGGGCGCCCACGCCTTGGTGATCGACCTCCGCAACAACCCAGGCGGGCTCCTCCCCGAGGCCCACCGGATCTCGGACCTCTTCGTTCCCACAGGCAAGATCGTCTCGACTCGCTCGCGCGTCGGCGAGGAGCAGGTCCTGGTCGCTGACCCCAAGCGGCCCAAGTTCAAGCTCCCGGTGGCGATCCTGATCAACGGGGGGAGCGCTAGCGCCTCGGAGATCCTGGCCGGGACCTTAGGCGAGCACGGCCTGGCGACCTTGGTCGGGACCAAGACCTTCGGCAAGGGCTCGGTCCAGCGGATCTTGCCTCTGGATCCCTTTCCCTGCGCCTTGGCCTTGACCGTCGCGACCTACCACCTCCCCAGCGGCAAGACCCCTCACAAGCAAGGGATCATGCCGGATCACGTCGTGGAGCTGACCGAGGCCCAGGCCCTGGCCCTCATGACCCGGACCAACTACTCCTGGGACGCCAAGCGCGCCAAGGAGGACCCCCAGCTGCGCAAGGCGGTCGAGCTCCTCGAGGCCAAGCTCCGCTAGGAGCGCCTGGATTGGGGGCTGAGCCCCCCAGCCTCAGCTTGGAGGCTGGCGCCAAACCGAGCGCCGCCGCAGTGCTAGGCCGCGGCGAGTTCTCCAAGCTACAGGCACGCGATCTAGCTGGCCGCCGGAAGCAAATGGGTTACGATTCGCGCCCCGCTGCCCGGGTTGGGCAGCGCAGACGGAGGACGACTGTGGCGGACGAGCTCGAGTTCGAGGGCCCGATCCTTAAGCTTCAGCGCAAGATCGAAGAGCTTCAGACCTTCGCCGAGTCGACAGAGATCGACCTCAGCGCGCAGATCGAGGAGCTCCGGGGTCGCTGCGCGGAGCTACAGCGGGAGGTGGTTGATCGCCTCTCGCCGTGGGAGCGGATTCAGTTGGCGCGGCACCCCCAGCGCCCGGTCTTTAGCGACTACCTCTCGGCGATCTTCGACGAGCCCTTGGAGCTCTGTGGTGACTACCAGAGCGGCGAGGACCCCGCGATGTTCACGGGCTTTTGCAAGCTCGGCGACCGCTCGGTGCTCCTGGTGGGACAGCGCAAGGGCAAGAACACCAAGGATCGAGTCCTCTACAACTTCGGCATGCCCCATCCTGAGGGCTATCGGAAGGCGCTCCATAAGATGCGTCTGGCCGAGAAGTATGGCGTGCCGGTAATCACGCTCATAGACACCCCTGGGGCCTATCCCGGCCTCGAGGCTGAAGAGCGGGGCCAAGCCCACGCCATCGCGCGCAACATCCTCGAGATGGCTCGGCTCAAGACGCCGATCGTGTGCGTCGTGATCGGAGAAGGTGGCTCGGGCGGCGCGCTCGGGATCGGCGTCGGCGACCGCGTGCTGATGTTCGAGAACAGCTACTACTCGGTGATCTCGCCCGAGGGCTGCTCGTCGATCCTCTGGAAGTCCGCAGACTTCACGGCCCAGGCGGCTCAGATCCTCAAGTTGACCGCCAAGGACCTGAAGGGCTTTGGGATCGTGGACGAGATCATTGAGGAGCCCCTCGGTGGAGCTCACAAGTCGATCCCTGAGTCGTGCAAGCGACTCCGCGAGACGCTGATCCGCCACCTCGACGAGGTGTGTGCCCTCGGCCAGGAAGACCTCCTCGAGCAGCGCTATCAGAAGGTCCGTCGAATCGGCGTGTTCCATGAGCGGGGACAGCTGATCTCGGCCGGCAAGGTCGTTGAAGAGGCGCACCAGAGCTAGCAGACGCAGCCCTTCGGGCTGCGGCGGCGGGCAAGGCCCAAGGCGAGAGCCGGTAAGGGCAGGGGGAGAAGAGTCGTGGGCAACCTGAATCAGTTCTATCTCATGGGTCGGGTCGTAGGCGCGCCGCGCATCGTCGACGCCGAGCGCGGACCCATTGCAGAGATCGCCCTCGTTCCCGGCAGCTCGGGTCGCGGCCCGCGCGGCGGGACTCCCCTGCGCTTCCAGGCTGCGGGCCCTCAGTTCGAGCCCGGCAAGGCGCTCTCTGACGGCGACGCGGTGCTGCTCCGTGGACAGCTCCGCAACGAGCCCGTCGAGGGCAGCGAGGAAGGTCGTCTGATCGCTTGGGTCCAGGCTATTGAGCACCTCGCAGGTTCGAGCGGTGGTGGCGGCGGCGGCGGCGGCGGCGGCGGCGAGAGCGGCTCGCGCCCCCGGCGCAAGCGGCGTCGCCGCGGCGGCGGTCGCAAGTCCGAAGGCGGCGGCGGTCGCGAGGGCGGAGAGGGCGAGCCGCAAGGCGAGGGCGAGTCCCAGCGCAGCGAGCGCCCGAAGCGCGAGCGCCCGGACCCGACTGAGCAGCTTCCGCCTCCCAGGCCCATCACCGAGGCGCCGCAGACGGCCCCAGCGCCGGATCCTTCGTATCAGAAGGACATGCCCTTCTGATGCAGGCTCGCGGCCTCCAGCTCTGTGCCTTGATCGCCTTGAGCCTCGTGCTCGGGTCGGGCGTCTCAGCAGAGGCCGACAGCAAGTCTTTCAAGAAGGCTTGGAGCGCAGCGAGTAAGTCCAGCGGGGACGCCCGGCGCGATGCGCGCCTGGCGGCCCTGAACGAGATCGGCGCCGAGGACGACGCCAAGCTCGCGAAGCTCCTCCCGGCCTTGAGCATCGACTCGACCCTCGACTACCGAGTCCGAGACGCGGCCGAGGACGCCCTCGCCAAGCTCCGCGGCCCAGCCGTTGAGGCCTACTTTAGTGAGGCCCTCGGGGCAGGCGGCAAGCGCCCGCGCGAGAAGCGCGCCGAGCGCCGAGTCGCGATCTGTCATGTCCTCGGACGACGGGCTGCTAGCGACGCCGCGGTCCGGGGGCTCTTGCTCGCGGCCCTCGCCGACAGCGAGGACAGCGTGGCCCTCGCGGCCCTGCGCGGGGTTCGAGAGCTCAAGGATAAGGCCGTCGTGGGGGCGCTGGTCGCCCTCCTCGAGCGCGCCGAGGGGCGACTGGCCTCCGACGCTCGCTCGGCGCTCAAGCGAATCACCGGGCAGAGCTTCGCCTCCTCGGCAGAGTGGAAGAGCTTCTGGGAGGCCAAGGGCGCGTCCTGGTCTCCAGACGCCGTCAAGACCTCAGACCAGGAGCCGCCTCAAGAACGTCGCCTGACGACGCGAACGCGGCTCGAGCCGCCCAAGGGCGGGACCACGATCTACGGGACGGTGACCTCGTCCAAGGTCCTGTTCGTGGTCGACGTCTCGGGGTCTATGCAAGTTCGAGCCCAGGACACCACGGATCGGATTCGGACTCGCTTGGACTACGTCCGGCGCTCGCTGGCCGGTGTGATCGAGGGCCAGATCGACGAGGGGGATGAGTTCAACGTCCTCTCCTTCTCGACTGAGGCCAAGCTCTTCGGCAAGAAGAAGAAGCTCCTCAAGGGCAACGCGGCCAACAAGAAGAAGGCTGCGGCCTGGGTCAAGCGGCTTCAGCCCGAGGACGGAACCAACGTCTACCTCGCGCTCGAGCGGGCCTTTCAGATCCCTGGAATCGACACGATCTACTTCCTAAGCGACGGGAGCCCCAGCGAGGGGACGACCATCGTGACCGACGAGATCTTGGGGCACGTTCGGCGCTGGAACAGCGGCCGCGGGGTTCGGATCCACACCATTGGGTTCCTGGTCGGTGACGGGTCGAAGCTCGGCATCGTTCAGGACAAGGGCATGGCCAAGGGCTTTCTAGAGGCCTTGGCCAAGAACAACGACGGAAGCGCTCGCTTCTTCGAATAGTCAGGAGGCTTGGTGGAAGGCGTCGCCGCACAGGCTCAGGAATTCCTCGAGGACGAGGCTGCGGTCAGCGCGGCCATCGAACAGGACCGCGCTCGGCGCGCCGACCTCGGCGAGCTGCGGGACGCCTTCGAGGACTTCCGGAGCGGAAAACTGAACCTCCAAGAGCTGGCCCAGCGCTTGGAAGGGCCCTTGAACGCTGGCTTCCAACCAGCGGCGGGAGGACCCCAGCTAGCGCTGTGGGGGCTCGAGGACGAGGACGAGCGAGCCTTCCCGGCTCGGATCGCCGAGATGTCCGAGCGGCACCCGGACCTGGAGCTGAGCAGCGTCGTTCGGGGACACCTCGAGGATCTCCCAGGGAGCGACGACGAGCGAGTTCAGCAGCTCCTAGCCTTCGGCGAGCTGATCGCGAGCGTGGACGCCCAAGGCCACGAGGGCGACCCGCGCCTCGGCGTCGGGCCCGCCGCGAGCTTCATGACCTTCTCCTGGCACTGTCTCCGCTCAGGCAAGGAGCCGGTGTTCCTCTTCGCGAGCAACACCGCGATCAAGGCCATAGCGCGCAGCGGCGTCCTCGGCGGTGCCGGGTCCGCGCGGGACCTCGAGCAGCGCTTTCGGACCTTCTATCAGATCGCTCGGGTCCTCGACGAGCCCCTGGCCTCAGCCCCCAAGCTGATGCGCGCGGGCTGGGCTGTCGAGCACGCCTTGGGCTGGATCCGCGAGCGAGTCGAGGGGATCCCCACCCGCGGAAGCGCCCAGCGCTCAGGAATGTGGCAGCCGCCCTCTAGAGAGCGCTTGCGCGAGCTGCGCGGCGAAGGCCCGACCATCAGCCCGCCGACCTCGGCCGAGGGACCTCGGGTCACCTCCAGCGAAGGCCCCTCGATCTCCCCGCCCAAGAGCGGGAGCATGCGACGGCCTGGACCGACCATCGCTGCGCCGACGATAGAGCCGCCTCGCGCGGTGACCTCGGACGAGAGCTCCATCGACGCTGAACCTCTAGTGGGCAGCCGGGCTGCCTCAGAGCCCTCCCACGACGAGAGCGACCTCGAACTCGAGGAGCCTCTCGAGGGCGTCGACCTCAAGTCCTCGGGCGTGATCGACCTCGGGAGCGAGTCCAACTTCGCTCCTCTCTCCGACTCGTCAGACGAGGACTCGCCCTTCAACGAAGACTCTGAGCTCGAGGTGGATCCCCTGGAGGGGTCGAGCGCTGACCTCCCTGAGGAGTCCGAGCTCGAGCTCGACGCCCTCGAGGACGACGAGTCCGTTGAGTTCGAGGATTCCTCCGCCGTGGGGGAACCCCTCGAGGACGACGACGAAGAGGAGCTCCTCGACGGGGGCGACTTCGAGGAGGACGATGAGGACGAGGGCTCGAGCTCGGCTGAGGGCCTCCCCCTCGACGCTGGCCCGAGCCAAGCCGTCCCGAGCGACGAGCCTCAGATGGTCGCGCCCGCGCCCGACCGCTTCGGGGACAGCGCCAAGCGCTCCAAGCGCAAGGTCGTCTACGCCGATACCCAGGTCCTCCAGTCCAGCGGCGGCTCCCTCGAGGACGCCCTGCCCGAGGACCGGAGCGGATCGCCCTTCTTCCTCAACAAGTCACCGCGCGCCGACGACGCCAAGCAGGAGCAGGCGGTCCGGGACGAGACGCGGCGAAAGGCTGAGACGCGGCGGATCAAGCGCCAGCAAGCTGAGGATCGCGCTCGGGCCGAGGCTGAGGAGCGAGCCCAGGCCGCAGCGGAGCGCCAGCGCGCCGAGGACGAGGAAAGCGAGCGAGAGGCCAAGCGGCTCTCGAAGCTCCGCGCGGCCGAGAAGCTCGCCGCCAAGATCGCGCGCGAGGCCCGCGCGGCGGCGGCCGCCGCCGGTGTCGAGGTTCAGTACGCGCCTGAGGTCGGGAGCGAGGTCGACGACGACCCCAGCTCAGAGCTCTTGCGGGCCCTGACCGATGACGCGCCAGCCCTCGATCCAGGCGAGAGCGAGGAGGGCTCAGACCTCCTCGATCCGCTCCCGGTCGTGCCTCAGCCTCCGGAGAAGAGCCAGACCCGTCGCTACGAGGCGGGGGACGCTCCCGTGGCCGAGGACGAGAGCCCCGAGCCGACCCTCGTGGAGCCTGAGCCCGAGCCGGATCCCGCTCGGGACTATGCGCCGGAGACCGTCGAGGTCCTCCCTTCGCGTTCGGGGATCATGGACGACCTCGTGAGCGAGTTCCGCGGTGAATTCCTCGAGGCTGGGCGGTCATTCGAGGACAATGGCGCCGACGACGGGCCGCGGATTGCGCGCGGCCTGCACCTCAGCAAGGCCCTCTGGCTCGACATGGAGGCGGCCCTCGACGAGCGGGGTGCGGTCCTCCTGACGGGTCCCGTCCTGAGCGGCAAGACCTACGTCGCCCGGCGCCTCGCGATCCACCGAGCTGGACACGAGGATCGAACCCTCCTGGTCCGGCTCCACCCCGACCTCGGCTACGAAGACCTCGTGGACGGACGCGAGGGGCCCGGGCTCTTGCGAGCCTTCTGCGATCGCGCCAGCGAAGACCCCCGCCAGTCCTACGTCTTGGTCCTTGACGAGATCGACCGTGGAGACGCTGGGCGCGCCCTAGGCGAGCTCCTGGGCGCCTTGGTCGAGCGCGGTCGGCCCGTGCGACTCGCGCGCTCCCAGGCCGTGTTCACGGTGCCCAGAAACCTGCTCGTGATCGCGACAGCTCGCGATCTGCCACCAGATCCGGCGCTGGCGGGTCGCTTCCCCGTCGTGGGACACCCCGGCGATGCCAAGGTCCTGCGGCGCTTCCTGGCCCACCGCTGTCCGGGCATGGAGTGGGTGGCCGACCTCTTGGCGGCTCTCAACGAGCGACTGGCGGAGCACTCGCTCGAGCTCGGTCACGGCCCCTTCATGATCCCCGACCTCGACGCTAACCGCTGCGAAGGGATCTGGCGTCGCGAGGTCCTGCCTTGGGTTCGCTCTCAAGGCTTAGAAGAGCGCGGGCTCTCCTTTCAGGAGCTACGTCCACGCGGAGGAGTCGCCGCGAGAGGCTAAGGTGTCCTCTAGCGACGAAAAAGGCAGGTCAGCGTGAGCGTCTTCGAGACCTCCAAGGGGACGATTGAACTCCGCGCTCCGAGCGCCCAGGAGCTGGAGGAGGTCGCGAGCCGCTGGCCCTTTGGGCTCGTCAAATCCGGCCAGGGCTATGAGCTCCCCTTCAGCGATCCCGTCGGGGCCATGGCTGGGCTCTACCTGCCGCAGGTTCCCCTCGAGACCCAGGCCGAGGCTGAGCCCATCTTGGTCCGCGGTCGCGCGGCGCTGGCCCGGGGGCTGGGCAAGCTCGCCGTGCAGCCTGAGCCCATCACGGGTCTCCTCCTCGCGAGCGCTGTCCTTCGCCAGGAGGGCGAAGCCTGGGTCCCCGGCCTGGCCTTCTTCGCCGTGCCCGAGCCAGGGGCGGCGCCTGCCAGCGGGACCGCCGCAGACCTCGAGCGCGACCTGGAGCCCGGGAGCGGAGTCCTCCTCGACCGCGGCCTCGACGCTCTGGCTGCTGCGCGCCGCGGACTCCCGCCCGTTCGGGGCGTCAAGATCGTGGGGGCGCCCTACATGGGGGCCCGCCATCTCGATTTCCTCGTCGTGAACGCCGCTGTCTACTGCCTCCATGAAGAGCCGAGCGCGGAAGATCCCGTCTGGGAGGCCCTCGCCAAGGCCCGGGTCAAGGAGGTCCTGCACCTCCCCCTGACTGGGATCAAGGCTGGACGGTCCGTGGCCCCGCGGGAGGTCTCACCGCCTGACGTATCGGACGTCGCGCCGCGCCTCTCCGAGACCGAGGCGCCCGCGCCGGCTGCTGAGCCGGCGGCTCCCTCAGCTGAAGTGTCGGCGGAGCCCGTCCGAGTCCCGCACCTTGGGCTGACGCCGCGCGGTGCTCGGCGCGTCTATCGTTTCCTCTGGCACCTCGCGGCCTGCGACGGCGAGGTCCACGAGCGAGAGCAGGCGATCCTCCATGCCTATCGCGAGCGGCTCGGGATCGAGACCGCCGACGCTGCCCTTCTGGAGGGTGAGGGGCGCCGCGGCGAGCACCTGACCATTGGCAAGCGCGCGGTCGAACGAGCACTGCTCCTAGACGCACTCCTCGACGTCGCCGCGGCTGATGGTCGCTTGGATCGGGCCGAAGAGAAGCGCCTGGTGGCGCTGGGAAACCTCCTCCAGATCTCTCGCAGCGAGATTCGGGTCGCGATCCAGGAGCGCTTCGCGCACCAGGGCGCAGAGTTCCTCGTGCTGGAGTCGGCGGTGTGTCCCGTGACTCCCGATCAGCCGACCTATCGAGGGGTGCGCCGAATCTACCGCGTGCTCTGGAACCTGGCTGCCTGTGACGGGGAGATCGCGAGGGGCGAGGTGCAGCTGCTGGAGGCCTTCCGGGTCCGGCATGGGATCGGGCGGGAGGAGGCGCGGAGCCTCGAGCGTGAGGGCCGCGCGGGGCGGGCGCTCCAGGTCTCCCAGAGCGAGGCTGAGCGCGTGGTGCTGGCCAACGAGTTGATCGAGTTGGCGGCCGTGGACGGGGAGATCTCGCTGGCGGAGCGGCGACGGATCCTCAAGCTGGCGCGTCTCTTGCGCATGGACCGCGCCGAGCTAGACGACCGGATCCATCGCAGGAGCCAGGAGCTGGCCGCAGCCCCCCCGAGCCTGGCCGAGACGGATCCCGGCGCCCTCGATCCTCCGCGCTCGCCGGACACGCCTTCGCTCCATATCGGGACCCTGGCGCATACGTCCACGCCGGACCGAGAAGCCTACTCCCCTCCTCAGCCGCAGGGCCCTCGCGGCGGGACCATTGTCATTCTGGGGCTCCCCAGCGAGGCCCTCGTGAGCTTCGACTTGGGCTCGGTGCAGCTGGGCGGAGGCCAGGCCGAGGGCGGACTTGGCTTGCGCGGCGTCGCGCCTGGCGTCCACCGGGTCGCCTTGAGCACCAGCGAGCGAGAGGTCTCCTTTTGGCTGCGCCTAGGTGAGAGCGAGGTCCAAGTCCTCGAGCTCGTAGGCCCGAGCTTGGCCGCAGCGGCCTCGCGGGAGTTGACGCACTACTTGCCACAGGTCCGGAGCGGAGGGCTCGAGGGAGAGCTGACCTTGGTCCGACCGGACGCGAGCTGGTCCGCGATCACAGGTCCCCTTCGCCAGGCCGGTGCTTTTCCCCCTCGCCTTCACCCCGCCAGCCACGCCGAGCCGAACCGGCGCATGGAGGAGGTCTGGCTCGAGGTTCACCGCGGCGAAGGCGAGGCGCTCTTGGCTGAGATGGCCTACTCCTTCCTCCTCGGACTCTTCGGTGAGGGGCTCGCGGGAGCAGACGGCCCCCTGGCTCGGTGGAGCTCCCTGGTCCAGGGGATCTACCACTGCGGAGACGAGCTGCCGCAGCGAGATCCGGGCCTCTTCAGCGACTTGGTCGACCTCTTGATCGCCCAGCAGAAGCTGCTTCCGCGCGAGCAGCTGGCAGGAAACACGCCGGCGGGAAGCGGGGCTCACTACCTGAGCGAAGACCTCGAGGAGACCGGGAATCCGACGCTCCAAGACGCCGCGCGTCGCTGGGCGACCTTTTGCGGTGGCTATCACCCTGGCGCGCCTGAGCCGAGCAAACGACCCCAGCGGCTCTTGTCGCCGCAGCGGAGCGCGGCGGCCAAGGTCCACGCCGCCAATCTGACCAAGGCCACTCAGACCCTCGAGGAGGAGGAAGAGCGCTTCGGCGATTTGGCGGCCTGCCTGATCCCGCTCTTGGCCCACGTCGGTCAGCTTCAGGAGCTGAGCAACGATATCTTCGCGGCCATTGCGACTCAGCAGCGGCTGCTAGAGCTGGGTGCGGCAAACCAGGTCCCGACGGACCTCCTCGCGACGGGGCTCGAGCGCATGTCGCGGCTCCAGCGCGAGGTCGGTCGCGGGCGGGAGGCCGACCGCCTCGAGCGCGAGGCCAAGGCCCTCCGGCTGTGAGCGACCCGTCGGAGCCCGGCGCCGAGGGTCCAGCCGCAGGCGGGTCCGACCCGGGACCAGACCCAGACGGTCAGCCCGCGGCGCTGGCCGACACCGTGGCTCATGAGGCTTGCGTGGCCCCGACAGGCCCTCCGCTGCCAGAGGCGGGTCAGCGCTTGGGTCCCTACCTCCTCCTCAACGAGCTGGGCCAGGGCGGAATGGGCGTCGTGTTTCGCGCCTACGATCCGCGCTTGCGGCGCTCGGTCGCGCTGAAGGTGGTCCGCCCGGAGCTCTCCCGCGAGTCGCGGGCGCGCTTCGTGGAGGAGGCTCAGGTCACGGCCCAGCTTCAGCACCCCGTGATCATTCCGGTCCACGAAGTGGGCGAGGTCGAGGCCCGGGTCTACTACACGATGCCCCTGGTTCGGGGCCGTGCCTTCGATGAGATCCTGGCCGGGGCGGGCTCCGGCGAGACCTTCCGCAACCTCCAGATCTTCGCTCGCGTCTGCAGGGCGGTGGCCTTCGCCCACGAACGGGGCGTCCTGCACCGCGACTTGAAGCCCGAGAACGTGATGGTCGGGGTTCACGGCCAGGTCTACGTCCTGGACTGGGGGCTGGCGATGCTGCTCCCGGCCAGCCCTGACGAGACCTCGGGTCTGCCGGAGCATGGTGTGTTGTCCGAGGCGGACACGCAGCGCCTGGAGCGGGTCTACCTCCCTGAGTCCATGCGGGCCGAGCAGCCAGGTGAGGTCGTGGGGACCCCGATCTACATGGCCCCGGAGCAGGCCGAAGGCGACTTGGCTCGACTCGGGCCCCAGACCGACGTCTACTGCCTGGGCGGGATGCTGTTCCGAATTCTGACAGGCAAGTATCCGCGGGGAGGGACGGTCAGCGAGGTCATCCGCGACCTGACGCGCGGGCGGGAGGTCGCGCCGCCCCGGAGTCTCAACAGCCAAGTCAGCCCCGTGCTCGACGCGCTCTGCATGCGAGCCCTCCTGGTGGATCCCGAAGAGCGCCTCGCGAGCGCGGCAGAGCTCGCGGATCGCGTCGAGGCCTTCTTGGAGGGGCGGACGCTGGCGGCGTCCAGCGACGACGACGCGGAGTTCCTCGTCGCCTACAGCGCTCAAGGGTTTCGGCGACCCTCCGTCACGGTGGACGTGGCGCTGGTCCGCGAGGCCCCCGGGGGCTGGCAGCTGGCGCTCTATCGACGGACGCGTCCGCCTCAGGAGGGAGCCTGGGCGCTGCCCGGGAGCTTCCTGGACCTCGAAGAGAGCCTCTCCTCTGCGGTCGAGCGGGTCCTGCGCGAGCGCCTGGGCGATCCTGCCACGAGCAGCCGGGTTCAGCTCCAGACCTTCGGCTCACCCCAGCGCGACCCGCGGACCCGCGTGATTACGATCCTCTACCTGGCGCACCTCGCAGGAGAGGCCGAGCTCCCCGAGGGCTGCTCGTGGTTCCCGGTCAAGGGAGTCGCTGAGGCGGTCCCGGGCGGGCTAGCCTTTGATCACGCGGACTTGACGCGCTCCGTCCGCAACGCGCTCTCTTGAAGGGTCACATGAAGACACTCTTCCTCTTCGCTCATGGGGCTGGGGCCGGCTCCAGTCACCCCTGGATGGTGTCTTGGTCCGCAGCCCTCGAAACCCTGGGAAGGGTCGTGCGCTTCGACTACCCCTACATGGCGGCGGGGAGGAAGGCGCCGGATCGGCTGCCCAAGCTCCTCGTCGCTCACCGCGAGGCTCTCGAGCTAGCCCGGGCCGAACACGCTCCCGAGCGGGTGATCCTGATCGGGAAGTCCATGGGCTCGCGAGTCGGTTGCCACCTCAGCAACGAAGAGGACCTCGAAGTCGACGGCGTGGTGTGTCTGGGCTATCCCCTCAAGGCCCCGAGCAAGACGGCGAAGGTCCGCGACGAGGTCCTCCTGGCCCTCGAGGTGCCGATCCTCTTCGTCCAGGGGACCCGAGATCGCCTCTGCCCCCTCGAGCTGCTGGCCGAGGTCCGCCCGCGGATGGGGGCGGCGAATGCTCTGCACGTGGTCGAGGAGGGGGATCACTCACTCAAGATCACCAAGCGCCACACCAAGGCGACCGGCGAGACCCAGGAGGAGAGCGACGCCGCCGCCCTCCAGGCCGTCGCGAAGTGGCTTGAGGGCCTCGCTTAAGCCCTTTGGGGGGAGTCGTTTAGATGGGCGAAACTTTGGGTGCGGGAGCGCGTTGATAGAGGGTTGGAGGCCGCATGCGCGCTCGAATCCCTCACCTCTTCTCCTCTCGGTCCTTGAGCCTCTCGCTGGCGCTCTTCGCCTTCTCGGCGGTCTCCTTCGCGGCAGGGCCTGCTTGGGCTGACAGCGGGGCTGAGCGCTTCGAGCAGAAGCTCGAGACCGTCCGCGAGATGCTGAAGGACGCCAAGGGCGACCCCGTCGCGGACCACCTCCTCAAGGAGTATCGCGGCGAGCTGCGTCGGCTAGCTCAAGCCGCTCGGCGGGGAGACAGCGCTCGAGTCGAGGAGGGCCAAAAGACCCTCGAGCGGCTCCGGGGTCGCTGGAAGAGCGAGGTCCGCGAGCGCTGGGTGAAGCGGACGAAGCGGAGCGGGGACGGCCTCGACTTCGAGTCGACCCGAGTTCGCAAGGGTCCCAAGGGCACCTCGGTCACCAAGACCAAGGGCCAAACCTCCAAGACCGCCGACGGACGACGCTGGACGAAGACGGTCCGGGGGACTCGCGGCAAGGGCCGGACCTGGCGCCGAGACGCCTCAGGGCGTCACTGGCGTAGCGGTCAGGGCGGCGGCTGGGAGCGCTCGGTCGCGGGCCAGGACGCCAAGGGGCGCGGTTGGACTCGCGACACGAAGGGGGCGTGGAGGAAGACGGCGACCGGCAAGTCCTGGGAGAGCTCGACCACCGGCACCACGCGCAAGGGCAAGGCCGTCACGGGTAACGCCAGCGGGGCGAAGGTCAAGAACGCCGACGGCAGCACGACGGTGACCAAGGAGCGGACGGTCAACAAGGGCGGAAAGACGATCTCTTGGGAGTCCAGCAAGACCTCGCGGAAGAACGCCGACGGGAGCCGGAGCTGGGATCGCTCGACGACTAAGACGGGGCCCAAGGGGACCTCGACCTCTTCAGCTCAGGGAACGAGCCGTCGCAAGGCTGACGGCTCGCGCGAGACCTCGGTCAGCCGTGAGGGTCGGCGCGCCAACGGGACGACCTGGGAGTCCAACACGCAGGGCACGTCAAAGAAGACAGGCAAGGGCAAGCGCGAGTGGTCCAAGACGACGACCGGGAGCAACAGCAAGGGCAAGACCTGGGAGAAGAAGGCCGAGGGCAAGCGGACGCGTCGGGGCGGGACGGTCAAGTCTCGCGTCAACCGAACCAAGACCGTCAAGACAGCCAAGGGCAAGGTCAAGCGGAGCAAGTCCAGGACTAAGACGACCCGCAAGGTCAAGTTCAAGCGGCCTCGTCCCTTCAAGGCCAAGAAGATCAAGCGGGTCAAGAAGGCCAAGAAGATCAAGAAGACCAAGAAGGGCCAGCGAGTCCGCCCCTAGGGATCAGCCTCTTCCCCTGCTCCGCCAGCGCGCTCGGCCCCGCACGTTCAGCCTCGCCCCAGCGGGCGCGGTTGAGTCCGCGACCGTGAGGGAGCTCGGGCCCGTCAGCCTCGCGGACCCATCTGTCTTGGAGCGGACACGCTTGTCCTCTGATAGGATCAGGCATCGCGAACCTGCTGAACCCTCCTAAGACCCTCCGTATTCTGCTGGTTGGGAACCACGCCCAAGGAACTCGGGCGATCGAGGGCCTACTCGCTGGGGAGGAAGTCGCTCTTCCGCCCTTCGCAGGCGTCGAGTTCGAGCACGCCGAGACCTTGCAGCAAGCAGTCTCGAAGCTGCCTGACTCCCGACCGCACCTGATCTTCACGGACCTGGCGCTGCCCGACAGCGAGGGACTCGAGACCTTTCGACGACTCCACGAGGAAGCGAAGGACACTCCAATCCTCGTGGTCTCAGAGTTCGAAGACGACCCCACGAGCTATGAGGCGATCTTGCTCGGAGCGCAGGATTGCTTGGTCGAAGGGAAGCTAGACGCTGTCGTCCTGAGCAGATCGATCCGCCACGCCCTGGCGCGGTCCTCCTACGACGACGGGAACCGCCGCAGTCACGACGCGTATCACCGGATCCTCAAGGAGAGCGATCTACCAAGCCTGGTCGTGGCAGGGGAGGGGCGGGTGCTCTTCTCCAACCTCGCCGCCCAGAAGGTCTTGGGCAACGTGCCTCACCGCGTCGATTGGATCGACCGAGAGGACCGCAAGCCGGAGATCAGGTTCGACTCAGCGCCCTCCGCAGCGCCGGGCGCCAGGATCACGGACACCCTCTGGGAAGGAGAAATCGCGACCTTGGTCACCCTCGAGGTCCGACCAGACTCCGCGAGGGTGGCCAGCGGCGACGAACTCCACCCTGCGTCCTTGTTCGAGGGCCTCGTCTCTGCGAGCCCGCGGATGCGCGCGCTCTTTCACACCTGCGAGCGGGTCGCAGCCACGCCGGCGACTGTGCTGATCGAGGGTGAGACGGGGACCGGGAAGGAGCTCGTCGCCCGGGCGATCCACAAGCGCTCCCGACGGACAGGGCGCTTCGTTGCTCTGGACTGTGGCGCGGTCCAAGCGTCCCTGATCGAGTCTGAGTTGTTCGGGCACGAACGAGGCGCCTTCACCGGCGCCAACGCCCGCAAGCTGGGTCTGTTTCGCCACGCTCACAAGGGGACGCTGCTCCTCGACGAGATCGGCAACATGCCCCTGACCTCTCAGCACACTCTGCTTCGGGTCCTTCAGGAGAGAACCGTCCGCCCTGTGGGAAGCACCGACGAGTTCAGCGTCGACGTCCGAGTCATCGCCGCGAGCAGTTCCTCCTTGATCGACGCCGTGAAGGCGGACCGCTTTCGTGAGGACCTGCTCTATCGACTCGACGTCATTCGACTCGATCTGTTGCCCCTCCGAGAGCGCCTCGAGGACGTGCTCCATCTCCTCAACCTGTTCCTGGAGCAACTCTGTGTTCGCTATGACCTCGAGCGAGTGGACCTGGGCGCGGGCTTCCTTCAGGCCGCCATGGACTATCGGTGGCCCGGCAACGTTCGCCAACTCGAGAACTTCGCTGAACGTCTCCTGCTGACCGGAGCAGCATGCTTCAGCAAGCGAGACTTCCAAGAGATCGTAGGCCCCTTCCGCTCAGCTTCTCCCCGGGTCGTAGACCCCGTCGAAGTCGGGCAATCGCTGCGCTCGTTCCTAGAGGAGCAGGAGGCGGCCTACCTGGAGTCCGCCCTGCGTGGAACTCGCGGATCCCTGCCTGCGACCGCCCAGCTCGCGGATCTCGATCCGCGGACGCTGCGCCGCAAGCTGAAGCGTCACGGGATCGATCGCACCCGCTTCCTCCACTGAGTGGATGCCGCGGGGGCAGTCTTGTCCGCTGCCGGACAGATTCGGCCGCTCGGGCTCAGTGCTTGCTGCGGCCTGAGACTCCCCCCACAGCACTTAGGCTCCGGGCTGCCGGGAGCCGCCTTTGCGGGCGCTTGACGAGAACGACGAGGAGCTGCCGCGTCGCGCTGAGAACGAATCCGCTGGCAGGAAGAATGGACTCATGAGACGCAAGTACGTGGGGGCGAAGAGAAGCATCGAAGCCTGGAGCGAAGACCGCGGTCGGAGCTGGAGCGGAACCATGTTCGATCGTGGGTCAGAGACCAAGATCAGCGCCAAGTCGCTCCCGGAACTCGACGCCCTAGCCTCGAAGCATGAAATGCGCCTCGTCTCCTAGCGGACACCTCACGCTCCAGGGGCGCGGCTAGAGGGTCTCACTATTGGCCCAAGACCTCCCATGGCGTTCCCCACGCAGCGAGCTCGGGCAGCGCGGGGAGCCCGAGCCGGAAGAACACCCGCTCTCGTTCGCGATAGAAGGCTCGCCAGAGGTCGGCTCGGCGTGGCTGCTGCATCAGGTCGTAGAGGAGTCGGCTGAGCTTCCCGAAGCCGAGCTTGGGGAGGTGCTCGACTGCGAGCTTCCAGCTCTCTCGCTGCTCTATGGGTCCGTCTTCTGCGGAGAGGAGGAACTGGATCAGGGCGGCGCGAAGGAGCGGGCTGCCTTGAACTCGCTCGTTCTCTTGGAGGAGCTCGGGGAAGGCCCTCCATGCGCCCCTGCGAAAGGCTGCCATCAGGATCCGGGTCCGGGGGGGCGCCTTGTTCGTGGCGCGCTTGAGGAGCTTCTCTCGAGACTGATCGTTGTCGTAGAGCCTCTGCGAGCTCCTCCTGAGCCAGCGCAGGAGCGGGAAGGTGGGCGCTGTCGCGAGGACCATGGCCTCGACCGAGACTCGCGGCGGGGGGCCAACACGATCGCTGGCCTTGCGGAAGGGGCGCCTTGAGAGCTCGACGTCGAGGGTCAGGAGCGGGGGCCAGGCCTCCTGGACCCGGGGCACCGTCAGTCCTGGCTTCGTCGTTCCAGCCACCCCGTCGGCCAGGGGGAGCTTGTCGAACTTCTTGGAGAGGCCCAGGCAGCTGCTCAAGAGTGAGGGCTGCGGCTGGAATCCATGGCGCTCGATCAGACCGTAGAGGATCATGGCCGTCCCGCTTTGTCCTCCGCGGACCATGCGCAGCGCGAGGCGGGTAGCGAGGACCGGATCGTAGTAGTGCGAACTAGGGGACCCGAGGGACTTGATGAGGTGCTTGAGGGCCGAGAGGCCCTTGCTCCCTATGGCGTCAGTCAGCTGCTGAGCCTGCTTGGAGCGCTGGGCAGCGCTCCGGGTCAAGAGGGCCTCACGCCAGAGGCACTGGAGGATCGGCGCCTCTGGGAGGAAGTCCGCAAGGAG
>Ga0316202_10000410_pt1 | contig 49580 bp, 52 predicted proteins | sample 3monrhotite_MG_FD_204934 | JGI IMG/M metagenome (GOLD analysis project Ga0316202, IMG submission 204934) | Microbial mat bacterial communities from mineral coupon in-situ incubated in ocean water Damariscotta River, Maine, United States -... | ecosystem: Environmental > Aquatic > Marine >...
AGCTCCTGCGAGAGTGCTTCGATCTTTTCATTCCGCTCGTCTATCGTCTGAACGTGTCGGGCAATCTGGTCTTCTCGCTCAGCAGTCTGCTGGGTCAGGCTCTCAACTTTTAAGACATGATCGTCCAGCTCCTGCGAGAGTGCTTCGATCTTTTCATTCCGCTCGTCTATCGTCTGAACGTGACGGGCAACCAATGTATCCCGTTCGATAATGGTATTATCGAGCTCAGCTATTTTTTTATCTCGTTCAGCCACAACCTTGTCAACACTAATGATCACCTCAGCACGTTCAATTAATGAATGATTAAGAGCGGCGATCTGCGCGTCCCTTTCGGCAACAACTCCAGACCAGCTTTGAACCAATTCAGTTTGGTTGATCGGTTGCTCAAGGACACCACTTCCTAAAACTGGGAGATCAGCATCAGAAGCAACTGCGACTAAATAAAGGGCAGCAGGAACACCAGTAATAATGGGCAAATCCTCATCTGCTAAATCATAACTCGCAACAGTGCTGACACCTTCTTCACTCAAAATTACCGAGCCGTAGGCTATCTTTTGCCCGTAAATTCGACTCTTTTTAAAATTGATCCGTAACAACTCCTTAAATTCATCACGATAAAGCTCTTTGACGTGATATTCATTATGGGAATCAAGTTTATCGGAGTACTCGAGCTTGTCCGGGCTGGAAATAATCAAGACTCCATCAGGTCTTAACACCCGCTTGACTTCAAACATCATCCCTTGATGATCATCATGATGTTCAATGGTTTCAAAACTGACTACAACATCAATGCTGTTATCTGCTAGCGGGATATTCGAACAAGAACCGACTCTGAAATTAAGGTTATTAGTTTCGTACTTCGTTCTAGCGTGCGCAATAGCTTCTTCAGAGATATCGACACCTATGACCATGTTTGCAGCACTTTGGGCGAGCATTGAACTGCCGTAGCCTTCGCCGCTAGCGATGTCAAGTACGTTTTTCCCGGCAACGACTTGACAAGCGACAAGATACCGGTGAAGGTGTTCTAATTCGATATTTCCGTGCCGTCCAGGAACATAACGTTCACCTGTAAAAGCCATTGCAGTTGATGCTTGTTCCATTCGCTTGCTTCCCATGATTATTTGATACCTTCAATTGCCAATGCTGCAGGGTATTCAAAACAGTGTATGCGAGTACTTGAGAAACCTGCCTCTAATGCATATCGCCACATATCAGCACCAAATTCCGTACGCACAATATAATCTGGTGTATTTTGTGTTGTGCTGCCGTGATAACTATTTTTCATACCAGACCGCGAACGCGTCAAACGGCCAACAACTAACGGCACAGTATAGAGACATAATCCGCTATCGCGGAGTATTCGTCGACATTCAAAAAGCCCTTGAACCGGATCGGGAACATGCTCTAACGAATCTGAATGAAGCACCAAATCAAAGACAGAATCATCAAAAACCAAGTGCTGCATATCATGCTCAGGAAAAGTTATTAACGTGTGGTTGGGAATCTTTTTCAGTATTGGACTAAGTCCACCAGCTTCGTTGACTTCCAACACTTTGATACTTATAGCCAGATCCGAACAAACAAATTCTTCCAAGGTCCCGCAAAAATCGAACGCCTTCAAGATCCCATGCGCCAGCGCCATGGACCTTAAATTGCTACCACAATCAACACAGGAAAAACCTTGCTGTCGATTTATATAATCGACTTCATCGGGGGACAACTCCCAATCAGCAATGAGTTCATCCCAAAGAACAGTGGTGGAATGAAAGCGTATCCCACCACAGACTGGACATATTGGGATATTATTCACATTACCCTCATATTTATTTCTTTCATTGGTACTCCAATAAGCCCATGACAAATATGCGATGTGTGTACTTTGAATAGCAAAGCATCGTGAATCCAATGATGCTGTATATGCTCTTGTTGTGTCCCTTCTGCAAGAGCAACACAAATACTGTAATCACCCGCGGGCATAACAGGCATGCGAAAAGTAAACTTGGCCTCGATCATCTGGCCGATACCTACAGCAATGGATTTATCTAGACACGCAAGATATGTATTGTCTGCAAAAACACTTTGTCCTAAACGATCCTTGATGAGAAATCCAACAATTGGACTATGAAAATTTTCTCGTGCCTGCGAACGAATAACTAGACTAACCATCTCCCCACCAACAAGCCAGGAAAGAGGCAGATCGTTTTCATCCATCAACTGGACTTCACAGATTTTGCCACCACCGTTCCCGAAGGACTCACCATTTTCGTCGAATTTAAAAAGCTCTATGTCGTTGCGCAGGGAGGTCGAATTTAGAAAATCAAGCCGCATATCACGCGGCTCTTCATTTCGACAATCCGGTTTGACTTCAAAACCTTGCACGTCTGCACCAGAATCAGGTTGCGCCTCATAAAAATTGGCAAGATAGGCCTCCGAAATTTTCTTGGGAGGTCCATCAGATTTCAACCTACCTTCATGGAGCCAAATAGCACGGGAGCAAAGGTTTAGGACTGCACCAGAGTCATGGCTAACGAAAACAAGAGTCCCCTTTTCAATAAATTTGCGTAAAAACCTCATGCACTTTTGTACGAAGAAGGCATCCCCAACTGACAGTGCTTCATCAACGATCAAAACCTCCGGGTCCATATTGGCTATAACAGCAAAGGCCAACCGAACTGTCATTCCGCTCGAATAAGTTTTTACTGGCTGATGAACAAAGTCTCCGATATCAGCAAACTCTAGTATTGCATCGAGTTTCTCATTCATCTCTTCGCGGGTCGCTCCCAACAGTGTTCCGTTGAAATAGACGTTTTCAATCCCTGTCAACTCCAAGTTGAAACCCGCCCCCAGTTCTAGTAATGCCAAGGTTTTACCATTACTCTGGACCTGCCCTTGGGTCGGCGTCAAAACTCCAGTTAGAATTTTCAGCAAGGTCGATTTTCCCGCGCCGTTTTTGCCAATGATCCCGACGGTCTCACCTTTTTTAATCTCAAAGCTGACATCATTCAGGGCAAAAAAATCCCGATGATACTTCTTACGAAACGGATGTAACGATTCTTTCACCCGATCTACAGGATCATCGTACAAACGATAGACCTTAGTCAGTCCTTCAACTTTTATAGCGACATCGCTCATTACAGGACATCCGCAAAGTGAGGTCTCAGGCGTGAGAACACAAGCGCACCAAGGACAAAAATAAAACCAGTGAACAGCCAGTAGTAGGCGGTATAGACCGGGTGGTTCCAGAACCAAACGTTATATACGAAACTGTCACGGTAACCCTGAATAATGTAGTAGGCGGGATTCAGCTTCAAATATATTTGATATTTCCCAGGTATCATCTGCAGAGACCAGAATATCGGAGTCAGCCAGAACCCAAACTGCATAACCATGGAAATAATCTGCCCAACGTCCTTGAGAAAGACAACCAGTGAAGAGGTCAACCAGGTAAGTCCGAGCAGCAAAACAATTGCCGAAAATCCGTAGTAGATAACCTGTAGTGAGTGAAGTCCGGGATAGATATGATAGAGGGAGAAAATCAGAAAGATAACCAACACAAAAAAGATATGAACGATCAATGCAGACAGCAACTTAACTACTGGCAACATACTCACTCGAAATACGATCTTCTTGACCAGATAACTGTTCTCTACCACTGCTCCGGTACCGCTCAAGAGAGTCTCAGAGATAAAGAACCAGGGGATGATTCCGGTCATCAGCCAAAGAATGAAAGGGAAATCTCCCACCGGGGCTGATTTGAATCCGACTTCAAACACGAACCAGAAAATAAGAATAGTAACTACAGGATTAATAAAGGCCCAGAGAAGGCCGAGATATGAGCCAAGATAGCGGGATTTGAAATCACGTACGGTTAATTGCACAATCAACGCACGGTTACGATAAAGATCTCGTAAAAAATTGATGAAGTGTCTAAACATACCCCCCACAACCCCTTATAAGTTTTCAAAAATTGGAGAGGACTCTAACAACGGGGCGGAAAGATCTTTTTGTGACAAAATCGGTTCCCCCTGCCATGGCCATTTAACACCAATCACCGGATCATCCCAGCGAATACAGCGCTCATGTTGCGGTGCATAGTACTCGGTGGTCTTATATAAAAAATCTGCCGATTCACTCAGCACCAGAAATCCATGTGCAAAACCTGGCGGTACCCAGAACTGCCGTTTATTCTCGGCAGATAAGACCACACCAGTCCACTGACCGAAGGTCGAAGAGCTTTTGCGGATATCGACCGCGACATCGAAGACCTCGCCAACGACACAGCGCACAAGTTTACCCTGGGGCTGTTGAATCTGGTAATGCAGGCCGCGCAGAACCCCTCGGGATGAGCGGGAATGATTATCCTGAACGAAGGTGGTTTGCAACCCCGTCAGTTCCTGCCATTTCTCCTGGTTGAAGCTCTCCATAAAAAAACCACGCTCGTCGCCGAACACCTTCGGTTCCAGGATGAACACATCAGGAATATTGGTTGTTATTTTTTTCATTGTGCCTCAAATCTAAGGTTACAGCAGTCTACGCCTTGCGATATTTAACGGGACGATCCTGCAGAATTTTTACAAGATACTCACGATAGCTTGATTTGGGAGTGTCTTCGATAACCTTCTCGAATTGCTGATGATCAATAAAGCCCTTGCGATAGGCCACCTCTTCGAGACAGGCAATCTTCACCCCCTGGCGGGCCTCAAGGGTGCCGATGAAGTGACTGGCCTCAAGCAGACTCATATGGGTGCCGGTATCAAGCCAGGCGATACCACGTTCGAGGCATTCAACCTTCAATTCGCCTCGTTGGAGATAGGCGATATTGAGGTCGGTGATCTCAAGCTCGCCACGCGGCGAAGGGGTCAGGCCTTTGGTCATTTCGACGACCTTGTCATCGTACAGATATAACCCAGGTACGGCATAGTTCGATTTCGGCTGCAGCGGCTTCTCCTCAATACCAATCGCCAGGCCGGTTTCGTCAAACTCAACCACTCCATAGCGTTCAGGATCGGTGACCTGATAACCAAAAACTCTGGCACCGGAGGTAAACTCTTCTACAATACGATCAAGATCCATCCGCCCGTAAAACAGGTTATCGCCCAGAATCAGGCAGACCGGTTGATTGTCGATAAATTTTTCTCCGACGAGAAAGGCCTGTGCAATCCCCTTAGGTTCGGGCTGAACTGCGTAGGTCAACTTGATGCCCCAGCGGCTGCCATCACCGAGGAGAGCCTCAAACCGTGGGGTGTCCTGTGGGGTGGAAATAATCAGGATATCCTGCACCCCTGCACGCATCAGGGTCGAAAGCGGATAGTAGATCATCGGCTTGTCGTAGATCGGCTGAAGCTGCTTGCTGGCGACCAGGGTCAGCGGGTAGAGTCGACTGCCAGCGCCGCCAGCTAGGACAATCCCTTTTTTAATTCCGGACATAAACATTTCTCCATTATCAGCAGGACACGGATGAACACAGATGAACACGGATAAACACTGATTTAGTAATATCTTGCATTCTTCAAATCTCTAGGCCAAAAACTGAAACAATCAGAAATTATCAGATTTTATAACATTCAGGCATTACCCATTGGACACGGATGAATACGGATGAATACGGATGAGCACGGATGAACACGGATGAACGCGGATTTACTAACATCATACATTCTTCAAATTTCTAGGCCAGGAACTGAAACAATCAGAAATTATCAGATTTTATCCGTGTCCAAAGTCCTTAAGTTTACTTGCGATGATTGTCGAAGACTTTACGTATTACCTTCGGGGTTGGCCCGAAATTCAATAAAAGTCCTACCTCAATATCAGTAGCCTTAAGGTAATTCAACAACTGTGCTTCATGTTCTGGCAAAAAAGTTTTAACCGCTTTCAGTTCAACGATAATCTTATTCTCAATCACAAGATCAGCATAATATTTCCCGACAATTCTGTTTCTATAAAATACTTCGATTTCAGATTGTGGCGTTACCGAAAGATCGCAACACTCCAATTCAATTAAAAGCGCATTTCCATAAACTTTTTCAAGAAAACCGTAACCCAGACCGTTATATACATTATAAAAACTGCAAATAATTCGATCTGTGATTTCCTGATATTTCATCTCTCCCCCCCCCTGAGCGTGAACCACTTCATTGTCTGGACACGGATCAGTTCGGATAGTGTCTGATTTAAAAAACAACCCCTAAAAGTTTTGCCCGGGTCTATTCAGCTATAAATCCGTGTCATCAGATTCTATCCGTGTCCAAAGCTCTTTCTTCCAGGTACCGTTTTAGGTATCCCCACCATGACGAGCAGCAAATAATCTGGTCAGTGATTTCTTGATATTTCATCCCCCCCTGAACGTGAACCACTTCATTGTCTGGACACGGATCAGTTCGGATAGTGTCTGATTAAAAAAAACAACCCCTAAAAGTTATGCCCAGGTCTCTTCAGCTATAAATCCGTGTCATCAGATCAATCCAGAACCAAAGCAATCAATACCGTTTTGGTGTAAGCCTATAACCAAAAGCCCTAGGTTTAGATTGATCCGCGTTCATCAGATTTGATCCGTGTCCAATTGATCATCGCCTTAAAGCTTAATAGGACACGGATTAACACAGATAAAATCTGATTTAGCCTTAACCAAAAGCCCTAGGTCTAGATTGATCCGCGTTCATCAGATTTGATCCGTGTCCAATTGATCATCGCCTTAAAGCTTAATAGGACACGGATTAACACAGATAAAATCTGATTTAGCCTTAACCAAAAGCCCTAGGTTTAGATTGATCCGCGTACATCAGATTTGATCCGTGTCCAAAACTCTTTTTCCCAGGTACCGCTTCAGGCTTTCCTGCCAAGAGGGTATCTCTGCTCCGGTCGCCAGCTGATATTTTTGCTTTGAGAAAACTGAATAAGCGGGTCGTTTGGCGGGCAAGGGATAGTCTTCCGTTCCAATCGGAGAAATCTTCTTCACCTTCAAGTCTTCGCCATTCTTGCGGGCTTGCTTCACAATTTCCACGGCGAAATCGTACCAGCTACAGGCGCCGTCATTCGAGAAGTGATAGAGACCGTAGGGGACAGTGACGTGTGACGTGTGACTAGTGACGAGTTTGAGTAGATTGAAGATCGCATCAGCGAGGTCCCCCGTATAGGTCGGGCTACCAATCTGATCAGCGACTATTCCGATTTGGTCGCGCTCTTTGGCCAGACGCAGTATGGTTTCGACGAAATTATTGCCTCCAGGGCCATACAGCCAACTGGTTCGGAGAATAAAGTACTTTTCCAGCCCACTGGTAATTATTGCCTGTTCACCGAGCAACTTGGAGCGCCCATAGGCGGATTGCGGGCCGACCGGTTCATCCTCGCGGAGTGGAGTCTTGCCATTGCCAGAGAAAACGTAATCAGTTGAGATCTGGACCAGAGTCGCATCGATCGCAAGCGCGGCCTCGGCAAGGTGGCCGACAGCCGTCCCGTTAACTCTAGTCGCCATCTCTTTCTGTGACTCGCAGCCGTCGACATTGGTAAAAGCTGCGCAATTGATTACGACATCGGGGCACAGGTCACTCAGAGTGGACAGAACCAGTCCCCGGTTCGTCATGTCAAAATCGGGAAGATCAAAGCAACATACATCATAATGGTCCGGTACGGCGGCTAAAACCGCCTGGGCCAGCATACCTTTTGCCCCGATGAGGACGATCTTTTGGTGAAGGGTAACGGGTGACGGGTAACTAGTCAAGGGTGGACTCCAAACTCTTTTTCAAGCCAACAATCATGCGACGCATTTCCTGAAGACCCCTGTCAAGTTCAGAGGCATCCGTCATGAAACCAAGTCTTTCTGCGATCACAATTTGGGTCTCTACCTCAGCCAAAGAACCCATAGCGATAGAAAGAAATCGAGAAAATTCTTTCTGGCCTGCTCGGCCTGCCCCTTCGGCGATATTGGACGGAATTGAAACCGCTGCCCTTCGAATCTGCGAGATTAACCCATAAATTTCTTCTTTAGGCCAACCTTTGGTTTCGGAGTAAATCCGGGCCACCATATCAACACTTTTCTGCCAAACCAGCAAATCCTTATGGCTTTTCATGAAATTCGTCACCCGTCACTTGTCACTCGCTCCATACTGCTTTTCGTAATATTCTTGGTAAGAACCATCCAGAACTGAAGATATCCACTCAGGATTGTCAAGATACCAGTCGACCGTTAAGCGGATCCCTTCCTCAAAAGTCACTGACGGCACCCAGCCTAAATCGTCTTTGATCTTGGTCGCATCGATAGCATAGCGCCTGTCATGACCGGGACGATCTGTGACGTAACGGATCAGTTTATGTCGGACCTCCCCTGATGGGAGCAAGCCGACCTTCTCGTCCAGCAAATCGCAGACGGTTGTTACAATTTCAATATTTTGTTTTTCGTTGTTACCACCGACATTATAGGTTTCACCGAGTTTGCCATTTTGCAAAACTGTCAAAATTGCTGAACAGTGGTCAACAACATAGAGCCAGTCACGCACATTTTTACCATCGCCATAGACCGGCAAATCCTTACCATTCAGAGCATTATTGATAATCAGGGGAATTAATTTTTCAGGGAAGTGATATGGCCCATAATTATTAGAACAGTTGGTTATCAGGGCCGGCAGCCCGTAAGTATGAAAATAGGAGCTAACCAGATGATCAGACGCGGCTTTGCTTGCCGAATAGGGCGACCGAGGATCGTAAGGGGTGGTTTCGCTGAAGAGCCCGGTCTCGCCAAGGGATCCGTAGACTTCATCGGTGCTGACGTGTAGAAAACGGTGACGAGTAACTTGTGACGAGTGACTTGTGCTTTCGCTGTCCCCCCTTACTCGTAACCCGTCACCCGTCACTGACTGCCAGGCTTTTCGTGCCGCTTCAAGCAGAGCAAAGGTACCGTTGATATTGGTTCGAATAAATTCGGCTGGGCCTGTGATGCTGCGATCGACATGTGATTCAGCAGCAAAGTGTACGACCGTATCGATCTGTTCTTCTTCGAAGAGCGCTTCGATCAAACCGGAATCACAGATGTCCCCTTTGACGAACCGATAGCGTGGATCATTTTCGATATCGCGCAGATTCTCCGGGTTGCCGGCGTAAGTTAACTTGTCGAGATTAACCAAACGACAATCAGTAACCGTATTTAAGAAATGGCGAACAAAATTAGAACCTATAAAACCACAACCGCCAGTAATAAGAACCTTCTTCATCTACCCTCCAGATAAAAAAAAAGCGTAAAAGAAGTCAGTGCCTCTCCAACGCAAATTCTCTAGCAATGCCTACATCAAACAGAATTCCCCCAAATGAAGAGTACATTGCCAACAACTTCAGCAACATACACCATTCCATACATAATGCATACGTTTTAATTACATTAAACGCATAATCAAATCTGCTGCCAGGGGCAAATCATCAAAAACAGGGACATCGGCCAAACCTGAGGGCAAAATAAGGCTTGCACCGTGACCAGTACGGACCAGCAGGCTGGTACACCCAGCCGAATATCCTGCTTCCAGGTCCGCAAGTTTATCACCGACCATATAAGAGGCCCTCAGATCGACATTTAACTCTTCAGCAGCACGTATCAGCATCCCCGGCTTACCCTTACGGCAGAGACATTTCTGGCGGAAGGGTACATTGCCCTCAGTCGGATGGTGGGGACAGACATAGATCCCGGCGAGGGTTACCCCATAACGCAGCAGCTCAGAGCACATGTGGCGATGCAGGAGCTCGACATCTTCCAGAGTATAGTAACCGCGCGCCACTCCCGATTGGTTGGTCACCACCACCAGCAGAAAACCAGCATCCTGAAGTTTTTTCAGTGCTTGCGGCACACCGGGGATAAACTCAAAATCCTCGACCCGATACAGGTAGTCCTTCTCGACATTGATGGTGCCGTCACGGTCGAGGAAAACGGCCCTGCGGGGCGTTTTCCAGTGAGGAGTGAGGGGTGAGGGGTGAGGGGTCACTTCTCTCTCCCTTTCAGGGATTTGATCAGTCCACCCAGAAGAGGCTAGAGTCTGGTAAGGAGTGAGGGGTGAGGGGTGAGGGGTCACTTCTCTCTCCCTTTCAGGGATTTGATCAGTCCACCCAGAAGAGGCTAGAGTCTGGTAAGGAGTGAGGGGTGAGGGGCGAGGAGTCACTTCACTCTCCCTTGCAGGGATTTGATCAGTCCGCCCAGAAGAGGCTAGAGTCTGGTAAGGAGTGAGGGGTGAGGGGTGAGGAGTCACTTCACTCTCCCTTGCAGGGATTTGATCAGTCCGCCCAGAAGAGCGAAAATTCGGTCAATCCGATCAATTACAGGCTGATTTTTCTGGATGTAATTTAAATCTCCCGCCAGGATAAGCTGCGTTTCAAGCTCACTTAGGGAGCCCCGCGCAATCGAAAGAAACTGAAGAAACTCCCTGTCACCTGTCCTGGCTGCCCCTTCAGCGATATTACTCGGTACGGATATGGCGGCACGACGCATCTGACTGGTCAAAGCATAGATTTCCTCACGCGGGAATTCTTGAGTCGAATGGTAGATGTCTTTGACTAACGCCATAGACTCTTGCCAGACTTTTAATTCCTGATGTTTACGCCTCACTCCTCCCCCCTCACTCCTCACGATATTGAGAAAGTATTTTCTCAATAATATTGGTCGTCGACTTACCATCGACGAAGCGGATCAGCTCGACCCGCCCGCCATAACCTTCGACGATCTCCTTACCGACCACCTCTTCAGCCAGATAATCTCCCCCCTTGACCAGGATATCCGGACGCAGTTGAGTGATCAGTTCATAGGGGGTGTCCTCGTCGAAGATGACGAGATAATCGATGCAATCGAGGGCAGCGAGGATATGGGCGCGCTCCTCTTCGCCGATCAGCGGCCGTTTCTCCCCTTTCAGCCGACGGATCGAGGCGTCAGAGTTGAGTCCAAGCACCAGCAGGTCACCAAGAGCTCGGGCTTTCTGCAGATATTTGACGTGGCCGACATGCAGCAAGTCGAAGCAACCGTTGGTAAAAACGATGCTCCGGCCACGACTCTTCTCTTCAAGCAAAAGGTGCTGAAGTTCCCGACATGTTCGAATCTTGGCATCGCTTCGATCAACGTCAACACTGATAGAACGCAGAATCTCCTCAGGAGTCACTGTCGAGGTTCCAACCTTGCCAACCACGACTCCGGCAGCCAGGTTGGACAGACGTGCCGCGTCGGGCAGTTCAAGGCCGCCCGCCAAACCGAGCCCGATACTTGCGAGCACCGTATCCCCCGCACCCGAGACATCGAAGACCTCACGCGCCAGAGTCGGCAATTGAATCTCGTCACGCCCAGCCATAAACAGGCTCATCCCCTCTTCACTGCGGGTCAGCACCAGGGCATCAAGATTCAGATCCTGCAACAGTCGCCAACCCGCCCGGCTAACATCCTCACCCGTGCGAATGGTGACACCGCTAGCCTCGGCGGCCTCTTTGCGATTTGGGGTCAAGAGGGTTGCACCGCGATACTTACTATAATCCTTCCCTTTGGGATCAACCAGCACCGGTACCTTGGCAGCACGACAGAGGGTAATTAATTCCCGGGTCAAACTGTCGGTCAATACCCCCTTAAGATAATCGGAAAGCAGCACAACCTGGACCTGTGGCAATTGCTCCCGGACATAGGCCATCAGCTCTAGGGCGGCGGCAGAGTCGATTTCATCACGGCTCTCGCGGTCGATACGCAGCATCTGCTGGTTACTCGCCAGAACACGTGTCTTGCGACTGGTCTTGCGCGCCGCGGAGAGCACCACACCATCAGCCGAAACGCCACGCAGCTCCAAGCGTTCAAGGATCGTTCGCCCATCCTCATCAGCGCCGATCACGCTAGCAACCCGAACCTGACAACCGAGGGACAGAAGATTGTTAATCACATTCCCCGCACCACCCAGCCGCATATCCTGACGTGCGACATCAACCACCGCGACCGGCGCTTCAGGCGAGATCCGCTCGGCCTTGCCCCAGAGGTACTCATCGAGCATCAGGTCGCCGACCACCAACGCCTTGAGCTGAGCGACACGAGTGAAGAAATCCTTGATCTCGTTACCGGTCATATTTGTTCTCCCTGCAGGCCCGCTGCGGCGAGACCCTCATGCACCAGCGCCGCCAACAACGGAATATTAATTTCGTGGTGACCGGTTATGGTATAGCCTTTTCCACCGCCTGAGGTCGGCCGCTTGATCACATTCTGCAGCGGCCGATAGTGCTGAATCATATCGAAGTTGGCCGTCGAAAAGTTATTAACTCGATGACCGAGATTCTGCGCCACCGAGAGTGCCTTGAGAAAAACCTCGGGGAGCAGCACCGCCGAACCGACGTTGAGCCATAGCCCACCTTCGCCGAGATCGGCGATCACCGCAGCCAGCAGTTTGAAGTCACGGTAGCTCATCTCTCCCGTCACCCCGCCATCGGCCTGTGGGTGCTGGTGGATGATATCGGTGCCGAGGGCGACATGGACCGTCGCCGGGATTTTGTTCTCGGCACAACAGGCCAACAGGCTGTGTTCGGCATGGGGGTGACCAGCAGCCAGGATATACTCGCCGATCGCCTGCCCAAAACCGACCCCACGTGGTTGCGCTTCGCGCAGGGCCAGATTCATTCCCTGCCCGGTCTCGGCTGAAAAGCCGAAGTCCCCGGCATGCAGCACGGCCCCCACATCCTCCGATGTCGCGCCGATCAGCGACACTTCAAAATCGTGGATCGCCGCCGAACCGTTCATCGCCACTGCCGAGATTGCCCCAGCCCGAATCAACCCCTTGATCACCGGTTGCAGGCCACATTTGATGACATGACCTCCGATCGCCAAAATAACCGGCCTCTGTTTGAGACGCGCAGCGACGATAAGATCTGCAACCGCCAGCAGGCTCTCCGCCGCGAGCAGACGCGGCAGGCGAGTAGCAAACTCACGCAGCGTCAGCCCGGCAGAGATCTCGCCGGAAAAATGCTCTTCAATATTGACCTTGTTGTCACGCGAGGCGATGGGATAGCTACTGACCGCTGAAAAATCAAGAGGTTTATACTGTTTTTGCATAATCTTAATCCCCTCTGCCGAACAGCTTCTGTTCGATCAGGTCACAAAGGATATGAATGATCGCGATATGTGCCTCCTGGATGGCCGGAGTGTAATGCCCCGGGATACAGAGACACTGGTCACTGACATTCTTGAGCTGCCCACCGTCACGCCCGACCAGAGCCATGGTCGCAACCCCGGCCTCCCTAGCAACCTGCATCGCCGCCAGGACATTAGGTGAATTCCCGCTGGTCGATATACCGACGACCAGATCGCCCGGTATGGCCAACGCCGAAACCTGACGGCTGAAGATTTGTTCAAAACCGTAGTCGTTGCCGACGGCGGTCAAGATCGAGCTGTCGGTCGTCAGAGCAATGGCTGGTAGCGCGCGACGTTCAATCAAAAAGCGCCCAATCAGCTCCGCAGCAAAATGCTGAGCATCGGCTGCACTGCCGCCATTGCCCATGATCAGGATTTTGTTGCCACGGTCGAGCACACTGACCATCTGGTCAGCAGATCGCTCTATCGCGTCGACCAGATGAGTCTGCAGGTAGTCAAAAGCGTTACGATGTTCTTCAAGATGTTTCAGTATGTGTTTGCGCATTGATTCCAATCCCTGACTGGCAAGTATTCCGTCTTGCATTTTATCCGCTTCGCTGAAAAACCATTATAATCACCTGATTTCAATCGAAAAACAAGCAGATCGGGCTATGCTTAATCCACCACCTGAGTATTCGTAGATGCTTTCCCATCGTTCTCGACGAATCATTCCTTTTGCCCACATCAATTTTGTTACATCCATAAACAAGCAAATACGGAGGACTTGACTCTATCAAAAAAGTTAAAGTCCGGGCGCAAAGCCAAGAGTCAAGTGTGGAATTATGCACACACAGGGGCCAGGAGAGCAATTGCTGTCATGAAACTGCGGGTCAGTTTTCAACGTCATCAAACATTTTGCATGGAAGGTTATCTGACCATCCGTGTTATACCTTCCCGCATCTCAACCGGCAAGGGGAGCCTCGTAAAACCTAAGTCATCCTATCCCTGAAACGCTGTAACAGAGACCGACTGACATGTGACAAGACGGCCTGAGTCGAATGAGATGGTCGGTCATAGATAGCCCTCCCCAAGAGGTTCTCCCACGATCTGTGAAGAGCCTCTGAACGGCGAGAAAGTACTGGTTCCGCAGAGGCCAAACTGCTAACATTATTTTCTTGTGACGTTTAGCCGGGTTCTCTTTTCATTCCACCAATTCAAAAAAAATACCGAAAGTCTCCCAGTCAACCTGCTATTTGTTTGCCCGACCTAAGAGAGTTTGCCAGCAAGGTCATTCTGACATATAACACCAATGAAGCAGGGGGTTGACCCTGCCTCTTGAAGCAGTCACTACGAGCTGACTTTTTTGACCGGTTGCGGTTCGGACCACAGTTTTTCAACGATAGGAATATTCCTTTTTGCCTCACGCAAAGGAACATAGAACGATCTTGCCATGTTCATGATTTACAACATACTCTTGCTTCTGGCCCTGCCGGTGGTTCTCTTTTTACACAGCTTACGTGCAGTCCGTCGACGACGGCCAGCGGCGCTGACACAGCGGTTCGGATTCGGAATCGAACCTGAGTTGAGCCAGCGGGCTGGACAGGGTCCGATCTGGGTCCATGCGGTATCGGTCGGAGAAACCATGGCGGTTAAGCCACTTCTGGCGGCACTGAAACAGGCATATCCCGAACGGTTGTTGATCCTCTCCAATATGACCGAAACCGGCCGGTCAGTGGCCCACACGATCAGTGCCGTCGACCACTGCCTCTATTTCCCCTTCGATTATCCCATGGTGGTCCATCGCATGCTGACCCGGATCCGCCCCTCACTGGTGGTGATTATGGAGTCAGAACTCTGGCCCAACTTTCTCCACACCACCCGCAAGATGGGAATTCCCACCCTCATCTGCAATGGTCGTATCTCAGACCGCTCCTTCAGTCGCTACCTCAGATTACGCTGTTTTTTTCAGCCAATCCTGGAACAGGTGAGCACTTTCTGTATGCAGACGGCGGAGGATGCCCGGCGAATTGAGTTAATTGGTGCTGCCCCGGGAAGGGTCCGGGTCTGTCGCAATCTCAAGTTCGACATGCCGCCAGTAGCGACGGATGAGAACGACCAAATTGCTGATCGTGCGACCTTCCGATTGCCTGCCGGAATTCCGGTCGTCACAGCTGGGAGCACCCATCCGGGCGAGGAAGTGACGGTCCTCGCCGCATTCCAGGCACTGCTGGCCTCGGGTCAGGAAGGGGTACTGGTGCTGGTGCCACGACATCCAGAGCGGGCCGTTGAAGTAGCAACTCTGATTTCTCAGACCGGTCTGGCCTTTCAGCGGCGCTCCCGGCTGGATGCAGCTGTCTGTCCCCTGGAGAATGGTGACGTTCTCCTGGTGGATACAGTGGGGGAGTTGGTTCGCCTCTATGCCCTCTCCGACCTGGTTTTCGTCGGGGGGAGCCTGGTTCCCGCTGGCGGTCACAACATTCTGGAGCCTGCCGTCATGGGGGTTCCGATGTTATTCGGTCCTCACATGGCCAATTTCCGAGAAATCGCGGCCAAGATGATCGCCGCTGGCGGAGGGATTCAGCTCGTCGATGATGCTGACCTGGTTCGAAAATTACCTGAGCTTCTGCGGGATAAAACACTGCGTGAGGAGATGGGACAACGGGGACGGCAGCTGCTGTTGGACAACAACGGCGCGACTGAACTTCATTTGACTGCCATCAGTGAACTCCTCCCGTTCAAGAAGGGGGGAGCCTGCATGACAAGGGACAAGGCCGTTCATTCTGGGATAAAAAGCGAAAAAAATTGACTGAACGGCTGCCGCGTCTATATTTTGAGGCAAGGTAGAATACCAACACCAGGCATGAATGTGACCGGCAAAACCGGGATTTGACAGGGGATTTATTTGAAAGAGATTGAGCGAGATCAGATACGGACCATCCTGGTCCGTGCCACCAACTGGCTTGGGGATGCGGTGATGACCACGCCAGCGCTGGGACGATTGCGCGACTGTTTCCCTAAGGCCCGCATCACCCTACTGGCCACACCCTTGGTCGCCCGGCTCTGTTCTCCCCATCCCTGGGTGGACGAGGTGCTGGTGTATCAACGCCAGGGCCATCACCGTGGCTTATCTGGCCGACTTAGGCTCACTGCCGAGTTGCGGCGCCGCAGGTTTGATATGGCCGTGCTTTTCCCTAACTCCTTCGATGCGGCCCTCCCCCCCTGGCTGGCCCGCATCCCCCGACGGATCGGATTCCGTAACGACGGCCGAGGTCTACTCCTGAATCTGGGCGTTCCCCCGCTGCCGAAGAGTGGAGTCACGCATCAATCCCGCAACTACCTTACGCTACTGGACCAGGTTGGTCTCACTGGCAGGATCCGACCCCAAACTCTGGCCGTGACCGCGGCTGAAGAGGCCTGGTGCAGTGAGACGCTGCAGAGGGCCGAGATCGGACCGCAGGATCTGTTCCTCGGGATCAATCCCGGTGCGACTTACGGCTCGGCCAAACGCTGGTACCCGGAGCGGTTTGCTGCCGTAGGAGACATGCTGGCCCAACGTTGGGGGGTGAAGGTTGTCATTACCGGCGGACCGGATGAGGCCGCCATTGCCGAAGAGATCGCCCGCACCATGACCCGGCCCACTCTGAACCTGGCCGGTAAAACTGACGTTCGACAGCTGCTGGCCATCATCAAGCGGTGCAATTTTTTCATCACCAACGATTCAGGGCCCATGCATCTGGCCGCGGCCCTTAAGGTGCCACTGGTGGCGATCTTCGGTCCTACCGATCATACCACCACCTATCCGTTGGCGGACCACGCCTTGGTGGTGCGCCAGAATGTCGATTGTTCTCCCTGCCTCAAGCGGGTGTGTCCCATCGACCACCGTTGTATGACCAGGGTCACCCCGGAACAAGTGGTGCTGGCGGCTGAAAAGCTGAGACAACAGGTCGAAGCCCCCAGGTCGGAATTAAACCGAACTCTCTGAGCCTTGAATTATATGCGTATTCTTATTATCAAAGCCTCCGCTCTGGGGGATATCATTCATGCCCTGCCAGTTCTGGACTACCTGCAACAGGTGGAACCCGGTGTCGAAATTGACTGGGTGGTAGAAGAACCATTCCGCGACATTCTCGAAGGTCATCCGCAGTTGTCACAACTGCATGTGGTGCGCACCAGGGCTTGGCGCAAGGCGCCACTGGCAGCCCGCACCCGTCAGGAGATTGCAAAACTGCGAGCAACCCTGCGGGGCCGGCGCTACGACCTGGTATTCGACATCCAGGGGAATATCAAGAGCGGCCTGATTGCTCGACTGACGGGGACTCGCGACCTGATCGGTTTCAGCTGGAAGAGCGTGCGGGAGAAGCCGAATCTCCTTTTCACCACCCGCCATCTCCCGATGCAGCATCAGGATTACCATGCAACCGACAAGTACCTGCGACTGGTCAGTACCCACTTCGACCGCGACTTTTCCGATATGGACCTGACGACCACTATTGCGACAGACCCCGAAGACGACGCAGCCGCTGATGCGCTTTTAAAATCTTTGGGCGATGGGCGGGTTTTTCTTTTCCACTGTGGCACCTCCTGGCAGACCAAACTCTGGGCGGAAGACCTCTGGATCGAACTGGGGCGGGAGCTCCTGACGATCTTTCCCGCGGCTTCGTTCCTTCTCAGCTGGGGAAGTGAAAAAGAACAGCAGACGGCCACTACCGTGGCCAAGGGGATCGGGATCAGTGCCCAGGTGCTGAAGCGTCATCGACTCAAAGGCTTGGCTGCGCTGATGAAGCGAGTCGATCTGGTGGTCGCCCCGGATACAGGGCCAGTCCATATCGCCGCGGCCGTTAATACCCCGACGGTCTCCTTCTTCAGGTCGACTGACGGCAAACGCACCGGGCCGCGAGGCAAGCGAAACATGACCATCCAATCCCCCCTGTCCTGCACCCGCTGCGCGCGCAAAGAGTGCATCCGGGATCGGGAGTGTCAGCACAGCATCAAGGTAAAAACGATGGTCCAGGCGATCAGCGAAAACCTGGAAATGACCTGACTGAAATATCCGCAGTGATTCTTGTTCAAATTGCCGGCAAACCGCCGACTGAGGTAGGCAGGGAAAGTGGACCGGAATCCATGGGTTTTACGCGCGGGATGGAACAAAAAAGGCTGAAATCGTGAAAAAAATTCTATACAAATCCATCAAACCTCTTATTGCCTTGCTCTGTTTTGCCGCGCTGATTGCAGGGTCTCGTTACCTCTATCTCGAATATCAGGGCAATTTTCATCCAATCACCGCCGGAGAAGCCTATCGTTCAGCACAGCTGAATCCGGTTCTGCTTAAAGAATATCTCATTCAATACGATATAAAATCTATCATCAACCTAAGAGGAACAAACGACACACCTTGGTACCGCGACGAGCTTGCCGTCAGCAAAAAGATGAACGTCAAACATTACGATTTAGCCTTAAGTGCCGGCCACACCCCAACGACCCAGAATATTAATGACTTACTGAAAATTTTCGCCACCGCTCCGCGGCCGGTCCTCATCCACTGCATGGCAGGTGCGGACCGCTCTGGTCTAGCCGCAGCCCTGTGGAAAGTTGCAATAGACAAAGAACCAAAAAAAGCGGCCAGCCAGCAATTATCTCTTTTCTACGGCCATATACCCTTTGGACCAACTCAGGCGATGGATAATTTTTTTAAGCAATGGCAACCGCCTGAACAATGAGCTCAACCGGTGGATTTCGCGGCAGCGCACTCAAACGCGTTATGGTACCAACTTAAAATGTTTTTTGCTCATCTCCAGCCCGAACCAGCGTTCGAGCTTGAGCATCCAGCGATGTTTTTTCTCTTTTCGCGTCAGGCTGTGGGCCGAGTTGGCTTGAAAAATATCGTTGCACTCAGGCAACCACGGCTTCACTTCGGCTGGATGCTCACCTTCAAAGCGGCGAATGATCGAGCCGTCGATATCGGTATAATCGATCTTGGTAACGGTCTTGTCCCAGTAGCGCTGGACCTTTTCACTCTTGAGGTTCATCTGTTCTTCACTACGCACCCAGCCATAGTGATACATGGTCGCACCCAGCAACGCGGCTTGAGGATATCGTCCGATCTTGTTGCGCTCCAGCACCAGCCAGAAAAGACCATCAGGTGCATAGCTCCGTACCGAGTTTTTGATGATGCGGGGCGCCTTGCGGTACCAACCCGGTGACCAGAGGTAGCTCCGGGCGTTGCCATAGAAGTGGAGATAATCAAAGACGAGTGCTTCAACCGCGTCGTTGTGCAGGTATTTCTCCATCGCTGAGCGGATCTTGGGCAGGTCGTCTTCGTGAACCACTTCATCGGCTTCAAGATAGAAGGCCCAGTCGCCCGAGCAGTTGAACTGAGCGATCATTTTTTGCTGACCGTAGACATAGCCACGGTCTTTCATCGCTTCATTCCACTGGGTGTGGATGATGCGGATCTTGGAGTCGCCTATCGCTTCGATCATCGCCTGGGTTTCATCTTCGCACGGACCCAGCGCGATCACGAACTCGTCGACAATGGGCAGGATTGACCGGATCGATTCGATAAAGGGATAACCCAGCACCTGCCCGTTCCGCAAGAATGTAAAACCGCTAACTCTCATGACTCTCCTTTATAAATCGATTCACCCCATCTTCACAGCACACAAGGCACTCTTCGATGCTGCGTGCGAGTCGCTGGTCATTGACCTCCAGCGCAGTGCGTGAGTTTTCTGGGTGGTAACAGTGGTTGGCCACGGCGGCGAACTTGAGAGTCTTGCGTTTCAGCCCTGCACACAGCAAGCGGTTCGCAAATTCGCTGTCTTCTCGCCCCCAGCCAACAAAGGCATTGTCAAAACCATTGACCGCCAGCGCATCGGCGCGAAAGAGCGCGAAGTTGCACGTCTTGATACCGCTCAGCACGGCGGTGGCGCGTGAAAAAAAGCGGCTTAAAAACGGGCAGTGCAGCGCATTTTTTCGGTTGGAGATCCCTCTGTCCCTAAAGGAAGGCAGGCAGCCAGGACTGCTCAGCAGTTCGCGCGATCTTTGCTCATCGATCAAAACGCGACCGCCTTGAACAAAAAAACCCTCTTCGGCGGCATCGATGTGATCACGAATAAAGGCCGGGTGCAACAGCATGTCACCATCAATCATCACCAGGTAGTCGCAATGACACTGCGCTATCGCGCGGTTGCGCGCGGCGGCAGCACGAAACCCCTCATCGGGTTGCCAGGCATGGTGGAGAGGGACTGATGCGATCTTGCGGATACGTTCGATGCACTGCGCAGTCGCTTCGCCGCTGCCATCATCAGCGACGACGATCTCATCGGGCAGGCGCGTCTGATTCAGGGCCGTCATGAGACAGGCCTCAAGCGCTTCCGGCCAGTTATAGGTCGTAATGATCAGCGAAACTCTCATCGTTTTTGTGTCTTTTCGTAGAGCTTGATGTATTTGTAAAAAACACCGTTGGCATTGGAAAGACTGATCAGCAGCCCTTCGTAGCCATAGAGAAACCCTTTCTGAAAAAAGTAATTTCTAACAAAGGCGAAGAGCGCGCGAAAAAAAGCCTTGGCCGGCGTCGACCCTTTACTACTTTGCTGCGCGTACAGAGTCGAGTATTTCTGCATTTTCTCGATCAATCCCTCAGCGCTGTCAAATGGAAAATGGTTCAGCCCCGCGCTGAGAGCGATGCACCTGGTGGAGGGGTGCAGCAACAGGCTCTCGTGGACCATGTGATCACTGAAGCGGGTATGCTGACGGTTAAAAAGACGCCAGACCCGGTCGGGGTGCCACCCGCAGCAGCGGATCGGGCGGCCGTTATAGTGGTTGGCGCGTGGCACCGAGTAAACAGCCTGGCTGTCGGATGGGTTGAGCCTGCGGATCGCCTCAACAAGTTCGGGTGTCGCAATTTCGTCACTATCGATGGAGAGAACCCAGTCGTGCCTGGCGTGTTCGATCGCGAGGTTTTTTAGCGGCCCAAAACCGATAAATTCGTGTCGGACGATTGTAACGTTGGGATAACCAGCGGCGATGGAGAGCGTTTCGTCGCTTGAGCCATTGTCAAGGACGACAATTTCATCGAAGACACTCAAAGCGCTCAGACATTGATCCAGATATTTTTGCGAATCCCGAGTCAGGATCGTCACACTGATGTGGTCAACCAACGTCTCACCTCTTCAAAGATAGTCTCGGGTGCGATCTTCTCCAGGCACTCACTCTTACCGTGGCGATCGTCACAACCCGCTTTCCCACAGGCAACACAAGCCATCTCCGCCGCAAAAAGCGTTATATTGCCATAGGTCTGCACCGGGAGGGAACACTCAGTGGCCTGCTGCAAGCGATTTGACCAAGGCGACCAGACTTGTGGCAATGAGGGGCCAAAAATTGCAAATATTCGCTTATTCTGGGCTGCTGCAATATGCATGTTGAGCGTATCCATTCCGACATAGGCAAGCGCATGATCACACAATGCCATATACCCCGGCAGAGAAGTTTTACCAATCATGTCGTAAACATTTTCCAGGGCCGGTAAACTTAAAGAGATTTGGCGTTCGATGGCATTTGGCCCACCCGAAACAACAATCGGCAAACCTAAGGTATTCAGCATGACCAGCAATTTATCGCGTAACGGTTGAGGATAAATCTTGTAGTCATATTGTGCACCGGGATGAAATATCAGGTAGGGTTTATTGATGTCAAAAGAGAGATTATCCACCTCTGTGAGCGCACTTGCGGGATAGTCAGCCTGGATTTCGATCCGTTTCAAGCCAATACTGAGTTTTGAAAGCGGCATCGTATTATGTCGCACGACATGGCGGTTTGGATCAACTTCAAAGACGTGAGTCAGAAAAATTCTTTTCCACCAGGATTTTTTTCGCTCAGATTCAACCGCTGAAATGGAAATTTTCCCTCCAAGAATAGCGTACAGTACGCTGCGATCGCTGGCCGTAAGGTTGATCGCAATATCATAATGCCCAAAAATCGACTGAATGAGTTTCCACTCCTGTGCCAGGCGTCGCCACAGTCCGGCTTTTTTCCAGCCATAGTCGTAGGTATAGATCTGGCGGATGCCAGCGAGGGTCTTTGCGATAGCCAAGGTATCCTGGTTCACCAGCAGATCAATCTGAACATCGGGGTATTGTTGTTGCAACTGATCTTTGAGCGGGCCACTCAAAAAAACATCCCCATTTGAACGTTGAATAACGATTAGGATCTGCTTGGGGTCCATAGACTATCCTTATATAAAATGGCACTGAAAAATATAAAGAGCCCCATCACAAAATGCCCCATCAGATACGAATCGCTGAGCATAATGACCAAAAACAACAGCGGCAATGCCAGTTGGATGCGGTACAGCGGCGATATCTTCGCAAAGGAAACTTTAATCTGCGCGAAAAAGAGCAACGCAAAAGGGAAAAAACCCAGAAGCCCGAGTTGGGCCAGAACCAAGGCATACATATCATGCGGATGATCGGGGACCGGCATGCCAGGAGAAACCTTCTCATTGATCTTCGCATATTCCTCGCGGAAGTCGCCGGTCCCGACCCCCAAGAGCGGGTGCGCTTTAATGACTTCCACGGAATTAAGCAAGAAGGTCAGCCGAAGCCCAACAGAATTATCCTGTAATTGGCTATCCGAACTCTGCTTGTATTGCTGCGCCTGCTGGATCGCCAAATCTATGCGCTGTTGAAACCGGGGGGCGACATTGTACAGCAGAGTAAAAAGAAGCGGCACGCCTATGCCAACCAGTAGAATCCCCTTGAGCAGACGCTTGTGGAAGTATTGTAAAACGATGAGACCGAAAAGGGCGAAAAACCCGATCTGTCCAGCGCGTCCACCCGAGATAAAGAGACTGAAACACAGTGTGACAAAGATAATGAGCGCGATAATGACGTGTTTACGACTCAGGGTTTTGTCAAAAAGCACTTCGTGCAACAGAACGTATATCGTCAAGGCCAGATAAGGCGTATAAGAGATATGACTCATAAAGGGATTGATTGAACCTGCGCTACTGGAAGCAGTATATGGAATAGCACCTGCCCAGATCAGGCAAGAAAAGACTGCTGAGACAGACATTGCCGCAACAAAAGCACCCAGATAGGTCTTGACATGCTTTTTGTCAATAGCAGTCATCAGTATCGGTAAAAATAAAAGCTTCGTCTCCTTGCTGATGATGTGCAATCCCCACTTGAGGTCATGCGTCCAGATCAAACCGATGATATGCATGAAGAAAAATACGAGCGCCCAGATTACGATCGGGTTGTCTTTAACCTCTTCGAATTTTCGACCGAAGTCACCCTCGATGAGCCATAGCAGGATGATGAGTGCGGCCAGGATATTGTTCACCGCCACACTCACTGGGAGTGAAAAGGCAAAGAGAAGCAGCAGAACATGTTGAATACCTGGAATCTTTGCGCGAATCACGTTTTGGGTCAGATTTCGGCTCGATGGCGGACAGTCATTTTTCATGGCGTTGCTTGGACCTTTCAGTCAGACCCTGGATCTCAGAATCAATCAATAGACAGCTGGTTGGTTCGTCACAACGAAACCACAACCGAACCAAATTCTAAGGATACTGGCAATTGGTGCCCCATAAGTGGAGGCTGAATTAACAACATAATCTGCATCCCTAAACGGCCTGTCGGGCCATACGGGTTGAAGCGAAAATTCGGAGAGTTGAGATCAGATTTTGGCTCAGTTGCAGCCTCATAGCCATCGCTATGGCACAAAAAGGAGCTGAAATCTGGACCAAACAACCGGATTGGCAACCAGCTCATGGATACTCCGACAGACTCCTAGCCTTGAGCCTTAGCCTTCAATCGAAATAGCCTCATCGATCAGCATGACAGGAATACCGTCGCGTATCGGGTAAACCAACAGACATTGAGCACAGTTGATGGATTCATGATCGGTTTTTTTCTCCAGGCTCACCGGCCCTTTACACTTGGGACAAGCAAGGATTTCAAGCAATTCAGCGCGAAGTGACATCGTATTTTCCTTATTCAGCAATACGTCTAAGCGGGCATAAAAAGAGGGGCATTCATCGAGATGGACATCCAGTCCAACCGAAAAACAGGGCAAAAGCAAGTCTTCAGCGACAAGTTTAACGGCGTCTTTTTCTGTGGTCAGCAGAATATCGGCTCCAACGGCCGCGGCATTGATCTTACTGAGCGACGACCTGTCATAATGGACATGATCCCCCATTGCCAATTGAGCCGACAGCTGCAACCCGCCAGCTTTGAGAGACTCGAAAAACCTTTCGGGACGCGCGATCCCGGCAAAAGCGACGATCTTCTTGCCCACCAAAGAGCATAAGAGTTGACTCTCGCCAGCCAAAGAGACCACCCGCTCAGACAACGTCGAGCGAACCCCCACAACCGGCCGGGTAAACGATGGGAGAGGATTAACCCCCGCCACCCCCGTCAGGCAGATCAGATCAGCACGGGCGAGCGCTGCTGAGGGTTCACGCAAGAACCCCGCAGGAAGGAGACGACTATTACCAAAGGGCGCTCCTGCATCGAGCAGAAGGAGATTAAGGTCCCTTGCCACCTGGCGGTGTTGGAAAGCATCATCAAGGATGACCAAATCGGCACAATCATGAGTCTCTATATATTGAATCGCGCTGCGCCGCTTGGCCGAGACAAGAACCGTTGCGGTGGGATTGCGGCGCGCCAGCAGACAGGGTTCATCGCCAGCATCTGCTGCCGACATCAGCAGCCCCTCTCCACGGCTTACAATGCCAAGCTCCCCCGCGTATCGCCCGCCATAGCCGCGGCTGACAACCGCGACACGGCAACCCCTGTGCTGCACATAGCGGATGAGCAGATCAACCATCGGCGTCTTGCCGGTCCCACCCACAGCAAGGTTACCGACCGCAACGACTGGCAGGCGACTGCGATATACCTTGCGCAGCCCCAGACGAAAACTCAGGTCTCTGACAGATATCGCCAGCCCGTAGAGTTTCGCAACAAGACACAGCAACAAGAAGAGGACCTGCTCTGCCCTCCCCTGCGGCCCCTGCTCAACCAGCCGTCGATGCAGAACTTCAATTTGAGCCATCTGAACCCCGCAAAAAGGGTCTGATCCGCTCAAGTGTTTTGAGAGTCGCACCCGCGTTCCGCTCAACCATGAGCTGTCCATTGAGGCCCATTTTACGACATGAATCCCGATCTAAAAACAAGGCTTCAAGACTCATAAATAACTCGGCTTGATTCGCGACGCGCCCTGAGGCACCGGCCTTATTCAGCAAACGCGAAATTTCAAGGAAGTTTGCCATATGCGGACCATGGAGAACCGGCTTGCCATTGCGGGCCGGTTCAAGCAAATTGTGCCCACCAACCGGGACCAGGCTGCCGCCGACAAAGACCACATCCGCCAGTTCATAGACCAGTTCCAGCTCGCCCATGCTATCGAGCAAAAGAACCCGAGGCTCTTCCATTGACGAAGCGACTAACCTCTCTGAGCGGCGCACATACGCCACACCAGATTTTTTAAGCAACTCAGAGACAGCATCAAAGCGAGCGGGGTGTCTTGGGGCAAGAACCAGAAAACTGGGGATCCCGCGCTGCAGCAGTTGCTGATGACATTCGATCAGAATCTCGTCCTCACCACTATGGGTCGAGCCCCCAATCCAGACAAACTCTTTAGTTTTAACCAGCCGGGTGAGATCGTCAAAAGCACTCCGATCAGCACTGCTGGTATCCACATCAAACTTGACATTACCGGTCACCTCAACGGAAGCATCAGCAGCACCGAGGGCACGGATCCTGCGAGCACAAACATTGTCCTGCATACAGAATCCGGAGAACGCTTGCAACATCGGTTTGATCAAAAAACGGATCCGCCGATAGCGTGAAAAAGAACGTTTGGAGATGCGGCCGTTGACCAGAAGGAGAGGAATCTTCCTCCGCCGGATCAGGCGTAAAAAATTCGGCCAGAGTTCTGTCTCAACAATCAGCACCAGACAAGGATTTAGGCGCCGGAGAAAGCGGCGCATGACAAGGTCGAGATCGAGGGGGAAGAAGACCAGCAGATCAAGCTCCGCGATCTGTTCAGCGATCTGACGCCCGGTAAAGGTCATGGTCGATAGGACGATAAAGTGATCCGGTTTTTCAGCCTTCAACCTGCGGATCAATGGTGTAGCCGCGATCACCTCTCCAACCGAAACGGCATGGACCAGAATCAGTTGTTTGCCTATCAGTTGTTGCTTAACCGCGCCTGGATAATGAGCAAAGCGCTCCAGAGTTCCCCGAGTTGCAATACCATAGGCCAACCCCTTCAAAAAACCGTACGGCAACAGGACGACCGAAGCACAAACCACTAACAGTTCATACAGCAGTCGCACCCCGAGCCTCCAGATGGCTTTCAGCCGCAAGCTGATTTGCCTTCATCGCTGAGCCAAGTCGTTCGCGAAAGGCATCAACCGACTCGCCACGCTCATAAAAAAGAACCTCGCCAAAAGAGTAAACCCCACGACTGAAAGGATATGGGAACAAAAAACGGTCCCAGGAGGCAAATCGGTGCCCCTTGCTGCAAACAAAAGCCCAAGGGATTACGGGCCTGCCGGTCATCCGGGCCAACTGAACAACACCATCCTTGATCTGATGCCGAGGACCCTTGGGCCCGTCCGGGGTCAGGACCAGGTCGGTCGGCTCGCGCGCGACTTTCAGCATATGCTTAAAAGCCTCTCGCCCACCCCGATTTGAAGAACCACGGACGGCCTCATGACCAAAAAAACGCATGGCCCTGGCAAGCAGTTCTCCATCTTTTGAGGAGCTGATCAGGGTGTTCGCCCTCTTCCCCGGGTAGCCGAAAACCATCAGCAGCAACTGGTCGTGCCAAAAAGGGAGGATGACATTGCGCCCCTGCTCCCATTCCCCTGTCAAGCGTTCCTGTCCAAGGACTTCGCTGCGCACGAACAGATGCAGCACACGAATAAATAGGGCGGCAAGCGGTGGTGCGAAGATCAAAAGAAGTCTGTCTCCTAGACGCATGGAGAAGTCGTCTCCTTAAACTGCATATCATGCAAACGTCGATAGAGACCATCAATGGCCATAAGTTGCTGATGAGTCCCGGTTTCGATGACAACCCCCTGTTCAAGCACCAGAATCCGATCGGCGTGCTTGATCGTCGACAATCGATGTGCAATGACAAAAGTGGTGCGATCACGCATCAGATTAGAGAGAGCTTGTTGTACCATCGCCTCGCTCTCAGTATCGAGCGCACTGGTCGCCTCATCGAGCAGGAGAATAGGAGCGTTGCGTAGAACCGCCCGCGCAATACACAACCGTTGGCGCTGACCACCGGAAAGACGAACTCCGCGATCTCCGATCAAGGTCTGATAACCCTCTGGCATTTCAAGGATAAAGTCATGGGCAAAGGCCTTTTCGGCCGCTGCAATGATATCCGCCTCGCTCGCACTATCAGAACCATAGCTGATGTTGTCACTGATCGAGGCATTAAACAGAAATGTCTCCTGATCAACCAGCGCAAGGTTATCGTGCAAAGAGCGTTTGGTTAATGTGCGAATGTCGTGCCCATCAATCAGAATACGCCCCACATTGGGATCATAGAAACGGCTGATAAGTCCGGCAAGGGTACTCTTCCCTGCCCCGCTCGGTCCAACCAGAGCAACGACTTCTCCAGGAGAGACTTTGAGACTCAGGTGTTGAATCACTGGCTCAGAATCATAAGAGAAACTGACGTTATCGAAACAAACGTCACCACGACATTCGCTCAGACAGATCGCATTTTCAGCCTCAACGATCTCGGGTTTCTCGTCCAGTATCTCAAAAACGCGCTCGGCTCCCCCCAGCGCCTGTTGCACCGTATTATTAACCTTAGTTAAGCGCTTCAGCGGGGTATACATCAACAGGATGGCAGCGAGCACAGAAAATAACTGTCCCTGAGTCATCTCTCCTTGAAGAACACGATTCAGGCCGTACCAGAGCACTGTTGCAATCCCTATTGCGGTCAATATTTCCATAACGGGTGATGAGAGTGCCCCGTACTTAATAGTTTTGCGTATAAAACGATAATAGTCCTGATTTTGACCAACAAACTTGTTATTCTCTCGCTCTTCAGTTGCAAAAGCTTTAACAACCTTAATCCCGGAGAATGCCTGCTCGAGCGCCATGGTCAGATCCCCCATCGCCCCCTGCCCCTGGCGAGAGAACTTCTTGATTTTCTTTCCAATGAGCGTAGCCGGAACGGCTGCGGCCGGGATCACCACAAAGGACATAATAGCCATGCGCCAGTCGGTATAGAAAGCGACGCCGGCCAAACCAAACAGAGTCAGCGTTTCGCGGATGCCTGACACGACAACATTTGACAAGACCGACTGCATCAAGTTGACGTCATTGAGAATGCGAGACATCAGCGACCCTGAGGCGGTGCCGGTGTAGTAACGCATCGATAAACTCATGCTTCGCCCGAACAGTGCATTTCGAATATCCTGAATCGCCATCTGCCCCGCAGTGCTGATAAAGTACTCCTGCACGTAACGCGAGGCACCCTTAAAAATAGCCAAAGCCACCGCGAAAAGTGGCACAAGCTTGGCCAGTTCGTAGTCCTGGGCGATCACAATACGATCGATGAATGGCTCAACCAACTTGGCGATGATCCCATCGGACGCAGCCACACCCATCGAGGCAAACATAGAGAGGAAAATTCGTCCCTTATAGGGGGCAGCAAAGACGAGTAGCCGCCTGAAAATTGGATCTTTAGTATTTGCCACGTTAGTCATTCCTGTTACAGATATCAGCCGCCATCAACGCGACCCTCTTCGAACACCCGGGTTTCCCCAACCTGTCACACACAAGTTCAAGCCCGGTTATGACTTGATTACAGTAATCCTGATCATCGATCAGGCGCAGAATCTCTGCCGCCAGAGCTGGCGGATTTGCCTGATGTTGCAAAAATTCGCGCACCACCTCGTTGCCGGAGACGATATTCACCAGACTGAAGTGGGGAATCTTGACCAGCCAGCGGCCAACAAGGTAGCTGAGCGGTGCAGCCTTGTAAAGTACCGCCATCGGAGTCCGGCAGAGGGCCGTTTGCAGGGTAACTGTCCCCGAAACGCAAAGCACTGCATCACAGGCGGAGGCTACGTGATAAATCGATTCATGGCTCAAGCTGATCGGCAAACGACTCTCTGCCAACCGGCCTTTCAGCAACTCAGGATCGAGGGACGGTGCAACCGGCAGAACAAAACGGGCGGACCGCTTTTGGGCTAAGATCAGTGTGGCAGTTTCGAGCAATGTTTCGAGGCTATGCCTCAGCTCAGACCGTCGACTGCCCGGAAAGAGCCCGATCAAGGGGGCTCCCTGACTGACACCGAATTCGCCGCGCAGGTCGGGCAAGGGCTGGGCATCGGCATACTCGTCGAGCAGCGGATTACCGACATACAGCGCCAGCAGATCTTCGCCAGCGTAGAGTGGTGGTTCAAAGGGGAAAATCAAGGCCAACTGGTCGACCCGCTGGCCAATAGTTTTGATCCGCCCTTTCTTCCAGGCCCAAACCTTGGGTGCAATATAGTAGAGCACCGGCACCCCGACGGCCTTGGCAACCTTCGCCAACTTCAGATTAAAACCAGGGTAGTCGATCAGCAGTAGCAGATCAGGCTTGACGACAGCAGTTAACTCCCGCTTCAAAAGCTTGAAACGATTATAGATGGTCGGCAGATGGCCGATCACCTCACTCAACCCCATGACAGCCAGATCTTCTGCAGGGAACAGAATCTCACACCCCGCATCACGCATGCGATTGCCACCAACGCCGTAGAACTCAAGCTGGAGCTTCAGGTCTTTGACCGCCTTGAGCAGATTACCACCATGCAGGTCGCCGGAGGATTCTCCCGCGACAATCAGCACTCTTTTCGGCTTGCTGGTTTCAGACATCAGGGTCTCAAATGTAGAACGCAAAAACTAAATCTCATAGTTTCCGCCTTCGCTGGCCAGTATCGCGCTTGGGTCCTAACGCGCCAGACCACGCTCACTCTTCTTGATGAAACTGACGAACAGGTCGAGTTCCGCCGAAGAATCAAGGGTCGATTCTATCGCTGAGATCGCCTCATCAAGTTTCATCCCGGAACGGAACACCAACTTGTAGGCCTGCTTGATTGTCTTCAGCACCTCAGGGCTAAAACCACGACGCTTGAGGCCAATCAGGTTCAAACCGACAACCTTGGCCCGATCACCCTGAACGATCGTATAGGGTGGAACGTCCTGAGCGATCATCGAGCCACCACTGGCCATCACATGAGCGCCAACCCGGCCAAACTGGTGAACGGCCGACAAGCCACCCATGATCGCAAAATCATCAACCTCAACATGACCAGCCAAAGTCGCGCCATTGGCCAGGATAACATGGTTGCCAACGATACAGTCATGCGCCACATGAGAGTAGGCCATCAAAAGATTATCATTGCCGATCCGTGTCACCCCGCCACCGTCTTCAGTCCCGAGATGCAAGGTCGTAAATTCACGGATCTTATTGCGATCACCGATAATCAGGGTCGACTCTTCGCCGTGGAATTTAAGATCCTGCGGTACAGCGCCAATCGAGGCAAATTGAAAGATCTGATTTTCACAACCGATGGTTGTGCGCCCTTCGATCACCGTATGCGGACCGACGCTGGTCCCGGCCCCGATTTCGACATGCTCACCAATCAGACTATAGGCGCCGACGCTGACATCTGCTGCGAGCTTGGCTCCGGCGGCAATAATTGCGGTTGGATGGATCATATACCGTCCTGTTCTGCTTACTTGTCTACAAAAGTGGCTTTAAGCTCAGCTTCAGCAACCAGACTATCCCCGACATAAGCCTTGCCCTGAAACACATGAATACCACGGCGAGACGAAATCAGCTCAACCTCCATGCGTAACTGATCCCCGGGCAGAACAGGCTTACGGAAACGCGCCTTATCAATACCGACAAAATATGTCACCTTTTCAGAGCCAACACCACCGATTGCCGTGATATAGGCACCCCCAACCTGCGCCATGGACTCGAGAATCAATACGCCCGGCATAATTGGATGCCCGGGGAAATGACCCTGGAAGAAGGGTTCATTGATTGTTACATTTTTATAGCCAACACACTTGGTGCCTTCCTCAATTTCCACAAGACGATCGAGCAGGAGAAACGGATAGCGATGCGGAAGTAATTTCATGATAGCGGTAGTGTCTAAACTGATCATTCGGACTGCTCCTTAATCTGCTCTTCAAGCTCCCGCAAACGTTTGCTCAGAGCTGACATTTCACGTCGCATTTCGGGCAACTTCCCGAAAATAAGCGATGATTTTATCCATTGTTTATGGGGTATAGCCGGTGTGCCCGAGTAAACCTGGTTCCCGGCGAGATTTTGGGCTGCGCCCCCTTTGCCAGCAATGGTGATATTGTCCCCAAGCGTGATATGCCCGCTTATCGCGGATTGACCGCCAATGGTTGCATGACGTCCAATCCGGCTGCTCCCGGCGATTCCGGACTGGCCAGCAATAACCGAATCTCCTCCAACCTCAACATTGTGAGCAATATGCACCATATTATCGAATTTACAGCCCTTTTTAATCCGGGTTTCACCCAGAGCGGCACGATCTAAGGTGCAACAGGCCCCAATTTCGACATCGTCCTCCAGCACCACAATCCCGACCTGTGGAATTTTGAAGTAGGCCCCTCCGTCCGGCGCAAAACCAAAGCCATCCGAGCCGATGACCGCTCCCGGTTGCAGAATCACCCGATTTCCGATTTGGGTCTGTTCACGAATCAAACAACCGGCGTGAATCAGACAATCAGCACCAATCTGCACATCATCATAAATAACCGTGTTAGGGAAAATCATGCTGTTATCACCGACCACAACATTTTCACCGATATAACAACCCGGATAGACGCTGACATTGTTGCCGAACTGTGCCGATTCAGCAATCACCGCACCAGGCATAATACCGACCGGGGCATAGCCCGTCCCACGTAATTCGGTCAGGATCTTGGCAAAGGCCAGATAAGGATTATCGCTGACAAGCAGGTTCTGTCCCGCAACCTCAAATCCAGGCGCAATAATAACCGCCGAGGCCTGGCAGTCTTTCAGGTAGGGCAGATACTTCGGGTTGGTTAGAAAAGTCAGATCACCCTCGCCAGCCTGATCGATCGGCTTAATCTGAAAGATCTCAACCTGAGGGTCACCAATAATTTCTCCACCAACCAGCTCGGCTAATATTTCAAGTGTGGCCATCTCGATAAACCGATCAGTTGTTGGCGTTATAGGCCTTGATGACATCATCCGTCAGGTCGACAGAAGGATCACCATAGATGACAGAGCTTTCACTCTTCTCAAGCACGACACCGTACCCTTTATCCTTACCCAGTTTACGCGTCACTTTCAAAATTTCATCAATGATTCGTTTGGTAAAGTCAGCATCTTTCTGCTGTAATTCTTCCTGAATATCCTTGGCGAAACGTTGGAATTCCTTGGCGCGTTGCTGAAATTCACGCTCTTTTTTGGCCCGGGCGTCATCAGAGAGCAGAATGGCCTGATCTTCAAGTTTCTTTTTCATCTCTTTCAAGGCCTCCTGCTCGGCAGCCACTTTGGCTTCGAATTTCTTGACCTGCTGCCCAATCTCAGCTTTAGCCTTAACCCCGGCATTACTCAGATTCAAAGCTTTCTGTAGATCAATAAAAGCAACTCCACCGGCGGCAAACGCGGTCGAGGCAACAAAAACCAACAGCACTGCAAGAATAATTTTTTTCATCTTCATGTCTCCGATATCAAATAACCGTTAAAAGAAAGAACCAATACTGAACTCAAACACAGAGGCCTTCTCGGCACCACGCGGATCAAGATTATATCCCCACTCAAATCTGAGTGGTCCCAAAGGGCTCAACCAGCGGACGCCGTAACCTGCGGAATAGCGCATATCCGAGAAGTACTCTTCGCTCTCCCGCCAGGCATTCCCCGCATCCACAAAAAAGAGGCCCTTCAGCTTGTACTGTTCACTGAGCGGGAACAAGAACTCGAGGTTGAAGAAAGCTGATTTTTCACCTCCGACAAAAGATTCTCCCGCCGCTGGGTTGGCGGGGTCCGTCAGCTCCGTCGGGCCAAGCTCACGGGTGTTGAAACCACGCACCGAACGTAATCCACCGAGAAAATATTTTTCACTGATAGGGACCTCGGTATTTGAGGTCTTGACGACATAACCGATGTCGCCGTTAATCGAGAGGACGGTTTTCCAGAAGAGCGGAAAGAAATGACGATGGCTGAGATCAAATTTGGCAAAATTATTGGTCCCGCCAAGCCCTGCATATTCAAGCGAAAAGGAACTGGCTCCGCCGCGGGAAGGATCCATCCGGTAATCAGTCGTATTGCGGCTCAAGGTCCCGGTTATCGACGAGAGGACAGAATTCCCCTCCTGCTGGGCAACCGTAAAGCTCGCCGACGGACTCACATTGTAAATCTGTTTTTCCTCATAACGATAGGTCACAAGCCCACGAGAATATCTCCCCAGCGGATGTCCGACCTTGATTGCGCCACCGGTCGCCTTTTCAGAGAAATCGGTCCAGGCTCGCTCCGACTTGTAGAGATCTAAACCAGCAGACCACCGACTATCGAGAAAATAGGGATCGGTCACTCCGACACTATAGAGATTCGAGGAACCACCGATAGTCGCCGAAGCATTAAGTTTAACCCCATAACCGAGAAAATTACCCTGCGAGATTGAGCCCTGGCCGATGGGACCATCCACCGAAGAATATCCGGCACCAATGGTGAAGCTACCGGTCGGTTTCTCAGTCACTTCAACATTGAGAACGCTGGTGTCACTCCTGCTCCCCGGGCTTGTCGAGAGGTTGATATCCTCAAAGAAACCAAGGTTACGCAAACGGTTGCGGCTGTTTTTGATCTTACTCGCGCTGTACAAATCACCCTCAATGAGTGACAACTCACGTCGCAGCACCTTGTCACGAGTTATGCTGTTACCGCTAATATTGATCCGTTCAATATGGATCAATTCCCCTTGCTCAATATTCAACTTCAGATCAATCTTGAGCGCTTCAGAATCCTTATCTGTCAAAGGAACAACATTGACATTCGCATAACCCTGATCGGCATAAAGGTCAGTCAAGGCGAGCACCGTCGTGCGCAGTTTGGAGCGGCTAAAAACCTCACCCTCGTTTAAGCTGAGAAGCGATTCAAGCTCCGCGCGTGGTTTGATCAGATCACCAGCGATGCGCACCTTGCCTGTGCGATACTGAGCGCCCTCGTCGATCTCGATCAACAGCTTCATCCGTTCATTATCGTCAAACATGCTGATCTGAGGCTGTTTGATCTTGACATCCATATAACCGCGATCGTAATAGAGCGCGGTCAGCAGGTCCAGGTCATACTGTATCTGCTCGGCCTTGTAGGTCCCACGATCAGTAATCCAGGACCAGATCCAGCGTTCTTTGGTCATCATCGCTGCTCTCAGCGCCTTGGCATCAAGAGCCTGATTCCCCTCAAAAACAATCTCATCGATCAGGACCTTTGAGCCCTCCACAATATTAAAGGTCAGAAGACTTTCATTGCGCTCGTCTGTTTTCAATACCGGGGTGATTTTAACTGCGTGATAACCTTCAACATGGTAGGTCTCTTCAAGTGCCGCGACAGTCTTCTTGACCTTCACAGGATCATAGATCGCCGGAGCCTTCAGAGTGACCAGTGGTCGCAATTTCTCCTCGGTCAACTTTTTCGCGCCGGAAAAGCGGATCTCACGAACCAACGGCCGTTCATGAACGATAAAGACCAGGATCTTCTGGTCCCCAACTTCGCGGAGTTCCGCCGAGATATCATCGAACAGACCGAGCTTAAAGACTGCCTGCAGGTCACGATCGATGTCATCAAGTGTCACCTCTTGGTTGGGCCGCACCGTCAGGACCGAGCGCACCTTGGCCCCATCAACACGATCATTCCCTTCGAGTTGAACATCGCTTAATTTCATGCTCTCAGCAGAAACAACCGGCACAATCAGAAGCAGGACCAGACAGGTCAATATAAGTCTACGAAACATCAAATCAGATTCCCTTTAGATGTGGGTGATACAAAAAGTGCGATTATAGGGATTTGTCCAGAGCAGTACAACTTCAATTCAGTTCATCAGCCGCAAGCCGACCATCCTCAATGCGCAAGACACGATCCATCTGCGCTGCGATCTGGTCATTATGGGTCACGATCACCATCGTCAGGTTGTGACTGCAATGTAGTCTCTCAAGCAGGGCGAAAATCTCTGCAGAAGTCTGACGATCCAGGTTGCCGGTCGGTTCATCAGCCAGCAGCAGCCGCGGTTTTTGAATCAACGCACGCGCGATCGCGACCCGCTGCTGCTCACCGCCCGAGAGCGCGCCGGGCTTATGCTCAAGGCGTTCCTCCAACCCAACGTCCCAGAGCATTTCGGTCGCCGGCACTCTGGCCTGGGCACGCGACTGCCCAGCGATCAGCAGGGGCATCATCACGTTTTCCAACGCGGTAAATTCAGGCAGAAGCTGATGAAACTGAAAGACAAAACCGATGGTTTGATTACGAAAGGCATCGAGATCGGCGCCTTTCAAGGCAAACAGGTTCTTCCCTTCGAACTGGACTTTACCGCTGCTCGGATGATCGAGACCACCCATAATATGCATCAAGGTCGTCTTCCCCGCTCCGGAGCTCCCGACCACCGCAATCCGCTGCCCCAGCTCGACATGCAGGTCGATGCTGTACAGGACTTGCAACCGGCCATGAACCGTGGCAAAAGACTTATTTAACCCACTGATCCGAATCATCTGAATCCTATTCGTAACGCAGCGCTTCGGCCGGGTCCATGCGTGAGGCCCGCCACGCCGGATAAACGGTCGCCGCTAGCGAAATGCCCAGCGCAATCACCACCACGGCCAGCACATCAGAGAGCACAATCTCCGAAGGGAAATGCTCCATGCCGTAAACCGCCTGATCAAAGATCCGAATGCCGAAGGTCGCTTCAAGCAGCTTGATCAAGGGGTCGGCATAATGGGCCAGACCAACGCCGAACAGGGTGCCGAGGGATGTCCCCAGCACACCGATGATCGCCCCTTCGAAGATAAAAATTTTCATGATACTGCGCGCGTTCGCCCCTAAGGCACGCAGGATGGCAATATCGCGGTTCTTCTCCATCACCACCATAATCAGGGTGGTGGCGATGTTGAACGCTGCGACCAGCACGATGATCCCCAGCACGATAAACAGGCCGAGCTTCTCCAGCTTGAGCGCACTCAAAAAAGAGCCGTAGAGGCTCTGCCAGGGGCGGATAATATAAGGGAAGCTGAACTGCCGGCTCAACTCGGCGGAGATTTGCGGCGCCTGATCGAAGCGTTGCACCTCGATCTCGATGCCAGTGACCTCGCCAGGGGTCTCGAAGAATTGCTGGGCGGTTTCAAGATTGATATAGGCGAAGAAGCTGTCGATCAGGCTGCTCGGTTTCTCGAAAATACCGACGATCCGAAACGGCTTCATCTTGGGGATCATACCGAAGGGGGTGATATTGAACAGCGGTGGGATCACATTGATATTATCACCAACCGCAACCCCGAGGCTGGCCGCGGTATCGAGTCCGATGATAATCCCAGGCCGCTCAAGGCTGGCACCAAACACGCCGTCACGCGGATTGAGGCCGTCGATCTGCAGCAGTTGCTGGTTGAACACCTTATGTTCGGCTTCGACCCCTTTGACGCTGACCGCCGCGACGTTGCCGTGCGACAGGAGCATCGCCTCGCGTGAAACGAAGGGCGTCACCGAAACGACCTCGGGCAACTTGCGCGCCGCATCGATCACCGTCTGACGCTCGCTGATCCCCTCGCCGAAGCGCTGGACCAGCACATGCGGGACGTTGCCGAGGATCTGCTGGCGCACGCCGTTGGTAAAGCCGGTCATCACCGCCAGCACCAGAATCAGCGCAGCAACCCCCAGCATGACCCCGAAGATCGAGATGAAAGAGATCACTGAGATAAAGGTCTGCTTACGCTTGGCGCGCAGGTAGCGCAGACTGACGAACCATTCAAATGACATCGAATCCAGGCCCGTCCCTATACGTCCGCTTCCGCTTTAAGCTGCGGAAAGAGGATCACGTCGCGGATGGAGGAAGCGTCGGTGAGCAGCATAACCAGACGGTCGATACCAATCCCCTCACCGGCGGTCGGCGGCAGGCCATGTTCCAGCGCGCGTATATAATCGGCGTCCATCGCATGGGCCTCGTCATCGCCAGCGGCCTTCTCCTCGAGCTGCTGGACGAAACGCTCCTTCTGATCGATGGGATCGTTGAGCTCGGAGAAGGCGTTGGCCAACTCACGGCCGACGACGAACAGTTCGAAGCGATCGACCACCTCGGGGTTATCATCGTTCTTGCGTGACAAAGGTGAAATCTCGGTCGGATACTCGGTGATAAAGGTTGGCTGCCAAAGGTTGGGTTCGACCACCACATCGAAAATTTCGGCTAGCAGCTTCCCTGGTCCAGTCGACTCTTCGGGCTCGAGACCGAGCTTCTCCGCGTAGTTACGCAGCTGCTCGTAATTGTCGAGAATCGACAGCTCTACTTTACCATACTTGGCGATCGACTCTTTCATGGTCAGACGGTCCCACGGAGGAGTCAGATCGACCTCCTTGCCGCCATAGCTGATCTTCAGACCACCACAGACGTCAGACGCCAGGCTGCAGATCAGCTCCTCGGTATAGTCCATCAGATCTTTATAGGTAGCGTAGGCGCGGTAGAATTCCATCATGGTGAACTCGGGGTTGTGCTGGATCGAGATCCCCTCGTTGCGGAAGTTGCGGTTGATCTCAAACACCCGATCAAAACCGCCAACCACCAACCGCTTGAGGTAGAGCTCGGGCGCAATGCGCAAAAAGAGATCCATCTTCAGGGTATTGTGATGGGTGACAAAGGGGCGCGCCGTAGCGCCACCGGCCACCGGATGCATCATCGGGGTTTCAACCTCAAGATAGCCGTTCTCAAGCATGTGATTGCGAATCAGGCTGACGATCCGGCTGCGCTTGAAGAACATCTCGCGGACCTCATCATTGGTAATCAGATCGAGGTAGCGCTGACGGTAGCGGGTCTCAACATCGGTCAGACCATGCCATTTCTCCGGCAAAGGCAGCAAAGACTTGGTCAATAGCTGGAGGCTCGAGGCGCGCAAAGAAAGCTCGTTGGTCTTGGTCCGAAAAGGGAGCCCGACAACCCCGACAATATCGCCGATATCGAACTTGCGGAAATGACCGAAGGCCTCCTCGCCGATCTGATCACGCGCGATATAGACCTGCAACCGTCCGCTGCCATCCTGCAATTGGATAAAGGCGGCCTTGCCGAAATCGCGCCGCGCCATAATCCGCCCGGCGATGGCATAGCTCTCCTGGCAATCCTGCAGCTGCTCAGCATCATGATCGACATGCAGTTCAGCGATCTCGGTAGTCTGATGACTGGGCTTGAAATTATTGGCAAAGGGGTTAACCCCCGCAGCCCGGAAAGTTTGGACCTTCTCGCGCCTTTGCTGTAGCAGTTCGTTTAACTCTTCCATGATTCTTCTTATGTCCTTTTAGCTATTGGCTCAAGTGCCGAACAGTACCCCCTGGCAGCGCGTTTCGTCAAGGAGAAAGCCGGCCAGGCGGTACTGTCGATACATCGGAATCAGAGATTTTCATAGACCGCCAGGGCCGCACGGAAATCGCTCGGTAGCCGCACCGGCTTTCGCCTCTGGTAATCGAAGCAGATGACCGGGGTAGAGCCTTCAGACATCAACACTCCAGCTCGCTCAATACGGTACTCCAGCACAAAACTCGAGCGCTTGAGTTCGGTGCAGCGCACGCCAACCTCCAGCGCGTCATGCAGAAACATTTCGGCGCGAAAGTAGACATGAGCCTCAGGCAGAATGATCCCACAGCCTCCCAGCTCGAGCTCGGTATAGGGCCCGAGTTCGGCCAGATAGGCGATGCGACCGTCCTGCAGAATATTCAGCACCGCTGAATTAGCAACATGTCCGCCGTAATTGATCTCGGCGACCCGAACCAGATAAGGGATCGAGAAACGAAAACCGTCCATCAGAGTTGCTCCTTGGGCATAAGCCGGGTCAAGAGGGTTTCGCCGCCGCGCGCCGGGTGGCGTGGAATCAGCAGGGCGAGTAAAAAAGAGAGCAGCGCCATCCCCGCCCCGGCGTAAAACACCAGGGCCGGCGAGCTAAGCCACAACAAGCCAAATAAGACCGGAATCACCACCGCGGCGATATGATTGATCGAAAAGCTGACCCCGGCGGTCGAGGCGATATCGGCCGGATCGGCGATTTTCTGAAAATAGGTCTTCTGCGCGATGGTCAGGCCGAAAAAGAAATGATCAAGCAGATAAAGCACAACAGCGATCCCGGCCTGCTCGACCAGCGCATAACCGCAAAAGATCAGGATCAAACCGGCATATTCTGTCAGCAGTGAACGGCGCTCACCGATCCGACCGATCAGGCGCGCGATCTTCGGTGCGAAGAGCACATTGATCGAGGCATTGAGCAGAAACAAAAGCGCAATACCGCTCACCGAATATCCGAATTTCTCAACCATCAGAAATCCGGCGAAGACCATGAAAATCTGCCGCCGGGCGCCCGACATGAAAGTCAGCGCATAGTAGAGCCAGTAGCGACGACGCAGCAGCATGTGCCGATGCTGCACCACCGCCGAGCTGAACGGGACAAAAGAGAGCCGCGCCAGCAGCGCAATGATCAGAGTCAGTCCGCCGAACAGCAAGTAGAGCCAGCGGTAATCGATGTGCAACAGGCTGTTGGCGCACCAAATCAGAGCAAAGGTCAAAATCGCCGCCAGCGAGCCGATCGCCATCAGACGACCCAAAGTTTCGGCGGTTTTCTCCTTGTCGATCCATTGCAAAGTCAGGGAGGTCTGCAGCGTCTCGAAATAGTGAAAGCCAAGCGACATCAAGAGAGTGGTCAGATAGAGGCCGAGCACGCTCGGAAAGAAACCGGTCAAGGCCGTGCCGATGCCAAGCAGGCACAGAGCGAGCAGCGCAAGACTCTGTTCACGGATGACCGCCAACAGAAAGACGACACCAAAAGCCAGAAAACCCGGAACCTCACGCAGGCTCTGCAGAATCCCCATCTCACGCCCGGTAAAGGCGGCGCGCTCAATGGCAAAGTTGTTGAGCAACGCCTGCCAGGCGGCAAAGCTGATCGGCACCGCCGCCGCCATCACCATCAGCAGCAGATCGGGGCGCTGGGCATATTTTTCGGCGATGAGAGGTCGCATAAAAAAAGAAACTTTCTAATTTGGCGAAAAAGTTTGCCAAGTCTAACAGTGAATCCGCTAGAATTGAAAGGTTGATTCCCTACTCCAAGGAGAAGAATTGTGACCCGTACCCTGACTGTTGCAGAAATTCGCGTGCTCGGCTGCCTGGTCGAGAAAGAACTGGCGACGCCAGAATACTACCCGATGACCATCAATGCGCTGGTCAATGCCTGTAATCAGAAATCGAATCGCGCACCGGTGGTCGCGTTTGACGAAGCAATCGTCGCCGAAGCGCTGGAGAGCCTCCGGCCGCTAGGGCTGGCCACCCAGTCGGCTGAAAGAGGTCGGGCAGCAAAGTTTTGCCACAACCTCTACGGCAAATACCGACTCGACAATGCCGAGATGGCGGTGCTGGCCGAGCTGCTGCTGCGCGGCCCACAAACCGGCGGCGAATTGCGCCAGCGGGCCAGCCGCATGCAACAACTCGACTCGCTGGAGCAGGTTGAAGAGGTTTTGGGTGAGCTGATGAATCAGGAAGACCCACTGGTTGTCAAACTGCCACGCCAAACCGGCCGCAAGGAACACCGCTACGCCCAGCTTCTGGCCGGCGAACCGGATATCGAGGAGCTGGAGCAGAGAGCCCCTGCCGCTATTCTGCAGGTGCGCGCCGGTAATGAGCGAATCGAGGGACTAGAGCAGGAGTTGGCCGAATTAAAAACCGAGATGGTCGAACTGAAGGCGACCTTCGAAGAGTTTCGTCAGCAGTTTGAGTAACCGCGCCGAATGAGGGGACAGAACAAACAGTGCTTATGAATCCGGACGAGGGTCAGCTTGAACTCGCCCGGCTCAGGCTCTCGCCCCCCCCCTCTTCCTCGCCCCATGCGACTGCTCGCGGTTCGCTTGATGAACCACAGCTGCTGTCCGACAAATTACATGGTTAGATACATTTTTTTTTTATGATTTTCATCATTTTATTTCCGCCACGCTGAAATTCATACGGGACAGTTTCAATTGATAGTTTATGCCCTTGGCTTTTCAAATGATTTTCTATGTCGATGAGATACATGGACATATTTCCAGCAAGCGTAAGCAAGGGAAATATGCGGACTTCTTTTGCCACCCTGCAAATTTCAGATATAGCCTGTTTATGAAATTCAAGGGTAAGTTGTTCGCTATAGAGAAATAAAAGATGAGAACAAAGCGCCAAATCGAACTGATTTTTTTCGAATGGCAACATTGGGAGTTCACCTTCAAGATAACGACCTTCTGATTTGCCAAGAGGGAAGTCAGCTAAAAACTCCTGCATCGCGGTCATTCGAATTTGGCCCAATTTCTCTGGTGACTTTATGATGTCCCAAATGTAGTCATTCTGATTCTTTTCAAGTTGTTCCAATATTTCTTTATATGTTTCAGAAATTCTGCCTTTTATTTCGTTCGTCGAAAACTGATAAACAGGATCAATTGAGGTGATAGGTTGGCCGATCTTGTTCATTTTTGAATTGAAGTTGGCAGGCCCATCGCCGCAACCCAATATTTTCTTCTGCAGATCCAACGAAGTCAGTTTGAACATGCTGACGTATTCTTCGTAAGACCGCCCCCAGGGGACAACATTTTCAAGCGTGAATGACATTTTTTGCCTTTAGCATCTAACGAGTCTGTAGAAAAAGCTGATTTCTAGCAGCATCCTTTTGGCCTGCGTGAACTTTTACTGTGGTTAACAACAAACAAGAGCGCAAACAAGAGGGGTCCGCAAACAAGAGAGGTCAGCGCAAACAAGAGGGGTCAGCCCTTGACTCGGGACAACTTACCGCTCAATATCATTACTGTTTTTGCCAATTCCCTGTCCGTTTCCAACTGTTTCTCCATCCTCTGACAAACCTTCGCCACGGCTGAGTAGCTCAGTCCACCAAAAACCTGACCAATCTCCCCGTTAGTTGCAGCAACATGCCTCTTCAGCAGATAAATCGTCAGGTTTCGTGATCGTCGGTTAAACGGATCTGTCAACGCCTGCCTTGTGCAGGTCAACTCTTTACAGACGCTGCCGACAACATCTTCAATCCCATGTTTTGCCCGCAAAGCACTACGACAGCTGACGTCATCGCTCTCAAGTTGTCGTTCGTCGAGTCTATCCAGAGTCCTTCGGATAAATCTCTCGTCGCCCAGAACCACCCCGCCATAAACATCTTTTATCGGGCTTTTCAAGTCTTCACCAAGAGCAGATTCCACAAACTCTCGATAATGGGTTGAGGCCTCGACCTTATTATTTGTCAGCAATGACAGGGTTTGTTCTGCCGAAACAATCTTATCACTACCCAGGTTAATATAAGCCACATAGCTGCTGTGAGAATAATCTGCCGGGTGCTCCTTGATCTTGGCTCGCACCGGGTTTAGATGGATATACCGACTCAATGCAACAAGATAGCTGTCCTTGTCGATGACGATCGACTTATAGCGGCCCTGGAACAAATGCCCGCTCCGTTTGCGTTTAACATTGACGTAGGTCGTGTAGGAGCCATTGAGATAGTGCATCACTTGACTCAAATTCCCCTCCGGCGTCTCCAGCAGAAGATGATAATGATTCCCCATCAATACATAGGCATGCAGCACACATCCAAACCGCTCCTGCGCAATGAAGAGATATTCCTTAAAGCGAGTGTAATCACGTTGGGTAAAAAAGATCTTATTACGCTCGTTCCCTCTTGCTGTGATGTGATAAAAAGCACCCGCGTATTCGATACGTAAAGGTCTGGCCATCTCTCCCCCCCCCTGATGAATAACAAACTCAATGATCCATTCTGTCCCGGGTCAAGGGCTGACCCCGATAGTTTCCATTGAATAACCGGCAGCGACGCGAACTTGTGTGACCCACCACAATTTGGTTTTGCTTTTTGGAAAAGCAGTTCGCTCATTCCGTCCGGTTAAATTGTTAGTTGCCCTCCAGTGACGCCAGTGCTAACATTTGTGCACACACTAATTACGGGAGCAACCTATGGATACTAGAATTCAATTTCGTGTTGACGATGAAACAAAACGCTTAGCCCAGCAAATGGCTGAAACCCAAGGTCGCACCCTTAGCGACGCTTGCCGTGAACTAACTGAGCAACTTGCCGAGCAACAACGCAAGGCCTTGTCTCATGATACTTGGCTTACCGAACAAGTAAACCTTGCGTTCGACAAACTTGATTCAGGCAAGGCTGTGTTCGTCGACAATGACTCTGCAAAAACACAAATTGCTGAACGTAAAGCCAAGGTTCGCAATCGGGGTCGCCAATGATTTTTTGGGAAGAAGAATCCTTAAATGATCGTGAGAAAATTTTCGAGTTTCTTTACGTCTTCAACCCAGATGCTGCTGAAAAAACAGATGAAATCATTGAAGCTAAAATTGAAAACTTAATTGGACAACCTTTAATGGGCGTTCAACGGGATGGAATTCGAGGCAGGTTGCTCATTATTCCTGAAGTATCAATGATCGTATCTTATTTTGTTGACGGTTCCACGATTCGCATTCTGCGAGTTCTTCACCAAAAACAAAAATTCCCTATTGAGTAGCTGAAATCATTTTTGCAACTAACGGTTCATGGTAACCGGCGGCGACGAACTAGTTGCGCCCCACCGAACCATTCTAATTTATTGCAGAAGCATTTTCCGTCCGGTTGATTATCTGGTTAGCCATTTATCTATTTTTGAGATAAGTCTTCAAATTGCGGTAATAATTCTCGTGTGAACCGATTGTTATTAGTTCAATTCCATCATGGGTGAGTCGGTAGGATAATAGATACAATGTTGCTTTAATTTTGAACTTGTGAATATAGACACCTTTCAAATCACCTTTTTTTTCTGTACCAATTTCTGGTTCAGAAATAATTTTTTTGATTTCTACATCAAGGGCTATCTTCTGGGTGTTGTTGAATTTTTTGACCTTATTTTCGAATGATTTTGACTGATATATATTCATTACATCAGCCAAACTTGTATTCTGATTTTTCACCACGATCTAACTCTTCGATTCCGATCAATATTTCTTTGATTAAATCGTAGGTTAAATCGGGGTTTTCTTCAGCACACTTTCCAATAATTGCCCAGTGTTCAATTTGACCAGTCAGAGAACGGTGGTCAATTTTACTATATTTTCTTGCATCATTTACCAAGTCATCCGAAACACGCACTGCAGTTGCCATTTTGGTACCTCCAATTTTTTTATGAATTTTTAAAAGAGTAGCATGGTGCATTGCGAAATGCAATGTTTCATTGCGTAGTGCTTTGATGCCTAACGAGTCTGTAGAAAAAGCTGATTTCTAGCAGCATCCTTTTGGCCTGCGTGAACTTTTCCTGTGGTTAATTATTACCAAACACATTGCCGAAATATCTGCGGCTTTTAGGGTGTTTTTTGGTTACCATAACATCCCTTATTCGACCTTTTTACCCTTTTCGGCGGTTTCATGTCGCTAAACCATACCGATGAATCTTGGTTAGGTTGTGTAACATCGTCATCAACTTCCATTGACTGTCGACCTTGGTTTTTCCTCTGAGGCTGAACCTGCGTAGCCCGATGTTCTCTCGCAAGTGGCCGAAGACCGGTTCGACGATCCCCAAACGCCGACTGTAGATGTGACGGCCCAAGGTGGAGTCGATCTTATCTTTCATGCGCACGAGCGGACTATTTTGTGTTTTAGGGAGAACTTCCAGCAGAATATTGACTTGCCGGGCGCCTTTTTGTTGGGGACTTCGCAAACACTGGGCGCGCTGCAAACAGGTGCCACAGTCAGCCTGGTGGGCCTGGAACTGCATGAAAATCCGGCCGGTTATCCGGGCCCGGTCGCACTTGAGCCACATTGCCTTACCCGCCGGGCAGATGCAGGTCCTGTTTTCAATGTCGGCCTGGAAATCCTCTGGCGTATAGCGACCGTTGATGTGGGGTTTCAGCGGAGTCTGAGGCTTGTGCCGACCCGCATCGGCAAAGCGGGGATCACGAGATCTAAAGCGATTGTCGGCAATATAGGCATCGATTCCTTCTTCTTCGAGGCGGGTCAGGGTTGTGATGCTGTGAAAACCACTGTCGGCCAGCACCTGTGAGCGCTTCAGCACATTTTCGTCACCGAGGTTTTCCTTGATACCGTCAAGCATCGGTTCGAGCAGTCCGTGTTCGTCTCCGGTACCGAAGGCTTCGGCGTGCACCACCACCTGATGCTTGGCATCGACCGCGGCCACGCCGGTGTAACCCTGAATCACGCCGTGGCTGGTTTTCATCTTGGCGCTGTCAGGGTCGGTAATATTGCTCTGCACTTCCTTGCCACTACGACCGATGCGCTCTTCGTTCTCGGCCAGGAAGTCGTTGATTTTGCGGCTGGCGGCCTGCAACTTTTCGATTTGCTGTTCTTCCCGCTGGCGTCGCGAGGGTTCAGGGGTCTCCCGTAGGTCCTCTTCACGATGTCTTTTGAGCAGGAAGCGCACCGCTCGGTCGATCTTGTCGGCCTTCTTGCGCAGGTTCTGCTTGGTCCCGCTCCATTCTTTGGAGCTGTTTGATGGCATCTTGCAGCCGTCAATAGCGAACATCTCGTGACCCAACAGGCCCATCTTGCCGCAGGTCAAAAGGACCTGCTGAAATAGCGCGGCGATCTGTTTGGGTGAGTCGGAGATGAAGTTGGCGATGGTGGTGAAATGGGGACGGCTGTCAGCGCTGATTGCCATAAAGACCACGTTCTCACGACAGAGCGCCTCGATCTTGCGACTCTGGGTGATACCGCGCGAGTAGGCCAACAGTACGATCTTCAGCAAAATCGCCGGATCATAGGCCGGGCGACCGGTGTCACCATTTTTAAACTTAGGGTCGAATATGCTCAGGTCGAGAATGTTATCGACGAGATAGTGGATGGTGTGCTCGAAGGTGCCAGGGAGAATCTGGTTCTCAAAAGCAATCGGCAAGAGCACCGTTTGGTTGTAATCGTAATCGATAAAGCGGGGCATATTCCCTCCAGAAATTCATCCCAAAAACTGCCCGCATTTTAACATAAACAGGGGTTTTTCTACATGCTCAACGGTCGAGATAAGCGGCGGCGACGCGAACTTGCGTGACCTACCACAATTTAGATTTTGCTTATCGGGAATCACCCAGCCATTTTCCGTCCGCTTGATTGCATGGTTAGATGCGTTTTTTGGTTACTATTCTCATCATTTCATTTCCGCCACGCTGAAATTCATACGGGACAGTTTCTATTGATATTTTATGCCCTTGGCTTTTTAAATGATTTTCTATGTCGGTGAGATACACGGACTTATTTCCAGCAAGCGTAAGCAATGGAAAAATGCGGACTTCTTTTGCCACCCTGCAAATTTCAGAGATAGCTTGTTTATGAAATTCAAGGGAGAGCTGTTCGCTATAGAGAAATAAAAGATGAGAACAAAGCGCCAAATCGAAATGATTTTTTTCGAATGGCAAAATTGGGAGTTCACCCTCAAGATAACGACCTTCTGCTTTGCCAAGAGTGAAGTCAGCTAAAAACTCCTGCATCGCTGCCATTCGGATTTGGCCCAATTCTGCTGGTGACTTTATGGTGTTCCAAATGTAGTCATTCTGATTCTTTTAAAGTTGCTCCAATATTTCTTTATATGTTTCAGAAATTCTGCCTTTTATTTCATTCGTCGAAAACTGATAAACAGGATCGATTGAGGTGATTGGTTGGCCGATCTTGTTCATTTTTGAATTGAAGTTGGCAGGTCCATCGCCGCAACCCAATATTTTCTTCTGCAGATCCAATGAAGTAAGTTTGAACATGCTGACATATTCTTCGTAAGATCGCCCCCAAGGGACAACATTTTCAAGTGTGAATGACATTTTTTGCCTTTAAGCATCTAACGGTTCGCGATAAGCGGTGGCGACGCTAAGGTTCGGCCTACTACCGCAATTTGATTTTGTTTTTCGAGAAGCACCCAGCCCCATTCCATCCGCTTGATCAGCTTGTTAGCTGGTTTTGAATTTGTTTATTGATTTCGAGTAAGCAGAAATGCAGACAGAATTTAAAAAACAAAATGGTGCCCAAAGATACCAATTTACAAGACAAGCAAATATTGCGATGGGCACTGATCTTAAAATCATGTCCATTTCACCGTTAATAAGACCATGCCCTGAAAATATAATACAGATCGACAGAACAGGCACCAAGAATGAAAAAATGGATGCTAACAATATGCTTTTATAAATTTTGGTTCTTTTCTTTGTTTTTTTTGAAAAGAATGAATAAAAGCACTATTGCAATTGCCGTTGATACAACATGAATTGCTGACACGGTGCTTACAGAATCGTTGTGCCTGAATAATATGAAAATGACGAGATTCCCAACAATCAAATTAATACCGAGAGTTAAAGATAAGATTGTTTTTGGTTTCATATTTATTTGTCCAGCTAACGGTAGTGATAACCGGTGGCGACGAACTACTTGTGACCCACCGAGTTATTCAAATTATCACCAAAAGTATATTCCATCCGCGTTCATTATGTGGTTAGGCGGTTTTTAGATTGAAGAACATTCTATACATTCTTGGTGAATAGCACTTCGTATATCTTTTTCTATTACGTATAAATTTTTAGTATTTCTACCGTCATCAACTATTGCGTAATTATTCGTAGGCTTGCTTCTTAAAACAACTTCTATATACTGATTATTTTTTAAGAAGAGAGCTATTGAAATATCGTCGCACCTAGAAAATATCGTTTTTCTTGTATTTACCTTGATGATATTTATTCTATCATTCTTAATGACGTTGCAGAATCTACTGTTATTATTTAATTCAGTTTCGACTAGCTTAAGAATAAATAGTATATTCACACTGTAAACTTTAAATACCCGCTTGACTTCAGTTTCTAAGCACCAAATACTACAGCTTTTGAAAACAAGATACCTCCCGAGAAAATCAAAACAAAATACTATTATTGTTGTAACAGTTGCTGCTAGCAGACCAGCAATTGCTCCTATAAGTATACTTTTCCACCATGCAAATACAAAAAAAAGTGGTAGGATAACTACGAAGCTTATAGCAACCAACATAAGCACAAAACACTTAAATATACGTTTTATATACTTTCTTGTTTGAATATCCACTTTGTACTTTCAGCGTGTATGTACATGACTAGAATGCACTGGTTTTGTTGAATTGATTTAGTTTCTTTTTGACGCCTAACGGTTCATGATAAGCGGTGGCGACGAGAAGGTACGGCCTACTACCGCAATTTTATTTTGTCTTTTGAGAAGCACCCAGCCCTATTCCATCCGCTTGATTTGATGGTTAGAAGCCTTTTTAAAAATGCTTCTTGCAGACTGGACATTTCTTAAATATTACGTTTTTTCGAACTTTTGCTTTACCACAATTTGGGCACAAAACGTATTCAACGTTGTAGCCCGGATCGACAAACCATTTGGCTGTTTCATTGTCAATTTTCTTGTAAAAAATTTGAAGATTTGCCCCAAAGCTGTACATGATTGTTGCTATAAAACTGATGAGCCCAAGTATAGCGAATGGCTTAAAATCAGTGATTGCTAGTGCAAGAAAAGAAGCCAAACAGAGAACACCAGAAATTGCTTCTTTCTTTGAATTGGCCTGAAATTTTTTATTTGGAAAATTTTCGTAATACTTCCAACGGATAAAAAATACGCCAAACATCAATAATAAAAATGCTACTGCTTGTAATTTCATTTGGGCTTCTAACGGTAGTGATAACCGGTGGCGACGAACTGCTTGCGACCCACCGAGTTATTCAAATTTAAACCAGACGCATGTTCCATCCGCGTTGATTACATGGTTAGGTTTATTTTATGGCTGCGAGTAGAGTTTGCGAAATTACAGTGCCAATTATAGCTTTTTCTTGTTTTATTGACCCAGTGCCAATTTGGTATGCATTTTTTTATTTTACTTGTGTTGTTGCTTTTTTTTGCTCTTTTGCAGTGCTTATAGCTGAACATTTGAAAATAATGCCATTCCGTAGAGGACGAAGACGGTTGTAATAATTACCAATGAAAACATTACGGATAAAACTTCAATTATTTCTGACGGTTTAATTTTACCTGCTTTAATGCTTTTATTTCTGGCGTAACTGTTTGATGGATGTTTTGACGCAATAATGGCCGTAATTGATAAAAGGAATGAGACTACGCCACTGCTGTCTCATAGTTCTAAATGAGAGCTAACTGTCTGATTTCTTGTTTAAATTTACGATCCGGTGGTCGAAACAGACTCATCAAATCGCGTCGCTCGAACAAATTGAGCTGCAATATTCGCA
>Ga0316202_10000411_pt1 | contig 49538 bp, 54 predicted proteins | sample 3monrhotite_MG_FD_204934 | JGI IMG/M metagenome (GOLD analysis project Ga0316202, IMG submission 204934) | Microbial mat bacterial communities from mineral coupon in-situ incubated in ocean water Damariscotta River, Maine, United States -... | ecosystem: Environmental > Aquatic > Marine >...
GAGGGCTTCGACGCGAAACACGCCGTCGGGCGGGAGCGCGCCCCCGCCATCTGGCTCGGCGATCTTGAACTGGGGGGGGCCGTTGGAGCTGGCGGTCACGAAGAGCTTGGCGCCCTCGGGGAAGTCATCGCGTTCGACTCGGAGCCGAACCGTGTCACCGACGGTGATCCCGACCATGGCTCCGCGAGCCTCGCTCGCGACCCAACCCGGAGGGCGCGGCATCTCCCAGCCGCGGTCGTCGAGGTCGGGGGCGTCTAGCCGGGGCCGCCCCGAGACGGCGCGCGTGAAGCGGAGCGGCGTCAGGACGAAGGGCTCGTCTTTGAGAGCGTGAACTCGGGTCGTCATTCTCTGAGCCTAGCCGGGCGACGCGGAGGACTCCAATTCGTGGGGCCAGATCGCTCCTGGGAGCTAGCCGCGCGCGGTCGGGACGAGCATGTGCTCGCGATAGAAGCTCAGCTCCGCGATCGAACCCTTGATGTCGAAGAGCGCGTCGTGGACAGCGCCCTTGACCTCGACGTCGGCTGGATACCAGCGACGGATCGTCTCGGGGTTCTTGTTGAACTCGAGCTTCGGCGCCCAGCGACTCGCGAGCTCCTTGAAGCCTGAGACGTCCAAGAGGCGGTAGCTGAGGAGGTCGACGAGCTTGGGCATGTAGCGCGCCAAGTAGTTGCGGTCCCCATGGATCGAGTTCCCAGCCAGGAGAGGTCGCGAGCGGACAGAGTCAGGGATCTCGCTGCAGACCAAGAGGTAAGCAATGAAGAGCTCCTCCACGCGCTCGACGGGGAGGGCGTTGGGGCCCCCGCACTCGACGATGTGCTCCTTCTGGTTCTCCTTGACCCAGTCGCTGGCCGTGGCGATCTGCTCCTCGGTCAGTGAGATCGAGAACTGCAGGCCGCCCTCCTCGGGCGGGACCCCAGGAGGGGGGATCGGCGTCAGGTCCGGGCGCGTCACGATCATGGCGGCCTGCATGATGGCGCCGCGTGAGGGGTCTAGGTCGGTGAACTCGAGGTCGATCCAGACCAAGTTCCCGCTCGTTCGTTCCAGTGGTTCGCTCATGGGGGCAGATCTTAGCTGGATTCTCTGGAGAGGGCCCCCTTGCAGGGGGCCCTCGGAGAACTGGCACGGCGAATCGAATCTGGCCGAAGGGCCGGTAGCATGTGGCCCCATGGCCAGGGATTTCGGCACCAGCGACGAAGTCGTCTTGAACGAGCTCTATGTGAGCGTGCAGGGGGAAGGCACGCGGGCCGGCCAGCCCTGCGTCTTCATTCGCCTGACTGGCTGCAAGCTCCGCTGCTCCTGGTGCGACACCAGCTACGCCTTCACCGAGGGCGGCCGCCGATCCGTCAGCGCCCTCGTGGACGAGGTCCTCGAGAGCGGACCGCGGCTCGTCTTGCTGACGGGAGGAGATCCTCTCGAGCAGCCCGGCTGCCTGCCCCTGGCCAGCGAGCTCTGCGACCGGGGCTGCGAGGTCCTGATCGAGACCGGAGGGCACGAGGACACCAGCGCCCTCGATCCGCGCGTGGTGCGGATCCTCGACGTCAAGTGCCCGGCCTCGGGCATGCAGAGCCGGAATCGACTGGAGAACCTGGCGCTCCTGCGTGCGCGCGACGAGGTCAAGTTCGTCGTCGCGGACGGCGCCGACCTCGAGTTTGCCCTCGGGATCGTGCGCGACCACGGCCTCGCCGAGCGAGGCTGCGCCCTCTTGTTCTCACCCGTTCACGGCGTGTTCGACCCAGCCGAGCTCTCGGCTTGGCTCGTGACCCACGCCGGTATTCTCGGGCCCCAGGCCCGCCTGAACGTCCAACTCCACAAGCTGATCTGGCCCCGCGCAGAGCGGGGAGTCTGAGGATCCCATGAGCGACGCCCCCGCCCGCTTCGTCGCGGCTCTCGAAACCTGGCTGCGTGCCCAACCGCTCCAGGACCTCGTCCCGCGCAGCGACCTCGACGCTCTGATCCAGGAGTCCCGCGACGACGACGCGCTCTGGACCGAGCTCAGGCCACGCTTCGATCGCGTGTGGGACTGGATCGAGGCTCGCCTCCGCAACGAGGCCCGCCCTCTGCGGGAGGTGATCTCGCCCGAGGCCAGCGAGCGCCTGCTCTCGGGCCTCGAGCGCGTCGAGCCAGACCCCGACGCCGTCCGAGCTTTCCTTCGCTCGCCCGCCGTCGAGGAGATGCTCGGCGAAGTCCTCTATCACGGGATCAGCGAGTTCATTCGCAAGGCCGACCTTGTGGGTCGTGTCGTGAACCGACTCCCGGTCTTGGGCCCGATCCGCAAGAAGGTCATGGCGATCTTCAAGGACGAGTTCGAGGGACGCCTGGAGGGCCAGATCAAGGGGTTCCTGGGCCAGTTCAGCGGCCTCGCCGTGGACCGCATGATCGAGCACGTCCTCAGCGAGAAGAACCGTGCTGGGTTCAGCGCCGCTCGACGCAAGGTCGGGGAGCACCTCCTGGAGCGACCGGTTCAGAGCCTCCTGCCCGCAGCGGAGTCGACCGCCGAAGCTCGCGATCAGCTCTGGGCCGGCCTCCGCAAGGCGACCTTGCGCGAAGAGTCGGTCGTCCTCGACCAAGCCTACGCCGACCACGGCGCGGACCTCTGCGCCGACTGGTACGCCCCGCTGACTCCGCGGGCCCGCGACCTGCTGGCCTCGCCCTTGGCGAAGTTCCTGGCGGCGAATTCGGAGTGGACGCTGGACGGGTAGCGCCTTGGGGGTCGCGAGCCCAGCCGCGAAGATCAAGAGCGCGTCCGACGTGACCGAGAGAAGAGAGCGGTCCGAATGAGTGAGAGTAATAACCGGATCGCCGTCAAGTGCAGCTGCGGGAAGAGGCTTCGCGCCAAGGCCAGCCTGGCAGGGAAGACCGTGCGTTGTCCCGCGTGCAAGGCCAAGAAGCTGGTGCCGACGATTCGCGACTTGCTGGTTGGAGCGCTTCGAGAGGAATACCCGGAGCTGGTCGAGCCGAAGAAGGCACCCCTGACCATGGGGGTGATGCGAGAGCACGTCCCTCGGATCGCAGCCTCTCCAGCTTCCGGGCGCGTCAAGATCTTGGACGACCTGCTGGAACGCTGCGGCCGCCGTGCAGTCTTCCTGCTGATGCGGGCGGACCTCCTTCAGGCCTTGGGCAAGAAGGACTGGGTCTGCATGGATCGGTTGAAGCCAGCCAGGCTCCCCAGGGCGAGCTCCGCCGCTTCGAGCACCTCGGACCGAGGACTCGACCCGCGCCTCACCTGAGAACACGAGCCTCAAGGGACTCGGCCTAGCGTTGTCCTCGCCGGACGCCGTCGCGGCTCTTGCGCTCGGCTCGCTTGCGGAGGCGCTCAGCGCGACGCTTGGCGTCACCTGGACGTCGAGTCCGATCGCCCTTGGCCCGATCGCCCTTGGCCCGATCGCCCTTCTGCCCGCGACCCTTCGGCCCGCGGCCCTTGTTGAGCCGCTGGCGGGCGCGGCGCATCATGGCCTCTCGCCACTGGGGGAAGGGCACTGAGCGGTCGAAGAGGGCTTGGAGGCGCTCCTCCTTCTGAGCCCGGGTCAGCTCCTTGTCGGTCATGACCTCGCGGATCTGACCCTGGAGGTGCTTCTGCAGCTCGCGCCGCATGGTGGCGATTCGCTCGCGGCCCTCTTTGCCGGCGAGCTCCTGGTTGAGGCGCTCACGCAGCTCGGGCGGGAGCTTGGCCAGGTTGCGCTCGAAGACCTCTCGGCGGTGCGACTGCACGAGCTGGCGCAGGCGGCGAACGCGCTCCTCGCCCTCGAGCCCGTCGAGGCGCTGGCGCTCCTCGTCGGGGAGCTCTCGGATCAGGCGCTTGAAGAGCTTCTGGTAGCGCTTGCGACGCCCCTTGTCTCGCTTGCCGTCCTGCTTGCCCTTCCGTCGCTTGGCGCCGCCGCGCTTGTTCCGCTTCCGCTGCTCCTTGAGCTTGCGGTGGCGGGCCTTGAGTCGCTTGCGCTCCTCGGGCGTGGCGCTCTTGATCCGCTCGCGATAGCGCTTGCGAAGCGCCTGGCGCTGCTCAGGAGTCAGCTTCTTGTAGCGCTCGAGGAGCGCCTTGCGGCGATCCGCCTTCTGCTGGCGACGCTCCGCCCGCTCGGCCGACTCCGGCCCGTCGGGCTCGCCTTGGGCGAAGCCGAAGCTCGGGCTCAGGCAGAGCGCGAGCGTCACCAGGCTCAGGGCCCGCAGGAGACGCGCCACCTTGCTGCCCTTAGCCCTCACCGAGCTCCTCGTCGGTCAAGTCGTCGAGGACCTCGAGGGTCTCGATGACCTCGAGCTCGTCGACCTCTTCGAGCTCGATCAAGAGGTCGAGGTTCTCGACGACCTCGCGCTCCTCAGGGTCGAGGGCGTCCCACTCCGCCGAAGCGAGGGCGACCTCGGGGCGAGGGGGGAGCTGCTCTGGCTTGGGAGCCGTCTCGCGATCCGGATCCGAGGCGCCTGGCTCGGTTCCATGGCGCTTGGGCGACTCAACAGGGATCTTGACCCGCGGGATCTCGCGCTCGTCGGGTCCCTGAACTGGAACGCGCGGTGCGTCGGGCGCTTGTCCCATGTCTATGGGGTTGGGCTGCTGACCCTGACTCGGCGCAGGCTGAACAGCGATCTGGCTTCCGCCTGGGGCTGGAGTCTTGCTCGGAGTCAGGAGGTAAGCCGCGCCGAAGCCGAACCCAGCCATGAGGAGGGCTGCGGCAGCGACGCCGAGGGCTCGCCGAGCGAAGGGGAATCGGATCAGCTCACCGGCCGGAGCTGGCGAGGCGACCTGCTCGTTGGCGAGGACGCGAGCCTCGATCTCAGCGAAGAGACCCTCACGAGGCTCGAGGCCAGGGAGGAGGTCGAGGGACTTCCAGGACCCCGCCAGGGCGTCGCGCTCGGCTTGGCACTCGGCGCAGCCCTCGAGGTGGGCGCGGACGGCGGTCGCGCGCTCGTTGGGCAGCTCCTCGTCGAGGAAAGCCACCAGATCCGCTCGCAGCGCTAGGCAGGTCTCATTGGTCATGTCGGACCCCTCCATTCAGGGAACGCTCACTAAGCCAACGGCGGAGGAAACCATAGGTTTCGCCGGGCTCTCGAATCCTTGGCCGGCGGGACCTAAGTGCTTTGTTTTCAAAGCTCAACCCTCCACGTAGTCAGCCAGGAGATCCTTGAGGGTCATCCTGGCGCGGTGGAGGAGGCTCTTGGTCGCCGGGACCGAGAGGCCGAGCTGAGCGGCCGTGTCCTTGTAGTCGAGGCCCTCGAACTTGTTGAGCAGGATCGCCATCCGCTGCCGCTCCGGGAGCTGGGCGACGGCGGCGCGGACGCGCTCGTGGAGCTCGCCCTCCAAGAGACCCCCTTGGGGCACCGGCGCCGCCTCGTCGACGGGGTCGTGGCCGACCTCGTCCTCGCCGCCCTCGAGGGAGCCGACCCGCTTCTTTCGCAGGCGCGAGATACAGAGGTTGGTCGAGATCCGCAGGAGGTAGGTCCGGAACTTGGCCTCAGGGCGATAGCGCTCTCGCGCTTGGTAGAGCTTGAGGAAGCTCTCCTGGAGCACGTCCTCGGCGGCGGCCCGGTCATGCAGGTAGCGGTAGGCGAGGTTCAAGACCGCGCGGCCGTTGCGCTCGAGGAGAGCGCCTAGGGCCGACTCGTCGCCAGCCTGGAGGGCGAGCATCAGGGCGACGTCGGGATCGGGGTGAGGGGGAGGGCCTGCTGGCACGAGCTTTCCTGAGTGGTCCTCAGGTTGCCGAGCCCGACCCTCTCGAGCAACCCCCTCGGGTGGCTTCTTAGCTCAGCGCGATCACGCCCGCGAAGCGGCCCGTCAGGGTTCCCTCGCCGCGGTGCGAGAAAAAGCGGGGGTCGCTGTGGGTGCAGACCTCGATTCGCTCACGCTGAGTGACCCCGAACTCGCGAAGCTGGGCGAGCACGGCCCGGCCGAGGTCGACGTGCTCTCGCGGGCCCAGCCCACGCTCCAGAAAGTCGTCAGGGGATAGTCCGCTCTCGGCGAGGGCCGCCGCGACCTCTGGGCCGCACTCGTAGGCCTGGCCGGAAATGCAGGGGCCGACGGCAGCACGGACCTCCTCGGGGCCGCAGCCGACGGCTCGACAGAGCTCGCGGGTCGCGGCTCCCACGACGTTGGCCACGGTCCCTCGCCAGCCCGAATGAACCGCCGCCACGCCGCCTGGCGCCGCCAGGAGGATCGGGACGCAGTCCGCGGCGCGGGTGGCCAGGAGCAGGCCCGGGACCGTCGTGATCAGCGCGTCCGCCTGACCCAAGACCTCGAGGGGTCCGCTGGCTTCGCTGGCGCGGATCACCTCCGCGCCATGGACCTGGCTCATGAGCGCCAGCTGGCCGGGCGCCAGGCCCAGGGCCCGGCTGACGCGGCTCCAGTTCTCGACCAGGGCTTCGTCCCTCTCACCCGGACGACGCGCCAGGTTCAGGCTGGATAAGGGTCCCGCGGAGACACCTCCCGAGCGAGTCGTGAACCCGTGGCAGGTCCCCGGGGCGCTCGCGAGGAGCGGGCTCTGGACCAGGAGAGGGGCGAGCTCGGGGAGAATCAGGGGGGCGACCACCCTCACCTATCGGCGCAGGGACCGGCTTGGCTTCAGGGCAGAAACGAAGACACCCCGCGCGGCGAGCCGCGCGGGGTGCGATTCAGTCGACTTGGCCGGCCTAGTTGCGAGGGGCGTACTTGACGCCGCAGCCGTAGCTCTTGGTCTTGTCGGTCTCGGGCGCCTTGCCCGAGAGGAGGGCCTGGATCGCGGCCTCGACGTAGTTGACCTTGCCCGGCGTCCGAGCCGAGTTGTCGTTGTCGATGGCGCCCATGTAGGCCAGCTTGCCCTCGGCGTTGATCACATACATGTGGGGCGTACGACGCGCGCCGTAGGCGTGGCCGGTCTTGCCGTCGGAGTCGAGGAGGATCGGGTAGGGGATCTTCCAGTTCTTCTTGCTCTCTTTGTTGAGCTCGACGCCGAAGCCTTGCTTGCCCTCAGCGCTGGAGTTGATCGCCAGCCACACGACCTTGTCCTTGTACTTCGTGGCCAGGTCACGCATCGTGGAGTTGTGTTGGTGGTGCTTCTTGACGAAGGGGCAGCCCGGGTTGAACCACTCCAGGACCACGATCTTCTTCTGCTCGAGGACCTTGGCCAGGCTGACCTCCTTGCCCTCGAGGTTCTTGAGGACGAAGGCCGGGGCCGCGTCGCCGACCTTGAGGGCGGGCTTCTTCTTGGACTCGTCGCCGGCGAGGGCCGTGACGCCGAAGGCGAGGAGGGCCACAGCGGCTAGAGAAACGAACTTACGCATGGGAATCACTCCGGACACGAGGGTCCTTAGGGGGTGGGCGAGGAGACCTCGACCCAGTGGTAGGTGGTGCTCTTGGAGCCTTTGATCGCGAGCAGGCCCTTGACGCGCTTGCTCTGGCGAACCTCGCTCGGGTAGGCCACAGCGAGCCTAGGTCCCTTGACGACGAGGGCCTTGAGGTCCGCGGGGCCAGCCGCCTCAGGGACGAGGGGGAACCAGGTCAGGCCCTTGGCCTCGGGGGCCTCGAAGCGCAGCTCCAGCCCCGAGAAGCTGGCGCTGACGCCCTTGGGGAGGGGCGTCGCGAGGCGGGCCTGCGCGGCGCGGACTTGGTCGACGACGGGGGCCTTGGCCTCGCGCTTAGCGCCCTTGGCCAGGACGGGCAGGCTCAAGGCGAGCTCGGCTTGGCCAGGAATGCAGGCCTCCTTGCAGACCAACCACGTCGCCTTGACCCCGAGGGACACTTTCCCGCCCACGAGGGCCTGGCCCTCGGGGCTGTCCTCGAGGGTGACCGGAACCAGGATCAAGACCTGACCTTCGTAGGAGAAGTCAATGAACCCGTCCTCGTGCTCGAGGCGCTCGGGGGCAGGGAAGCGGGGGCCCGCGCTGACGAGGCCCTTGGGGAGGGTCAGCTCGACCTTGGTCGGGACGCCCGCGTCGCCTGGGTTGAGCCAGTAGACGTGCCAGTCCTTCTTGATCTGGAGCCGAACCACGAGGGTCGTCGTGGTCCCAGGGGACAAGGCTTCGTGGTCGCTGGCGAGGCTGGCCTGGACCAGATCGCGAGCCTCCTCGTCTTGGGCGAAGGCCTGAGGCCCGCTCGAGAGCAAGAGGCCCAAGAGCAGGGCCAACAAGGGTGCGAAGCGTGTCACGAGTCCTCCAAGGCGGCGGATCCTACGTCCTCTCGCGAGCCTGCCCAGCAGAAATTCGGGGGCGAATTCAGGCGCCCTAGCCGAGCTCGCGGCGCTCGAGGGAGAAGCTCGCGAGGCCCAGGCTCAGCTTGACGTAGAGGAGGGTGCACAAGAGGACCTGGACCGCGTAGTCGCTCGGGATCGCCTTCTCAGCGTAGGCCGCGTCGCCGACCCAGTAGAGCTGGAGGTCCGGGAGGAAGAGGCTGAGTTGGCTGGCGGCGCCCAGGGACTCGGGGCCGAGGGGCCCGCGGACCAGGCTCGAGAGCACGAACATCAGGAGGACCGCGCCGGCCGAGGCTCCAGCGCCGAGGCGGGTGCTGATGCAGATCCCTGCGGCAGCGAAGGTCAGGGCAGCCTGCCAGCCAAAGAAGGCGGCCTCGAAGGCGAGGGCCGGCGCGGCTTCGAAGGCGCCCACCTCGCCGTGGCCGCTGACGAACTGCGACGCGGTCCAAGCCAGGGGGAAGAGGAGGGTCGCGGCGTTGATGCTGGCCGCGACGAAGCTCCGGTCGCCGAGGCTGGCGCGGACGCCCCAGGCCAGGGAGACGGCCAGGGCGATCCCAGCTCCGCCCAAGACGCCCCAGTGGGCGTGGTCGGGGCCGTTGCGCGCCGCCCAGGCGAGGGCGATCCCCAGCAGGAGGGCGGCCTGGCCGAGGGCCAAGGCGGCGCCGTAGAACTCGGCCAGGAGGACCGTGACCGGGGAGACGGGGTGAGTCAGGACGAGGCTGGTCGTGCCGTCCGCGAGGCGCTCGGCGGAGCCGGCCGCCACGACCAGGGCAGCCAGGAGGACGAGGAAGAAGAGGAGGGCCGAGGCGCCCAGGTCGAGGACGAGGGCCGTGGCGTCGCCGAGAGAGAAGATCGCCAGGGCCGGCGAGAGGGCGACCATGGCCAGGCCGACCAGGAGCCCGACTCCGAACACGGGTTGACGGATCAGCTCCAGGTAGCGCGTCCGGGTAAGTCCCCAGAAGACGCTCTTCCAGCTCGGCTTGGGGGCCAAGGAGGTCTCGAGCTCAGGGCGCGCGAGGGTCTCGAGGGCGCTCATCGCGGGCCTCGAGGTCCGGGCTTCTCGGGCGTTGGTTTCCCACCGGGCGCCTGCCCCTTAGGGCGGAGGAAGAAGTCAGGAGAGCGGCCGAGGCGCTGGGCCAGGCGAGCCTTGAAGCCGGGGTGGTCGATCTGGGCCGCAGCTTCGGTCATGGCTTGAAAGTAGATCGGCTTGAAGTTGACGCTGAGTCGCTTGGCCGCGCTGGGGTCCTCCTCGAGGCTGTACTTGACGTATTTGTGCCAGCGGCTGAGGCGCGCCTTGGCCAAGTTGCCGTAGGTCTTGGCGCGCTCGTCCTCGCCGTAGGCGAGGTAGATGAACTGGCGTCGCCAGAGGCCCAAGAGGGCTTGGGTCACGGTGTCGACGGTGTCCATGGCGCCGGCGTCGGTCACGCGGCTGGCCATGATCGTGAGCAGGTATTCCTGATAGGGGATCTGGAAGTTCGGCTCCTCGGGGTAGGCGGCGCTGGCCTCTTGAAGGAGGAGCCGGCCCTCGGTGTCCCGGCCGTACTCCGAGAGGAGGATCACGGCCTCGAGGAGGAAGTCCTTGCGCGCCTCGTGCTGGTTCGTCTCGAAGGACCTCGCGGCGCGCATGTCCTTGACGTCAAACACCTCCTGTTTGCTCAGGCGCCGAATGTCCGCCGTGGCCTGCTCGCTGCCCTCCTTATAGAGCCGGTCGAGGTAGGGGATCAGCTCGAGGTTGGGGAGCGTGAGGGCGATCAGCTTGCCCCCGCCGACGCGGTCGATCTCGATCTTGCTGCGGCCGAGGCGCATCGCGTTCTTGAGCGCCTGGAGCGCCGAGCGCCGGCAGCGACTCTTCATCACGACGTCGTCGCGAGCCTCGGCCAGCCAGATCCCGCAGACCGCCCAGTAGATCGGAGCGCTGAAGCTGCTCTCCCAATCCAGCGGGCCCCACTCGGCGCTGATGCGAGCCATGAACTCTGGGTCGAAGCCGCGCTCGCGGAGACCCTGCGCCGCGCAGCTCGCCAGGACCCGACGTCCAGCGGGCGAGCGGCCGAGCGCGCGAAGGACCCCGACCTCGGCCACCAGCGCCGGCGCCTCGCCGGGCTTCAGCGGCTCGGGGCGCTCGAAGACGTAGAGGTGAAAGTCCTGGCAGAGGACGCGGGGCTGGATCTCGGCCAGGCTCTCGTGGCCCTTGGCGCGGGCGTAGGAGACCAGGAGCGCGCGGGCTTCCTCGTCCTGAGTCGCCAGGGCGTTCAGGCTGGGCGCCGTCGCCAGGTCCTGAATCGTGAAGCCCATCTTGAGGAGGCTGGCTCCGGCGCGACGCATCTGGAGGACGTGCTCGCGCTTGAAGTCGGCGTGGAACTCGTCCATCGACGAGTTGACCTTGTCCTGATAGATCCGCGCCAGGGTGTAGCAGAGGCGCGCGCTCTGGGGGTTCTTAGCCAAGCCCTGCTCACGGACGAGGTCCAGGCCGTTTTGAATCCAAGCCCAGCGCGTGGCGGAGTCCGTCGCCGTCGCCGCCAGGTCGTAGGCCAGGTGGCTCCCGAGGTAGTCCCAGACCGCGGGCAGGCGGGGCTGAAGGCGCCCGATCTGCTCGGCGAGGATGCGGGCCTCGTAGGTCCGCCCCTGCTCGCGGAGGCTGATGGTCCGAATCCAGAGGTAGTCGACGACCAAGCCCCGGAACGCGCCCAGGGCCAGGGTCGGGACCGCGACGTCGCTCGCCATGCCCTGGGTGTCGGCGCCCTCGATCACGAGGCCCGCCCGAATCTGTCGCGCTTGGACAGCCGGGCGAATCCCCGCCAGGGCGACGAGAGCTACCCCGGCGACGAGGAGTCCACGCCAGCCCCTCACTGGATCGCTCCTAGCTCGCGGCGGGTAAAGAACAGGGCTCCGATCCCGAGCAGGATCGGCGTCCGCAAGAACATGTCCTGTGAAGACCCGAGGATCCAGTTGGCCCGGATCGCCTCGCCGCCTGCCAGGGCAGCCCCGATCTCGGCTCGACCCAAGTCTGGGATCGCCCACAAGATTCCGCGCAGGAAGGGGAGGATCGCGGCGTCGGCGGCGCCGAAGAGCCCAGGCCGGAGCGAGTCGCTCAGGAAGCCTTGGCCGTAGCTGAGGGCCACGACCCACAGGACGGCGAGGGTCGCGAGCTTCCCGTCGAAGAGGGCCGACATGATCACGCCTATGGCGACGAGGAAGAGGAGGCGGCTGATCTCGACCCAGGCCGAGCGGGCCAGGTTTCGCGCGAAGCCGCCGGCGGGGTAGAGGAGCTGGGGCCCGTGGCGCGGGAACACGATCGTGGCTTGGTTGGGCGAGTCGTTTCGGATCCCGATCTCGAGGGTCTCGTGGCCGCGAACGAGCTCGAGGGGGACCCTGAGCTCGTGGGGGAGCGCGCTCTCGTAATACGCGGGGTCGGGGACCCAGAGCTGCTCCTGGCCGACCCCGACGGCGACCCGGAGCGGGACGCTGCGCTGGTTGAGGGGGACGAACTTGGGCCAGCTCCCGCGGAAGGTGAAGGCCAAGACGAGGGTCTCGGCCTCTGGATCGAGCCCGTCCAGATCGAGCTCGGAGATCCGCCAGACCTTGGTCTGACCCGGCGCCAGGCTGCGCGCCTCGAGCTCGAGGGAGGTCCGAATCTGGCGCGAGATCTCCTCGGCGTCCGCGTCGGCCGGGAGCCGGTTGGCTTGAGCCAAGGCTAGGTAGCGAGCCTCGGCCGCCTCCTGAAAGTCGTCCTCGGTGGGCACTTCCGGGCGGGCGATTGTCCGGGCCGTCAGGACTCGCTGGCGGAGGAGGTCGGCGTCGGCTGCCTCCGCCTGCTCTCCTGCGGGGCTGAGGCGAAGCACGACCTCGGCTCCGACCCCGATCAGGGTGTAGCCGAAGAGGGTCAAGGAGATCAGGACCGCGCTTGTGCCGAGCCACCACGAGAGCAGGAGCTGGGCCCGCGAGAGGGGGCCCGTCACGACCTGGGTCAGGCGCCCGGCGGTCAGGTCAGCGGCGAGGCGGGGCGGGAGGAAGATCGCGCACAGGGCCAGGACGAAGCTCACGAAGCTCGTCCCGAGGCTCAAGAAGGCCCGCAGGCGACCGGAGGGGGACTCGTCCCCCATTCCGCTCCAGGCCAGGGCCGCCAGGACTCCGACCAGGAGGCAGGCCGCGGCTGGGACCAGGCGCGAACGGAGCGCGCTCCGCGCGGCCAGGAGCGCGACGCCTTGGACCCCCTGGCCTCCCGAGGCGCTCAGGGCTCGCCTCCCAAGAGTCGCTTGAGGACAGGGTTCTGGGTCTTGGGGGCAGGGGCTAGCTGGGGGGGAGCTGCGCGGAGGGACTCGACGCGGGCGGGCTTCGGGCTCAGGAGCGCGCCCAAGGCGTCGCCGGCCAGGGCGGGATTGGCGGCGGAGCCTGGGGCGACCTGGGCGGCGGGCTCTGGTTCGCTCCGGCCCAGGATCGCGCCCAAGGCGTCGGCGGCCACGCGGGGCTGCTCGGCGCTGGCCGCCTCCGCGGGCGCTGGCTCCTGGGCGAGGAGGCCACCGAGGGCGTCGCCTGCCAGGGCGGGCTCCGGCGGAGCCTGGGGGGCGGGCGCGTCTGCCGCGGCGCCTGCGGCGGTCAGGGCCTCGACGATGGGTGAGGGGGGCTTGGGGGGCTCGGGGGTCTGGGTGGGAGCGCTCGAGACCCCCGCCTCGAGGGTCGCGGCTCCTGCCGGCGTGAGGGCCTCGACGGTGGCGCCTGCGGTGGCGCCCGTCGTCGTGGCGACCTCTGCCGGCGCGCTCTCCGGGGCGCGGCCCGCAGCCACGATCCGAGCGACGGCCGCGGGCAGCTCGCTGAGGGCGGCGTCCTCCTCGCCTCCGAGGAAGGTCGCCAAGCCACCTCCGCGGCGGGCGCCGGCGGTCTGGGCGTCGGCAGCCTCGGCCTCCTCCACGACCCGGCGGAAGAGGCTCTCGAGGCGGTCGGCGGGGACCGTGGCCTCGACGGAGTCGGCCCCCAAGGCGTCAGCGACGATCTGGGCCGTCTGGAGGGGGTCGCGTCCTTCGCCCGAGAGCTCGAGGCGAATCCGACCACTCTGCGCGAGGAGCTCATGTGTCGTCCCGACTTGACGAAGCTCGCCGCCGTAGAGGATCGCGATCCGGTCGGCGACGTCTTCGACGTCGTCTAGGAGGTGGGAGCTGAGGAGGACGCTCCGCCCGCGGGCCTTGAGGGCCTGGATCAGGTCCTTGATGTCGCGGGTGCCGAGGGGGTCGAGGCCAGAGGTCGGCTCGTCGAGGATCAGGAGGTCGGGGTCGTGGACGAGGGCCACGGCCAAGCCGATCCGGCGCGCCATGCCCTTGGAGAACTCCCCCACGGGGCGGTCTGCGTTGTGGGTCAGACCGACCATGGTCACGAGCTGGTCGATCCGCCGCTTGCGCTCGCTGCGCTCGAGGCCGTGGATTCGCCCGAAGAGGTCGAGGGTCTCGCGCGGGGTCAGGAAGGGGTGGAGCCGCGTCTCCTCAGGGAGATAGCCCAGGCGGGCCCGCTGACCCGGGTCGCGAGCCGAGCCGCCCAAGACGCGAATCCGGCCTCGGGTCGGGAACAGGAGCCCCAGGATCAGCTTGATGGTGGTCGACTTGCCCGCGCCGTTGGGCCCCAGGAGCGCCAGGATCTCTCCGCGCTCGAGGCTCAGGGTCAGCGGCGCCAGGGCCCTGACCTTGGCTCGACCCCAGAAGTCCCGGTAGACCTTCTCGACCGCCGTCAGCTCGACGACCGGCTCTCCGCGCGTCAGGGTGACGTCGCTCACGGACTAGCCCAGCTCTTCGCCGAGGCGGATCAGGCGCGCAGAGTTGAAGATCACGAAGAGCGAGCCCAGGTTGTGGAGCAGGATCGCCATGATCGGCGTCAGGAGCCCGGCGCCGGCCAGGAAGAGGCCGATCACCAGGAGCCCGAGGCCGACGGCCAGGTTCTGGCGCACGACGCGCTGGCTGGCGCGGCTGAGCTCGACCAGGAAGGGAACCCGGCGGAGGTCGTTGCTCATGAGGGCTATGGGAGCCGAGGCCAGGGCCACGTCCGAGCCGGCCGCGCCCATGGCGATTCCGATATCGCCGGCCGCCAGGGCCGGGGCGTCGTTGACGCCGTCGCCCACGACCGCGATCCGCTCGCCGCGGGCGCGGGCGGCCTCGGCCAGCTCGAGCTTCTGAGCCGGGAGGCACTCGGCGGCCACGTCGTCGCAGCCCAGGGCCAGGCCGACCTTGCGGCCGACGGGCCAGCGGTCGCCGGTCATGATCGAGATCCGGGCCACGCCGTGCTCGCGGAGCCGGGTCACGGCGGCCGCGGCCTCGGGGCGGATCGTGTCCTCGAGGCCGAACACGCCGGCGAACTGGCCGTCTATGGCGACGTAGAGCCGCGAGAGGGCCTCCTCGCCGTCCTGCTCGGGGGGGAGGGCGACGTCGCGCTCGGCCAGGAGGCTTCGGCGTCCCAGGAGGACGGTTTGGCCTTCGATCTGACCCTCGAGGCCGAGGCCAGCCAGCTCTTGGACTTCGCTGGGCTCGGCCCCGCTGAGGCCGGCGTCGGTCGCCACGGTGACCACGGCTCGCGAGGCGGGGTGATTGCTGCGAGAGGCCATACCCGCAGCGAAGCGGAGGAGCTCGCTCGGATCACGTCCCTCGGCGGGGTTGAGGCGGACCACGGCCAGCTGACCCGTGGTCAGGGTCCCGGTCTTGTCGAAGAGGACCGCGGTCAGCTTGCTCGCGGCTTCGAGGTCCTTGGCGTCCTTGACGAGGATCCCGAGGCGAGCTGCGCAGCTCAGGGCCGCGACCATGGCGGTCGGGGTCGCGAGGACCAGGGCGGTGGGGCAGGCCACGACCAGGGCGGCCACGAAGCGGACCTTGTCCTCGCTGAGGAACAAGATGATGAACGCGATCAGGAGCACGACGGGGAGGTAGTAGGCGACGTAGCGGTCGATGACCCGCGCCACGGGGGGACGGGTTCGCTCGGCGTGGAGGATCAGCTCCTTGACCCGACCGAGTGTCGTCTGAGGACCCGCGCGGGTCACACTGACCTCGAGGGCGCCGGTCAGGTTGACGGTCCCGGCGAAGACCTCAGAGCCAGGACCCTTCTCAGCTGGGAGCGACTCACCCGTAATGCTGGCTTCGTTGAGGGTCGAGCGACCGGTCTCGATGGTGCCGTCGGCGGGGAGGTTCTCACCCGGGAGGACGCGGACGCGATCCCCCTTGTTGAGGGCTGTGGCCTCGACCTCCTCGACCTGACCGTCGGCCAAGATCCGCTTGGCGAGGCTCGGGGTGAGGCGGATCAAGGACTCAATGGCGACGCGGGCTCCGAGGGCGGTCCGGCGCTCGACGAGCTCGCCTAAGAGGGCGAAGAAGGCGACGGCGCCCGCGGTCAGGTAGTCCCCGAAGGCGAAGGCGGCGACGACCGCGAGGGCGATCAGCTCGTCGAGCTCGAGCTTGTTGTTGATCAGGTTCCGGGTCGCCCGGATCACGATGGGCGCGCCCAGGATCAGGGCGCCGAGCATGGCGCAGAGGCCAGCGATCGGATCGAGGGGGAGGTCGAAGCCCGGGGCGGTCCCGGACGAGCCGAGGGCGGTCAGGGAGCTCCCGGTCTCGGAGCTGGCGAAGATCCCCGTGGCTCCGGCGACGGCGCCGTTGAGGACCAGGACTCCGCCGATCAGGGTCAGGATCAGGCGAACCAACACGGGGCGCTCGAGGCCCTCAGCGCCCTCTGGGGACGGGACCTCGGCGGGGGTGGAGTCAGGGGAAAGGGTGGCTTCCGCGGACAGGACGAGGTCGCTCATGCGCCCGATAACCTCGAGGTGGCAGGGGGTTCAGTTGGGGCGCGATCCTAAGGTCTTTCGGCCGGGTTTGTAGGCGGGAGCAGCCCTCAGGACTCCTAACTCAGCGCTACTTCTTCTCGGCCGCGAGGCGGCTCAGGGCGTCGTCGAGGTGCCCCAGGAGGGGGCCTGAGACCTGGATCCGGAGGGACTCCATGGTCTTGCGAGAGGCCTGAGCCTCGGGGCCTCCCAAGCGAGCCAAGACGCCGGCGGCCAGGATCCGGACCCGAAGGTTGGTGTCTTGCTCGAGGCAGGCTTTGAGCACGGGGATCGCAGGCGCGCTGCGTCGGCCGAGGGCGCCGAGGGCGTTGGCGGCGGCGGCCCGGACGTCCTTGCTCCCCCACTGGAGCGCGTCGGAGATCAGGACCACGGCCTTGCGATCGAGGCGGGGCCGCTTGGCGAGGAAGCGGAGGAGGTCGAGGCACTGAGAGTCGCTGCCGGATTGGAGGGCGGCCTCGATCCAGGGCAGGGCCGGGCCCAGGTCCTCGACGCGGAGCCCGTCGAGGGCCTCGAGGGCGTTGGCCTCGGCTCCGGGGGTCACGAGGCCCTGCCCGAGGGAGGCTGCGGCGGGGGCGGCCTTGTCGCCGAGGGAGGCCAAGAGGCCGGCGCAGCCCGAGCGGATCACGGGGTGGCGCCCTCTGCGGACGAGATCGGCGAGGGCCGGGAGGATCGTGATCAGGACGTCGCGCTCGTAGGCTCGGAGCGTCGCGACGCGGTCCGCCGCTTGGCGCGGGGCTCGCACGCGGTCGAGGTCGAGGAGGGTTCGGCCGAGGGTCGAGCGAGACAGCTCGGCGTCGGCGATCACGGTCAAGCCGACCTGCTGGCGCGCGATCCAGAGCGCCCCGACGCCCCACTGGCCGAGGCCCCCCAGGGCGCGGAGCGAGAGCTGGCGCCGCTCGAGGACGAAGCGCTTCCCGAGGGCCAAGCGACGGAGGCGATCGGCCATGGGTCGCGCCGCCTTGCCGAGGCCGCGCACTCCATGGGCTGCGCCACGCGCGACGCTGATGTGCTGACTCTCCATGGCCTTGACCAGCAGCGGCAGTGAGCTCCGGGCGACACCTGGGAAGCGCCCCAGCGAGCGGGCCGCTTGGTGGCGAACCCGGAGGTCTGAATCGCTCTCGAGCTGGCGCATCAGGACTCGGCCCCAGGGGGCGTGGTCGCGAGTCAGGTGGCCGAGGGCCCAGGCGACCTCCGCGCGAACGAGGGGGGCAGGGTCGCCTGCGCGCTCAGCGATCTGGTCACCAAAGCGGGCCCCGCGTTTGCCGAGGGAGCCCGCCAAGCGCAGCGCGGCGATTCGCACGACGTCCTCGGGAGCGGCGAGGGCGGAGCTGATCACGGCGACGCCCCGCGCGTTGTGTCGTCGACCGAACTCGAGGATCGCCTTGGCGCGCAGCTCAGGGTTGCTGGGGTCGGAGGCGATCTCGAGGACGCGCTCGACGCTGATCTGCTCGAGGTCCGGGTCCGCTGCGACGGGCGAGGCCAAGAGCGCGAGGGCTAGGAGCAGGATCGGAGCGAAGCGCAGCACGCCCCAAGCATAGCTGTACTAATGGGGGCTGCGCCTTCGCACATCAGAACACTCGCCGTCGCGGGGTCGGGTCGGAGTGTTCTCACCATGAGAAGACTCGCGGTCGGGGAGCCTGTTGCGAACCGATCCGCAGCGACCCGGCTTTGTCAGGCGGAGCTTCCCCTCCCCTCCCCTTTTCATCTCGCCAACCCGATCCCGCCGCTTCCAACTCCGGAGCGCCCTCAAATCCCGCGAGACGACCTCTGTGATCTCCGTGGATCCCCGTGCCCTCTGTGATTCAAAAGAGCGCAGCCCACAACCCGGTTCTCGTGCACGTGAGGTCGTCGCGAAACCAAGCGATCCGATTTCCCGACCCGCTCCGCCAGGCGGAGCCCTACGAGGCGTCTCCCCTGACCCCACGCCAGGTCCTCCGACCTCGTATTCTCTCGACCCTGAGGAGGTCGCCATGGGCCAGGTTCGAGGAATGCTGTCGGTCGAGGAGCTCGAGGAGCTCGTCTCCAGCGATGAGATCGACACGATCGTGGTCGGGTTCACGGACCTCTACGGGCGCTTGGTCGGCAAGCGCTACGACGCCGAGTTCTTCCTAGAGTCCGTCGTCGAGGGCGGAAGCCACGCCTGTGACTACCTCCTGACCGTGGACATGAACATGGAGCCGGTCCAGGGCTACGCCTTCTCGGCTTGGGACGGCGGCTACGGCGACGTGCACCTCGTCCCCGACTTCACCACGCTTCGCCGCGCGAGCTGGCTGGACCGGACCGCCCTCGTCCTCTGCGACGTCCACGACAGCACGACCCACGAGCGGGTGCCCATGGCGCCGCGCTCGCTCCTGCGGGCCCAGGTCGAGCGCGCCCAAGCCCTCGGCTTCGACGTAATGGCCGCCAGCGAGCTGGAGTATTTCCTCTTCGAGGGCTCCTATCGCGCGGCCCACGAGGCGGGCTACAGCGAGCTCAAGCCGGCGGGCTGGGTGATCGAGGACTACCACGTGCTTCAGGGGACGCGCGAGGAGCCCTTCACCGGGGCAGCGCGCCGTCACCTCCGCGACTCGGGGGTCCCCGTCGAGAACTCCAAGGGCGAGTGGGGCCTGGGGCAGCACGAGCTCAACGTCCGCTACACCGACATCCTCGGAATGGGCGATCGCCACGTCGTCTACAAGCAGTGCCTCAAGGAGCTGGCTCTTCTGCAAGGTCGCAGCGTGACCTTTATGGCCAAGGTCAGCGAGGACCAGGCCGGCTCGAGCTGCCACGTCCACCTCAGCCTCTGGCGCGACGGCAAGAACGCCTTCGCAGGCGATCAGGCCTTCGGGCCGGTCCAAGGCACGGAGACCTTCGGGCAGTTCCTGGCGGGTTGGCTCCGCTACGCGCCCGACTTCCTGGCCTGCCTGGCGCCGACGGTCAACTCCTACAAGCGTTATCAGGCCGGCTCTTGGGCTCCGACTCGCCTGGCCTGGAGCTACGACAACCGAACCGCTGGGTTCAGGGTCGTGGGCACCGGCCCGAGCCTCCGGATCGAGTGCCGGATCCCAGGCGCGGACTGCAATCCCTACCTGGCCTTCGCGGCGCTCCTCGCAGCTGGCCTGCGCGGGATCGAGGAGGGCCTGAGCGCCCCGCCCATGTTCGAGGGCGACGTCTACAAGGCAGCCGACCTCGACACCCTGCCCACGAGCCTGGGCGCCGCCACCGAGCGCTTGGCGGGGAGCGAAGTCGCGCGAGCGGCCTTCGGGGACGCGGCCATCGATCACTTGGCCCACTTCTATCGGACCGAGCAGGCGGCCTACGACCGCGCCGTGACCGATTGGGAGCGCCGTCGTTACTTCGAACAGATTTAGACGTCCCAAGGGGACGCAGCAGGAGGCCGAATGGGGCTGGCAGGCAAGGTCGCTCTGATCACCGGAGCGGGAAGTGGAATCGGGCGCGAGTCAGCGCTCTTGTTCGCGGCGGAGGGGGCGCAGGTCGCCTGCGTCGACGTCAAGGGCGAGACGGCCTCGGCCGTGGAGGCTGAGATCAAGGCCGCCGGTGGCGAAGCGATCGCGATCCAGGCCGACGTCTCGAGCTCAGCAGACAACGAGCGCATGGTCCAAGAGACGGAGGCCGCGTTCGGGAAGCTGAACGTGCTCTTCCTCAACGCGGGCGTGATGCTGAGCGGCGACGACGACGCGGTCAACACCGGCGAAGACACCTGGGATCGCACGATGGCGATCAACCTCAAGGGGGTCTTCCTGGGCTGCAAGTTCGGGGTCCCGGCGCTCCGGCGCGCGGGCGGGGGCTCGGTGATCAACACGGCCTCCTTCGTGGCGCTCCTAGGCGCAGCCACTCCTCAGCTGGCCTACACGGCGTCCAAGGGCGGGGTCCTCTCCATGACGCGCGAGCTGGCGGTGATCCACGCCCGCGAGAACATTCGCTTCAACGCGCTCTGCCCCGGTCCCCTTCGGACCGAGCTCTTGATGAAGTTCCTCGACACCGAGGCCAAGAAGCAGCGGCGCCTGGTTCACGTCCCCATGGGACGCTTCGGCGAGGCGGCGGAGATGGCCAAGGCCGCGCTCTTCCTCGCGTCTGACGACTCGAGCTACCTGACGGGGACCGAGTTCCAAGTCGACGGCGGGATCACGGCGGCCTACGTCACGCCCGAGTAGGGCAGCTATGACCGACGAGCGCCTGCGCGAGCTCGAGCACCAGGCCCAGGGCGGCGACGCCGCTGCGGCCCGGGAGCTGGCCTTGGCGCGCGTCCGCGCGCGCGGGATCTCGCCTGAGCGCTTGACGCTGGCGGCGACCCTCGGACACCCCGACGCGAGCGAGCTCGTGAGCGGATCGGTCCCAGCGCTGACCCCAGCGGAGCTCTTCGAGGCAGCCCCGGGCTGGGGCTGGAGAGCCGTGACTCGCGCGCTCTTAGCCCTGGCGCTCGAGCCCCACAACTTCAGGGTCCTAGCTGGCTACAGCAGCCGGCTCTATCGCCGCGCGCTGGTGGCTTGCCTGGTCGCGCTCGAGGAGGGCGACGCGGCCTCTCGTCGGGCGGCCCTCAAGGCCGCTGACGTCGACGTGCCCTTCACCTACTCCCGCTGGGAGCAGAGCCTGGAGGGGCTGCGCGCGCTCTGCGCCGCGCGGGCCGCAGGCACCAGCGACTTGGAGCGGGTCTGGGCCGAGAGCCTCCACGCCGCCCTCGACATTGGCAGCCTGGGGGTCAGCTGGTCCGACGAGCGCTGGCCCCTGCGATACACGCCCCTGGCGACGGGCGACGAACCCTCGGTCGCTGAGCGCCTGGCGGCCGCGCCCGAGGTCTTCGAGCGCTTGCGGGGCGGCGTCGCCGCTTGGGCTCTGGACGAGCCTCTCCCGATCCGCTCGGGCGAGGTCGAGGCGCGCATGGACGCGCTGCGCCAGGGGGCCTAATGGGTCGATACGGCTCCCGAAACTTCGACAGCGACGCCTCGGCGGAGTTCTTCGAGGACGCCTACGCCGGGCGCTTCCTCAAGGCTCGCGATCACAACGCGGCCTGGAGCTACTTCTATCGCGAGTGGTCCCGGCTCCCTCCCGCGACCCAGGACCAGTACGGGGTCGAGTATCTCCTGGGGGTGATCGAGCTCTGGCTCTGGGAGCCCATGCGGAGTGAGCAGATCGAGAGCGAGGGCCAGGCCGTGGTCGAGGCGGTGGTCGAGGAGGGGCCGCGCCTGAACGCCAAGCACCCCGGCTTCCTGGCGGCGAGCTCTCTCTACGCCCTGGGTCAGTTCGCGCACCAAGAGCCGACCCCAGAGACGCGCGCTCGGGCCCTGGAGTTGATCGCCTGGAGCCGGGACTCGATCAGGCGCCTGGGCCACTTCGGTGGGCCGGGGAGTAAGGACGCGGCCCGAGTTCGGCGCTCCCTGCGCAAGCTGGAGCAGGCCCTCGGCGGAGAGTGAGCCCAGGCGCGCTAGCGAAGCGGCGACCTGGCTGGGTTGCTCCCCTCACCCAAGAATGCCACCCTGCGACATGCTCGGTTGGCTCTTCCCTAGCTCCTCCCCCGTCGACGAAGAGCTCCGCCTCTGGATCGAGTCGCGGGCGCGCTGGATCGTGCTCCACTACCCGGACCTGATCGAGTTCCCGGTCCGGCTCCCGCTGCGAGAGGACTTCCCCGAGCCCTACGAGCGGAGTCACGACGCAGCCAGCGCCCTGATGCGTCGGATCCAGTCCTACCTGGGTCTGGGCCAGGAGCGAATCCGCCTCGCCTTCTACACCGAGGGCGACGGACTCGACGAGCTGCGCCTGCGCTATGGGGCCGAGGGGATCACGAGCAAGGGAGCGGCGGGGACCTTTCACGGCGGGGGCTTTCGCGGGCAGCGCGGGGCGGGCTTGAGCACGATCAGCATCAACGAGTCGAGCCTAGCCAGCGAGATTCGTCTCGCGGCGACCTTGGCTCATGAGCTGGGCCACTTCATCCTCTTGGAGCGCGGCAAGCCGGGCGGCGACTTGGAGGACCACGAGCAGCTGACGGATCTGCTCACGATCTACAGCGGGTTCGGGATCTTCACCGCCAACAGCATCAACTACTCCAGCTCGACGAGCGACGGGATCTGGACGAGCTGGCAGGTCGGGCGCCTGGGCTACCTCTCCGCCGAGATCGCGGGCTACGCCCTGGCGCTCTACGCCAAGCTGCGTGGCGAGCCCAAGCCCAAGTGGCGGACCTTCCTCGACACGGACCCGCGCGCCTACTTCGAGCAGTCTCGGCGCTTCCTCGACCGGCGCTACGGCAAGGGCCCCCTGACGCCGGATCGGCTCGACGGGCAGGACGACTTCCTGGACTGAGGTTGGCTACTCCTTGAGGGGCGGGCGCTGACGGTAGACGCGCCCGCTGGTCTCTTCGGTCGCCGTGAAGCGGACGCGGGCCCCACAGGACGCGCACTCGCCCAGCTCGTCCCAGCACTCGGTGTGGTGCCGCGACATGCAGCTGGCGCAGGCCACGCTGGCGCTGACCTCGGCCTGGTCGTGGCAATAGGGGCAGCGCCCGACGCTGGTCATCCCGCGCACCTCGGGACCGCTCGAGACTTCGGGCGGCGAGGCACGACGACGTTGGAGCTCGGCCTCCATGCGCTCGAACCAGCCTTGGAGCTCGCGGCGGAGCACGAAGCTGGCCGTGAGCAAATAGATGGGCCACCCCAGGTAGCCCAGGAGGTGAGCAGGACGAATCCCGAAGTCGACAGAGACCCGCGTCCCCTCAGGACAGGCCTCCAGGGTCGTGGTCGTGTGAACAGTGACCCCCAGCCCGGGGCGCTCCTCGGTGGCGTCCACGAAGGGTGGGCCCTCCTCGCTCAAGGCGACGACGGTCTTCTGGGAGCTCACGACCCGGTTCCCGAAGCGAAGCACGACGTTGAGGTGATCTCCGACCTTGGCCGGGCCCGGCTCGACCTTCTCGTAGGTCAGGACGCGCGAGTCGATCCGCTTCTGCGCCTCGAGGTCCCAGACCAGGTCGAACACCTCCTGGGGGGTGGCGGAGAGGGTGGTGGAGTGGCCGAACATCGAGTCCTCACGAGCAAGCCTCAAGGATAGGGGAGAGAGACCTGCGGGCGGATGGCGCCGATTGAGTCGCAAAAGGAAGGAATAGAGTTTCCATACTATCGTTTCAGGAATTAGACGCAGCGCGCTACTTTCCTCGCGTCGCGGGGGGGACCCCCGCCTTAACCCACGAGCGAGGCCAGTCATGACCCCCCGAGCGTTGATCCCCACCCTGACCCTCTTGCTCCTCTCGAGCCTGCCCGCCTTCGCCGGCGACTGGCTGACGGGAGAGCGCGGGGACTCCTGGACCTACACCGGTCGCGTAAGCCCTGCCCGGATCACGACCCAAGTGGCGCACTTCCAGCCAGAGCGCTCGGCCCAGATCACGGCTGCGATCGGCGGCTGGCGACGCTGGAGCGAGTTCGCGGACCTCGGGCGGCTCTGGGTTCACGGAGAGCAGGCCGGACGGATCTATGTTTGGGACGGGGGCAGCGCCCAGCTCCTGGCCGACCTCGACGAGGCTCCAGGCTACGAGAGCCTCAAGGTCGTGCGGACTCCCTCGGGCGCGCAGGTCGAGACCTGGGTCCGGCCCCAGGAGGAGACGATCACGACCCCGGCTGGGACCTTCGTCTGCAAGGTGCTCCAGGTCCGCAGCGACGCCAACACCAACAACTGGGGCTACCGGCTCTACCTGGCTCGCGGAGCCGGTCTCGTCCGCTACGTCGAGGAGCTCAACGCCTACGACTACGGGATCTACTACCAGCGCGCCGAGGTGATCCACGACCGCGAGCCAGCGCGACCGGGCTTCGTCTCGCTCGCGATCCCGGGCGCCCTGAATGGAGTTCGGATCGGGAACCGTGCCCTCGTCGCCGCTGGCGATCGGGTCGAGCTCGTCGACCTCAAGGCCGGCCGGATCGAGCGGACCTTCCGCGTCCCCGCGGGACAGGTCAGCGTGGCGGGCCACGAGGCCCTGATCACGGGCCAGGACCTGACCACCTTCCGGACCGTGACTCACCGCCTGGACCTCGAGCGCCTCAGCCTGAGCCGCGTCAGTACGATCCGCGGCCGCGCGATCGCGGTCTCTGAGGGGGAGGGCTGGTTGAGCTCGCGTCGTCACTTCGTCGACGTCGAGGGCATGGGCTTGCGCGTCCTCGACGCCGACGGACGTGAGCAGCACGCGCTCCAGAACCTGGGCCTCTTCGGCTATGGGAACTACGGCTACGACGTCTCGCGCGGACTGCTGGTGATGCCCATGGCCTATCCCGGCGCCGTCGGGTTCTTGGACCTCCGCTCGGGGAACTTCACGCGCGTCAGCACGCGCGACTGGCTCCACGACGTCAAGATCCTCGGGAACACGATCTTCGTGGCCGGTGACTTCGACGGGTTGGCCTCCATGCCTTGGCAGCTGGAGTCCGCGAGCGAGGTCGCGACGACGCCCGTGCTCAGCGGCCGCGTGGGGCGGCTCCACGTGGACGGGGATCGGCTCTATGCCGTGACTGAGGCCGGGCTCGTGATCGTGACCCCGAGCGGGCAGGTCCAAAAGACGGTCGCGCTCCCGAACCTCCAGGCCACGGGCGTGGCGATCAGCCAGAACTCGGTCCTCGACGTTCAAGAAGGACGCGCGCTCTTCCTGGCGGGCGGTGAAGGGCTCCGCGTCGTCGACCTCCGCTAGCGCAGGCGGGCAGCTAGGCAGCGCGGAGGAGCCTCATGCTCTCGAGGCTAGGGACGCGGACCCCGCGCTCGCAGCTCGGGCAGCGTCCGGTCTGGCCGGCGCAGGTGTCTGGGACCCGGGTCACGTGTTCGCAGCGCTCACAGCGAATCTTGATCCCGCGGCTCGAGGTGCGGCGCCGGCGCTGCTTGCTCGAGCGCTTTCGCTTGGCCAGGCGCGGCGAGGGGACGTCTGAGACCGCTTGGAGGGCGCGCTGGGCCTCCTCGGGTGAGAGGCTCTCGAGGGGGAGGTGGTCGTGGCCTTCGAGGGCAGCCCAAGCAGCCTTCGCGCGCGCCTCAGCCTTGGCGTCGAGCTCGGTGCGGGCATCGTAGGCTGCGAGGACGGCCAAGAGTTGGAGGTCGTCGGGTGACGCTTCGCCGCCGTCCAGGACCTCACGCCAGACTGACTTCCCGGCGCGCTTGGACCACTTGCGCTCGAGGGCGTCGCGGAGCGTCTTGACGAGCTCGTCGGGGAGCATGTTGGGGAGGGCGCTGACGCCGGTCACGGCTAGGTGAATCGAGCGCTCCTGCTCTTGGGCAGGCGTCAGGTTGCCGAGCCGGAAGCGGGCGAAGGCGCACACCAGCGCCGAGACCAGGCCCGTGAACAAGAGGAGCTCACCGATCGGATCCTGAATGTTGAGGACCGCGAGGGCGAAGATTCCGATGGTCAGGTAGAGGGCGTGGTAGCTGAGGGTCGCCTTGAGGACGCTCTTGGTGTTGAGCGCAATCGGGTAGCGCTGGTCTTCGCTGCGCCGGTAGTAAGAGCCAATCGGCGTCAGGGGCAGCACGCCTAGGAGGGTGCGGAAGTCCGTCTCGACTCGCTCGCCTTCGTGTTCGTCAACGCGGCCGAGGGTGATCGTGGGACTGCTCATGCCCGATCTGTAACAAGGACCAGTCCGCGCGCTAAGTCTAAAGAAATATGGAGTTCGGAACGCATGCGCCGTCCAACTGGGACGGTTTTTGAGACCAAATCTGGGATCGTTTCGTTTTCGTCCCGCCGCATAGAGGCCTCGAGCTTCGTCTGGCCGGGAGGAGCTCCGGAAACGAAAACGCCCAGAGCAGATCGCTCTGGGCGTCGGTGGCTGTGGATCTAGAGGCCGGCCCTAGATCAGTTGGAGCATTTCGCGAAGGGAGCTCACGGTCTTTTGCTCCGGGTCAAGGGTGGCCAGGATCTCGATCACGTCTTGCCGGGCCTGGAGACTTCCGTGAGCAAAGATCTCCTGGAGTAGATACTCCGGCGTCCGCTGGTCCAGCCCACTAAGGGCGTTTTGCACTTCGAAGCGCATGCTGCACCTCCTTCTCCAACTTACCGGAATGCAAACCTTCGCCCAGATGTGATGTTCGACCTAAGTCGTCTGAGCTAGGAAAGACTGCTCCAGAAAGTTGCTCTCTCCCTGGCAAAGTGCGTCAACCTGACGTGTCAGGTCCGAACCCTTCCTGTCACTATCGGTAGCAGGGCAGATCCTCTTTAGCGCTTCTTTGACGGTATTTCTCTCCGATCCTTCACGTCGAGCGAAATCGCCCAAGTTCCCTGCAGGAGCAGAGCGAAATCGCTCGCCGCGGGATTGGCGAATCACCAAGGATCAATCGTGGTTCGGAGGGAGGGCCGGGCGAGCACCTCTTCGGGCGCTCGGTGCACGAGCACGTGCAGCCTTAACCCTTCAGAGCCTGCTTGGGGGAGCCCAGACCCGGCGCTGCGAGGCCGGTCTCGAGGGGCGGCCGTGTTCGGCGTCAGCCGGCGCAGGAAGGGCTGACGGAACCGACTCCAGCCGGTGGCCGGCCTCCCCGGTTTGGCTGTTGATGTGGCAGCAGGGTCAGACCCGAGAGGGGAACATCAAGTCCATGAAGTGCGGGGCGCCGCCGAACCAGCGAATCAGCTGGGCGACCCAGTAATAGGAGGAGCCGGGGTCGTCGTACCAGGGGAGCGGCTCGTTGCTCGTCTCGTCGTCGGTGCCGGTCTTGTCTTTGTCCTTGTCCTTGTCCTTGTCTTTGTCCGCGTCGGTCGTGGTGTGCTTGTCCGACTCGCTGTTGTTCTCGCAGTTGATGCAGATCTCGGCCCTCTCCATCGTCCCCTGGATCTTGCCGCCGAAGCGGAACATCCCAACGATCACGCAAGCGGAGACGAGGCACGTGATGACCACGTATTCGGATGCGCCCTCAGAGCGGCGAAGAGAAGGATGGCGGCGCATGGAAGCCTCCGGGGGAAATGAGCGACGCTTTAGGTATAGCGAGCGCCTCTCCAGAGCGCGAGGAGCAGGAACCAAAGGGTTTAGGAGAGGGCCGCGTGGCCGAATGGCTACATGTATCCCACCGCTGGCGGGATTGCGTCTCGAAACGCCCCAGGGGCGAGATCGCTCGCCTACTTGCGACGCCCGGCCGGCTTGCTCTTCTCGGCTTGACCCTGCTCGTGGGAGGGCTGGACCACGCCCTTCTTTTCGCGCTGGCGGGAGCGCTCGTCGAGCCCGATCAGGATCCCGTCGCTGTCTTTGCCGCCGAGCTCCTTGTGGATCATGGCGTGGAGGTGCGCCTGCTCGTTCTCTTCACGGGCGAAGTAGATCCGAGCCAGGCGGAGGTGCGCCAGGCGGAAGTGCGGGTTGTGCTTGGCCAGCTTGAGCGACTTGGGCTGGCGCTTGAGCTGCTCGATGCAGATCGCCTCGAGGTCTGGCGAGCGAAGCTTGATCGCGACCCGCGCCAAGGAGTTCAGCCCGAGGGTCGCTCGCTGGGGGAGCTCGATCTTCTGCTTCTTCTCGGCGGCGTCGAGGCGGAATTGGAAGTTCAGGAAGGCGTTGTAGGACTGCTCGTTGCGCAGTCCTTTCTCGTAGTGCTCGCCCAGGGCATACCAGGCCTGGAGATTGTCGTCGTTGTCCTCAATGGCCTCGAGGAGGGCGACCTCGGTCTCGTCCTCGCGGGGCGAATCCTCGACGGGGTATTCGACGCCGTTGATCTTCTCGACGGTCGTGCAGCCTCCGAAGAGGGCTCCCGTCAGGAGGAGGGTCGCGGCGCAGGCGCCGGCGCGAGTCAGAGTGCTAGGGGTCGTCGTGGTCATGAGGTCTTCTTTCGAGCTCAGCGAACCTTGGCGTAGTTGGACGAGTAGCGCTCGGGGTAGAGCTCGCGCTCGACCCGAGCCAGCATTGCCGCAGTCCGGAGGGTATCTCCGCTGATGCGCTGGTATCGCTTGAGGTGACGCTCGGCCTCCGTCCACTCCTCGTGGGTGTAGTGGATCGAGCCGAGGAGGAAGTGGCTCTCGCGCCACCAGGGAGCGCGACTCGCGAGCCAGCGGGTCTTGGGCTCGCGCTCGAGGACCTTGCGCAGCCAATGGCGAGCCTGCTCCCAGTCTCCGAGGAGGGTGTAGGTCCGGCCGACGAAGTAGTCGCCTTGGGGATAGTCGCGTCCCTGCTGCACGCTCAGCTCAGCGAGCAGCTTCCGAAGTCGGAGGAAGGCCTGGAGAGCCTCCTTTTGCCGATCGAGGCGGTCGTAGAGCTCGCCAAGGCGCCACCAGGCGGTGGGGTCCTTGGGGTGCGTCGCCGCGTCGCGCACCAACTGAGCCTCGCTCTTGTTGGTCTCGCCGCCAGCCCGCAGGCGCCGGGTTTGTCGGTAGGTGACATGGCCCTCGTCGTCGACTTCGCGGGCCAGGGCGTCGGGGATTCGCTCGCTCGTGACGCACCCCGAGGCCAGGAGGGGCAGGGCCAGGCAGGCGATGACGAGGGCGCGGCTCACGTCGTCACCGGGAGCCGCCGGAGCTCGGCGTCCGCTTGGGCGGCCGGGAGGGCGTCGTTGAGCCGCCCCGAGCGGAAGCCCTCGAGGTCGAGGGTCACGAAGGCGTAGCCCAGAGCCCGCAGCTCGCGGCTGACGCTCTCCGCCTCTGAGAACTGAGCCGCGGCCTTGCCTGCGAGGACGATTCGAGCGAGGTGCTGGACGCCGCTCGGCGTCTGGAGCTCATGGTGGCGGACCCGCAGCTCTCGATAGCCGCAGCGCCTGAGGACGGCTTCGGCAGCCTCGATCATGCCCAGCTTGGCCGCGGTCACGACCTCCCCGTGAGGGACGCGCGAGGCCAGGCAGGGGTGGGCTGGCTTGTCCCAGGTCGGGAGGGCCATGGCAGCCGAGAGCTGCCGGATCTCCTGCTTGCCCAGCTTGGCGTCAGCGAGGGGCGCGATCGCGCCAGCCTCTGCCGCGGCCTTTAGCCCTGGGCGGTAGTCACCGAGGTCGTCGAGGGTCGCGCCGTAGACGACGCTCTTGGACCCGAAACGGCCTGCGTCCAGCTCGCTGGCGAGAGACTCGAAGAGCTCGCTCTTGCAGTGGTAGCAGCGGTCGCCAGCGTTGGCGACATAGCCGGGACGAGCCAGCTCGCGGGTCCGCAGGACCTCGTGCCGAGCCCCCAGCTGCGCTGCCAGGCGGGCGCAAGCCTCGAGCTCGCTGGCGGGGAGGCTCTCGGAGGAGGCCGTGACGGCCAGGACGCGCTCGGGCCCGAGGGCGTCTAGGGCCAGGGCCAGGAGGAGCGTTGAATCGACTCCACCCGAAAACGCCACCACGACCTCTCCCGCTTCGGCACGGAGGCGGGCCAGGACTCGGCGGCGTTTGCCATCAAGGAGCTGGGGAAGGTCGGAAATCACAGGGGCGGGATTGTAGGGCAAGGAAGGGACGTAACCGCCGAGATTCTGGGAGAAGGGGCCGCTCTAGGAGCCAAGTTTGAACTCAGGATTCACGGCTTCGTGGCGAGTCCTCACGGGTGCTGCTAACGTTTCCCTTAGGGTGACCCACATGGGCGCCTCTCCGTGGGCTTCGGTCGGGTCGGCGCGGGGGAAACGAGGAGGATTCGTGGATTTCCACACGCTACTCGCAAAGATGGTCAAGGCTCGAGCTTCGGACTTGTTCATCAAGGTCGGCAGCCCGCCCTCTATGCGCATCGACAGCCGGATTCGGTTCCTCCAAGGCGACCCGACGAGTGTCGAAGAAGCCAAGAAGATCCTGACCACGATCCTGCGCCCACAGGGGATCAAGAACCCCCTCGACGCCGCAGGCCGTCTCCGCAAGGAGATCGACGCCGCCTACGACTTGCCCAAGGTCGGCCGGTTCCGCGTCAACATCTCCTCGCAGCGTGGATACCTGTTCTTCGTGCTCCGGACCATCAACCGGGCCCTCTTCACCTTCGAGGACCTCTGCCTGCCTCGAGAGCAGCTGGAGAAGCTCTCGGCGGTCAACCGTGGTTTGGTGCTGGTGACGGGCGTCACGGGCTCGGGCAAGAGCTCGACCCTGGCGGCGATGATCAACTTCATTAACCAGAACATGAACAAGCACATCATCACGGTCGAGGACCCGATCGAGTATGTGTTCAAGGACAAGCGCTCGATCATTACCCAGCGCGAGGTCGGCTCGGACACCACGAGCTTCCCGGCTGCGATCCGCGCGGCCATGCGCCAGAGCCCCGACATCCTGATGATCGGTGAGATGCGTGACCTCGAGACGATGGCGGCGGCCATCCACGCAGCTGAGACGGGTCACCTCGTGTTCTCGACGCTGCACACGGTCAACGCCCAGCAGACCGTCGAGCGAATCATCAACTACTTCCCGCCTCACCAGCACGAGCTGATCCGGATGCAGCTCTCGATGGTCCTCGAGGGCGTCGTGGCCCAGCGACTCGGCGTCAAGAAGGGCGGCACCGGCCGCGTCCCCGCCGTCGAGCTCATGATCAAGTCGCCGAGCATCAAGGACATGCTGCGCGAGGGCCGCACGACGGAGCTCTACAAGTGCATGGCTGAGTCGGAGTACTTCGGCTGCATGACCTTCAACCAGTCGATCAAGCGCCTCTACGAAGACGACCTGATCTCCCTCGAGGACGCGATGAAGCTCGCGGACAACCCCGACGAGCTGAAGATGGAGCTCCGCGGCATCATGAAGGGCGCCCGGGCGACCGACTTCGACTTCAACTTCTAGGCCGCTGCGCAAGCGCTCGACGCTGACCACTCCCTCGCTCGACCTCTTCACCGCCGCCGAGCGGCGCGTGATTCGCGACTTCCGGACCCCCTTTCAGGTTCAGCAGTTCCTCAACGCTCTCCCTTACAACACCGAGCCGGGCGGGGCGACGCTTCGGACCTTCCGTGGGGTCGTGGCGTCGGGGACGGCGCACTGCCTCGAGGCAGCCCTGAGCGCGGCGACGATCCTCGAGCAGCACGGCTTCCCGCCGCTCTTTCTCGATCTGGAGTCGCAAGACGGCCTCGACCACGTCGTGTTCCTCTATCGGCAAGGAGGTCGCTGGGGGACGGTAGGCCGCTCACGCGATCCTGGGCTCCACGGGCGAAAGCCTCTGTTTCGCTCGCTGCGGGAGCTCGTGAACAGCTACTTCGACACCTATATCGACTACGAAGGACGGATCGTGGGCTACGGCCGCGGAGACCTCCGGGACCTCGGGGGCTACGACTGGCGCTTGAGCACTCGGAACGTGTGGAAGGTCGAGCGCTACTTGATCGACCTCTCCCACACCCGCTTTCACGGCTCGGACCGGCGCTACACCTACTGGTTCGAGCGCTACAAGGCCTACCGCAGGCGCTTCCCCGAGCGCAAGCCGCTCTACTACACGAACCGTCGTAGCTGGACCTCTGGTTACCCCAAGGGTAGGTAGCCCGTCGGTGACGATCCGCCTCGCGTTGGCTGGAGCGATCCTGCACCTCGGGCATAGACTGTTGAACTTCGATAGGACCTAACGTGACCTCACCCGAGCGCTTGATCCTCCTCGACCTCGACGGAACCCTGATCTCGAGCCGCAGCGTCGGCCGCCGGGCTCTGGAGGCGACCTTCGAGTCGCTCTTCGGCTGGGCTCAGGCGACTCAGGGCCTCTCCTTCGGCGGGCTGACGGACCCCCTCATCCTGCGCTTGGTGTTCGAGAGCCAGGGATCCTCGGCCGCGGAAGCCGAGCGGGAGTACGAGCGAGTGATGGCGGCTTACCTAGCTGCCCTCGACGAGCTCTTGGCCCGAGAGCCCGATTCGGTCTGGAGCCTGCCCGGCGCGAGCGCCTTCGTGGACGCCTTGGTAGGCCACGAAGACTGCGTGGTCGGAGTCTTGACGGGCAACCTGGAGGGTGGAGCTCGGCGCAAGCTGCGCGCGGCTGGGCTGGGCGAGGCCTTCTTCAGCTGCGGCGCCTTCGGGGACGAGGCCCCGACTCGCAACGCCCTCCTGCCCGTGGCTTTGGAGCGCGCCAATCGGGGTCGCCAGCGGCCCCTAGGGCCTGAACAGGTGGTGATCGTGGGTGACACCCCGCGCGACGTGGCGGTGGCGCGCGCCCACGGTGCCCGCGCGCTCGGAGTCAGCACCGGCGCCACCCCACACGACCAACTCGAGGCGTCCCAGCCGGACGTTTTGCTGCGGAGCCTGGAGCCGCTGAAGGACGCGCTGGAGGCGGTCCTGAGGTAGCGCGCTACTTGCCGAAGGTGTCGAGGTCGCTCGAGATCAGCTCCTCGTCCTTGGCGATCATGTAGTAGAGCCGACCCTCGGCCAGGGTCCGTCCCGCTTCCTTGCCGGCCGCGTCGCCCACGCCCATGTAGACGTCGCAGCGGCCGGGGGCGCGGATCGCGCCGCCCGCGTCTTGGTCGAGGGTGAACCCGCGATAGACGTCCTTGCTGACGGGGAGGCGAGCCTCCATGAAGCAGAGCGCGCCCCGCGGAAAGATCGTCTTGTCGGTCGCGATCGAGCGCAGGCGCGTGACCTTCTCGTTCAGGCTCCCGAAGGGGCCGCCCTCGCCCTCTTGGAAGTAGACGTAGCGCTCGTTGGTCGCGGTCATGGGCTCGAAGTCGTCAGGGTTGGCCTTGAAGTAGTCGATCATGCTCTTGAGGTTCAGCTCCTCGCGGCGGAGCTTGCCGGCCTTGACCAGCGCTAGGCCGAGGGAGGCGTAGGGGCGACCGTTGGTCCCGGCGTAGCCGACCTCGAGGCGCGAGCCGTCTTGGAGCTTGAGGATCGCCGAGCCCTGAACGCCTACGACGTAGGCTTCGAAGGCGTCGGAGAGGTAGACCAACTCGCGGCCCTCGAGGAGCGGAGAGCGGACGAGCTCTTTGCGGTTGGGGTAGTCGGGGTTGATCGATCCGTCTTCGCGGCGGAGGCCGATGGTCTTGCCGGTGATCACGTCCTTTATGTGACTGGTGGGTGGCCGGTGGAGGGGGAACTGGAAGGGTCCAGTTCGCTCGCGCGAGGCCTCGAAGATCGGCGTGTAGTAGCCCGTGAAGAGGACGGTCCCGCGCTCGTCGCAGCCGACGCTGGTGTAGACGTCGAAGCGGGCTTGGATCTCGGCGAGGAGCTCGTCGGGTCCTAGGCCTTGGCCGAGGAGGGTCTCGGTCAGCTCGAGGCTCCGCAGGACCTGCTCGTGGCTGATTCCGCTGACGGGGAAGAACTTCTTCGACGAGGGCTTGCGGAGGTAGTTCAAGCTCCGCTTGACCGAGGCCAGGAGCTGGTCTTGATCCTCGAGGCCTGCTCGGAGGTCGGGCATGTCGGCGGGGTCGTCGAGTCGCCGCAGGGCGTGGGCCCCAGCCGGGAGGGGCTTGTAGTAGTCCTTCTTCGCGGCCTTGGCCGGGGCCTGGGCCACGGGCTGACGAAGCTGGACCGGGCCGGGGTGAATGCAGCCGCTCAGCGAGAGCGAGGTCAGAAAGCAGGAGACCAGGAGCGTGCTGGAGCGAAGCGCGGAACGAAGCATGGGAGACCCTCTCGTGCTGACGAGAGGCCAGCTCTCCTCCCTATCGGCGGGGCGAGGGTGATTCTTTTGCGCTTGGGTAGAGAGTTGATCGCGTCGAAGCCAGCTGACCGACGACCGGGGCCGCTCTCTAGCCCTCGCCGTCGATCAGCTTCTGCTTGGCGATCTTGAACTCGTCCGCGCTGATGGCGCCGGCTTGGTGGAGCTCGGCGAGGCGCTCGAGCTCGTCGACGAGGTCGAGGTCGTCGGCGAGGGGCGTCTTGGGGGCGGTCTTGGGCGTGGTCTCTTTGACCTTCACGACCGGCTTGGCGGGACCACCGAGGGTCTTGCCTGACTCGGGCGCGGGAGCCTGGTGGGGCTCCTCGTAGGCGACGCTGGCGCCGCCGAGGGTTTTCGTCGCTTGGGGACGGTTCTCGGACGAAGAGACGGGGCTGCCGACGGCGCCGAGGGTCTTCTCGCCTGGGGGCGCGGGCGGAGCGCTCGCCCGAGTCGTTGTGTCCTGGGTGCCCTGGGGAGCCGGAGGTCGCCCGAGCTCGCGTTGGAGGCGGTCGAGGGTCTCGCGGGCCTTGACCACGATCACCGGGTCCTTGGCTGGCTCGACCTCGCTGGGCGTAGGCTTGGCCGCCTCCTCCTCGCGGAGGTTGGCTTGGACTCCCTCTGCGCGGCTGATCACGCGGCGGGTCGACTCCAGGTTGCGCTCGACGCGCTGCTTGTCTTGGCGGACCTCGCTCAGGGTCTGGGCCAGGTCGAGGCCTTGGTCGCGCCTCCCTTCTTTGAGGGCGGCCCGAATCTTGTTTCCGAGCTGCTCCTCCTCGCTGACGAGGCGAGCGTGGTCCGCCTCGAGGAGCTTCAGCTGCTCACGGAGGGTCTCGACGTCGGCGTTGAAGCTCGCGATGTCCCGCTTGATCGTTCCGAGCGGGTCGTCGCGAAATCGCTCGAGGTTCGAGGAGACGGCGCGCGAGAGTCGCTTCCACATGCTCATGGCAGGTTCCCCACCTCCAGCCGGGGTCTTGAGGCTGAAGGAGTTAAGAGCCTAACGGATCCAGATCGGTTCGCGCTGTAACGGTCTGCGGACGGTGTCCGTTGAGTGGGTTGGAATGGACCTTGTGACCCTCGAATCTCCCCACGACCGGCTGGCCCAAGAGGCTGGCGGAGGAAGCCGTTCAGCCTTCGCTGAGTTGGTGCGCCTCGAGACCGGAGTCGTGTGGCGGACCTGTTCGCGCCTCCTGCGCGACGCGGGCGAAGCTGAGGACGCGGTCCAAGAGACCTTCCTCAAGGCCTGGCAGGCGCTCCCGCGCTATCGGGCCGCCGGAAAGTTCCGCGGCTGGCTCCTGCGGATCGCCCAGCGGGTCTGCCTCGATCGACTCCGAGCGCGCAAGGAGTGGGTGGAGTTGGGAACCGAGCCCAGCACGCCGGCGCCTGCTCTCGGGATCGGGGACCGCGAGGAGATCGCGGATGCCGTGGCGACGCTGCCGCCGCGCGAGCGAGCCGTGATCCACGCCAAATACACCCTCGGCATGAGCGGTCCCGAGATCGCCGCCGAGTTCGAACTGACCCCCGGCAACGTCCGGGTGATCTTGCACCGCGCGATCGGCGCTCTCCGCCGCGCGCTCGCTTCCGAGGGAGGCACTCCATGACCGAACCCAACCCCAGCTCTGCAGGGGACGAGGAGCTCGTCCTCGACTATCTGACGGGCTTTCTCGAGCCCGCTCAGGCCTCAGAGCTCGAGGCGCGCTTGGCCCTCGAGCCCGAGCTCCAGGCGCTCAAGGAGCGACTCGGGGTCGAGCAAGACGCGCTCGAAGCGGCCCTCGCTCCCGAGGGCTTCGAGGAGGCCCCCGCCGGCCTCGGCGACCGAGTCCTGGCCGCCTTCGCCGCGAGCGAGAGCGCGCCGACCGCGGCCGGCTCCGGCCCCCAATCAGTCTCTGGTCCTAGGGTCCTCGTCGGTCGGTCCGGGCGCTCGCCCGGCGCCGGCCGGCGCTGGGCGCTGCTCGCGGCAGCGCTCCTCGTCACCGGAGGACTCGTGGCCCTGAACGCCTACCCTCGCGGCGACCGCCCCCAGCAGGTCATGAGTCGCCAAGTCCGCACCAGCGAACTCCTCGCGCTCGGAATCCTCCCGGAGGCTCCCCAATGAACGTCTCTCCTCGCCTCTACCTGGCTCTGGGCGCCGCGATCTTGGGGCTCCTGATCGGGACCTGCGTCGCCGAGGCCGGCGTGGTCGTCCTCAACAACGGCCACGTCCTCGTGGGTAAGGTCAAGGCTCAGCCTGGCTCGAGCGACCTCGTCGTCTCCTGGCCCTACGGGAGCCAGCGCAAGCGCGGCAAGATCCGGCTCTCGGGTGAGGACGTTCGCTGGCACGACGCCTCCCTCGACCTCCTCTCGGACGACTACTTCGACCGCTACGAGAAGGAGCCCTTGGTGGGGGCGCTCTGGTTGCGCCAGCTCGAGGAGTATCGAATCCGCAAGGCCCGGGCCAAGCCTGGCGACTGGGACCCACCCCTCGTTCTTCCCAAGAGCCTCGACCCTCTCGAGTTCCCAGCTGCCGAGGGCCCCGGCCTCAAGCTCCGCAAGCCCCGCGGCTGGAGCGCGTCCATTCAGGACAAGATCCTCGTGTTCCAGGCTCCGCAAGATCGCGCTCGCGGTTTCCGACCCCGAGTCCACGCCTTCGTGGTCGCTGGCGTCGAGGACACCCCCGAGACTCAGGTCGAGTGGGTCAAGTCCGAGCTGAGCCGACTCCGCACGGCGACGGCGGGTCTGGCCGAGTTCGAGGTCCTAGGCGAAGTCAGCCTTGCCAAGGGGACCTTGGGAGACTCGACCCAGGCTCAGTTCGAGAGCGAGACTCGCCACGACAAGCGACAGGTCCGAGCGATTCGCCGCCTGGTGTTCAGCGGCGACAAGACCTACGTGCTGGTGGCCTACGCCGACGCGCCCGACTTCGAGGCTCACCGGAGTTTGTTCGAGGCTTGCTTGGACTCGCTCGAACGCTAATCAAGACATGACACGGCGCAGGCAGCTCAGCTGCCTTTGGAGGAAGTAGGGGTCACGGTGGCTCCTCTTCCTCCACGCTGTGTACGGGGACCTAGCGCGGATCCTTCAGGAGATCCCTGCGCCCAACCCCCTGTGTTGCGAGATCCGAGTCCTCAAGGGGCAGAGGGCGCCGGTGTCCTTCGCCTGCGACCCGCTCTGAAGACACTCTGTTCTCTTGGCGGCGAAGGACACATTGCGTCCCTACTACCCCTCAGGAGTACCTAGACGAGATTCGTCGACAGCCGACGGAGGAGGCTGGTGAGGGATCCCGGCTAGAATCGAGCCATGTCAGACGTCGACCACTATCAAGGCCTCGAGTATTGGGGTCCCCTGAGCGCAGCCAAGGTCTCGGGCCTCCTCAGCCAGGCCGACCTCGGACCCGGGGCGCGGGCGGTAGACGTCGGCTGTGGACGAGGGGGCTTGCTCCTGGAGCTCGCCGAGCGCTTTGGAGCCAGGGGGGTCGGGCTGGATCACTCTGCGGCGGCGCTCGAGCTGGCGCGGGCGGCCTTTAGGGCTCAGGCGCCAGACGCGGAGTGCGAGTGGATCGAAGGCGCGGCTAGCGACTATTCGCCTCTGCCCGAGAGCTTCGACTTCGTGTCTTGGATTGGCGGGCCCTACCTCGGGGAGGACCTCGCTAGCACCGTGGAGACCCTCGTGGGGTGGCTGAAGCCGCGGGGCTACCTCCTCCTCGGTCACGGGTTCTGGGCTTCGCCGCCACCCGAGGCCTATCTGGCAGCGACCGGAATCGAGGCCCGGGAGTTCGGCGAGCACTGGGAGACCATCGTGTTGGCTGAAGGAGCGGGGCTTCGCCTCCAGACCTGCTATGTGAGCGGCCGAGACGAGTGGGATCACTTCGAAGGCACGATCCTCGCGAACAGCGAGCGCTACGCCCTGGCGCACCCCGAGGCCCCCGACCCGAGCGGACGCCTGCAGCAGCGGCGCGACTGGAACCTAGCCCAGCAGCGCTGGGGACGCGACGCCATGGGCTTTGGGCTCTACCTGCTTCGTCGGGGCTAGGCGTGGGCCTGGTCGTGGTCGAGACCTTGATCCTGGCGCCGGCCGAGCTGGCCTTCGACGCGGCGCGAGACATCGACCTCCACGCCGAGACCCAAGCTCACGCGGGGGAGCGGGCCGTGGCAGGTGTCACGAGCGGGCTGATCGAAATGGGGCAGGAGGTGACCTTCGAGGCGCGCCACTTCGGACTCCGGCTACGCCACAGCGCGCGGATCACGGCCTTCGATCGGCCGCGTCGCTTCCAGGACACGATGATCCGCGGGGCCTTCAAGTCCTTCGTCCACGATCACTCCTTCGAGGAGCGCGAGTCGGGGACCCTGATGATCGATCGGCTCGAGCTCCGCGCTCCGCTTTGGATCCTGGGTCGCTTCGCCGAGTGGCTCTTCTTGGATCGCTACTTGGAGCGCCTCCTGCGTGAGCGAGGCCTCCTGATCAAGGCTCACTGCGAGGCGCAGGCCCGTTAGAGCCCGGCCTCGACCTCCGCGCGCGTGAAGCGCGGGGTGATGTGCTGGGGGCAGTTCCAGTCGAAGGCTGCGACGTCGAACACGAAGGCGCGCTGCACGCGAGCGCGGTAGGTGGGGTCTTCGAGGAGCTCGATTAGATCCGGGCGCTCCTCCGCCGAGTAGACGCGCCCGCGGACGAGGATCTTGAGGCGACGTCGATTGGGGTAGTCGAGGAGGATCAGCGATGCGCGCTCTTCGTGGGCCAGGTTGCCGGTGCTGATGAGCTGGCGGTTCCCGCGGAAGTCAGCGAAGGCGAGGGTCTTGCTGTCTAGGACGCGGAGGAAGCCCGCGGGGCCGCCTCGGAATTGAACATAGGGCCAGCCCTCGTCGTTGACCGTCGCCATATAGAACGAGTCGCGGGCCGCTATGAAGGCGGCCTCCGCCGGCCCGATCTCGTGATCGGGAGCCTCGCTGGCTTCGAGCTTTTGAGCCGTGGCTCGGTGCCCGTAGCTCTCTTGGGCCGCCTTGACCGAGTCGGTGAACGCGAGGCGTGGGTATTGGCGGGGCATGGAGTCCTCCCGGGAGCCGAAGGCGCCGGAGGGCGCCTTCGGCTTCGCGGTCTAGGCGGCGGCCTTGGTCAGCAGAGCGACTCGGGGGAAGTCAATGTCGATCTGGCCGACCTTGCCGAGGAAGTTGGTCAGGACGTTGAGGGCGACGTGGCTGAGGATCTCGACGATCTGGGCGTCGTCGAAGCCGGCCTCGCGCACCGCGCGCAGCTCGGCCGTCGTGACCTCGCCGCGTCGCTCGAGGACGGTTTCTGCGAACTCGAGGGCGGCCTGAGCCTTGAGGTCCTCCGAGGCGCCGCGCCGGGCCGCGCCGATTTCGCTCGAGCTGAGCCCGGCCTGTTCGCCGAGGGCAGAGTGGGCCGAGACGCAGTATTCGCAGCCGTTCGCTTCGGCCGTGTTCAGGGCGATCCGCTCGCGTGTCTTGGGGTCTAGGCTGCCACGGGAGAGGTTCCCGTTTAGGCCGAGGAAGGCCGCGAGAGCTGGTGGGCTGTTGCCCAAGACCTGCATGAAGTTGGGGACTCCGCCCAGCTGGCGCTGGACCTGATCAAAGAGCTTCTTGGCTTCGCCTTGGGCGCTGGCGGGGTCGACGTGGTTCAAACGAGACATGACCTTCTCCTTCTTGGTTGAGGTGAAGAGCCCGATCGCAGATCGCGAGCCACACGCCTGGGGTGCCGTAAGTGTATTTTTCTTAGTGCCTTAGCCGCCGGTGGCGTCTCGTTGGATACAACGAGTTGTTGTATTCAACAACTAGTTCGTGGAATCTAACGAGATATGGACCACGCGACCCTCCAGCAAATCGCCCTCGAAGTCGCACAGGTCCGGCCCACGGGTGAGGTCCTCCGCGGGATCGTGCAGCGCTTGGCAGCTCAGACCCACGTCGCGCTGGCGCGAATCTGGCTTATGGGTCCGGGAGACCTGTGCGCGGTCTGCCCTCTGGCTGCCTCGTGCGGCGACAGGACGCGCTGCCTGCACCTGCGGACGAGCGACGGGAAGTCCCGGGTAGACGGTCGGGAGTACACGGATCTCGACGGTCGCTTTCGTCGCTTCCCGCTCGGGACACGAAAGGTGGGGCGGATCGGCGCGACGGGCCGAGGGGAGCGCCACTGCCTCCGCCTAGGGCGCGAGTGGGTCGTGGACGAAGCGTGGGCCGAGGCCGAGTCGATCCAGAGCTTCGCCGGTCAGCCCCTCGTGTTCCGTGGGGAGATCCTCGGTGTGCTGGGGATCTTCTCCCGTAGCGAGATCAGCCTCGAGCAGTTCGGGTGGTTGCGAACCTTGGCTGACCAGGCCGCGGTGGCGCTCGCGAACGCCAAGGCCTTCGAGGAGGTGGACAGCCTGCGTCGCCAGCTGGAGCTCGAGCGTGACTACCTGCGCGAGGAGGTCGGGGCGGCTTCGGTCGGTGGAATCGTGGGCGAGAGCCCCGCGATTCGGAAGGTCCTCAGCCAGATCGAAGTCGTCGCGCCGAGCGAGGCCAGCGTGCTGGTCCAGGGTGAGAGCGGAACGGGTAAGGAGCTCGTGGCCCAGGCGATCCATGATCGCAGCGGTCGAGCTCAGGCCTCCTTGGTCCGAGTCAACTGCGCCTCGATCCCTCGGGAACTCTTCGAGAGTGAGTTCTTCGGCCACGCCCAAGGAGCCTTTACAGGGGCCTTGCGCGAGCGGGCGGGGCGCTTTCAGGTCGCGGACGGAGGGACGCTCTTCCTCGACGAGGTGGGCGAGATCCCGCTCGAGCTTCAGGGGAAGCTCTTGCGGGTCCTCCAGGAGGGGGAGTATTCGCGGGTTGGCGAGGACACGACCCACAAGGTCGACGTCCGGATCGTGGCGGCGACCAACCGAGACCTCGAAGCGGAGGCCCGCGCGGGCCGCTTTCGCGAGGACCTCTACTACCGGCTCTCTGTCTTCCCAGTTCGCGTTCCGCCCCTCCGCGAGCGGCGGGGCGACATAGAGGCGCTGGCGCTGCACTTCACGCGGACCTCAGGTGAGCGGCTCGGGCTCCAAGGCGCTGAGCTTCGACGGGCAGACCTCCGGGCGCTGAGCGACTACGACTGGCCTGGAAATGTCCGCGAGTTACAGAACGTGATCGAGCGGGCCCTGATCCTCTCTCGGGGCAAGCGACGACTCAGCGTGGAGCTTCCTCGGCGGAGCGCGGGAGCGGCTCCGGGGTCGGCGGCGGTGCCAGGTGAGATCCTCACGGACGCCGAGGTCCAGGCCCTGGCGCGCAACAACCTGCTAGCCGCCCTCGAGCGCGCCAACTGGAAGGTCTCCGGTTCGGGCGGCGCGGCAGAGCTCCTCGACCTAAACCCCAACACCCTGGCCTCGCGAATGCGCTCTCTCAAGATCAAGCGGCCTCGCGACTAGGCCTCGCGGGTTGCGAGTCTCTCTCTTGCAGGGAGGGTAGGGGCCATGAGCATCTATGGAGTCCGCGACGCGATCCTCGGGGCCAAGTCGGTGATCGCCTTCACCGGGGCAGGGATCTCGGTCCCGAGCGGGATCCCAGACTTCCGCAGCGGCGACGGGATCTGGGCTCGCTACCCGCCTGAAGAGTTCGGGACGATCTCGTCTTTCGTTGACGACCCAGTCCGTTGGTATGGGTTCTACCGATCCTTGGCAGAGTCCTTCGCCGAGGTCGAGCCTAATCCGGCCCACGCTGCCTTGGCTGAACTGGAGCGAATGGGGTGCCTGGATGCGGTCGTCACGCAGAACGTCGACGGCCTTCACCAGCGGGCCGGCAACACCAAGGTGATCGACCTGCACGGCAACGCCGACAACCTCAGCTGCCTCGGCTGCGGCGCGGGGCGGCCGGGTCCACCACCCCTCGCGGGACCTCCTCCGACCTGCCTGAGCTGCGGCCAGGTGCTGAAGCCCGACGTGGTCCTCTTCGGCGAGGCGCTTCCCCTCCTAGCGCTCGAGGAGTCTCGTGCCATGGCACGCCAGGCGGACGTTTGCCTCGTGATCGGCACCTCGGCAGTCGTCTACCCCGCAGCCGAGATCCCGCAGCTGACCCAAGAGGGCGGCGGGACGGTCTGTCAGTTCAACCTGGAGTCGACGGACCTGACGCACCTCGGCTTCGTGCGGTGGTTCGTAGAGGGCCCCGCCGAGGAGACCTTGCCGCGTCTAGCGCGCCTTGTGCGCGAGGCTCGTCGGGGAGCCTAGGCGCAGACGACAGGGCTCAGCTTTCGCCGCGTCTCCGGGGACGAGGTGGCTGTGGAGCTCGTCGTACTGATCGGACTGCAGGCTTCGGGGAAGAGTAGCTTCGTGCGCGCTCACCTCGCAGAGACTCATGTACATGTGAGCAAGGACCTCTACCGCAGCGCCCGACGCCCCGCCAAACGCCAGGCTCGTGAGATCGCCGCTGCCTTCGAAGCCGGGCGCTCGGTCGTGGTGGACAACACCAATCCCAGCGCAGCCGTCCGAGCGGAACTCATCAAGCTTGGCCAGGTCTACGGGGCGCGGATCGTCGGCTACTACTTCCAGTCCGTCCTCGAAGACTGCTTGGTTCGCAACGACGCCCGCCTCGGCGACGCGCGGGTTCCACGCGTCGCGCTCCTCAGCACGACCAAGAAGCTGGAGCTGCCTGCCTTGAGTGAGGGATTCGATCAGCTCTCGTACGTCACCCTTGCAGAGTCCCCAGTGGACTTTGTCGTTGGTCCCTGGAGAGAAGCATGAAGCACGCCACCCTCGAGACTCGCATGCGTGCGCTCGAGCACTATCGAGAGACCCGCGCTCTCCCCGAGACCTGGACCGTGATCAGGGTCGACGGTCGCTCGTTCTCGCGGATGACGGCAGAGCACTTCGAGAAGCCATTCGATCGGCGCTTCCACGAGGCCATGCTCTCTGTCGCAAGGGCGCTCTTCACTGAGCTGCGCGGGATCTACGCCTACACCGAGAGTGACGAAATCTCCCTTCTGCTTCCGCGTGAGTGGAGCCAGTTCGGTGGACGAGTGGAGAAGATCGTCTCCGTGGCGGCAGGGATCGCGAGCGCGGTCTTCACGCGCGAGGCTGAGGTCCTGGCGCACTTTGACGCGCGGATGTGGCTCGGCCCCACGGACGGGTCCGTCCTCGACTACTTTCGCTGGCGCCAGGCCGACGCGCTCCGCTGCTCGCTCAACGGCTGGTGCTACTGGACCCTGCGTCAGGCTGGGGTCGCAGCCAGAGCTGCGACGGCGAGGCTCAGCGGGGCCTCGTTCGAGGCCAAGCGTGACCTCTTGGCGGAGCATGGAGTCGATCTGGAAGCCCTAGAAGGCTGGCAACGCCAGGGCGTCGGCGTCTACGAAGAGACCTACCTCAAGCAGGGGTTCAACCCCAAGCTGGGGCAGGCGGTCGAGGCCCTTCGCCGTCGGCTCCGCGTAGAGCAAGAGCTTCCGACGGGGAGTGACTACTCCCTCTGGCTTGGCGATCTACTCGCAGGGAGATCGACCTAGGGAGCGGTGAGCAGCGCTCCAGCTTCGGCCAGAGTCGCGACACACGGGACGTGGCCTTCCGCGCCACCAGGCGAGATCCAGATCGCGTGGATCCCAGCGGCGGCGGCACCTCGCACGTCGCTGGGGAGGGAGTCCCCGACCATGATCGCTTGACCCGGCTCAGAGCCGAGGGCCTCCAAGGCCAGCTGGAAGATCGCGGGGTCTGGCTTTTGGAGTCCGACTTCGCAGGAGTAGAGGGCGTGATCCACGCGCTCGTGGAGACCAAGGCGCTTGATCAGGGGGACGTAGAGTGTGGAGAGGTTCGAGACGAGGGCCACTCGCGTCCCGCGTTGACGGAGCGCGTCGACCAAGTCGAGCGCCCCCTCGACGAGATCGCACCCGGCCTGGTGCGCGGCCAGCTCGTCTGCAGCCAGCTCGCGAGACCGCTCCGAGAGCCTCCGTCCAGGAGCGAGGGTCTCTAGGGCTTCGACGGTCTCGGCCAGCGTCGGGAGGGTCGTCGTCATGAGGAGCGCGCGCGCGGCCAGCTTCTGGTCTCGATCGAAGCCGAGCTCTCGCATCGCGCTGGTGAAGGGCCGGCGCCCCGCGCTGAAGCGGATCAGGGTTCCGAACACGTCAAAGAGGACTGCTTGCGTCATGGCTCCTCGTGGCTGGGCTCCCATAGACTGGCCGCCATGAGTGAAGCGCGCATTCGTGACGAAGACCCAGGCGACCTCGCGGCTGTGCGGGCCGTTGAAGTGGCAGCCTTCGGGCAACCCGGCGAGGCCGACCTCGTCGACGCCCTGCGGGGTGAACCCGGAGTGATCTCGCTGGTGGCCGAGGCCGCAGGAGAGGTCGTGGGGCACCTCCTCCTGAGCCCGGTGCAAGTCGAGGGCTCGACCACGAGCCAGGCCCTCGCCCTCGGTCCCATGGCCGTCCTTCCGGGACACCAGGGGCACGGCGTCGGGAGCGCCCTCGTCAAGGCGTCGCTCGAGCGGGCCCGAGCCAGCGGAGCGCCCGCAGTCATCGTCCTCGGGCACCCCGACTACTACCCGCGCTTCGGCTTCGAGCCTGCAGAGCCCCACGGGTTGACCTGTAAGTGGCCTGTCCCGCCCGGCGTGTATCGGGTCTGCGAGCTGGAACCCGGCTGGCTCGAGGCTCAGGGCGGCGGCGTCGTTCGCTATCACTCCGCCTTCGACGGGGTCACCTAGGGCTGAACCAACCGCCTCCGTCGGCGTAGAGGTATCCATGGACACCCCCGAACGAACACCCACTCGTCTTCTGACCCGTCGTCGGCTGGGTTGTGTCTTCCTCTCGGTGCTGGCCGCAGTCGGGATCTGCGTCTTCACCGGCATGGGCGGTCTCCTGGCCTGGAGCCCCGTCAACTGCTGGCACGAGAGCGTTGATCTGACCTGTGGACGGACTCGCTATGAGCGCTACGTCCTCTGGATCCGCTGGGTCGACCGGATCGAAGAGACCCCCGTTTCGCTGCTCTATCGGGCTCAGATCGGGATACCCGGCCCACCGGTCTGGCGTCGCGCTCTGACGCTGTCTCCGGGGGTGCGGAACTCCCCTCACTACCTTCACCACTCAGGCCTTCATGACCTCCGTCGTCTCAGCGACCTTCTCCAGAGCGGGCGCCTGAACGCTGCGGCTCAAGTCCGCGCGACCCGGAGCTACCTCGCGATCGTTCAACTCGACGACGACGACCACCGGAGCGGTCGCCTTATCGACCGACTCGAGGAGCTCGCTTGGGCAGCTCCTGCCCCCTTGACCGCTGCTCAGATTCCCGGGCTCGACTTCGACTGACGATCACCAAGCTTTGCTTGCGTGTTGGTTGGCGGCTGCAATGACCTCGGCTAGGGGAGCGTCGTAGAAGGCTGAGCAGCTGAAAGCGTTCAGCTCCAAAACGCTCAGTCCACGTGAGGACTCGCAGACGTCGAGCATGAAGAGTGGGTCTGGACGCCAAGCGACTCGACCCAGGAGTTCGGTTGCGTAGGCGAGGACCTCGGCAGGGGCGCCGGCCTCCCGCGAGGGCACGCCTCGCTCCAAGTAAAGGCTAGCCGCGACAACACGTCCGCCAGCGACGACGAGGCGCCACTCGCGCTTCAGCTCTTGAGGCTCGGCCACGACGACGAGGGCCGTGGGGTCACGCCGCAGAGAGCCCATTGCTAGCTCTACGGCGGATGCGGGCACGACTCCCCCCTTGAACGCCTTCCGCGTGGTGTCCGGTCGGAGGAAGATCTTCCCGCCCACTCCGTAGGTTTCGGCCAATCGGCTCGCGTGGCGAACGACCTCCGCCGCAGGGAGGAGGGTGTAGTTCTGATTGAGTAGATAGGGCCCAAGGTGGGCGTAGTAGACCGAGCACCTCAGCCTCTCGAAGGAACACCACGCGCCAGGGCGCCAGCGACGTCGCCTCGAGACGTGCTCAATGACCGGGTGGGTCGCGTACACGAGAGCGCAGGCGTCGGTAAGAACAGACTCGGCTCCTAGCAGATCCCGGGGACTGGGAGCGGAGAGATTCGGCTTGAAGACGTGGACTTCTCCTCCTTGTCGGCGCACCTCCGCCTGCAAGGCCACAGAGTTGATCCCGGAGACGTCAGCTTCGAGGAGCCAGATGGGCGTGGTCATGAGTGGAGTGTGGCTGTGCTTGCTCCCGCGGGCAATGTGTGGGGCTAGACTCCTCCCATGCCTCTCGCTCGCTATCGAATCGTGCGCGGCAAGCGCTCTGTTGAAGAGCCGCTCCCGACGGGCCTTCGTCAGGACACGCGCAAGCACACTCGCCACTGCTGTCGGCCCGATCCGGACGAGGTCGCGGCCTACTTGGCGGCCCCCGAAGACGCGGCTTGGGAGCGCTTCGCCGAGGCCTATCGCGCGCTCCTCGAGGCGCGCTTCGCAGACGACGCGAGCGCCTTCGAGGCGATCGCTGCGGCCGCCCAGAGCGAGTCGGTCTGGCTCGGCTGCAGCTGCCCGACCCAGAAGAACCCCGACGTCCGGCGCTGTCACACCTCGCTGGCGCTGCGCTTCTTCGCCGAGCGCTTCCCCGACCTCGAGGTCAACTTCCCCCGAGCGTCTACGTGAGCGAGCGGATCCTCGACCTCGCGAGCTTGCCTCGGCGGGGGCAGTACGAGTTCTTCCGGGGCCTGGCGCAGCCGCACTTCAGCCTCTGCGCCACCGTCGACGCGACCCGCCTGATCGAGGTGCTCAAGCCAGCGGGCGTCTCGCCCTTTCACGCAGCTCTGTGGTGCCTCCTCGACGCCGCCAACGCGGTCCCCGAGCTCCGGACGCGCTTTCGCGGAGACGTGGTCGTCGAGCACGAGGCCGTTCATGCGTCCGTCACGGTTCCGATCGGCCCCGAGGCCTTCGCGTTCTGCTCGATTCGACACGACCCCAACTGGGCGAGCTTCGACGCCGCCTGCGCGGCTGCGATCGAGGCGGCGCGCAGGCAAGACGCCCTCGAGGAGAACACCAGCGGCGACGAGTGGATCTACCTCAGCTGCCTGCCTTGGGTCCACTTCAGCGCCATGACCAACCCCACCGGCGGGCCCGAAGACTGCGTCCCAAGGGTCACCTGGGGACGCTTCGAGCAGCGCGAAGGGCGCTGGGAGATCCCGGTCGCGGTGCAGGTTCACCACGCCCTCGTCGACGGAGTCCACCTCGGCCGCTTCTACGAGGGCGTCGAGCAGCGCCTGGCTGAGCTCCCTCTGCCTGAGGGCGATCCGGAGTGATCGGCCCTCAGAAAACCCTCGCTGACCCGGGCCTCTGGCCGCCAAACAAGGTCAACTAGGAGCCGCCCCCCGGAGCGGGGCCGAAGGGACCGCGCGTGAACGTGCTCGTGATCCAGCCGGGCTTTCCGGCCGAGATTCCCTACTTCGTGCGAGGCCTCGCGCGGAGCGGCGTCCGCGTGCTCGGTGTCGGCGACCAGCCGGCGGCCATGTTGCCGAAGGCCGCCCGCGAGGCGCTCACCGCCTACCTACACGTCCCCAACATCTGGGACGCAGGCGAGTTGATCCGCGCGCTGGCCGCCTGGGACGTGCCCCTCAAGCTCCACCGCGTGGAGTGCCTCTGGGAGGCCGCCATGGAGCTCGCGGCCGAGGTCCGCCAGGCCTTTGGGCTCCCCGGGCTGACGCCCTACAAGACGCTCCTGTTCCGCGACAAGGACCTGATGCGGAACGCCTTGGACGAGGCTGGGATCCGCAACCCTCGCCACGCCAAGGCCACGACCGAGAGCCAGATCTTGGAGGCCGCCGAGCACACCGGCTTCCCCCTGATCGTGAAGCCGGTCGCCGGCGCCGGCTCGGCCAACACCTACCGCGTCGACTCACGGGAGGAGCTGCGCAGCCTCCTCCCCCGCCTGCGCGGGATCGAGGCCGTCGTCGTCGAGGAGTTCATTCGCGGGACCGAATACACCTTCGACACGGTGTGCGCGAACGGGCAGATCCTGTTTCACAACGTCGAGCTCTATCGCCCTGACATGCTCAGCGCGCGCTCGATCGAGTCGGTCTGTCCTCAGACGATCTCGCTCCGCGACCTGAGCGCGAGCCACTTTCAGCGCGCCAAGGCCATGAGCCAGGGCGTGATCGAGGCCCTCGGGTATCCGACCGGCTTCACGCACATGGAGTGGTTCCACACCCCAGAGGACGAGGTCGTGTTCGGGGAGATCGCGGCCCGTCCGCCTGGCGGCAACTCGGGCGAGCTCATGAACCGGACCTGCGACTTCGACGTCTACCGGGCCTGGGGCGAGGCGCTCCTCCACGGGCGGCTCCGGCAGCCGGTCGAGCGCAAATACAACGTCGCCATGGTCTTCAAGCGGGCTCGCGGTCAGGGTCGAATCCAGGCGATCACAGGCCTGCGGGACACCGAGGCCCGCCTCGGCGACGCGCTGGTTCGCCACGAGCTGCTTCCCCCCGGTTCGCTCCGGCGCAACTGGAAGCAGACCTTGCTCTCGGATGGGTTCGTGATGCTTCGCCACCCCGACCTCGAGACCACGCTGCGACTGACGGACTTCGTCGTCGAGCGTCTCCAGCTCCACGCGGGCTGATCTGGCGCAGGGCGCTCTCATTCGGAGCGCTCGCCCCTCCTTCGCAGAGTCCTTTGAGTTGGCAGGCTGGTTGCTCTGGCAGAGACAGCCATGAGGAGGCCACATGTTCGACGGAGAAGGCAGCGAAGATCGCCCCGAGCCCCAGGTTCCCTGTCCCAAGTGCAAGGGCAAGGAGACCCGCTTCACGGGCTCCCAAGTCCTACACGGGAATCCCTTCTCGCCGGCCGCTGACACCGAGGTCGAGCACTTCTATCGCTGCCCTAAGTGCAGTAATCGCTGGTCGCGGTTGGCTTGAGGCAAACGCCCAAAGTCACCTCCGCGTATGTCCTGAGTCGGGGTCTGGGATCACTTTGAAGCAGACTTCACCGACGAGCGTTGAGAGAACGCCGCTGTTATTCTGAGCGGCTGGAAGCAATGGAGGTGTCTATGAAACTCAAACACATGGCCGCAGCCCTGGGACTCCTAGTGAGCCTCAGCGGAGCGGCCTTCGCCAAGGTTGAATCCCTCGAGGGGATGAACATGGGCGAGCACTGGTCGGGACCCAAGCTCAGCGAATCAGACCTCAAGGGCCGCGTGGTCATGGTCGAAATGTGGGGCTTTAACTGACCTCCTTGCCGCAGTGCGGTACCGGGTCTGGTCAAGACCCAAGAGAAATTTGGAAAGCAAGGATTCGCGCTCATCGCCATGCACCGTCAGGGTGCTGACCTCAAGACGAAGGTCATGGGCCTCGCGCGCGAGCAAAAGATCAACTACACGATCACCCAGCAGGGCAGCCTCAAGGGAGACGAAGGCCAGGGGATTCCCCGCGCCTACCTCTTCGACTGGACCGGCAAGTGCGTCGGCGAGGGCAGCCCTCGGGAGATGGAGAACAAGCTCGAAGAGCTGATGCAGAAGGCACCCCCGTGGATCGCCGGAGGCAAGGAGTTCAAGAGCGAGGAAGTCCAGAAGATCGCGGCTGGCCTCAAGTCTCCCGCGGCCTTCGGCAAGTCCTTGGTCAAGCTCGAGAAGCTCAAGGACGCCGAAGGCGACACGGGCACCGAGGCGACCTACCTCGCTGAGCGGATCGCCAACTACGGCAACGGGATCCTCGAGGACGCCAAGACGAACGAGACCGAGGACGCCTTCGCGGCGATGCTCGGCTACGCCGAGGCGTCGAGGAACTTCAAGGGCCACGAGATCGGGGACAAAGCCAAGGCCCGAATGAAGGAGCTCAAGAAGGACAAGGCGTTCCAGAAGGAGCTCAAGGCCGGCAAGATCCTCAAGCAGATGGAGGCCGTGGCAGGCACCCTGAAGGCGGTCAACGGAGGGATGAACCCTCAGGACCCCGCCAACCGCAAGCCCGTGGCTCAGCTCATGGCCTTGCGCAAGAAGCTCGCGAAGAAGTACGGCGACACGAAGGCGGCGGCTAAGGCCGAAGCCCTCTTCGCCTCCTTCGGCTTCTAAACCGCGCGCAGCACACGCTGTCCGCAACAGACGAGCGCCTCCCCCGGGAGGCGCTCGTTTCATTTGGTTGGCTGGTTTTCTTGGGGGGCTGCGCCCCCCAAACCCCCATCTTTAGGTCCGCGGAAGCGGAGGGCGGCCAGTTGCTCTGAAGGGGCTGGGTCAGGCTCCTTGGAGCTAGGTCAGTGCTCGCAACTGGCCGCCAATCCGTTCCGCTCTCAGGCGCGACGGCAAGGGGCGGCTTGGCTTCCGGCCGTGGTGGTTTGGCTAGGTCGGGTTGGCTGGTTTTCTTGGGGGGCTGCGCCCCCC